>ERZ778017.3631-NODE-3631-length-10746-cov-3.814797_pt1 | contig 10746 bp, 7 predicted proteins | sample MGYA00375747_ERZ778017 | MGnify/ENA primary metagenome ERZ778017 (study PRJEB29350, sample SAMN05509838) | bioreactor metagenome | biome: bioreactor; material: wastewater | place: South Africa: University of Cape Town | collected 2014-03-17 ... | reverse complement strand
TGCAACGAGAGAGAGTACATACCTCAGGATCAAATTTATCCATAAACAGTTATTGTCCCACTTTCAGATAGGATTAACAGTTTACCGTCCACCACCACAGGGGATAGACTAGTATTATCACCATGGTCAATAATCGTTAATTCTTTACCGTCAATCGGGCTAATAAAGACGATTTTTCCTGTTGAATTGGTTAGGATCAACTTGCCCCCCGCCATAACTGGCCCTGCCCAGGTAATCTTTTCTTCACCGGCTGGATTTTTAAGGGGTTGTGCCCAAACAATTTGACCATTAGCGGTACTCAAACAGACAAGATCATTGTCATTACTAATCATAAAAATATAACCCCCAACGATAGCGGGCGTTCTAAGGCCGCCCACATCTTTTTGCCAATAGCGGGTACCACTATTAAGATCAAAAGCAGCCATGCGGCCACCATGACTAATTGCATAAACTTTGCCTTGATAAATGACAGGGCGCGCTCGAATATGGCTGATGCTGGAAAGGGGGTCAAAAGCTGTGGCGGGATTTAAGGCTTCTGCCCATAGCGGTTGGCCTGTAGCTGCAGAGAGAGCGTAAATTTCTCCAGTTGAATGGGGAACAATAATTTTATCTCCCTCAATGGCTGGAACGCCGCCGCCCAAAAGCCCCGTGGCTTCGGGAAGTCCAATATGATTCCATTTAACTTCCCCGGTTTTTATATCTAAAGCATAAGCTTCGTTGGCCACATTGATGGCAATAATATATTCTTTATGGAGGGTCGGCGCAATACGGAAAGGAGTTTGTAAGGATTGTTTCCACAATTCTTTTCCTGTTTTTGCATCGAGGGCCATGACGTCTCCAAAGGATGTGGTAACGAACACAGTATTAATGTTGACGCATAGGCCGCCCCCCAGTGTTTCAGCTTCTAGGCCCTCAGGTGCTGTATTTGCGGACCATAAAGCACTACCATCTTGGAAGTTTACAGCCTTAATTAAGCCATGTGTATCCATGGAAAAAATTGTATTATTCTGAACAATAATATTAGAGATCAGACGTTTCTGGCTACTGCTTCCATACCCGATTGAGGTCGACCATAGCTTTTTTAGATCCTTATTAAGCGCAAGGTTGTCAAGAGAGTGAGATAAGGTGCCTCCAGGAACGGACCAGTCTTTATTCCTAACTTCATTTTTAAGGGAGAGTGATGCTTTACCCCCCACAATTTCTTGTTTAACCGTTGCTGTCTGGACAAAGATGCTTTCGCGTTTGCCAGGGAGAGGATCCTTTGAGGAAAATGTATCGCAGGCGGTCAAAGCAACAGCTGAGGTCAAGAGTAATAGGGTTCTGTTCATAAGTGCACCTTTCAAATTATTTATTCTATTTATGAAAGATTACTGACAAAAAAGCAAGTTTGACTGTGTAGCTTTTCTATGCTGGCTAAGACACGATGCAGCCCTCTTTCTTCTCTGAAGATTATCAAGCTCTAAATGGTTTTTATATCAATACGGATAGGATCAAATATCTTGGCTTTAGGATACGCTTAGCTTTAGAGAAAAAACAGTTAGAACTTTTCTGACCCTTTATTGTTGATAAGCTTCTTGAGATTTCTTGTCATAATTTTTGCTGAATTGATAGATAGAAGTTAAATGAATGAGGATAGCCATAATTAGGAAAGCAGTAAGGCCGGTTATCCCATAATACTCCCCAATAAAAACGCAGCCATAGGACGTTAAAACTGTTGTAACAATACGAGAGAGAGCATAAGCAAGTGCTGCTTGAGTGTATCGGCCAATGGTGGGAAAGGCTTTCAAGAAGAGAGCATGCGCTGGTGTTACCCCTTCTCCCAAAACCAGCAACCCACACTGAATCAGGAATAAATGAAAGGGAGTGGCTGCCTGCTCAATCAAAAAGGGTAAACAAAATGCAAAGCCTAAGAAGAATAATCCCCTTACCTTTAAAATATGGAGAGGATAAATCTTAAGAGCCATCCGTCCGTATATTAAGATGGCTGCTGCTTCTACAGCTGAAATGAAGAGATTGTGATGGATAACTTCTGCTGCACTGTAGCCGAAATGGTTGCGTAGAAATTGGCCTAAATAAATAAAGCTGAAATAAAAATAAAGAGGCCGTAAGCATTCAACACCTAAATAACAAAAGAAATATTTCTTTGTGGGACCAGAAGGCAAAAGCTTTGTTAGCTTTTCTTGCTTGGATTTTCGTTGTTTTTTTTCTTGAAGGAATTCAGGTGTTTCTCTAAGTTGAGTGCGCGCAACGGAACCGATAACGGCGATGGCAGCACCAAAGTAAAACGCTGTTCTCCATCCGTCTTGGCTGTCAATCAATAAAAATATCGATCCCACTAATAAAGCAAAGGTACTTCCTAGGCCTGTGAAGAAGGCAACTAGGCTGGTATAAAAATAAGATTGAGGGGCTTTGGTGGATTCAGCGACATAGGTTAACGCCCCGATGAATTCGCCGATGGAAGAGAAACCCTGTAGCATTCGACATACAATCATCACCACTGAGGCAGTCAGCCCTATTTTTTCATAAGAAGGAAGAGAGGCAATAACAAAGGAACAAAATGCCATTAAAGAAGTGGTTATAATAATTGTTGATTTTCGACCATAATTATCTCCTAAGTATCCGAAAACAAGGGCTCCGATAGGGCGTAAGATATAAGAAGAAGAAAAGGTAAAAGCGGCAATTAAACCGGTTGTATAAGGATCTGTTTTGGGAAAAAATAACTCATTGAGTAAAACAGCCATATGCACATACAAATAAAGATCAAAATATTCAAGAAAGGCTCCAATCTGGATTAGAGCAAAAGATTTTTTCTTAGAAGAAGCAAGATTTCCCATAACTTAATAATAATCAGTTCTTTTTTTATAAAGATAAGGGATAATAGCGGCTTTTATACTTCAATTTTTGAAAAAAAATGATGTTTTCTTTTGGTAAGAACTACGATAGCATTCACTTTTTTTAGGGGGAGGGGTGTCCGTCATGTTTTACCAATAAAAAAACCCCACCTTTAAGGTAGGGTTTTTAAAAGGTAAGACAACCTAGATATATTCGACCTTTACCACTGAGTAAGCTTTGCTGCCCCCGGGCGTGGTAACCTCAACCATATCATCGACAGCTTTACCAATCAAAGCACGGGCAAGTGGAGAAGTAATTGAGATTCTTCCCTGACGAATGTCAGACTCATCACCGCCAACAATTTGATATCTATGATTTTCTTCGGTATCTTCATCAATTAAGGTCACGGTAGCGCCAAATTTAATATCGCTGCCTGACAGTTTAGAAACATCGATAATCTCAGCTCGACTGATTTTGTCTTCAAGTTCAAGAATCCGGCCTTCAATAAAACCCTGGCGTTCTTTAGCAGCATGGTATTCAGCATTTTCTGATAAGTCTCCATGTTCGCGCGCTTCGGCGATAGCACGGATAACTTCTTGGCGATCAACATGCTTGAGGTTTTTTAGTTCCTCTTGCAGACGATCATAGCCATTTTGTGTCATTGGTATTTTCTTATCCATAATATAATTAACCTCAGATAATTTGAATATTAGTTCATATAGTTTGTTGGGTTGTATTGTCAACCATGCAAATTGCTGATAATCAGAAAAATTGCAATTAGTACAAAAACTTGAACCCGATTGTATCGAATGTAAAAGTAAATTTCCACTGAGATTTATAAATTTTTTTTTACCTAGTGATATTTGGCTGATTGCCTTTTCTTTATAGAATTAACCATCTTTCATACATGATAAAAAAATAATTTCAAGACTGGTTTTTTGAATTTTGTTGTGAAATGATAACACAAGATCTGGTATTAGAATTTAATTAAAAAACTATATTTAGTATTGAGAGGGTAAAATCGATGAAGGTCCGTCGCCTGTATACAGCAGCTGGGAAAAGTCCGTATGAGAATATAAAATTCTCAACCACAAGCAGTGAGATTCGTAACCCTGATGGTTCAGTTGTTTATCGTCAAGAAGGTATTGAGGTTCCGTCTGCCTGGTCACAAGTAGCCTGTGATGTGTTGGCACAAAAATATTTTCGAAAGGCTGGCGTTCCTGACAGGCTCGTAGCAGTAAAAGAAGAAAATGTTCCAGAATGGTTATGGCGTCACGAAGCAGCTAAAGGCGCTAAATTAATCTCAGAACATTCTTCTACCCAAGTTTTTGACCGATTGGCTGGTGCCTGGGCCTATTGGGGATGGAAAGGGGGATACTTTGATTCCGAAGCAGATGCTCGGGCTTTCTATGACGAAACACGCTATATGCTCTGTACCCAAATGGTAGCACCCAATTCTCCCCAATGGTTTAATACGGGATTGCATTGGGCCTATGGAATTAATGGACCTGCTCAAGGACATTATTATGTTGACCATAAAACAGGCGAACTTACCAAATCCACCAATGCCTATGAACATCCACAGCCGCATGCCTGTTTTATCCAAAGTATCGATGATGATCTTGTAGGAGAAAATGGGATTATGGACCTGTGGGTGCGGGAAGCTCGTTTGTTTAAATACGGTTCAGGGACGGGTACAAACTTTTCTAATTTACGCGGCGCTGGTGAGTCCTTATCTGGGGGTGGTCGCTCTTCAGGCTTAATGAGCTTTTTACGTATTGGTGACCGTTCTGCTGGCGCTATTAAATCTGGCGGCACCACACGACGTGCAGCAAAGATGGTGATCGTAGATATTGATCATCCGGATGTAGAAGAATTTATTAACTGGAAAGTCGTGGAAGAACAAAAAGTTGCTGCCTTGGTAACCGGTTCTAAAAATAATAAGCTTCACCTGAGCATGATTTTGGAAGCATGTCATACAGACAGTGTGGCTGAAGCTGATCGCTTTGATTCTCATACAAATCTTGAATTAAAGTCAGCGATTCGAACGGCTCGCACGGCTATGGTGCCAGACAATTATATTCGCCGTGTTATTCAAATGGCTAAAATGGGGCATACGACCTTAGATCTTGCTGTTTATGACACCGATTGGGATTCAGAAGCTTATCTGACTGTATCAGGGCAAAATTCAAATAACACTGTTCGTTTAACTAATGATTTCTTAAAGTTGGTTGATACGGATCAAGATTGGAATTTAACTCGTCGTACGGATGGATCAGTCCATAAGACCGTCAAAGCGCGGGATTTATGGGAGAAAATTGGTTATGCGGCTTGGGCCTCTGCTGATCCAGGGGTTCAGTTTGATACAACAATTAATGAATGGCACACGTGTCCCGCTAGTGGTCGTATCAATGGATCTAACCCATGTTCAGAATATATGTTTTTAGATGATACAGCATGTAATTTAGCATCTTTGAACTTGATCATGTTTTGCCCCGATAAGACTTTTAATATCGAAAGTTATGAGCACGCCGTTACAATTTGGACGATTATTCTGGAAATTTCGGTGATGATGGCCCAATTCCCATCTAAAGAAATTGCTGAAAGATCTTATATCTACCGAACACTAGGTCTAGGATATGCCAATGTGGGCGGATTGTTAATGGCCTTAGGGGTGCCTTATGATAGCAAAGAAGCGCGTGCTATTGCCGGGTCGTTGGCTGCTATTATGACAGGTGTGGCTTATGCAACTTCCGCACAAATGGCAAAAGAACTAGGAGCCTTTCCTGGTTATGAGCCTAACAAAGCAGATATGTTGCGGGTGATGCGTAATCACAGACGGGCTGCTTACGGTGAGACAAAAGGTTATGAAAATTTGACGATTTTACCTGTCGCCTTGAAAGCAAAAGATTGTCCTTATCAAGAAATGATTAAAGCATCGAAAGAGGCTTGGGATCAGGCGGTAAGCTTGGGCGAGAAGTATGGGTACCGTAATGCTCAGACAACCGTAATTGCACCAACCGGCACAATTGGTTTAGTCATGGATTGCGATACTACCGGCGTTGAACCAGACTTTGCTTTGGTAAAATTTAAAAAGCTTGCTGGCGGCGGATATTTCAAAATTATTAACCGTATGGTGCCACGGGCTTTGACAACCCTGGGCTATACGCCAGAACAAATTTCGGAAATCTCTCAATATGCTGTGGGCCATGGCAACTTAGAGGGGGGGCCTGGAATTAATCCTGATATATTAAAGGCGAAAGGTTTTACCGAGGAAGCTTTATCAAAATTGAGAGAAGCCCTTAAATCAGCCTTTGATATTAAGTTTGCTTTTAACAAATACACTTTTGGTGAGGAATTCTGTACCAAAGCCTTGGGCTTGACAGAGGCCCAACTCAGCGATTTCAATTTTGATATGTTAACAGCACTTGGATTTACGAAATCTGAGATTGACCAAGCAAATCTTTATTGCTGTGGAACCATGACCTTAGAAGGAGCTCCTCACTTAAAAGCAGAGCATTTGGCAGTTTTTGATTGTGCAAACCCTTGCGGTAAAATTGGTAAGCGTTTTCTATCTATTGATAGTCACATTGAAATGATGGCTGCAGTGCAACCCTTTATCTCAGGGGCGATTTCTAAGACAATTAATATGCCAAATTCGGCTAGCATCGATGACTGTAAAGAATCTTATATAAAATCATGGAAGTTAGGCTTGAAAGCAAATGCCCTTTATCGTGATGGTTCTAAGCTTTCTCAACCATTAAACTCATCTTTGATTGATGATGAAGAAGCCGAGACCTTAGCCACCAAACCATCAACGACAAAGGCCCAGTTTGTTGCTGAAAAAGTTGTCGAAAAGGTTATTGAGAAAGTAATTCACGCTTCTCAACGTCGAAAATTACCGGCTCGGCGCGATGGTTATACTCAAAAAGCATCGGTGGGGGGGCATAAGATTTACTTGCGCACCGGAAACTATGAAGATGGGACGTTGGGTGAAATCTTTATTGATATGCATAAAGAGGGAGCTGCTTTCCGTTCTTTGATGCATAGCTTCGCGATGTCGATTTCTATTGGTTTACAATATGGCGTTCCTTTGGAAGAATACGTGGAAGCTTTTACCTTTACCCGTTTTGAACCATCCGGTATGGTTGAGGGTAATGATGCCATTAAGATGGCAACCTCCTTATTAGATTATATCTTCCGCGAGCTGGCAGTTCGCTATCTAGGGCGTTATGATCTTGCCCATGTGAAGCCAGAAGATTTGCTTCCTGATACCATTGGCGAATTAGAAGAATATCAGCAAAACCTTGTACCCGAGCAACCCTTACAGGTCTCGGAAACTCAAACGGTTGCTGCCACGAACTTGTATGTTCTAAAGCCATCGGCTGACCTACGTGCAACGGGCACTAATGGACGGGTAAGTGGCGGTGCTGTTCGCGCAGAACGCTCTCAGCAAGCACGCCTTCAGGGATATGAAGGGGATGCCTGTGGTGAGTGTGGTAACTTTACCATGGTCCGCAATGGAACCTGTCTTAAGTGTAATACCTGTGGATCAACCAGCGGTTGCTCCTAAGGGAAAACCTTGTTCCGGGCAAATGTAAGCTAAGCCCGAAATCTTAATCCTACATAAGTCAATAAGTATAAATGTATCCCCCGGCTTGACCGGGGGTCTTAATATTATAGGAGTAGTCAGGAAGATAACAAGATTTCGAGCCACACTTTGCATGCCTGGAAAAAGTAACTCTTCTGAAAGGCTAAATTTATATAAAAAAGAGGGGGCTATAAAAAATTCTTCAAGGGCAATTTATGGTGTGTACCATCTCTTGTCTAATATTATCCTTTTGATATATAACGTTATTTGTAACTTGGAATCGTCTGTCGTTAAAAGGAAATTCGATGAATATTCTTAAAAACTGGTGGCCACAGCGGACTGCACAAAAGTCCAGTAGTGTGGCTTCTTATATTGCTTATAATACGTTGGGGAAACCAGTATGGACACCGCGTAATTATGCTTTATTAGCCGATGAAGGATATCAAAAAAATGTTATCGTTTATCGCTGTGTTACTTTGATTGCACGGGGTGTTGGAAGTGTGCCCTGGTTACTGTATCATAAAGACCATGAAGTTGATCGACATCCTATTTTAGAATTGCTCAACTGCCCAAGTCCGCGCCAAGCGGGCTCTTCTTTTATGGAGGCTGTGGTCGGCCATTTACTGTTGTCAGGTAATGCTTATATCGAAGCCGTATTTGATCAACGGAATCAGGCGCGCGAACTATATGCTCTACGGCCCGACAGGATGAAAGTTATCCCCGGTATCTCTGGTATGCCAACAGGTTTCGAATATGAAATTGATGGCTATAAACGACGCTTAGAGTGTGATCCAATTACGGGTCATTCCTCTGTGCTCCATCTTAAGAATTTTCATCCTTTAAATGATTGGTATGGTATGAGCCCTATCGAAGCGGCTGCGCGGTCAATTGATCAGCATAATGTTGTCGCTGAACATAATTTATCTTTATTGCAAAATGGAGGGCGGCCGAGTGGGGCCTTAATGTTCAAACCGGGGAATTCTCAACCTCTTTCGGAAAAGCAAAGAGATTCATTGCGGGAGGATATCCGCCGGATTTATGAAGGCAATGCGAATGCGGGCCGTATCATGGTGCTCGAGGGGGATTTTGATTGGAAAGAAATGGGCCTTAGTCCTAAAGACCTTGATTTTATTGAAGGTAAGAAAATGTCAGCTCGGGAAATTGCCCAAGCCTTTGGTGTACCACCGATGCTGGTAGGGATCGAAGGGGATGCCACTTTTGCTAATTATAAGGAGGCGCGCTATCACCTCTGGGAAGATACAATATTACCATTGATGGAATTCCTGATTGCTGAATTTAACTTATGGCTTTGCCCTTATTTTGGTGAAGGATACCGCTTGTCCTATGATATAGATGCCATTCCAGCCTTGGCCCAGCGTCGTGAATCGCTGTGGAATAAAATACAATCAGCGGATTTCCTCACCCTTAATGAAAAGCGCCAAGCTGTAGGATATGGACCCTTGCCCCATGGTGATACCTTGACTGTTAATTCTTATAAGGAGACTGCATGACCAAACAATTAAATATTCCATTTTCTATTAAAAGCCATCAAGATGATGGCTTTTTTTGTGGCTATGCCAGTGTTTTTGATGTGACAGATCATCATCAAGAAATTGTGGCTCCGCAAGCTTTTCAGCAATCTCTCCATAAATGGCGGGCCAGAGGACGTTTGCCAAAAATGTTATGGCAGCATGATCAGCGTAAACCAATCGGTGTGTGGGATGAGATTTATGAAGATGCCCATGGCTTGTTTGTCAAAGGAAGATTGCTGTTAGATTTAGAAGCTGGCCGTGAGGCGTATGCTTTGATGAAAGCTGGCGTTATTGACAGCCTTTCCATAGGTTTTCGCTCAGTAAGGGCATTAAAGGATCCGAAGAAGAATGCGCGCATCCTAGAAGAGGTTGATTTACTGGAAATTTCGCTTGTGACTTTTGCAGCTAATCCAGATGCAAAAATCACTGCGGTCAAGGAATTTGCTGTGAGCGATGATATCGTTCGGCAAATTAAGGAGCTCAGCGAGATGCTGAAGTCTCGACGTTTAACTCAAGAAAGGAAATAACTTATGACAGAAATCACATCCACATTGGCGGAACTCAATGCATCTGTTAAGGATTTTACAACAGAACAGCAGAATAAAATTGCCCAAGTTGAAGATACTTTATGCAAAACAGCGGAAAGACTCAATCAGGTAGAAGTTGCTTTAAAGCGTCCGCAAATGGTCATGACAAAGTCTGAATCTTTTGATGGGTTTGGTCAATTTATTCGTAAAGGAATTGATGACATTTCAGCAAAGGCAATGATTAGTTCAAATGATAGTAATGGTGGGTACCTTATCCCTTCATCGGCTGTTCAATTAATTAATGAGCATTTACAATCGCGATCAACTATCCGCCGATTGGCCTCGGTGACTACTATCACAAATGATGCAATGGATATACTGATTGAAAAAACAGAACCAGATGTGGGCTGGGTTGCGGAAACTGATGCTCGGGATGACACATCAACGCCGGAACTTGTCAAACTTTCTATTTCTGCTCACGAGGTTTATGCAAAACCCAAAGTCAGTCAACGGATGTTAGATGACGCAGCGGTTAATGTGGAATCTTGGCTCGCAGAACGAATTGCGGATAAAATAGCAAAGACAGAAAACCAAGCATTCCTTTATGGTGATGGGACGACAAAACCCAAAGGTATCCTTAGCTATCCGACGACTGATATCGGAAAAGGGGAATGGGGTAAAATTGAAACCCTTGCTATTACAGCTGATAAAGATATAACAGCCGATGATCTTATTGATGTATTTTATTCAATGAAATCAGAATATCTAGAGGGAGCTTGCTGGATTATGTCTCGGCGCGCCGCGGCTATGGTGCGTAAAATTAAAGACGGTAATGACATGTACGTCTGGCAGGCTTCTTTGGCGGCTGATCAGCCGAATTTGCTGATGGGGTATGCCGTTTATCTATGTGATGACATTGAGCCCCTCAAAGAAAAAATTATCTTTGCTAATGTGGCCAAAGCTTATCAAATTGTCGATCGGGCTAATATGAACGTCTTACGCGATCCGTTCTCAGCGAAGCCTTATGTGGAGTTCTATGCTACAAAGCGTGTGGGCGGCGATGTAATTAATTTTGACGCTATTAAAATCGTTGATATTACTAAAATTAACAACACTCCACAGGAGTAATCTATGCTGACAGTACTTCAAACGCAAACTCATTCCTGCGTGTCACTTCAGCAGATCAAGGCGCATTTGCGCCTTGATCATTCTGAGGATGATGATTATTTAATGCATCTTATTAAAGTTGCCACTACATGGGTTG
>ERZ778017.3630-NODE-3630-length-10746-cov-4.278552_pt1 | contig 10746 bp, 5 predicted proteins | sample MGYA00375747_ERZ778017 | MGnify/ENA primary metagenome ERZ778017 (study PRJEB29350, sample SAMN05509838) | bioreactor metagenome | biome: bioreactor; material: wastewater | place: South Africa: University of Cape Town | collected 2014-03-17 ... | reverse complement strand
CACCCATATAAGGATTACCAAAAACCGACGCCTTAGCTTGCATCGGTAGAGAAGTGAAAAGCATCAAGGCAACAGAAGGGGCAACATACTTTATTTTCATCATATTTCCTTTAGCATGTAAGTGGAGAGTTTCCCCTCCTGAAATTAATTAATGGACTCTAAGTCACGATTTTTTGGAACATTTCTGTAGGATGTTGTATCAATAAAATTACAACTTGTCCACATTATATATAATAAAAAATCATGTTGCTATGGGGAAAAAAGAATCGGATTTTCCTTTTCTCCGTTAAGTTATTGGAGAATAAAGGTTATTCCTCGCGGAATCGGGGGATGAAAAAATATATCTTTAATACCTAAAATTTTTTATTTTTTAGAAGATATGAGCACTAAGCTTTACTAAAGCTTTTAGCTTTCTTATATTATTTTTACTGCCGCTCACCTTAAACAGAATTTAATGAGCGGCACAGATTTGTGGGGAATGGAGGGGTGGGGTTACTACTGCCCATTGACAGTCAGAAAGAGAGAACGTACCACTCCATTAGGAGTATTATTTACAGGCCTCGGGCTAAGAGCACGGTTAGGACTACAGGGACTAGAACGACGGGGGCTTGAAAGAGGACTAAGATTAGGATCAATATTTTCTTTCCCTGCCTCAACTTTGACGGTTGCATCCTTTATAAAATGAACAAAACTTTGGAATTTTTCTTCTTGCTCACGGAGCTTTTTCTGGGCCTCTAGAAACATCTGCTTCCATTTATTTGAAGTTTGCTTCTCAGTTGTATAGGCCTTTTCAAGTTCATAATTCTGATTTGTTAATTGCTCTAGCTGAACCTGTTGCAAATTTAATTGTTGCTGTTGAGCGACATTTAATCCGTGGAGGTCTTTAACTTGACCTTCTAACTCTTGCACTTGAAGAGTATAAGTCTCTTGCGTTTTTACGAGATGTTGTTCAGTTTCGAGAATCTTACTCTCCGCTTGCTTTAGCTGAACCTCTTGTTCTTCTATTTTGTGCTGCTTGCTATCATTCAATTCTGTTAAATCTTCAACTTGACCTTCTAACTCTTGCACTTGAAGAATGTAATTCTCCTGCGTTTTTACAAGCTCTTGTTCAGTTTCGAGAATCTTGCTTTCAGCTTGCTTCAGCTGAACCTCTTGCTCTTCTATTCTGGCTTGCTTGCTGTCATTCAGCCCTATTAGACCTTTAACTTGATCTTCCAACGCCTGCACTTGGCGAATATAAGTCTCTTGCGTTTTAGCAAGCTTCTGTTCAGTTTCGAGAATCTTAGCTTGAGCTTGCTCTAGTCTAATTTCATGTTCCTTTAAGTCTTGCTGTTGGAGGTCACTAGCCTCTATGAGCTTTCTATATTTCGATCGAATGGTCTCAAGATGATGTTGTGTTTCCTCAAGTTGAAATCTAGTCTCGAGAATCTTATTTTCTGCTTGAGTAAGCTGTTTAGATGATTCTTGTTGCTGAACATCAATAAATTCTCTTAAGCTTTCAACTTTTTCTTTTAAGCTATAAATTTTATTCTCTTGCACCTTTCTAGCCGTAGTAAATTCTAACTCTTTTTCTTGCAACTCTTCTTTTACATCATTAAGCTGAGTTTGCTGTTCCTCTAACATCTTTTGCTTCTTATCGAGGACTTCAGTTAATTCTTTAATTTTTTCTTGTAAGCTGTGAACTTGGTGAGTATGGATTTCCTGGGCTTCATCAAGTTGATGCTCGACTTCAAGGATTTTATTTTCTGCAGTCTTTAACTGAGCCTGTAGTTCATCTATTTTCTGTTGCTTGATATCCGTAGAAGCTCGTAACTCTCTTAATTGTTCGTGAAGGTTGTTAACTTGCTCTGTGTGTCCTTGTTGAATGGTGTCCCATTCACGCTGTTTATCTAAAATTTCTTGTCTTGTAGATTCCAGTTGCCCTTGAATCTCAATTAAAATCTGTTGGTTTTCTTGGTTGGTTTTTATTAGATTAGAAATTTGAGTTTCCAGTTTTTTAGATTCTTCACCATGCTTTTCTTTTGCTTGGGCAAATTCCTCTTCTTTAACCTTAAGTTGGTTGGTGGCAGTATCCAATTGAGTTTGAGTCTCTCCTAAAGCTTGCTGATCATAGCGCTGATTAACAGTTAACTCCTTTACTCTTTGCATTAACTGTCCATAATGCTGCCGGATTTGTTCCAGTTCCTCTTCTTTCGCTTTAATCTCCTTGGTTGCCATTTGAAGTTTTTGTTTTAATCCCCCTAAAGCTTGATGGTCAGATTCTCTTTGCTTAATCAATGCTGCGATGTGTTGTTGAAGGCTTTGGGTCTGCTGGGAATAATCACTTTGGGTAGAGACAAACTCTTCCTCTTTAGCATTTATTTTATTATTCGCTGTTTGAAGTTGATGGGATATTTTGGCTAAAGTTTCTTGATTATATTCTTTCTCATCGACAAGGAATCTAATTTGTTGTTGTAGTTCTCGAGCCTCGTCAGTATGCCTATCCTGTAACTGAGTAAGTTCTAGGTTTTTATCATTAAAATTCTTATGGGCAACTTCCAGCTGTTGTTGAAGAGTTAATATAGCTGATTGATCTTGACGCTGCCCCCTCGTTAAGGTCTCTACTTGCCTTTCTAAACTAGAGATTCGACCCTGAAGCTGCTGAAATTCTTCTTGTTTGCTGTCAAACTGTGACTTCTGAGTATCTAATTTCGATTTTTTTCTTCCCACCTTTACGGTCAAAAGTTGTACTTGAGACTCCACTCGTTGGTTCTGCTGGAAAAGGATTGCATTATTAACTTTTAGAGCCATACATACCAAATCGACAAGAACAGCATTATTCGATATTTTAGGATAATAGGGCCGTATATGGTTTAAGAGGATCTGTCTCTTTTGGGATAATGACTTTTCCTCCTTTAAAATCTCAACATTAAGAGGGTGTGAGGTAGAGGACACCCCTCCAACTTCAAAATTTAGAAGTTCATGCGCAGAGGAAACTGTATTTAACAAAGCAAGGCATATTAAATATCGTATTTTCATTTCTATATCCATCATTAGATTTATTGGGTCCCATAGACTTACAACCTCTTCCTCACCCCAACGTTTCCTCCTATGCAAGCTCTTAATATCCTAAAGCATAAGATAAGCGCAGCATAACCGACGAAATGTAAGGTTTAAATTTGGTTGTCGCCACTTCTCTTTCCATATATTGGTCAATCGTCCTAGCCGTTTTAATAGGGCTATAAAGAGAAAAACGGTATTCTAAACCAATTAAAATCTTGTCAATCTCTTTGGATATTCCTCCTCCCACAACAGGAGCAATTTTCCATTTTGATTTTATAAAGGTTTGAAAACCATTGATTCTTCCGTAATTTGCTTCAAATTTTTCCACGATGAAGCTATATTTAAAGCGACTACTATCAATTCCTCCTAAACCATAAAGATTGAGAGAGTTGAGGACTTTACCTCCCACTCGTATAACAAGACTTGTCGTCATTTGTCGGGATAATTTAGGATCCATACGGCGCTGCAAAAATTCTGCGCCTAAATCAACACTCGGATCGGAGGCTGTATTTCTAAGCTGACTGTTTAAGCTACCTTGCCCAATCTGAAATTCAGGACTGATAAATAAAGGAAGTTGCTTCAGGTTATAAAAAGTACCAACAAACACGTACCCATTCATTCTATTAGCACATAAAGATAGACCATTAGAGAAATTTAAATTATTCCCTTCCCGTGTTTTTAAAGCACCGTAACTTTTACCTCCCATGTGATCCCAACTAACAGCTAAGCCTGCATACGTTTTATCCAAAGCAAAGGCATGCTCTTGAGTCAGGAAAAGAAAAGAAAAAATTAAGGCCAGAGAAGATGAAATATACTTTAATTTCATGAAGAGTTCCTTTATTTATTTGTAATTGTGAAAGTTCGGTAATTTTATATAAAACTAATTTTAAGCCAATAATTTATCAGGCGTATCGTTCGGGATAGTAACAATAAAATTATTTTTTGTCCATAATTTTAATTAAAGTTAATTTTACTGTAATCAATTATAAAGCTGTGAAAAACAGAGCATAAAATTAAGAGTTTTAGGGTGATATACGGTAAATTTAAAAGGTGCCTGAGCAGCAAAATTCAAAAAAACGCTTAGCAAGACTTCTAGCACCATGAAAATCACATTTCTATATATTATGGCAAAGACGACTAGACCATCTAAAGATAAGAATACATAACTATTTTACCATGAAAACTCTCTCTCTCCCCTTACAAAGCAGGCTGCTTGAAATCCTTTTCAGCTTCCTTCCAGAAACATCTTAAATTAGAAAAAAGTATTATTATAAAGGATATCATTATAATAAAAAGAAGGTAGTTATCTTCTTAAAAACAATTATAACTATATTAAAATATATAAGATAAATGGGCTTCCTAAAAAGGAATGGAATGAAATTTTAGGACTTTTCAAGCGTTTTAAACTCTTCAGGAATCTTAATTTCTTTAGGAAGAGTGATTTGAGCACTAGGCTTCCATATAAACTTTATGAATAAAACTGAACTAATAACGAACCCTGCAGCGGTAGCACCGATCATGACTGCCCGGAGATGTGGGAAATGTATATTATTAAAAAAACCTCTCTGAAATGTTGGGTCTTTTGAGGGCTCATCTGACTTAGAGGTTTTAATTGTTATAGGAGTTTCACTTGAGAATAGTTGAACCGCTGGTGGCGTTTCTTGGGATGGCTTGTTTATGTCTTCTGTAGGCTCAGAAGGGGATAAGGGTGTTGAGTCCAATATTTTCAAATCCTCTATTGAGGATAATCTTGCACTGAGAGAAGCTGGTGTCTCTTCTTCTGAAGATACTCCACTTGCGTCCGTTGATGCTACCTTCCGCAGCTCAGCTCCGACAAAAGAGCCTTGTCTAGCCGGCGAGCGCAACTGATACATCTTCTGGAATAATTTTTCTATCAGTTTTGTTTCATCTATTTTCTCTTCCCTGGTACTGTGAGCTGTTTGTTGATTAATGAGAACTTCTATCTCATTGAATTTATAATTTGTCTTAAGTAACTCTGTTCTTAGGTGCCCAAGTTCAAGTTGATTTTCCTGCAACTCCCTTCTTAAATTTGTTAATTCTTGCATAGTGATGGAATAAGAATCTTGGAGTTTAGAAATTATATCTTTGAGCTCTGCAGTTTGGCGCTGATAAGCTTCTTTGTGTTCTTTAAGCTCCTCTTGTTTTAATTGAAGCTTATGATTCGCTTTCTTGAGAGCATTTTGTAAATTTACTACCTCCTTTTGAACCTCTCTTAATTCAGCTACAGCCGTATCAAATTGGTTTTTCTCTTCTTCCTGCTGGCTCTGCACTTCCTTCAGCTGCTGCTGTGCTGTGTAAGTTTGCTCTACAGCCATTCTAATCTGCTCTTCTAACTTTAATTTACCTTCGGCTAGAACATTGATCTCTGTTTTAAGTTGTGTTTCTTTCTTATCATGTTCTTTTGTCATCTGATCAAGGCGGACCTGCGCAATTTGCAGCTGCTCTTGGGCTGCTTCAATTTTACTTTCTAATTCTGCCCTATCTTCTGTTACAGCTTTAATTTCTATCTTAAAACGAGCTTTTTCTTCTGCCTGTTCTTTTCTAACTTCCTCTAGTAAGTGTTGAGTGGTTTGTAATTCATCCTTGGCTAGTTTGATGTGGTTTTCTAGCTTTGACTTATTTCCTGTTAAAATATTTATCTCTGTTTCAAGTTGAGCTTTTTCTTCTGCCTGTTCTTTTTTTACTTGCTTTAAAAGGTGGTGATTGATTAACAGCTGCGCTTCAGCTATTTTAAGCTGTTTTTCTAACTCTACTTTGCTCTCTATAAGATTATCAATTTCTCTTTTATGAGATTCATCTTTTTCTCTTATAATATGCTGCAAGCGTTGCTCTGTGGTCCCGAGTTGCTGCTGAGTTATTTGAATTTTACTTTCTAATTCTATTTTTTTGTTTTTTAATGCCTTGGTTTCTGTTTCAAGCTGTTTTTTTTCTTCATCATGATTGATTTTCAGTTGTTCTAACTGTCGTTGAGATGTTTGGTATTCTTCCTTAATCCGCTTAAGGTGAGCGTTTAAAGATGACTTCTCTTCTGTTAAGATTTTTATTTGCGATTCCAACTGTATTTTTTCTGCCTCTTGCTCACTCTCTTTTTGATGCAACTGCTGTTGAATTGATCGCATTTGTTCTGAAAAAGTTTGGATTTGTCCATCTAATCTTAAATTATTAGCTGTTAAGACCTCAATTCGGTTATCATATTGTGTTTTTTCTTGATTAATTTGGGTTTGTCTTACTTGTAACCGATTGCTAGTTTCTCTTAGCTCTGCTTCTAATCGTCTGACTCTTTCTAACAGGGTTTCATTTTGTGCTGTTAGGGTAAAAAATTGTCTGGCGTAGTCAGCCTTTTCGATAGCATGATTGGCTTCTTTTACCCAGGATATAAGAGTTTGACTCGGTGTATTTTGAGGGGGGATGCTTGTTGGAGGGCATATCTCTGAGGGTAAAGAGGTTAAAAAATTATGCAAGGCTTGACGGCGTTGCACCTCATTGCCTGTTAATTTTCCTAAATCGAAAGGCCTAAGGTCGGGCTCCATCGCGCTGCCTGCCAAACACCAGAAGGTAAGACCTACAATAGGGAATAATTTTATTTGTAATGCCATAATCTATTTGATCTTTTTTATTATTGTTTTTCATTTTAATATTTGTTTCAATAATAAATTATTAGCACTCGAAGTAAAAGGGAAAGAAGATACCTAATTAACCTATCTCATTTTTATCTTATAAATACACCCTTTCCGTTAAAAAGTATAAGACCATCGCAGCATAACAGAAGAAATCTGTGGTTTCATCTTAGAGGAAATTTTTTCCACCAAATCCTGGGTATAAACAATTCTAGTCATTTTGAAAGCCCTATAGGATGCGAAACGATATTCAATTCCCAAGTGTGCTTTTCCAAAGGTCTTAGCGATCCCAATTCCTATCACAGGAGCAAATTTCCATTTTGATTGATTAAAAGTCCTGAACCCTATCCCTCGAGCCCCACCAAAATCTACCTCTTCATAGGCCGTACTATATTTAAAAAGGCTAGCATCTATACCGGCTAAAGCATAAAGTTGAAGCGATTCTAAAAGAGTTTTTCCGCTCCTTATAACAAAACTGGTCGCCATTTTTCGAGAAAAGTGAGGATTAAGGTGACGTTGTATCGGCATAATGTCAGGATCTCGAACCTCATTTTGTAATTTTCTATTTAAGGCCCCTTGACCAATTTGCCCTTCAGGGCTTATGAACCAATTCTGCTGTAAATTAAAAATCGTTCCTAAGAAGAGATAGCCGTTAAATTGATTTGTAGATAAGGAACGTCCCTCCGAGAAAGTTAAATCTCTACCAGTAAAATTTGATAATGATTCATAATGTTTGCCATCCAAATGGTCCCATGAGAGAGCGACTCCAACATACGACTGATGAGCGGGGAGAGTTGCTGTATGGCCATGGGTGGAGGTTAACAATAAGAAGCCAATTAAAACGTTAAGTGTTGAGTTAAAATAATCAGGTTTCATCCATATTCTCTTTAATTTTTTATTCAGAGTCCGGAAAACTATCGACAAGTCGTCACTTTATTTTATAAGTTTATCCTTGGTTTTCCGGCACCCAACTTGATGTTTTAAGAAGGAAAGTGTATCCTTTTGTTACCATAACTTACTAAAAGCAAATATCATGTCTTCATTGTTTAAACGCGGCCTAATCATTTGGTTCGCTGCAGTATCCTATTATCTCTATCAGTATTTAATGCGGGTGTCGCCAGGAGTAATGATAGATGATTTAATGTTGACTTTTTCGCTTGATGCTAAATCTGTGGGTTATCTGGTGGCTACTACTACTTTTTTTTATGCAATAGCGCAAATACCGGTTGGCATAATATCTGATTTATTTGGTGCGCGGAGAATGATCCTTTACTCTTTAGCAACTTGTATTGTCGGAGTGGCTATTATTGGATGGACACAGCATTTATTTTTAGCGTTTGTAGGACGTGCCTTAATTGGAATTGGCAGTGCCGCGGGTTTCATTTGTGTTAGTAAAATTACAAGTGAATGGTTTCCTATCTCTCAAAAACCCATATGGTTTGCTTTAACTGTTTGTATGGGAACAATAGGAGCCTTATTAGGCTATGCCCCCTTAGCACAGTTAACTGAGGCAGTGGGCTGGCGCCAAAGTTTAATGTACCTTACCGCCTTTGGCCTGATTATATTCTTTATTAATGTTATCTTTTTAAAAGATCGACAGCAGACAGATGGCCATCCTTTAAATCATGAACAAATCTTACAACAGATCAAGGATGTTTTAAAAAGCCGGCCCGCTTGGTTGTATGCAATTACGGCTTTAGGAATGTATCTTCCTATTTCTGTTTTTGCTGATTTATGGGGCGTTTCGTTTTTAATTATGAAATATGGATTAACTAAAGAAACCGCTGCTAGTATCTTATCCTTAGCCTATGTTGGAACCTGTGGTGGTGTCATTGTCATTGCGGTCATGAACAATATTTTAGAGAATTCTCAATGGTTAATTGCTATCTCCGCTGCTGCCATCACTCTTCTAATGGCTATCATTGTTTATGCTTCTGATCTATCTTATATGACTCTATCAATTTTGTTAATATTGTTAGGTATCTTTGTGGGGACAGAAATTTTATGCTTTTCTAAGGCTTGCCAAGAAAATGATATCAATGTTGCCGCCACAGTGACGGCTTTCCTGAATTTTGTGATCACATTGGGAGCTGCTTTTATTCAGCAAATGGTTGGTGGGTTAATTAAATGGTTTTGGGATGGTCAAATAACCAATAATGGATTGCCTTTATATCAGCTTGGGGATTATCAAAATGCTATGATTTTAGTAATTTTGATTTCATTTCTTTCTTTTGTCTTAGCTTTTTTTCTGCCAGGTCAGAACACGGCTGTTAAAATACAAGACAAAGCAATTTAGGTTTGCTATAGTCCAAAATGGAAGATTGTGTGGGCAAGCACCCTGCTAATTTGGTCAGAGCCGGAAGGCAGCAGCCACCGTGGGATTCTGTTTGGGTCATATCAATCTTCCACCACCTGTTAACCTAAAATACAATGGTTCACAGAGCTTCATAATTGAAGGTTAATCAATGTCAGAAAATCCAGTCAATTACCGTGTACTAGCACGCAAATATCGGCCCCAAACCATGAGTGAATTGGTAGGGCAAGAACTGCTCGTCAAAACACTTACCCAAGCGATTGATGCAAACCGCTTGCCGCATGCCTTTGTGTTGCATGGCATTCGAGGTGTAGGAAAAACAACAACGGCCCGGATTCTTGCTAAAGCTTTGAATTGTCAGGGTGCAGATGGTCAAGGAGGCCCAACAGCCAATCCTTGTGGTGTTTGTAGTTCATGTGTTGCGATAACAGAAGATCGCCATTTAGATGTGATCGAAATGGACGCTGCTAGCCGAACAGGGGTAGATGATATCCGCGAAGTCACAGAATCAGCGCGCTATAAAGCGGTTAATGGCCGTTATAAAATATTTATCATAGATGAAGTCCATATGCTCTCTAAGAGCGCCTTTAATGCCCTGCTTAAAACATTGGAAGAACCGCCACCCCATGTAAAATTTATTTTTGCTACCACAGAGCTGAAGAAAATTCCTGAGACTGTTTTGTCCCGCTGCATGAAATTTGACTTACCTCGGATCACGCCAACACTCCTATTTGATTATTTCAAAACAATTTGCACCAAAGAGCAAGCAACCATCGAAGACGAAGCTTTAGCTTTATTGGTGCGAGCAGCTGATGGATCAGCAAGGGATGGATTATCCCTATTAGATCAAGCGATTTCCTTGTCTCAGTCCCAAGTTACGACAGACATTGTTCGGGATATGTTAGGGGTGGTCGATCGGGGCCGCCTGTTTACCCTTTTAAACTTATTAATGGAAGGTAAAATCGCAGAGGTTATTGCCGAAGTGCGCGATCTTTATGCCCGCGGTAGTGAGCCGACGGTGCTCTTACATGATCTATTAGATTTAGTATACTGGGTGACCAGCCTTAAAATTAATGCCTCTCTTTTGACAGATATCACTTGGCCTGAATCGGATCGGCGTGAAGGGGGAGAATTGGCCAGTAAGCTATCGATGCCAATTCTTATGCGAGCCTGGCAAGTATTATCCAAGGGATATGAAGAAGTTCTACGATCTCCCCTTCCCAATCAAGCTGTAGAAATGGTCTTAATTCGTTTAGCTTATCTAAGCGAGTTACCGTCCGCAGAAGATCTATTGAAATTGACCTCTGGGGGAGGGGGAAGTCCTGGGGGGAACATATCTTCTTTTAAAGGGGCAACACCGCTAAGTTCTCCCTTAACATCTACAATGGTTACTGCTACTAATAAGCCTGCAGCTGCCTCGTCGACAGTAGCGGCCGCTCCCAGGGTTCAGCCGATGCCAGCGAGCTTCCAAGATGTTTTGAAAATAGTGGCTCAATCCAGAGAGCCGTTATTATATAGTAATTTAATGCAAGACATTCATTTGGTTTCTTTTAGTGCTGGAAAGATTGTGTTACGTCTCGGAGATAAGGCTCCTTCTACCCTTCCTAATCAATTGCAAAACTTATTGCATCAACAAACAGGCCAACAATGGGAGATTAATATTGTTGCCGAAGGCGGGGAAGCAACTGTTATGGAACAAAATCGCCAACAAATGCAGCAATTAGAACAATCAGCCTTAAACCATCCTATTAT
>ERZ778017.3629-NODE-3629-length-10747-cov-4.056023_pt1 | contig 10747 bp, 17 predicted proteins | sample MGYA00375747_ERZ778017 | MGnify/ENA primary metagenome ERZ778017 (study PRJEB29350, sample SAMN05509838) | bioreactor metagenome | biome: bioreactor; material: wastewater | place: South Africa: University of Cape Town | collected 2014-03-17 ... | reverse complement strand
GGCAGGCTGCGGCCCTTCGTCTTGGCGATCTCGGCGGTGCGTCGATAGCAGGTCGCCCAGCTCGGCTGCGACAGTCGCAGGTAATCGGACAGCAGCGCCTGCCACAGCTGCGGATCGACCTCGGCCTCGATCCCGCCGCCCTGGCGACGCGGCGCGAGATGCGGCAGTCGATCCTTGGCGGCCACGCCATTAACCAGCCGCCGCCAGTTCCAGATGGTCGAAGGACTGATCGCTTCCTCCTCAGCGACCGCTGAAACCGCTGCCGATGCCGTCATCCTGCCCGCTTCGAACAAGTCGACGCGCGACAGGATGGTCAGGCGCCGATGCGCTTCTTCGCGCACGCTATCGGCTTGCCGGCCAAACCAGTCCCACAGTCCCCCGGCATCGTCGCCCGCTTCCGCCTGGAGCGCGTCGCTCCCGACCAGGCCGAGCCGCACCATGTCGGCGCGCGCGGCCGCGGGCAGCAGGTCAGCATGATATTCCAACCCGCCGCCTAGCCCCGAATGTTTGCGGGCCAGCGGCATGCCGCGACCATCGACGGCGATCGCCCAATCCTCGGCGCGGGCCAGCCGGTTAATATCGCGCTTCTGGCGCGGCAGGCCTGACAGCTTCAACTCGGCAAGCTCGGCGGCCGTGAACCACAGCTTGTTCTGCATCAGCATTCGGTGCTCCCCCTCGCGATAGGCGTGGCCATCCGCTCGACCGCGCGCAGTTCGGCGGTCAGCTCGGCGATCTTCGATTTCAGATGGCCCAGTCGGGCCGTGTGGATTTCCTCGCCGACCAGCAGCGCCGCGCCGATAGCGCGCAGTTCGCGGTCGAGCAGATCGAAGCGGCCCGTCGCCGCGATCAGCGCGCACATGCGGGTGAAGCTGATATTGTGTTTGCCCTTGGCGGGTGCCGACCAGGCGTCGAGCATTTCCTTGGTGACAGGTTCGTCGAGCAGCAGCGTCATTTCGGCCGCGACGATCTCTCGCGGCTTGCCGTTGGCGTGGGCCGTGGCCAGCACCTCGCCTACCGTCTTCGCGACGCGAGCATCCATCCCCGCCAACGCCGCCGCATGCGTCGCCGGACGCGGCGCAGCGAAGACGAAGGCCAGTTGGTTGGAGGCGCGCGCCTTGACCATCAGCCGGCCTTCTCCACGGCGTCCAGCGCGGCGCGCAGCAGCATTTGCCCGACTTCCAGCGATGACGTGCCGCGGCGGCGTGCGATCTGGCGAACGCGACCGATTTCGCTTTCGGTCAATCCGAAGGCGCGCAGGGCGGCGACGCCATCATAATGATCGAGCGCGCGGATCAGGCTGTCGACGCGCTGCGGCGTCAACGAGGCGGGCGCGGGACGAAGATTGCCCATCACGCGATGCCCCGAAGCGAGGCGACGATCACGCCCAGCCCGAAAACGCCTATGACGACGAAACCAAGGTTGATCAGCAGGTGCATGTCAGCGCTCCCCGCCATGGGCGCCGTGCGTGGGGGCAACACGCACGGCGCCGTTCCGGCCGAGAGGGGGAAGGCCGGAACTGGGGGGAAGGTCGGTGCGGCCCGCGCGGGCCAGCGTTTCGCGGATGATGGCGGCAACCCATGCCTGCCCGTCCTCGCTCAACTCGCGCCATTCGGGCGCGGCAAAGGTGCGAAGAACGGGATCGCTGTCGGCGATCGACGCCGGGTCATACCGCCCCGCGTCTGGCGCGCCCGCCAGCATGTCCATGAAGCCATAGCGGATCGCTTCGCGTTCCAGCTGCGCGACCCGCGCCCGCGCGGCCGCAAGCTGGTTGGGCAGGATGCGGATGCGATTTTGCAGATAGGCGGTCGGATCGCTCATGCCCGCGCCCTCACGCTGGCGCGCTTGATGAGGGCGACGATTTCGGCATCGTCGGCGGCGCGATGATCCGGCTCGACGCGGCGGAATGCCGACGCCGGAAAGATGTTGTCGGCGAACTCGGCGAACTCCAGGCCCAGCCCTTCGCCGTGCGGAAATGGCACCTCGTCGAACACGATCGCCACGCGCAGCACCTGTTCATGCTCCGGCCCGACCGTGGCGTCCGAACCCGCGCCGAACCACGGCCCATATTCGATGCACACGGCCAGATCGCCCGCGCGCCAGCCCTGCGACGCGCCGGTCAAGCCGCACCGCCGATCTTGGCCTCGGCCGCGCGCAGCCAGTTCATCATCGCGCCATGAATGCCTCCCGTGCTGGAGGACTGGATGCCGCAGAGATTGATGCGAGCGCCGCGCCAGTCGTCACGGATACGGGCACCATAGTCTTCAAGCTGGCGTTCGGCGGCGCGGTGTGCGGCCTTGAACTCGTCAAAGCTCGCGTAGGGGACGGTATCGAGCGTCTTCTTCAGTTCCACGCTGATCGCGCGCACCGCGCCGATCGCGTGCGTGACTGCGGTCACGTCGATTGCCTTCTTCATGCCTTCTCTCCTTGGGTCGAAACGACGCCCGCGGTGTCCAGCAGCGCGAACTGCACGGTTCCGTGGGCATGATTGATTTCGTCGTCCTCGACGGGCTCGCCCGCCGACAGCTTCGCGATCAGTTCGAACGCGACGTCCAACGCCTCGCGGAGGCGAGCCGCGGCGGCGACCGTCGAGCCGGCGGGCTTGTTGCTCTCCACGATCTCGAAGCCCGCGGGCAGCATCTGCCCGGGGTGGCCCAGCGCGCGCTGAGAAGAAGGGCGCGGCATCCGCCCGAACGTGCCGATGAAGGCGCTCAGCCGCTTCGCGTCGGGGGCGGGCGCCGCGCTTCCGCCCTTGCTGGGCGCCAGCTCCAGCGCCACGATCGCTTCGTCGGCCGTCTTCGCCTCGGGATGCGCAATCAGCCATTCCAGGATTGCGCGCACCGTCGCCGGGTCGTTGCCCTTGCCGCAGATCGCCAGCAGCGCGCTGGCATTGCCGGCGACCGCATGGTTTTTGAGCGCGTCCATCAGGTCGCGGTTCGGCTCGACAATGATGCGGTAGATGCGGAGCGAGCGTTGGAGATCGCGAACACTTAACCCGCAGGCCGTCGCGGCGGCTTCGCTCCAGCGATACGCCGTTGCAAGCGCCTCGCCAGCAAGTTGGGCCTCAGCGTCAGCCTTTTCGGTCGCTGTGAATTGGACCTTGTCGATGCGTTGCGACAATTTGTCGCTTCGTATGCCACGCGCGGCTTCGTCGGCCCCCCAGCGCTTTTCGACCGCCATCTGTTGCTGAGATTTGCCGCCGTGCATGGCGCGCATCCGAGCCTTCGCGGCATCGGCGACAGCGGCGTGGAACATCGCGCGCTCCAGCGGCGCCAACTCGCGTCGTTCGAGATTTTCACTCGCCTGCGCAGCCGTCAGCGTCGCTTCATCGCCCTCAATCACCATCGCGCGGATCGGCAGGCCCGCAATCGTGCAGGCTGCGTGCCGATGGAGCCCGGCGACGAGCGTCCAGGGCAGCTTCGCCCGGCTCCCGTTACGGCGAACGATAACGGGGGTGCGTTGCCCGTCCCGCGCGATGAGCGCGGCATAGGCTTCGGCCTTCTCGGGATAGAAAAGTCCAACCCGGCCCGACACGTCGATCGTAGCTGGGGCCAGCTCGATGATCTGATCGACGACCGGCGCGGTGTCCTTGGGGGTCGAGGCCATGGCTATTGGCCCCCTTCACTTGGGCCGTGCGCCGCCACCGCATCCACGCTAGGCCGGGCGGGTGAGGCGACGCGAAAGCGCCAGCGATTCCAGGGACCGGAGGTGACATATGCAGATCGACCGCTATCACCAGAAAGCATGGCGCGAAGTGGAATGGTGGCTTGACCGACTTCAGTCAGAAGGGGTTGACGCCGTGCGCGCGACTTTGGCGCAATATGGCTGGCGAATTTTGCGACCATGGCTCGAAGCCAATGAAGCGGTGATCGCGCGCTTTGCTCGTAAGACACGATCTCAACGTGCCGCCATGCTTCGCCATCTAGATGCCACAGATCGACACCTGTTGCTGATAGCCGCAACACATCGCGTCCGATGCGGATATGCGTGGCTCCAGGCTGCCAGCAATCGCGGGGCAGATTCGGGGGAGGGAATGTCCCCGTTGACCATGCTAGATCGAGCGAGCGAGGCGGCCGAGGAGCTTTACGCCAATTGGCCGTCTTACTGGCCGTTTGATGACGGGACGGACCCGCTGGATGAAGCGCTTCCGCTGCCTGCATCGCCCGCGATATCCTAGCGGCTGATCGCGCGATTTCGCGCTCAATGCGTTGCCGCTGCCTCGCGACTTCAATATCCACAAACTCGATGGGTTCACGATCGCGGGCCATGCCTATTTGACCTCCGCATTTAGACCGTGCGCCTTCCCGAGACTTCGGGTAGCTACTGAACTTTCGGTGGCGGACGAGTCGGCGCCGGCCGTTAGGAGGTTTTCGATGGCACGCTTAACGCGGGCATTTGCGCGACCGCGCAGGACTTCATTGACCGATTTCTCTGGCAGCTTGTTTGCTCGCTCAAATGCGGCTGCGGAGCCGTACGCCCTCCTGATTTGGGCAAGCACGCCATGCCGATCCAGTGTGGAGAAATTCATATGACAATCCCGAAGGTTCGTGACGAAACTTCGGTTAACGAGCGCGAAGGTTCGCGTCAAGCAGTAAAGAACAACGAGGCTGCGGGACAACGCATCAAGGACGCCCTCGGCGATCGCGAAGTGTCGTGGCTTGTTCGCGAAACTGGCTATGGCGACAGTACAATTCGCGATGCGCTTCGCCGGGGACCGGTTCGTTCAGATGTTGCGCTGGCGATCGCAAATGCGCTTCGAGTTTCGGTCGATTGGTTGCTCACAGGCAAGCGATCGAATACCCTTGTGGCGGTTGAAGATGCCGAATGGGTCGAAGTACCCGAGTACTCCACTTATGAGATTGACGAGTTGGGCAAGCTGGAGCCCATCACGACGACAATGATGCGCAAAGATTGGCTTTATTCCAGTCTTGGTGACACTTCGGGCATCTGGATGGCAAGGGCACCGACCCGGAATGATGCTCTAACGATTGACCCAGGCACTATGCTGTTTTGCAAGGATTACCGGAAAGGAGAGCGCATGATGCACGGCGCTTACTACCTCTTCCGGGTCAATGGCGGCGTCGTCATGGCTCGCTTCGCATTGCGTGACGACAACAGCGGCGAACATACAGTGTTGGCGCGCGATATCGGTCATGAAGAAGACCAGTATCACACGGTCGCGCGGGTCATTGGCCAGCTGGCTCGGCCGCTTTAAGGACGGGTGGCTGCGTGGTCAGATTGTCGTTGTTCTTAATTCGTTCTAACCTGCGCCGACTCGATTCGACGGGAGGTGGCGATGGAAAGGGCAACAGGAGCTTTTCGAAAGACCGTACGGACCCGGAAGGTTCGCCAATATGCCTTGGCCTATTTTCGGCGGCGTATCGGTCCTTGGCGCTGGTCAAAAGAGGAGGTGGAAGCTGATGCGATCAGCCGTGGCGACGCCTCTCGCGATCGTCGGTCAAAAGTCATCTACCTGACGGTCCCGGCTGACATTCTTGAACGTTGGGTGTTGGTCGAGGCGGAGGATGAGCACGACGATAACGTCATCCAATTTCCGGGCCGCCCAAACCTTCGCCTGGTTAGATGAAAGAAAATGCTATGCTCCGCTGTTTCGCTGCCGTCGCTGTCCTTTTTGCCGTTCCCGCCATCGCCCAGGAAGCTGCGTCAAGCGGCGAAACGGGGATGATCGTGATCTATCGTGGCGGGAGCATCATTGGTGCCGCCGGTGGGTGTCCAGTGCGACATGAAGGTAAGGAGATTGTCGAACTTGGACGCGGGAAATTCGCTGAATGGCGAGTACCGCCGGGACGCTACATTCTCACCAACAACCGGTCGGGCATAGAGGTCAACGTCGCGCCTGGTGAAACCCGTTATGTTCGCTGCCAGATCAAGAGCGGCTTTATGAGTGGCGGCGCACACCTACAGATTGTTGATCGCAAGAACTTCGAGGAAGCCAAAGATAGTCTGGAACGCAAGGATGTGGCCGGCGGCAACTGATCGCGTTTTATGGCTTGCGTTGGTGACGCTCGCCGAGCTGGTCGAACAGGTGAAGGATGGGCCGGCGCAACCGACGACAGCGGTGCGCCTCGCCTTGGCCGTCTGCCATAGTCGCAGCAATGGCGATCGCGCGCCATTCGTCCAGTTCTGGCGAATGATGCAACAGTCCTGGGAGGGGCAATCGGGCGAAGACGCCGCCCGCTATTGCCGCACCTCCTATCTGATGGCCTCGCTTCGCGGCGTGCTGCGCGCCGTCGGCATCGAGCCGACCGTAGACGTAGAAATCGCCCTCCATGATAGCGCCAGAAAGGCACTTGCCGCGTGAAGCCGCGGCCGCGGGAAAACTGACCCAGTTTGAAATTTCGTTACGCGGCGCGATTTCGCCGCACGGCCCGGAAATCCGCCGATATCGCCGCATCGCGAACTGGGCGGGATTTTGCCCGGTTCGCGATGGAACTGGGCACAGGATTTTATGTGTTCGCGCCCGTTTCGCAGGCCGCGCCCGCCCCTCTAAGAAGGCGCTTTCCCGCCATTTAGAAGCCTCTAAAGCGTCGCCGAGAGGCAGACCCTCTCAGGCGTCACCGACTCCAAACGCCGCTGTCCGATCCTGCCTAAATTAACCACCGCTATAGACACAGCCGCGCGATCGCCAATTTTGCCCCGGACATCCGCACGCCCCGGATTTCCGCCCTTTCACCCCGCCAAATCCCGTTCAATCCCGCCTAATCCCGGCAACGGCCCCACTCCAATTAGCCCTGTCCCCCTTCACCGCGCCTGTCCATCAGGAAGATCGCGGCCGTATGGTCCATCGTGTAATCGCCGCCCTCGATCGGGACCTTCTTCACATAGACCCCATAGCCCTTCTGGATTTTCGCCAGCTGCTCCGCGGTGCCGGTCAGCCCATAGATCGGCGTCTTGAACAGCGAGATATAGCTGCCGATGTCGGCGGGCTTGTCATGCTCGGGATCGACCGAGACGAAGACGATATTGAACTTGTCGCCATCCGCGCCGAGCTGGGTGCGGAGGCTCGTCAGACGGGCGAGCGTCGTCGGGCAGACTTCGGGACATCTTGTGAAACCGAAGAAGAGCGCGAACGGCTTGCCCGCAAGCGTCTTCTCGGTCACCGGCTTGCCGTCGGTTCCCTGCAAGGTGAAGGGGCCTCCGAAACTGTCCTCATAGGCGGGCGCCGCCGAAGTCGACCGGTTCTTGGGGACGAAAGCCAGGACGAGACCGACGATAGCCGCGAGGACGACAAGACCCCAAAGAACACGGCGGAAGATGACCAGCGGCGGCGTTGCGCTCGGTTCAGTTACCATAACGCTTCTCCGACGGACCGGTGGCGCCGACCGCTTCGATCCTGAATTGCACGGTGACGGCACCCTGCCGCTGAAAGCGGAGCGTGACCGGCACCGTCGAGCCGAGGGCGAGCGGGCGCTTCAGATCGATAAACATGAGATGCGCACCGCCTGGCTTGAAATCGACCCGCTTACCGGCGGGAAGGGCGACGCCATCCTTGAGCGGGCGCATGCGCATCACGCCGCCGTCCATCGACATGGTGTGAATCTGCACCTCGCGCGCGGCGCTGCTGGTTGCGGAGACAAGGCGGTCGTCGACCTTTCCCTTGTTCGTGATGCTGAGATAGCCGCCGCCGACCTTCTGGGTCGGCAGGGTCTGGCGCGACCAGGGCGCGTCGATGACGAGCGCGCCAGCGGTGAGGCTGGCGGCGAGCAGCGGCGGCGCCGCGGCGGTGAGCAGCGCAAGCGCTGCCAGGCGAAATGAGATTTTCATCGGGATACTCCGGATGGATTGGGTTCAGGGCCGTGATGGCCATGAGGCCCGGCCAGGCGAGCGCCTCTTTTCAGGGTCGACAAGGCCGGAAGACCGGTCGCACGGCAGCGCATTTCTTCAGCGTCTAAGGCTGGCGCCGCCGGCATCCGGTTGCCGGACACGGCAACGGCCGCTCCGGTCAGAGAGTCAGGCTGCTGCTGGCGGCCCGCGGAGCGGTGGGCGCAAGCGGGTAAGGCGCGCGGCAGGCGCCGAAGGCGGGGCGACGGTGCCCAGGAGAAGAATGAAGAGGGGCGCGAGCACAAGCAGCGCAAGGTCGGCGACAGCAATCGAGCCATGGCCGAGCGCGGTGAAGGCGCATTCACCGCCGCCGACATGTTTGCCCGCCGGCTTCCCGCTGTCATCGAACTCGATGGCGATCTGGCGGGCGATGGGCGCGCCCATGCCATCCGCGCACACGATCACGTCGAACGTGCGCGTGTGGCTCTCGCCGATCATATAGCCTGCAGGGATGAGCGCCTTGACCAGCAGGGCGAGGCTCACCAGCCACAGGGCCAGCCCGCGATGGCGATCGATCATGGCTCGAACCCGGTGCATGCCGGGGCGCATAGGCGAATGCGCACGCTCTGTCATCAAGGCACCCCGTGACGAGAAGGCCGCCGCGCTTCGGCCGAAGGCGCTTCGTGCCTGCCTGGCGGATCGCGGCGGCGCCGACACCTTACCCCCGATCCGACGGCGGTTCGAAGGCTTCCATGATCCCGCATTCGGCGACGCTGCCCTGCCGGCATTGCGCAATCATCTGCTCGAGTTCGCGCCGGAGCATAGCCAGGTCAGCGATCTTTCGCTCGACGCCCGCCAGATGATCGCGCGCGACGGCATCGACCGCGTCGCAGGCCATATCCTTGTCGTCGGACAGCCCGAGCAGGTCGCGTATCTGCTCGATCGTGAACCCCAGCTCCCGCGCTCGGCGGATGAAGAACAGCCGCGCGAGATGCGATTGCTCATAGTCGCGGTAGTTCCCGCCCGTGCGCGCAGGCTCGGGGAGCATCCCGATCTATTCGTAGAATCGGATCGTTTCGGCGCGCGTGGCGGTCGCCTTGGCAAGCTCACCGATTCTCATCGATCATCCTTCGCTATCGGCAGCCAGCTTGAGCGAGGCCGGCGGCGTCCCGACGAGAGAGGCCTAGTCCCGCATCGCTCCGCCGGACGTTCGCTTTGAGACACCGCGATCATCCGCCTATATCAGCTTTTTGCGTCATCATTCGATCTATCGACTGCCTCATCCGGGCGCGTCGGCGCCTTGGAATCGGGCTCGCGGCGATAGGCGACGTCGATGGACCGGATCGCGTCGATTTCGACGCCCGGGATCAAGACACTGAAGCGTGCAGAGCGGCGAACACGCGTCGAAAGGGTGCCGGTCCACCGCGTGTCCACGCTGACCGGCGTCGCGGCGCCGATGACGTCGGCGGAGACATGCAGATGGCCCCGATGCACCGTCCGGCTCATATCGGCCCGGCGGACATTGCCGGTCACGAGCACCCCGTTCGAACGCGGATGGACCCGGACCCAATAGATTTCGAGTTGCGGATCCTGGATGTTGTGGACCGCCGGATAGACCGACGGTCCGGACATGCAGCCGCCCAGCGTCAGCGCCGCGGCGGCGGCGAGCGCCAAGGACGCCCGCCGCCTGGAGAGAAGCGCGACCTTACGCGCCGCGCATCTGTCCATTGCGCTCATGCCGGCGCGCTTGCCGGGACGCTGTCGTCACCCGACCGATGATCGTCGCGCAGGTCCGCCTCCCGGCTGCCATAACGGGCATAGAGCGTCGGGAGCACGAAGAGCGTGAGCAGCGTCGCCGAGATCAGCCCCCCGATCACGACGGTCGCGAGCGGTTTCTGGACCTCGGCGCCCGCACCCGTCGCGAGTGCCATCGGCACGAAGCCGAGGCTTGCGACGAGCGCCGTCATCACCACGGGGCGCAGACGCATCAGCGCGCCCTGCCGCGCAGCCTCGGCGCGTGCCATGCCGGTGCGTATGAGCTCCTGGATCGACGACACCATCACGAGCCCGTTGAGCACCGCGATGCCCGAGAGCGCGATGAACCCGACCGCAGCCGAGATGGAGAAGTCCATGCCGCGCAGGAACAGCGCAAGGACGCCGCCGATCAGCGCCAACGGCACCCCGGTGAACACGATCGCCGCGTCGCGCGGCGAGCGAAGCGCGCCATAGAGCAGCAGGAGGATCAGGACGAAGCAGGCCGGAACGACGAGCTGCAGCCGGTCGCGCGCGGAAGCCAGGTTTTCGAACTGGCCGCCCCATTCGAGGTAGCTGCCGGCGGGAAGCCGCACATCTTTCGCGATGCCGGCCTTTGCATCGGCCACCACGTCCGAGATCGCCCGGTCGCGGACATTGGCCTGGACCACGACGCGCCTTTTGCCATTCTCGCGGCTGATCTGGTTCGGCCCATCGACGATGCGGATATCGGCGACACTCGCGAGCGGCACGAAGGCGCCGCCCGCGACCGGGACCTGCACCTGTTCGAGCACCGACAGGTCGGCGCGCTGCGCGTCGGACAGCCGGATGACGACCGGGAAGCGCCGGTCCCCCTCGAAGATCGTGCCCGCCTCGCGGCCGCCGATCGTCGCGGTGACGACATCCTGGACATCCTGTGCGGTCACCCCGAGCCGCGCCATCGCGTCGCGGTTGGCGCGAATATCGAGCATCGAAAGGCCTTCGGTCTCTTCGACGCGCACATCGCTCGCGCCTTCGGTCTTCCTCAGGATCGCCGCGATCTCCTGCGCCGTGGCGTTCATAGCGTCGAAGTCGTCGCCATAGACCTTGATCGCGATATCGCCGCGAACGCCCGCAATCAGCTCGTTGAAGCGCATCTGGATCGGCTGCGTGATTTCATAAGCGTTGCCCGGAAATTTGTTCAGCTCCTTTTCCAGTCGCTCGACGAGTTCGGCCT
>ERZ778017.3628-NODE-3628-length-10747-cov-4.577067_pt1 | contig 10747 bp, 9 predicted proteins | sample MGYA00375747_ERZ778017 | MGnify/ENA primary metagenome ERZ778017 (study PRJEB29350, sample SAMN05509838) | bioreactor metagenome | biome: bioreactor; material: wastewater | place: South Africa: University of Cape Town | collected 2014-03-17 ... | reverse complement strand
TCCGGTTTTTCCAACCTGTCGTTAACTTTATTGTGGATTGTGCACCCCCAAAGAGCAGCGGCTTTTCGCGAACTCACTTGAGGAGGAAATTGTTGTAACAATTTCTGGAAATGTCTCGCACAGTCACCACATGGGTACACTTGAGCAAATAACTGAATATATTGGCTTAACGTAGATTTTTCTTTTTCTGAGGGCTTGTCTGGATATCTTGCTAAAATAGTATGGAATAATCTCCAGGCAGAGTTTCCTAATTGTGCCTTCAAAGTCTCGTTTGCCATCTTGGGCATGAACGGAGTATCAGTAAAGCCAGAATCTAAGTTGTCATCTGCCAAGAGCTTGCCTGAGGCCGGAGCTTCTGCTGCAACTTCTGCTGGAGCCTCTGCACTGGAGCCCGACTTTTCATCAGAATCCATCACATCGGCTACAAATTGGTTACCAGACTTTGCTGTTTGCTGTTGCGATGTGAGTTTTTCGAGGTTGATGGCCTCTCTGATCTGGAGAGTATCATCACCAGCATTACTCATGAACACAATGATGCATACTACGGCAAACAATGCAAACGTTATAACCACTGATCTCTTGCCCCTAATCATGTTGTTGTCTAGAAATAAAGATTTTGCTAATTTTCAACGTCGTATCATAAATATGGTACAATCATCACTGTGGGTAATATACCATACAATACTTTATTACCACATTGGTATAACTTTGAAAGTCTATTTACTATACAAGACATCTACGATCCACGCAGTTCGTACATTTGTACTACTGAAACAGGAGCCGTTCGACCCATAGTGGTCTATACGGTACCATCATCCATCAGTCGATCTTGGTCTACACTGGCTGTGTGTGTGCCATGCGTTAGTCGTGGTGGATAAAACTGCCATTGTACGACTTCCTGAACTCTGATGCCTATTCTAGGTAGTTGGCCAGTGTGCTAGAGGCTGTTAGCTCCGTTCTGTTCGGTATAAAACACTTGATAGGGAACCCTTTAGCTGCGGTCATATCTGATTACTATGTAGTCCACGTTTAGATAACTGCTAACCTTGGTTGCAGTAAATCTACCATAACAACGTTAATTACGCCATCATTATTTTGCTGACCGAAACGTATGTTTGTCGTCGTTGTACTTTCGGTCAAGATTTTCAGGTATACCATATCTTCGCATCGAAATCTACTTCTTAATAGCTGATCAATACCGTACTAGTAATAGGTCAGCTGCTTCTTTTCTTGACAACTTCTCTTTTTTCTTGTCAACTGCTTCTTTTCTTGACTCTTGTATTGTCCTACTTGCTACGTTGAACACCTTATATTCAATTATTTTTAACAAATATATCAAAATTTATAAACCTATGAGAAATGAAAGTTAGTTGGTCTTCTTCAGCATGGTGGCTGCATCCAATACCCCTGATAATGGCTCATTTCCAACCGAGTACATCAATTGTATACCTCCAACAATCATCACCAATAATGCTACTCCTGTCCACAATAAAAGATTGGCTTGCGAACTGATATCTTTCTTACTACAATCTCCACCAGCCCAGTAAGTGGTTCTTTGACTGGTTTTGTTGAAGGTGGGTGTACAACCACATGACCAGCATTCGCTTACTTTGGACTTGATGCACTCTCCATGTCCACTACATGAATTAGTCGCATCTTTACATGACTCTTCCGAAGTGAAGCATCCTCCCGACTTGCCATCCAAGTCGGTTTTGGCAAAAATCTCTCTCAATTGTAAGCTTCTCTTGTGGGACTTTTTCATTGCCTCTGTATGTTGATATTGATCATTTGTCGTCAACAACGTGATGTCGAATTTTGTCGATAAACCATTCAAATAGTTCGATAATACCTTGTTGGAGATTCTGTAAGTCAAACTATCAAATCCGGTCTTTTTACCAACTGACAACAACGAATGGATATGGAGCATTACCACATCAGTACTTTCCAATGACTCGGCTGATGCTTGTAAGTGAATCAATTGGGATATCTCGTTGATGAAGAATTTGTCGTTAATCAATCTCAAAACCCCCATATCTTCTTTCAACACTATTTGATCACCTTGGTTGTTGGCAGGGTTGCTGTGAGATTGCGAGGAAGTAAAGCTTTTCCAGATAGTGACCAACTTGTCGTTGAATGCCTTGAAATGTCCATACAACTCGGTGTTGTTGTGTTTGGTCATCAACTTCATTTCTTCGGTTAACTTGATCTTCTTGTACTCTGGAGAATGAACAAAGTTCTTGACTAATTTGTGGGCCAACTTCAGAGGGTTGCCGTGAGAAACTACAAACGAGGTGTCGTTACGCAATTCACTCCAGTCGACCCCGTCGATGGTGATAACCATTTTGGGCTTATTGCTGTTGGCCCTGTTCAACCCACGGTGGGCCCCAATAAACTCAATAGCTTCCTTTGCCTCTTCACCGTGACCAATAGCCAAGTTGGATGCAACGTTGTATTTGTCGGCCAAGTACAACAATGCTTGCTTTGTGTCGATTCTAGTTACCTCACTTGGAAGTTGGCTATTGAGCTCATAGGCTAAAATATCCCCGTGGTGGGGCTTATCAGATGACGAACCGTGGGCTAACGCATATGGTGCCAGCAATGTCACTGCCAACCAATTGAACAATCTCATATCGCCACCAGTTTGTACGGAGTATTCGCTGTGTCTATGAAAAGGTGTATACTTAAGAGTCGATTTTGTTAAACGTTGTTAGAAGGAGATTTTGAGGTTGTGTGCCGGACCTGTTATTTGAAACTATAAATCATATCTAAGACGTAATATATATAATACAAGCGTTTCTCGTGAGCAGAAACAGTGAGATTGGTGGTGGCAGTGGGTTGTTAGCTGTTTGGTGGTTTTCCTGGACAATTTTGGAAAAAAACGTGAAATTTGCTCGCCATATGGGTTTCTCATGATCTGCATCCCAAAAGGGTAATTGTGGAAACGCTACTAGAAGCAAAAGTAAGACTCAACTTTCGGGGTGTGGTTCTCGGGGAAACACGTAGGCTTCTGAAAGGGTACCTATAGGCCAGGGACGCTGTTTTGTGTGAATAATTGTGTACTTGACACAGCTAAACGGTACCTATAGCGTAAAGATTCTGTTTTTGTGTGAATAATTGTGTGCTTCACACAGCTACGGGGGGTAGTCCATGGGCTGACTATGGTGGTGGTGCTAGCAGGGCCTAAAATGTTTCGTCCAAGGTGATGGTGGGCGATGGTGGGCTGTCCCTGGCTTTAGGAGTGTCGGTTTTCACTGATAAATCGGGTCTGAACAACGTTTTGGTCAACGATCTAGATCTTCCGAGACGAGTATTGTGTTCTGGGGATTGTAGCTGGTCTAATTGTTCCTGGTCGTTGTACTCTCTCAAATCAATTCCCAATTTGTGGAGGTCCTGTAAAACGTTGAACTGGTAGGGTGTGGGCTCATTGATTTCAGACGATGATTTGGTGTTGTGTTGTTGTTTGAATTTGGACAACGATATTGTCACGTCCAAGTTGTCGGATTGGCCGATCAAATTGTCAAACGACTTGGATCTCGATAAGAGATTCTCCTGCAACGACAACTTGATGTAAGGGTATTTTTGCATAAACGACACGTTATCTGACCGCAAATAATCGTAGATTAGCTTAGCAGCTGACTCCGATTTGAAAATCACAATAATCCGGTTCAAGAAGGGTAAATTCGACCAGAATTCGATTTGGTTCAAGAAATAGTTGTCACTGTCGTCAACAACAGTCGACGATGGAAACTGAATCGACGATGGATTCAAGTTCAATACCATCAACTTGATCTGGTCTGCCAAACCCAAGTACGAATGGTTTTCCAAGAGGTTGCCCCCGTTGACGAAATCGTCTTTGTTTAAGTTGCTTATAATGATGGTAGTTTTCGAGTTACCGGAAGTCGACATAGTAAATTGTAATGTATCCGAATTATAAAAGTAAAATATGCGTCCCCACAACGAATTTATACTTCTTCGGATTAACACCAATCAATCTCCAATTGTAGTAATCCGTGCCATTCATTATGGCCCGTCATACAATCATGGGGGCACAGTCAGTCAATGCATGAGCGCTACCATTCGCATCACTATGTGGCACTGACTGTGCAAGCGCATCATGACGAGGAGGAATTGGCGAGGGAAAAGGGTCCGAGGGTGGTGGAAAGACCCTCTATGGAGGCTATGGTGGAATTGTTTTGTTTCTACATTTGGTAAGTTATAGTGGGAAGTGGTGGTGGGTGGCGACATGTCATTTCGTTTCAGTCTGCGGCACCCTGGCTTTGCGCGGTTGCAAATGTCTGGGTGAAATTTCGATTTCGCAGCCATTTCAAAATGACCCCATACGTCCAGTGTGTCATTAAGCAAGGCTGGCGCGGGAGGTAGAGGCGGTGGGTAGAACAGTTAGCGTGTGTTTGGCGGATAAAGCACACGTTACCGGCGAAATTGCTAGTGTGTTCGGTTCCGGGGTAGTGGTATGTGAGTTCTGTCACGGAACGAGATGAGCCAAGGTATGACTTAGAGTCTGAAAAGCTACCCCAGGTTAATTGGACTGTGCTCTGAAACGGGGCATTGTGTCACTGCGACAAGATCTCGGGGACTCAGCACACTGCGTTGACGTATCCGCCGGGTCATTTTGACTCAAGAGCCATGAGCCAGTATTGTTGACGTCATATCGACCCATCTCATGCCACGAGCAACCGTTCAACAAATACACAGCCGACAAAGCAGTCGAGAGGCATTCACCGTACCCACTAAGGTGTTACGGGCTATGGCTGTCTGTGAGTAACAGCACGGTGCTAATGTCTATGGTTCACTCTACTTCGTGTAGTTTCGATCGGGTTTGCACTAATGCGGAAATCACAGTACAAAATAAGCCATACATTTAAGTATGCGCCGCATATGACGTCGAGTTGCCGGGCACGAAGACGATCTACAGAGAATCTACCTCTGCTACGTACAGTCTGCGGGTGTCAGTCTGGCTGGACTGTCAAAGCTCTCTCAAACTGGTCCACGGGCGCTATACCTACACGCACAATCTCTAAAACAATAAGTACCAGATCTGTGTAACAATGCGGCGAGGCCACGAACAGGGGAATTGTCAGCAACAATGGTAGCGTTGGTGAACTAACCAAGTACCACTCACAGGGCTAGTGTTATATACTATAGCTACATTAGACTCCATCGTGGCTCCCCTGCTGTGTTTGTGTGTGCTGGGTAGGTTCACGGCACGGTGCAATTTCTCGTTAATTCCATCACGAAGATTTTTGTTTGTTTATAACGCGAAATCCAAACACGATTTTTACTACAGTAATTACATAACAATTGTACACACCATTCCAACACCTACACCATCTACCTGGAACAGTGTCCTCCTTGTTTATTTCTCTACGTTTTGCTGTTTGTTTAACAACTATTTTCCTGTCACACCACCCTGACAAGGTAAGTACGTAGCCTAGCACTACATCCATAGATACCTACAGTTGAGCACTCAGGCGCCTTTTCACCTGTTCAGTTTGCACAGCTCCCTCGTCACCTGCCGATTGTTTCGTACCATCAGAAGACTCGGTATTCGACTACTCTAAATCATCGTAGTGACGCAGCCTTCCAACTATTTCCGTTCTTTTGCTACAAGGTTAGTGGTACTATACTCCTACTGATACCGCATCGCTGTTGTGCCACCACTGCTGCCGTCACGCTACTACCATCTTCTCACCCTTACTACCACTACTACCACTACTACCACTACTATCACTACTGATACTGTTGCTACCGCGTTTGCGAGTGTATACTACTAGTTGCGGTGTGTATAATTTGTGAGTGTTTTGCTTGTCAAATAGTTCGTGTTTGGTGGTGATTTTTTATTACAGGGTTTTGTCGCATACACAAAAATATAGCGGCTCCTATAAGTTTGTTTTCCTCGATTAGTTGTTGATACAATCGTAAACTGGCGGATACTATTCCCAAACATCTAAGTGTGCTTATTAGCGCGTGATTGTTTGTTCAGCTTGCCATTGTTTAGGTGTCTTCATCATGAGAACTTCATCTTCCATCAATGATGAAAACAGCAACCGGATATTGCACAGTAAGAAATCGTCCCTATTGTCGTCATCGGTGACGCGTGAAGTCCTTTCTGAAGTGACGAACCATCACGATTCCAAATTCAAAAAACTGAAATTTTCCAATAGTGCTTCCAAATTCAAGAAACCAAAGCTATTCCACAATTCCGTAAATAAGTTCAGGTCGGAGATTGATTCGGATAATTCAGAAAACTCAGACAATTCAGACAATTACATCTCGATCCCTGATTCTGACGATATAGAGCCAGCACATAATGTCCCTTCCTTGAACCATTTGGAATTGACAAATGATTCGGCAATGGATAAGGAGAATCGCCCCATGGACGATATTGACCAATCCAGCGTTCCCCATTCAGGAATTGGGAACTCTGAAATCGATGAAAACGATAAGGAAAACATTAGTCTAGATCAAAATGACATCACTAGCATTGAAGACAAGGAAAATACTATTCCAAATCATCAGAAACCTCGCTCCCTAGATGAAAACGATGATCATTCGCCCATGACCCCGAAATGGAACCGTCAAATCTTCAATGAATTGCAACAAATCATGAAAAAATACTCAAGAAATATCCTTGATGAAAATGACGAAGATACTTATGATGTGACAATGGTTGCGGAGTACTCTCCAGAGATTTTCAATTATCTTCATGAATTGGAAAATAAGTTGACTCCTGACGGGAACTACATGGTAAATCAAGACGAATTGAAATGGGAAATGAGAGCAGTTTTAATTGACTGGGTTGTTCAAGTTCATTCCAGATTTAATCTTTTACCAGAGACATTATTTTTAACGGTCAACTACATCGACAGATTTTTGTCGAAAAGAAAAGTATCATTGTCACGGTTTCAATTGGTTGGTGCTGTAGCATTGTTTATTGCTGCAAAGTACGAGGAAATTAATTGTCCGACAGTTCAAGAAGTGGCATTTATGGCCGACAATGCATATTCAATTGACGAGTTTTTAAAGGCTGAAAGATTTATGATTGACGTTTTAGAGTTCGATATGGGATGGCCAGGACCCATGTCGTTTTTGAGAAGAACCTCAAAAGCAGATGATTATGATTATGAAACAAGAACTTTGGCAAAGTATTTCCTTGAAGTTACCATTATGGATTCAAGATTCGTTGCTTCACCACCCTCATGGCTAGCAGCAGGGGCTCATTATTTATCAAGAAAAATTCTAAAGAAAGGAAACTGGTCAGAGTTGCATGTCTTTTACTCTGGATATACTGAATTGCAATTGAGGCCGTTGGCAGAAATCTTGTTATACAACTGTCGCCATGCTGAAACTAACCATAAAGCCATTTTTGAAAAGTATCAAGAGAGAAGATACAGGAGAAGTTCAACGTTCGTTCAAGATTATTTCCAATCGATAGAATAAACGTTGATCGCTTGAACTTACTCGATCATTAAGCATTCCCATCATTATACCACTTATACCCATGTCATTGTGCATTATAAATTATTTATATGTATCTAAGGTCAAAAGGGACACAACCTAGGTACATATTTTACTTGATCTCGTTATCGTGCATTACTTTACCGGATTTTAGCTTCTTTTCATCATACTTAATTATAGGTGTCTATATTCTTTGAAAGTATTATTACTACCGCCGTTGACTATTTTCTACAATAAAGCATATCCTTGAAGTCTTCCTGTAGCGTACAATTTGGAGTAGTAGTTTATTGTAAGGTTGTACAGCGAAACGCACTACCACGCCGATCCTCTGCCCTAGTGACAGCGCGCGAGCCACCACGGTAGCACTAGTGGGAAAGTTCTAGAAAACGTATATGGTAGCGCCCCGTGAGTATTTGGTAGGGGGATTCCTTGAAAAATTGGGTGATTTGGTTAATTCCAAAGAAATATCAAGAACCAGAAATGTCCTCCAGATTATTAACCAGCTCATTGCGTAGATCCGCCAACTCGATTGTCAGAAGAAATATCGCACAAAACATCTGCCGTGCTGCTGTTCCCCAATTACTTACTAGAGGATTTACTTCCACTACCACTTTACAAAACTCCACCAAAAACTTAAAGGATGTGTTGAAATCCGAATTGAAAGTCAGCAATGCCATTGCCAACCAATTGGATTCCACCTACGAAGAGTTAATCTCCAGTCAAGGGTTCAAAGTTGTTGAAACTGAAGGTACTTCCAACGTTCAATTAATCAAACAAAATGACAAAGGTGAAACCATCAGAGTATTCTTCGATGTCGATGAAGTTACCGATATTCCAATGGGACAACCTGAAGAAGGTGCCGAATTTGAAGAAGATTTCGAGGCGGAAGCCAACTCGTTAGACTCTGTTTTCTGTAATGTTCGCGTCTTGATTGAAAAGCCATCTGATGAAGGGTTATTGATTAACTTGTTTTTACAAAACAGTGAAAACTCATTCATGGTTGACTTTGTCACCTACCAACCAAATGTGTCCAAATTTTTAGAAGAATCAGTTTCTAAGAACCAATTCATTGACCCAATTAAGTACCAAGGTCCAAGATTTTCCGATTTGGATGAATCAGTACAAACTGAATTTGAAAACTACTTGGCCGATCAAGGTTTAGATGACGAATTGGCCGATTTCATCATTGCCTACTCCGAGTTCAAAGAAGAAAACGAATACAGAAACTGGTTGTCGAACTTGACCAAGTTCTTATAAACTAACCTGTAATTTAATTTGACATTTGATCGACTAGCTAAATAGTAAATTGTTACTCAAGTCTGACCTTTCCCTGTCTATATAGTTGAATAACCCTTGTAAATATAACACAACATTACTTGATGCGGAAATCTAGGCCACGTGAAATCGGTGCACATCTAGGGCATGATGCCCTGGCTCATTTTTTGTAACGTCCACGTAAACTATCCGATTTACTAACAATTCTATAGTACAATTTACTATGTATGCACATGATTTTTTGTCACGTGGTTGAAAATTCTGAAAAAATCCCCAATGCGACGACGATACCGTAGTGAAAGTTTTTATATAGGTGAAAAGTTACTACGATTTAACTTTTGGAAACTGTAATATAATAGAAATGTCTGTTGAAGCCTCCGTCTCCTACGCTGCTTTAATCTTAGCTGATGCTGGTGTTGAAATCACCTCTGACAACTTATTGTCTGTCACCAAGGCCGCTGGTGCTTCCGTCGACAATGTCTGGGCTGATGTTTTCGCTAAAGCTTTAGAAGGTAAAGACTTGAAAGAAATCTTGTTCTCTTTCGCTGCTGCTGCTCCAGCTGCTGCTGGTGCTGCTTCCGGTGCTGCTGGTGGTGGTGAAGCTGCCGCTGCTGTCGAAGAAGCTGAAGAAGAAGCTGAAGAATCCGACGATGACATGGGTATGGGTTTGTTTGATTAAACGTGAACTCAACAAATCATTCCACCTCATAATCTCATGTAACATTGGTTTATATTTCATGTAATATACGGTATCAAGAAGTGTGACATGCAGTAACTTGTAGTTTGTAAGATAGTAATGTAATGGCCCCCTGAGTGAGGGGAGCTCTTCCATAATTGCTATAGACCCCTTGTGGTCGATGAAAGGATCACTGGGTAGTAATTGTAATTGTACCTCGAAATGTGGTGATTTATGTTGCGTGGTTATATTACATACAGCAAATGCGATGCAAATTAGACTGTCTCGACTTACGAAATAGCAATACACATTTCCCCTAAAACTTCCTGTGTCTGATAAGATGACAATGTATAACGTATGTATAACGTATGAGGATGCAATGATGTATATTGACATAAAATGTTGTCAGAAGAAGAGTTGAAAACCGTTTAGGTTATCAGAAAATAGTGCGTCTGCTATTATATTGGTAGCATCAGTTACAGCCATTATTGTAGGAGAAAACAATAATGCTGGAGTAGTGAGGCTGAACTCAGTTCCCACGCCTTTAATGTATAGAACAACTTGTATGTTGAGTTCATCCTCGAAGCAAGCCAATGTGATGTAAATCTTACTAAACTGTGTGATGTAAATCTTACTAAACTGCCTGTGGTGCTTCCAACAATAGAACCATTGTGAGAGAAGGTCATCAAGGATAACGAAGTAAACTCCGAACACAATCTAGATAGGTACACACGGTGATCGGTAGAACCGATAGTCTACGGAGTTAGTCTTTAGGATAGATGAACAGGGCATCACCGTGACCGTTGGAATCGGTAAACATCGGAAATGCCGATTTGCCGGAGGTAAACCAAGTATATAACCAAATTGGGGTTTAACGCCATTTTTGCGAACGGTGATAATTTGAAAGGAATAACCGTTTGATCGACATGGACTCATAAACACCCACGTTATATCACACAATTGAATGGTGCAGGTGCGGTCATGTTACACCTGGTTAAAATGAGAATACATTGTGTGTGGTGTATGAAAGGGAAGATATAGACGAGGATTGGGTTGGGTGCAGAACTGGGTCGGGCTTGACAAAAACTGTGGCGGTCTCAAGTCGGATCGAGTTGACCAAAAAAGAACTCGGAATGAGAAAAAATATTCAGAACCATGTAACGGTTATGTTCGGCGTATTGTTACTGATATCTGGGGTCAGTCATGGCTTGAGTCGCTGTTGAGAGGTATTGACAATGGTGAAAATGCATTGGATAGCAACGACTGTACACACGGAGCCAAGAGCAATCAGAGATACAGAAACTCTCTAGACTTACGAGA
>ERZ778017.3625-NODE-3625-length-10752-cov-3.213985_pt1 | contig 10752 bp, 11 predicted proteins | sample MGYA00375747_ERZ778017 | MGnify/ENA primary metagenome ERZ778017 (study PRJEB29350, sample SAMN05509838) | bioreactor metagenome | biome: bioreactor; material: wastewater | place: South Africa: University of Cape Town | collected 2014-03-17 ... | reverse complement strand
GAAATCTTGTCGTTTTTTACAGCAAGATTTCTCCACTCCGCTCGTTCCTCGCTCCAGTCGAAATGACACCCTCTTTGGTTCTGGCTATGCCGGGTTAGGTAAAAGTACTTTCACACAAGATCATTCACGCTATACTTTGTATCATGGAACCCAAACTGCCGTTCACAAAAGTAGTAAGCGTTCAAGCTGATATAATGAGCGGTGCTCCTGTTTTCGTGGGCACTCGCGTTCCTGTGCAAACACTTCTGGATTATCTGGAAGCGGGAGAATCTATAGAAGATTTTTTATCAGGTTTCCCAACCGTGAAACGCGATCAGGTGATTGCTTTTTTGGAAGAAGCAAGAGACCGCGTGTTGGCTGCGGTGTAATTTATGAAAGTACTTCTGGACGAGTGTCTCGATCAACGCATTGCCGCCGCGATACAAGGCCATGAAGTGAAAACCGCGCCAGAAATGGGATGGGCTGGTTTTAAAAATGGCCAATTACTCACAGTGGCACAGACAGAGTTTGATGTGTTTGTAACCGTTGACCGAAACTTACCCTATCAGCAAAATCTCCCCAAATACACAATTGCTATTGTCGTTCTTCGGGCTAAAAGTAATCGCTTGGCCGATCTGCAAAAACTCGTCTCTGCATTATTGGAAACCTTGCCGTCTGCACCTATGGGCAAGGCTACCATAGTTGGTGATTAAACACATTATTCCCCCGGCCAATTCACAACGGACCATCTTGTCTCTTTCTCAATTTCCAACAACCGATTATATTTCGCCAACCGTTCCGATTGCGTAATAGAGCCGATTTTAATTTGATCCGCACCCCAGCCAACGGCAAGATCGGCAAGCCAGTTATCTTCCGTTTCGCCGCTGCGCGCGGAAACTGTCACTTTCCAGCCAGCGTTTTTGGCAAGGTGCAGGGCTTGCATGGCTTCGCTGAGTGTTCCAATTTGATTGACTTTTAAGAGCAGTGCGTTGGCAGCATTTTCGTCGATGGCGCGTTGAATGCGCTCTGGATTTGTGCAGAGTAAATCATCGCCTAAAACCAAAACAGCAGGCGAAACGGATTCTAAACGCGTTCGCAATTGCGGCCAGTTTTCCCAATCATTTTCGGCTAAGCCATCTTCCACGCTGACGACGCCAAACTGCGTTACCCATTTCTCTAATTGATCAATCATCTGCGCGGCGCTTCCGCCTTGTGCGTTATAAAAGTACTTTTGATCCTGATAAAAATGCGACGACGCCACGTCAACCGCCAGCGCCACATCTTGCGGACAACGCAAACCAGCGCTTTCAATCGCAAGAGCCGCGTCCTCAAACATCAATTCCATCTTGTCAAAAGCAGGAGCCAGCCCGCCTTCATCCGCCGTCAGCGAACGCATTTCATATTTGTCAAAGATCAACTTCGCGGCGCTTTGATACACCGCGTAACACATCGATAACGATTCATCGATGGTTTTCGCGGAAGCCGGAACCATCAATAAGTCCTGAATGGGAACCTGGCCGCCAGCGTGTTTGCCGCCGCTGAATAAATTGATGGTGAGTCGTGGCAAATGCTGCGCTTTGTTATCCGCTAAATCAGCAAAATGTTGATACAACGGAATTTCTTTTTCGTCTGCGCAGGCCCGAGCAAATGCCAATGAAACTGATAAAATGGCATTGGCGCCAAGACGAGATTTATTAGCTGTGCCATCCAACTGATTCATGGCATCATCCAAACTTTGCTGATTCCAATCGCGTCCGCAGAGCAATTCTGCCAGATCATTGTTGACATGTTCCACGGCTTTGCGAACGCCAAGTCCGCCATATCTTTTTGTATCGCCATCACGCAATTCGTGCGCTTCATGTTCGCCTGTGGAAGCGCCGGATGGAACAGAAACTTCCGCGATCGCGCCATCTTTTAATTGGCAAGTGGTTTACAAAGTTGGTCTTCCACGGCTGTCCAAAATTTCTAAACTATATAATCTTTCAATGATTGGCATTTTTGATTCTCCTGATAGTACTATGTAACTCAATACAGATGTACGTCATTCTGAATGAAGCGAGGAACGAGCGTAATGAAGAATCCCCCAGGATTGCGACGAAGTACGTTGAAACTTTGGGGGATTCTTCGGTCGCTGTCGCTCCCTCAGAATGACGTACATAACTCATTCCACTCCCTCGACAAAAGCATCAATTAATGTCATCATTTTTTGTGGCGGATTTTTCATTATTTCGACAACAACTCTTTGTTGCGTCTGCCGCTCTTGCTCATCCAAATACTCCAACGGCGAACGTCCCGCCACGCGCGCCAGCAAACAGGCCAAAGTATGCCGCACGGCGCGTTCTTCCAATTGCTCTTTCCATTCCACATTCTGCAATTGCGCAAAGTAGTGATTCCAATAAAACAAAGCCGCTTCCGCAAAGGCTTTTCGATGCTCTTTTAAATGATGCGCTTTGCTCAGCAAATGCGTCATGGAAAATCCTACATCAAAAGCCGGATCGCCCCAATGGATAACTTCGTGATCCAACAAGATCAGTTTGTCGTTATATTTCAGAATGTTTTTGGGACTATAATCGCCATGCACCAAAGTGATTTTCTGCAATCGCGTTTGCGCAATTACATCTTGCAGAAAATTCGCGGCCTCAGGAACTTGCTGTGCGGCGAAAGCATAATAGGGTTCCAGCCGCAACGATTCAAAATACTGATCGTCATCAAAAGTACTTTTAAGTGTGTCTCTTTGTTCCCACGCATTGCGATGAATTGCCGCAAGGATTTCAGCAAACTGTTGCACATCGCTTTGCTGCAAATCACCTTGCAGTAAAAGTACTTTCCAATTCTCATGCGGCTGCGGAACGGCATCCATGGCCAGAATATGATTTTCGTGATCTTCAAAAACCAGCGGTGTGATGCTTCCCGGCGGTGCCAATTTGTGAAGATATTTAATGCCAAGTGCTTCGCGATGAATGCGCTGCGGATCGCTAAACCAATCCACCGCAACGCGCAATTTCGCCAGCGCTTGTTTCAAAACCCAAGCGCGCCCATCATCTAAATGCACCAAAACAGCGCGATTAGAAACACCGCCGGGGAGATTCTGCATCGAAGAGATTTGAGCATCTCCAAGACGATTGGAAACCGTCAGATAATTTTTCAGCTCGTCGTGATTTTCAATATCAAGTGATGACATGATGTATTTTCTGCCTATCATATCTTATCAAAAGTACTTTTAATGGTATTGCGATTCTGCCAAACTACACGTAATGCTGCTCGTCTCTTACGACTTTACTAAACCCGAAGAAAATCTGTCCTGCGATGAAGTTCTATTGGATTTTTGTGAATCTAATGATGGTCCGGAATTGTTGCGGTTTTGGGAATCGTCTTCTTATTTTGTGGTTTTGGGATATACAAAATCGCTGCAAAAAGAAGTGAATTGGGCTGAGTGCGAAAAACAACAAATTCCCATTTTACGTCGTTGCAGCGGCGGTGGAACAGTAATTCAAGGTGTTGGCAGTTTAAACTATTCGCTTATATCTAAAATCCCACCAGAAGAATTCCCGCATAATATTCCGGCGACTAATTGCCGCGTGATGAAAGCGCAATGTGACGCTTTGCGCGCGTTACTGCCAGGAGATGTGGAGATTCGCGGGTATACGGATTTGACGTGGAATGGACTTAAATTTTCCGGCAACGCGCAACGGCGTAAGTCGCGCTATTTTCTGTTTCACGGGACCATCCTGCTGAGCTTTGATATTGACTTAGTAGAAAAAGTACTTTTGATGCCGAAAGTGCAGCCGGATTATCGCGACGGGCGTTCACATCAGTCGTTTCTGACTAATTTGCCACTGAATAGAGAACAGGTTAAAAATGCTATCGCGACACAATGGAATGTGGACGGGACTTTCACAGAACTTCCTTTGGCAAATATAGAAACGCTGGCTGCGGAAAAGTACTTATCTCCTCAATGGAATGAAAAATTTTAAAACTATCGCTTTGTTGCCGTTAGATAATCGGCCTCCCAGCTATTTATTCCCCGCGCAATTGGCGCAAATTGCTGGCGTGGAATTGTTATTGCCGCCGCGCGAGTTTTTGGGGAATCTACATCACGGCGCGCAGCGCGACAGCCTCGAACGGTGGCTTTTGCAATTGCCGAAAGTTGACGCGGTAATTGTTGCGATTGATACTTTGGCGTTTGGTGGGCTGGCGCAATCGCGGCAATTAAAAGATTCGCAAGCAAATGCAATTAACCGTTTAAAAGTACTTTTGCAATGGCACGAACAGCGTCCTGGCGTACCGCTTTATGCTTTCAATGTGTTGATGCGTTTGGGCATCACAATGGATTCGGACGCGGTTTCGATCAATCATTTCAATCTGCAACGTTACTCGCGATTGGTTGATGAAGCGGAGCATTTCGACTCGGATTATCTGCGGCAGCAATTGGAAGAAGTGACGGCGCAAATCGATCCAAAAGTACTTTCAGATTATCTCTCAACGCGCCAACGGAATCATCACATCAATCAGGAAATGTTGCGTTGGTTGGCGAATGGCACATTCGATTTCCTCTCTTTAGTCCAAGAAGATTGCGCGGAATTTGGCCTGCATCGTGGCGAGCAAAAAGCACTTCACGAGCTCATCACAGAATTACATTTAGAAGAAAATACTTCGCTTCATCCTGGCGCAGATGAGGCGGGAATGGTTTTGTTGGCGCGGTTACTGGATACCAAAAGTACTTTTACCGTTCATTGGAGTGAACAATCGGGCGCGTCGCAAGTTCCTCCGTTTGAAGATCGACCTTTCGAAGAAACTCTCGCAGCGCAACTTCGTGTGGCACATTGTGAAGAAAGGGAATCTGATGCGGATTTCCAACTCTTCATCAACGCGCCGTTAAGCTATTCGCGCCAGCAGCAAACAGCAGAGCAGGAACAAAATCATCAGGAGCAGATGCTTCAATTTGCGAAACAAATCACAATCGCAATAGAGCAGAATCAGCGTGTTGCACTTTGTGATGCGGCCTTTCCCAATGGCGCGGATGACGCACTGATGCAAATTTTGGATAAGCAAAATCTATTAGGAAAATTGTGCGCTTTCGCCGCGTGGAACACCGCCAGCAATTCATTGGGGACGGTGATTGCGCAATGCGTCGCTTTTGCGGCAAGTGATTTTGATCAAGTTGGATTTAATCAGCATTTCGTTTTAGATCGCATTTTGGATGATTGGGTTTATCAAACCAGGTTGCGCCCGCAAATGGAAAAAAGAGCGCGCATGGCGGAATTTTCTCCGTTGAACCTTGGTGATTTTGAGGAGGAATTGCAAAAACAAACTGAGCGCGAAATGAAAGGTTACGCGCAACTCATCGCGCAACGACATTTCCAGCGGCAGTTAAAACAATGTCATGTGATTTTTCCGTGGGGAAGAACTTTTGAAGTGGAAGTGAAAACATAACGTGGATCCAGCGTCCCCGCCGGAGGATAAAAATGCTTTTCCCACGGCACGGAGGCCGTGGCCACGTTTGATGCACCAATACGAAACGGGCGAGTTTATTTATGTACCGATTGCACAAATGCCTTTACTTTTTCCGCGTCTTTGACGCCAGGGCGCTGCTCTACTCCGCTGACAACATCAAGCATCCACGGCTGCACTTCCTGGCTGGCTTGCAGCGCATTAGCAGGATTTAATCCACCTGCCAAAATCACTTTGTACCCTTGCGCGATTAATTCTTTCGCTAATTCCCAATCACTGCGCAGACCTGTCCCGCCATAAATTGTCTGCTGATGGCTTTGCGCTCTGGAATCTACCAAGATAGCTTCCGCGCCAGCGGCGATTGTAGCTTGCGCCCTTTCCCAGGCGTCTTTGCCGGAAACGGCTTTCCATACACGGATATTTTGTTCCACTAATTCTTGGATGGTTTCTGCAGATTCATCGCCATGCAATTGGAGCGCATGCGGTTTTAATTGCGTGTTGATTTCAAGTAAATCCTCTAACGATAAGTTCACCGTGACTGCCACTAATGGCAACGGCGACTTCATTTGCAACGCCTTATCCAAAGGAACATGGCGTGGCGATGGAGGAAAGTTTACGATCATCCCCGCGAAATCAGCGCCAGCGTCTGCTGCCAAACGCAAGTCTGTTTCGGATGTGTTGGCGCAGATTTTTATGAGTGGGTTCTTTGTGTGCATGGGATCAATAATTCCCCCTTTTTAAAGGGGGACTTTCGTCATCATCCATTAAAACGATTCATCGCCGTTGCGGTGCCATGTGCGCAAAACGCTTCCACGCAATCGGCGGCGCGTTCGATTTCTTCTTGCAACATACCAGCTTCATCCGGCGAAAATTTGCTCAACACAAAATCCACTGTTCCACGCTGCTGGCGTTCTTCCGTGGGCGGTTTCCCAACGCCACAGCGCAAGCGGGCATAGTCTGTTGTTTTGAGCGATGCCGCAATTGATTTCAGCCCGTTGTGGCCGCCATCGCTTCCGCCAGGTCGCAAACGCAAACGTCCCAAATCCAGATTTAAATCATCGCCAATAATTAGAATATCTTCGATTTCAATCTGATAATACTTGGCCAAAGCCGCCACGGCGCGGCCTGATAAATTCATGAAAGTTAATGGCTTGGCTAAAAGTACTTTTTGCTCACCAATCAAGCCTATTCCCGTCAGTGCTTCCAGTTGGCTTTTGATAATTGGGATTTGATGCCGCCGCGCCAATTCGTCCAGAACCATCCAGCCGATATTATGGCGGGTGTGTTGATATTGTGCTCCTGGATTTCCTAATCCGGCAATTAAAATCATGATAATCATGCAAACGGCACGAATGAAATAATCATTCGTGCCGTTGCTGTTGGAGTAAAAGTACTTTTACTCCGATTCTTTGGCTGGAGCTTCGCCTTCTGCGCCTTCAGCAGCGGCTTCGGCGCCTTCTTCACCTTCAACTGCTTCCTCTGGCTCTTCCGCTTCAACACGAGGAGCAGCAACGGACGCAACGACTTCATCGGCTGGCGAGATAGCTTCTACGCCTTCGGGGAGATTAATATCTTCCACAAGCAAGACGCCATTCAATGCGAGATCGGTAACATCCAACGTGATATTCTCCGGCAGGTTTTGCGGTAATGCAGAAATATGAATTTCATGTAATGACTGCACCAGCAAACCGCCATCTTGACGCACACCGATGGGATCGCCTTCCAAAACCACAAACGCCGTTGAAGTCACTTTTTCGCTCAACGAAACATGCAGAAAATCTAAGGTGCGCACTTCGTTACGACGTGGGTCAATCTGAATCTCTTTGACAATCACCGGCAAATCTGCTTTTCCATCGGTGAATTTCAAAGTAATCAATCCACCCGCGCCCTGACGCGTAAGCATCACGCGGAATTCGTGTGCGTCCACTGATAAGTTGACGGGATCTTTACCGCGTCCATAAGCAACCGCCGGCAACTGACCGGTGCGGCGTAACCGCTTTACAGCGGAAGTTCCCACGACTTCGCGTGAGCTGACGTTTAATACTTGCGTCGTTGATGACATTTTTTTCTCCTAAATTTGACAACTGTTGTAAAAGTACTTTTAATGTGGCCACGGCGTCCCCGTCGTGGAATTTATCACTATCCACGGCGGGGACGCCGTGGCCACGCTGAATCTGTTACACATCCAATCTTTCCCACGTCCCAAACATCGAGCTCACCGAGTCATCGGTGTGAATTCGCAAGATAGCATCCGCGCATAGTTGCGCCACCGAAAGAACGGTGATTTTGGGAATCATGCGTTCGGGCGGAATGGGAATAGTATCTGTCACGATCAATTCCTTGATACACGAATCCTGCACACGCCGCACAGCATCGCCGCTCAACACGGGATGTGTGGCGCAGGCATAAATTTCCTTGGCACCGCGTTCGGCCAATTCATCGGCAGCCGCGACGAGCGTTCCAGCAGAATCAACCATGTCGTCAATCATGACGCAAATCTGGTTTTCCACTTTGCCGATGACTTCGATCACGGCAACTTTGCCCGGCTCGGGGCGACGTTTCGCAACAATTGCTAATTCTGCGCCGATGCGTTCGGCCATGATAGAAGCGCGAACCACGCCACCGACATCTGGCGAAACCACGGTGACGTTGCTTTCAAACACGTTGCGCTGAATCAGATGTTCGGCAATCAATGGAAACGCTGGCAAGTGATCTACCGGACAATCGAAGAATCCCTGAATTTGACCTGCATGTAAATCAATGGCGAAAAGCCGATCCGCCCCAGCATGCGAAATTAAATCCGCCACTAATTTCGCAGTGATCGGTTCACGCGGGCGCACCTTTTTATCTTGCCGGGCATAGCCAAAATATGGCATGATGGGCACGATTCGCCGCGCAGACGCACGTTTAAAGGCGTCGCACATAATCAACAATTCCATCAAGGTGTCGTTGACCGGCGCGCATGTTGGCTGGATAATAAAGACGTCATTGCCGCGGATACTTTCATTAATGGCGCAACGTGTTTCACCATCCGCGAATCGTGTCACCGTCATTGAGCCCAAAGGCGTTTTCAGCAAACGAGCAATCTCACGCGATAGAACAGGATTGGCACCACCAGAGAAAATCTTGATTTCGGGAGTGGCGTCCAGCGGCCTACCATCAGCGCGATAGGTACGTTTTAAATGCGAGCTGATTTGCTCTGATGGAAAAGGGCCTTCCAATGTTGTGCGCAGTTTGCGTGCCTTGGCCGTCTCTTTTTTGGAATCCTTTTTCATGGGCGCGTCCAGACTTTTTTCCAGTGCGAGCAACTGATCTCTGGTATTGATGCCAGCCATCTCGCGTTCATCCACAGACAAAGAGTCTATCTGTTCACCAGCATCATTCAACAACCCTATAACATCCGTGAGATACAGTTCACCTGATTTATTGTTCGCGTTTAAGTGTTCCAACTGCGCCCACAATCGCGCGCTATCAAAACAATACGTTCCCGCATTGACGCGATGTAGTGCCAGTTCTTCCGGTGTGGCATCTTTGGCTTCCACAATGCGCTGCACCTGGCCATTTTTATCAGTCACCACACGGCCATAACTACCGCCATCCGGCAATTCACACACCATCAAACACGCGCCTGCCTGATGTTGATCGCGCGTTTCCACCATCTTTTTCAAGCTACTGGTGGAAATCAACGGCACGTCTCCACAAAGAACAGCGATGTCACCCTTAAAATCACCGAGCAACGGCTTGGCCTGTTGCACGGCATGACCGGTTCCCAGCATTTCGGTCTGGCGCACAAATTCGATATTGGCTTTGGGGAACAACTCGCGGATTTCCGATTCCACTTTCTGAGCTTGATGTCCCGTCACCACCACAATGCGATGCGGCTCCAGCGCCAGCGCGCTTTCGAGCACCCACGCCACCAACGGTTTGCCCCCCAAAGGATGCAGCACTTTGGGCAGATCGCTTTCCATGCGAGTACCTTTTCCGGCGGCTAAAATGATGAGTGCGAGTTCCATGAAGTTGATGGCATAAAAAAGGGAAGGATCAATTCCTTCCCTATATTTGCAGCGAAAACACTGGGCCGGGAGGATTCGAACCTCCGCATGCCGGAACCAAAATCCGGTGCCTTACCGCTTGGCTACGGCCCAATATCTCAATACAAACGGCTTTACATTTTACAAAGCATTGGGAGGTTCCGCAAGGCAAAATCGAGATAGTTCTGGGTTTGATTGTATGCGAAGAGCAGTTCACCTCTTCGCATAACTCGCTTGCTTACGCGCGCGGTTCTTCAATCACCGCAGCATATCCAATAAAGCATCGCCGTACTTTTGTAGTTTCATTTCGCCGATGCCATGCACTTCCCTCACCTCGACAGCATTTTGTGGCCGCCGCAAAGTGAGATCCTCCAGCGTGCGATTTGATAGGACTTGAAATGCCGGGATGCCGCCCTCGGCTCGTGCCTGATCCGTGCGCCAGTCGCGGAGTTCGTTAAAAAGCAATGTGTCGGATTCACAAAAATCTTCGATGCTGTGGGTTGTTTTTTGTGACAGGCCATTGCTTAAATGACGCTTTGGCGGTAAAAGTACTTTTAGAGGGGTTCTGTTTTCCCAAGCCGCGCGGCCTTTTTGCGTGATGCTGCAAACGAAATATTCATCTTCGTCGCCTTGATGCATTAACCCGGCATCAATCAATTCCAGGATAAAAGCTTCCACGCTTGCGACGGGAATGTTTTCGAAAATTCCTAACATCGGTGAATCGTCGAAGCGCTCCACGTCTTTAGCTTTGGAGCCGCGCAATACTTTGATCAGACGGGTTTTTCCCACTGTTGGCCACAGCGCGTCCAAACCTTCCAACACAGAATAAATATCGCTGCCGTTGATGAATCTGGGCATGTCGATCTTTGATAACGGTTTATGAATTGTTGGCGGTTCTTTCGATTCTGGCCGGGAACAATTGTCGCAACAAAAAGTACTTTTAGTGCCAGGCACGGTAACATCGTCACCGAAATATGCAAGTGTAGTATTCCGGCGACAATCGGTGGTTTTGCAATAGTTGACCATCTCACCCAGACGTCGCAGACGTTCTTCTCGCAAACGGTCGAGGTCAGATTGAATTTTGTCAACATTCGCTAATGAAAACTCGCGATGCAGAATCCGCATGATCCATTGATCGGCAGTTTCGCTAACGCGTTCCACCATGCCAGCGCGTTCCAGTTCGCCAACGGCCAGACGGATTTTGACGAATGTCCAATTGAGTTTTTCTTTCCATATTTCTGGATTGATAATCGAAGTATCGCCATCGGATGTTCGGCAAATGAGTTTGAGC
>ERZ778017.3624-NODE-3624-length-10753-cov-5.188633_pt1 | contig 10753 bp, 10 predicted proteins | sample MGYA00375747_ERZ778017 | MGnify/ENA primary metagenome ERZ778017 (study PRJEB29350, sample SAMN05509838) | bioreactor metagenome | biome: bioreactor; material: wastewater | place: South Africa: University of Cape Town | collected 2014-03-17 ... | reverse complement strand
CGAAGGCCAGAAAATCTACTTCGAAACCGAGCGTGGACGTAACGGCAAGATCGCTGCCGTAAATCTTCGTCCGCTCTAAGGATTTCGAGACCACTCCACTCGCGCGGGGAGCAGCTCGGCTGCTCCCCGCTTTTCATATCAGACCACAATCTGATCAACAGACCGCAAAACGTTCGGAGATCGAATGGCGAAAGAAGAAATGCTTGAGTTCGAGGGCATAGTGGACGAGGTGCTGCCCGATGCCCGCTGTCGCGTGAAGCTCGACAATGGACACGAAGTCATCGCGTACACCTCGGGGCGCATGAAGAAGAACCGCATCCGCATCCTTGCTGGCGACCGCGTCACCGTAGAAATGACGCCTTACGATTTGACCAAGGGGCGCATCAACTTCCGTCACAAAGATACGCGTCCGGGCCAGAGCGGCGAATTCGCCGGTGGGTCCCGTCCGGGTGGTCCGCCCCGTCGCGGCCGCTAATCGGCGACAAGCAGCGATCCAAGCGAGCGGAGGGCAAAGCCTATCGCTTGCAACGGATTAGGAAATAGCTGCGGCACGTTCATGATGCTCGACGCCGAGGCGACGAGCGATCCACAGCCAGACAAGAACCAGAGGCACGGCAACCGCGCCCATCGTACTCGCGGCGAATCCGAGACCACCGCCAAGACTGGAATAAAGCCATCCGGACGTCGCATCGCCTCCTCGGAACACGACCGTATCGATGAAATTCTGGACCTTGTATTTCTCGCCCGGCGTCGCGAGCGTGTAGATCACTTTGATCGCCGGATTTGCGAGCGAGAATGCCACGATACGTTCCGCTACCATGACGGCCGCGACGGCCCACAGCGTCGCGTCAAAACTCAAGAGGAGCGTCCCGGCGGCCGCCGTGAACGGTAACGCCAGAAGCGCAGCCGTCACGCCGAAGCGGCGCAGCACACGGGCCGTCCCGAACACCTCGATCAGAAACGTCGCGACACTCACCACGAAGTCGCGACCGGAAAAGAATTCGACGCGTCCGGCACTATCCGGAATAGCCGACGCCACGAGACGCGCTTGTTCGAGATAGAAAAACGTTCCGACGATGTTCGCGATGAACACGAACAGCGCAATCCGCGCGAACATCGGTGTCGTGAAAACCTTGACCGCACCATCGAAGATGCCGCCGCCTGCGGCATCCATTTCCCATCCGGTTCCCCCGGTTCTCAAGCGCCGCACGAGGAGCCCGGCCGCCATCGCGACGATCAACAGCATCGCTGAAACAAGTAGAAGATTGATTGGAGCAACGAGCCTGACCAATCCTTGAGTCAGCAAAGGCCCTGCAAGGGCGCCTGCCGTGCCGCCCGCGGAAATGAACCCGTAAAGACGTTTCGCTTCCTCATGCGACCAGAGTTCCGACATCAAGCTCCAGAATAGCGAGACGACGAACAGGTTGAAGACGCTGGCCCAGACGAAAAATCCGCCCGCGATCCATACGGTCCTCCCGGCCGACGTCAGCGCCAGCCAAAAGCCGAGCAAATCCAGAGCGAAAAAGACGTAGATGGCCGGCAGCACGAATCTGCGGGGAAACCGCGCGGCAACGAAGCCGAAGAGCGGCACCAGAACGACCATCACGGCAAAGACGATCGTAAAGAGACGATGCAGCGCGTCCTTGCCGAGCGTCACCCCGATATCGTCGCGCACAGGGCGGATGATGTAATAGGCCGACAGAAGCGCGAAAAACATCGCGAAGGACGCCAGCAGCGCCGCAATCTCCGTTGGCTCGACATTGACAAAGCGCCGCAGCCAACGGCTCGGGCGCGACGGCGCGGTTGTGCTTTGCGTTATCATCGATCGGTACGGAATTTGCTGAGAAGCCCGAGGTATGCACGAGGCGCTTGGCTAGGAAGAACCGGCACGTTTGCTCAAGGATTCGCGATCAATGTTCAGTTAACGCAGTGCAGCACGATCGTTTGTTTCGGATGGCACTGTACCTTTCCTGCATGTGTGAGCGTTATCATTAGGCAGACAAACAATTTCTAGATTGTGACGAAGTGTAATCGTTCTATACTTATGCAATGCAACAACAACATGCTGCCCTGCGATCTGGAGACTAAGGCCGAAAAGCGGCATAAAAATCAAGGGATTCGGAGCGAGATGAACTACTACGCCTATGAAATGGCCCACGCGTTCATGTCGCCTGTCCGATTCGGTGTCCAAGTCCTGCGCCAGACGCTCGATTGGCCGCTGAACCCCATGGGCTACACCAGCGCGGGCAAGAACATGATCGCCGCCTGCGAGGTGTTCGAAAATATTACACGCCGCTACGGGAAGCCGGAGTTCGGCATCAAAAATGTCTCTCTGGCCGGACTCGATGTTCCGGTCCAGGAAGAAATCGCACTGACAAGGCCATTCTGTAATCTTCTCCATTTTGCGCGCGACGAAGCCAAGACAGGCAAGCGCAACGATCCCAAAGTTCTCATCATCGCCCCGATGTCGGGCCATTACGCAACCCTGTTGCGCGGCACGGTCGAAGCTATGCTCCCCGAGCACGACGTCTATGTCACGGATTGGGCCGACGCACGCGACGTGCCGATCGCGGCGGGGCGCTTCGACTTCGAAGACTTCGTGGACTACATCGCTAATTTCATTCGCTTCATCGGCCCCAACACTCACGTGATCGCGGTTTGCCAGCCCGCAGTCCGGGCGCTCGTCGCGACCGCCGTCATGGCGGCGCGTAATGAGGACACGCAACCCGCCTCACTTGTCTTGATGGGCGGGCCGATCGACACCCGGCGCAATCCGACGAAGGTCAATGACCTGGCTTTTCAAAAGTCGATCGCCTGGTTCGAACGCAACGTGATCTCGACCGTGCCGTTCCCGCATCCCGGTTTCATGCGTCCGGTCTATCCGGGTTTCATGCAGCTCACGGGCTTCATGACGATGAACCTCGAGCGCCACATGAACGCGCATGTCGATCTCTTCAACAATCTCGTCAAGGGCGACTGCGACAGCGTCAGGCAGCATCAGGCCTTTTACGAGGAATATCTCTCGGTCATGGACCTGACGGCCGAGTTCTATCTCCAGACCGTGCAGATCGTCTTCCAGGATCATTTGCTGGCCAATAAAAAACTCATGCATCGCAACGAGCCTGTCGACTGCTCGAAGATCACGAAGACTGCGCTGATGACCGTCGAAGGCGAACGCGATGATATTTGCGGCCTCGGCCAGACCGAAGCAGCCCACGACCTTTGTACGTCGATCCCCGACGACGAGAAATTCCATTATGTGCAGCAAGGCGTCGGCCATTACGGCGTCTTCAACGGCACACGTTGGCGTACTGAAATTCAGCCGCGCATCCGCGAATTCATCCGTTCAATCGCTTACAAGCGCCTCGCACGGGCCGAGGGCGCATCCGCGCCGCGCCCCTATCGCGTCCTGAAGGATACGCCCGCCAACGGTACATCCGCCCCGACTCCCGACTGGCGCAAAAAGGCTTCCTTGAACGGCGTCAACGGCAAGCATCCGCCCGCCCCCGTGGGAGAGTAACCCCTCTTTTCACCAGCTCATACCGCTTCGCCCGGCTGCCGAGCGATGAAGCACTAATGCGCTTCGTCCCAATTGTCGGCCGCCTTGGCATCGACGTGGATCGGCACGGATAGTTTGACGGCAGGCTCGGCCGCCGTTTCCATCACTTTGCACGCCGTCTTGATGAGCGCTTCAGCGTCAGCATTCGCGACTTCGAAAACGAGTTCGTCGTGCACCTGCAGCAGCATCCGCGCCGATGATAGATTGGCGCGTTTCAGCGTCGCCGGCATCCGGATCATCGCCCGGCGAATAATGTCAGCCGCTGAGCCTTGGATCGGAGCGTTGATGGCCGCGCGTTCAAAAAAGCCCCGCATCGACGGGTTCTTGGTGTTGATTTCCGGATAGTGGATGCGCCGCCCGAAAATCGTTTCGACATGCCCGTGCGCATGCGCCTGCTTTTTCGTCGCCTCCATGTAATCGCGAATGCCCGGGAAGCGCTGGAAATATGTCTTGATGTAATCCCCGGCTTCCTCCCGGCTGATGCCGAGCTGATTGGCCAGACCGAAAGCCGAGATGCCGTAGATGATGCCGAAGTTGATCGCCTTGGCGCGGCGGCGGACTTCTCCGGGCATATCCTTCACCGGCACCCCAAACATTTCCGACGCCGTCATTGCGTGAATGTCGAGACCTTCGGCGAACGCTTTCTTCAGTTGCGGAATGTCGGCAACGTGCGCAAGCACGCGCAACTCGATCTGCGAATAGTCCGCCGAGACAAGCTTCATTCCCTTGTCCGCGATGAAAGCAGTCCGGATTTCGCGGCCTTCTTTCGTGCGGATCGGTATGTTCTGAAGATTGGGATCGGATGACGCGAGCCGCCCCGTTGTCGTTGCACCGAGCGCGTAGCTCGTGTGGATGCGGCCGGTCTGGGCGTTGATGTAGGCCGGCAGCGCGTCCGTGTACGTCGACTTGAGCTTCGTCATTTGCCGCCACTCGAGCATCGTGTTGATCAGGCGGCGGGCATCTCCGTCCAGCTCTTCATTCGCGGCGAGTTCGTCCAGCAGGTTGGCGCGCGTTTCCCACTGGCCGCTTTTCGTTTTCTTGCCGCCCGGCAGCTTCAGCCGGTCAAACAGAAGCTCCCCAAGTTGCTTCGGCGAACCGAGATTGAACTTATGGCCGACGAGCCCGTTGATCTCCTCTTCGAGCCGCACCGTGCGCTGCGCGAAGGCGTTCGAAAGTCGTGAAAGAATATCCCGATCGACCTTGATGCCCGCGTGCTCCATGTGCACGATGACCGACACGAGAGGTCTTTCCAGCGTCTCATAGACAGTCGCCATGCGCTCCGCAGCAAGACGCGGCTTGAGCGCCATCCAGAGCCGCATCGTCACGTCGGCGTCTTCGGCCGCGTATTCCGTCGCTTTGTCGAGCGGCATCGCCGCGAACGTCTTGTCCGATTTCTTGGCGCCGGGCGCATGTCCCATCGCCTGCGCGAACGTCATGCACGTATGGCCGAGATGACGTTCGGCCAAGGCATCCATTCCATGCTGGCCGCGCCCCCCGTCGAGTGCGTACGACAACAACATCGTATCGTCGAACGGGGCGACATCGATGCCGCGCGCCTTCATCACCAGAAGATCGTATTTGATGTTCTGCCCGATCTTCAGGACCGAAGGATCTTCGAGGAGCGGACGCAACAACGCCAGCGCCTCGTCGGCATCGAGCTGTTGCGGACGATTGTCGGCCCCTCCGAAAAGATCGCCGCTGGGACCTGTATGGCCGAGCGGAATGTAGCAAGCTTCGCCCGGCGCGACGGCAAGCGAGAGCCCGACCAGCTGGGCCTCGACGGCATTGATATCCGTCGTTTCCGTATCGAATGCGACATGCCCCGCTTGCACCGCGCGCCGGATCCAATCTTCGAGACGCGCTCGTGTCGTAACCGTCTCGTATTTGCTGCGATCGATGCCCTTTGCACGTGCGATAGCCGTGCCTGCAGCAACGGCTGCAGCTGGGGACGCATCTTCCGGTGCGCCCGCTTCCAGGGCATCGAGATCGCTCCCCGCTGCGTCCGTCTTCCTCTTGACACTCGCGCCCACAGAGACCGCGAGCGGCGGCGGCGCCTCCGCGCCCAAACCCTCTGCGATACGCTTCGTCAGCGTGTTGAATTCCATCGTACGCAGATACCCGAGCAGCGCCTCGGCATTTGGATCCTGAACGCCCAAAGCCTCTATCTCGGTCTCAAGCGAAACGTCGTCCTTGAGCAGCACGAGACTGCGCGAAATACGGGCCTGCTGGGCAAACTCGATGAGCTTCTCGCGCCTCTTCGGCTGCTTGATCTCGCCAGCCCGCGCCAGCAGCGTATCGAGATCGCCGTAAGTGCCGATCAGCTCGGCCGCCGTCTTGATTCCGATGCCGGGAACGCCGGGCACGTTATCGATTGAATCGCCTGCGAGCGCTTGCACATCGACCACCTTCTCCGGCGGCACGCCGAATTTCTCGATGACCTCGTCGCGGCCGATGCGCTTCGACTTCATCCCATCGAACATCGTGACGCCGGGGCGCACGAGTTGCATGAGATCCTTGTCCGACGAAACGATCGTGACGTCGCCGCCCGCATTCACGGCGAGCTTGGCATACGTCGCGATGAGATCGTCTGCCTCATACTGGTCGAGTTCGATGCACGCGACGTTGAACGCCCTGACCGCATCGCGGATCAGCGGAAACTGCGGAAGCAGTTCTTCCGGCGGCGGCGGCCGTTGCGCCTTGTACTTCGGATAAATCTGGTTGCGAAACGTCTCGCGCCCGGCATCGAAAATGACACCCATGTGCGTCGGAGCTTCTGAGAGCTTCGTCTCGCGAAGAAGCTTCCACAGCATTTGGCAAAAGCCATGCACGGCCCCGACCGGTAATCCGTCCGACGGCCTCGTCAACGGCGGCAGGGCGTGGAATGCGCGGAAGATGTAGCCGGAGCCATCGATAAGGTAGACGTGACTACCCTTGCCGACTGGGAGAGCCTCCGAGCCCACGGCCAGGGCTTGCTCGGTTTTGGTTTTTTGCGTTTTCGATGTGTCCGTCATGGCGCGGCACTATAAGGCGAACGGCGCACCTGACCAGCGTCCTCGCCACCGTTCTTCCCATCCGGTCCTGAATGACGCGCCGGGAGGTTGCTCGAGCGCCGCGCCCGGTCCTCATACTGCCTAAAATCCCACCCTATTGAATCGTACGGTTTGTTGCGCGCAACCCGCGTCGGAGGCTCGATCTCCTGCGGCTGACCTCCGCCCGATAGGCTGTAAGACCACGCCGTTACGGATCTCCTCCCCGGTTCAGCGCCTTATCCCGATTGTCGGAATTTGGGATTGCCTCACCCCGGTGGTCAGAAGTCCCCGGAGGGCTTGCTGACGCATTTGCTAGACGGCGATGAATGGGCTATCAGTCTCCCTCCCTTGGCACCCGTAGCTCAGCTGGATAGAGTGTCGCCCTCCGAAGGCTGAGGTCAAGAGATTTTTGGACACGAAGGAGTTAGAGACCACTAAGAAAATCAACGCCTTGGTCGGCAGAAGCACTTTTACTCAGACGGCTCGAAAATCTCGCGTAAGCACCGCGTAAGCAATGTAGGGTGCGGTGTGGCGAGGTGCCGATAGAGCCAGCGTAGCGACGGAGCGCAGATCGCTGCGGAATGTATCTGAGGGCCGATTGGATTTGACATGGCGCTGTTCCGTTGACCTCGGTCGGTCGTCGGGACTAGGTGAAGTTTAAGGGCACCCGTAGCTCAGCTGGATAGAGTGTCGGCCTCCGAAGCCGAAGGTCACAGGTTCGAATCCTGTCGGGTGCGCCAACCCATCCATTGTCCGGACCGGAGACATCGGTAACGGAACGTACCTAAGACATGGGTGACAACCTCGGGCCGAACGGGTTGTCGAGGGGTTGCAGGGTCCTTTGCTCGAGATCGATGTATCCCAGATCGTAGCTCATGAAGATGACGAGCCAAATGCCGTCGTCAACCTTCTTAATGCCGAGGCGCTGCCCGGCGAGCACATGTGAGATGTTGACGCCCTTGCGGTGCATGCAGATGCGGCCGCAATTGGTGACGAGCACCTCGCGGTCGTGCAGCGGATAGGAGATTTCTGGCAAGCCGTCATAGTTGCGCGGCGAGGGGCCGTAGAGCTCGACCCGGACCGCACGCCATCGTGCCGCCTCGCCGACAACGCCCTGCTCCCGCTCATCCGGCAGGCACGCGCATGTCCGTGATGGGCGCGTTCGGCATTGCCCGCGGGATTCCGATCGTCGTCGCCGCGACGATGGCAGGCAGTTTGGCGCATTTGGGATTCATGCGCCGATTTACGATCTGGGCCGAACGTCTCGGCGCCGCGCTCATGATCGCGGCAGCGCTGTTCTTTCTTGATCAGGCGGCGCTCTATGCGGGTTGGTTCCATCCGTGATCAACGTCCGATCCCGGGCGACATTGCGCAGCGTCTCGACCGTGGCGCGATGACGCTTGCCTCCCCCTGTCGAGTTGATCTTGGAGGCCATGTTTTCGCAGGCGCGCATACTTTGCCGGGGCGAGACGCCTCCGATCTGACGACGTCGACCTATTCGGCGGCTGCCTCACGGAACAATGTTTCGATCAGCGGGCAATCCGGGCGGGTTCCATCGCCGCATTGCGCGACGACATTCTTCAGGACGCTTTCCATACGTCTCAAATCAGCGATCTTCGCTCGCACGTCCGCGAGGTGAGCTGCTGCGAGGCGACTCGCTTCCGCGCAAGGCTGGTCCCGCTCGTCCACCAGGCGCAGCAAGGCGCGGACCTCCTCAAGCGAGAATCCGAGTTCGCGCGCCCTCAGTATGAAGCTGAGGCGACGTTCATGCGCCCTGTCATAGCTCCGATAGCCGCTAGCAGTTCGCGGCGGTGGCGGCAGCAGGCCTACCTTCTCGTAGTAGCGCACGGTTTCGAGATTGGCGCCCGTCCGGCGGGCCAACTCGGCCCGCTGGAGGCCCTTCGCCGGATTCTGATCGCGCATCGCAAAAAAAAACCTCTTGACCCTGTAGTCGCTACAGACCGTAGCTTAGTCGAAGATCAAGGTTTTGGGCAAGGATAGAGCTTAGAGATGAGCGATACACCAACCGCAATCGGCGCTGCGACGGCCCACGACTCGGCCGTGGCGTCCACGCGCCAAAACGGGGATCGAGCCCCGCGGCTGCTCGCTGTCGGAGGCATCGTGGGTGCTCTCGGGGCGGCGTCGTGCTGCGTCATTCCCTTCGCGTTGTTCCTGGCCGGCGTCAGTGGAGCCTGGATCGGCAATCTGACCGCGCTCGAGCCCTACCAGCCGATTTTCACCGGCGTCTCGCTCGCCTTCATCGGCTACGGCGGCTGGCGCGTCCGGCGCAAACGGGAGATCGCATGCGCGGACGGTTACTGCGCCACGCCCCAATCGGACCGGATCGCGAAGGTCGGCCTCTGGACCGCCGCGACGCTGGTCGTGCTCGCTGTCGGGTTCCCCTATGCCGCGCGCTACTTCCTCTGAAGTGCTGGCGTCCGGCGAGAGCGACTTCGACATCGACATCGACATCCAGTGTTAAATCCCAGGAAAGGTTAGAGACATGAAAGCCCAAATCGGAATATTCGCCGCACTTGGCATGCTGATCACGCCATTCGCCGCGCAGGCGGGGCAAGCCACCGTTGTCCTCGACGTTCATCATGCAGGCTGCGTGCTGTGCGGGCCGATCGTCAAGAGCACGCTCGCCCACGTCAAGGGCGTCATGGGCGTTTCGGTCAGTCAGGCGGACGGCAACGCCGATGTCATGGCGACCATCACCTATGACAACGCTCAGACTTCGCCGGCGGCGATGATCAAGGCGACTACCGCTCGGGGGTACCCGGCGGAAGTCTCGAAGTCTGCGAAAAGCTGATGCGCAACCGCTTCGGCAACGGATGTCCGAGATGAACGCTGAAAAATCCATCGCCGCGATCGCTGTCGCCGGTTTGGCTGTCCTGTGTTGCGCCGGACCTCTCCTGTTGGCGACGATCGGCTCGGTCGCGATCTCCGCGTCCGTGCTCACCGGTTCGCTCGCGATCGTCGCGGGCGTGGCGGGGATCGGGCTGGTTGGCGTCTGGGCCTATCGTCGCCGCCGCTCGGCCAACCCGAATGCTGTCGATTGCTGCGCGCTCGAAAGCGCAAAACGAAAGTCAAACACATGAACGATTGCTGCACGCCGGATACGAAGGATCGAACCCGCCGCTACGACCTCGCGGTCATCGGCGCAGGGTCGGCGGGATTCTCGGCCGCGATCACCGCCGCCGAGCTGGGTGCGAATGTCGCGCTGATCGGCCACGGCATGATCGGAGGAACCTGCGTCAATATCGGCTGCGTGCCGTCGAAGACGCTGATCCGAGCGGCGGAGACGCTGCATAACGCGCGTATTGCTGCGCGCTTCGCCGGCGTTTCGGCGCATGCGGAACTCACCGACTGGCGCGCGATCGTCCGGCAGAAGGACGACCTCGTCGCCGGGCTGCGCCAAGCCAAATACGCCGGTCTGCTGCCCGCCTATAATGGCGTCGCCTATCGCGAAGGACAGGCACGTCTCGTCGAGGGCGGCGTCGAGGTGGGAGGCGCCCGGGTAATCGCCGACAAGGTGATCGTGGCGACCGGTGCGCGGCCGATGGCGCCTGCCATTCTCGGCATCGAGACCGTGCCCTACTTGACCAGTACGACCGCACTCGATCTCGACGAGCTGCCGCGGTCGCTGCTGGTGATCGGCGGCGGTTATATCGGCGCGGAGCTCGCCCAGATGTTCGCCCGCGCCGGCGTGAAGGTGACGCTGGTCTGTCGCTCCCGCCTATTGCCGGAGGCCGAGCCGGAGATCGGCGCCGCGCTGACCGGCTATTTCGCCGACGAGGGGCTCGAAGTCGTTTCGGGCGCCGTCTACCGCGCGATCCGAAAAACCCAAAGCGGCGTGTCTCTCGAGATCGCGCGCGACGACCGCAACATGACCATCGATGCCGAGAAAGTCCTGGTCGCCTCGGGACGAACGCCCAACACCGAAGGTCTCGGTGCGGCTGAGTTCGGCGTCGCGCTCTCGTCGAAAGGCGCGATCGTCATCGACGACCGCATGCGCACGACCCGCGCCGGCATCTACGCCGCCGGTGACGTCACGGGCCGAGATCAGTTCGTGTATATGGCCGCTTACGGGGCGAAGCTCGCAGCCAAGAACGCCCTCAACAGCGACAGCCTGCGCTACGACAACGCGGCGATGCCGACCATC
>ERZ778017.3623-NODE-3623-length-10754-cov-6.164314_pt1 | contig 10754 bp, 9 predicted proteins | sample MGYA00375747_ERZ778017 | MGnify/ENA primary metagenome ERZ778017 (study PRJEB29350, sample SAMN05509838) | bioreactor metagenome | biome: bioreactor; material: wastewater | place: South Africa: University of Cape Town | collected 2014-03-17 ... | reverse complement strand
CTCTACTTGCAAGTGCTTAACATTCAACCAATACCACTCTGCTATACTTCTATTAATACCTCCACTATCAATATTCAGTTTATTATCTCTACCTACTGCATGAGACATACCGGAAATCAGTACAACAAGTCCGGTCCCGTATGTCCATCACTACTGTTACACTCTCCATCTCCCTCCTCTACTCCCACTAGTCCTTGCTATTGACTCCACTGTGGGTTTGAAACTATTGCTCCTCTCCACTTTGCGTAGCTGAATTAGTGTGCTGTGGTGTACAAGAAACCTGCCTACACTCTCCTAAGCGCGATGCGAACAAGTGGACGTTATCTAACCGCCCTTCGACTAATTCGTCAACTGTCCGGCCCCACTCGGTTATACTCACCACTATCTATTCACCACTATCTAATTAATTGCTCCACTGATAACTATCGTACTCCCATCTACAGCTATTTTGTAAATCTACGTTTGCACCAGCTGCTAGCCAGTTTCGTCTCTATCTCTCGTCTATTCGTAGTAATGCTATATGCAACAGTCCGACTTGTGATCTGCAGTGGACACCCAACATCGTATTTGTGTATGGTTAGCTGTACCCCGTTGGAATGTGGCTTTGTTGGAATACCCCAAACCAACAGTAATCTTCCAGCTCCGTAATGTCTTCTACATTCAGACCCCCACAAGATCGGTGGTTTCCTTCTCCACCAACCGAGAAAATCTCGCTATTCCCTCTTACCGAAGTATGACCATTGTTAGCATGATGATTCAAGATGTTAATTTCTCCTCTCCACATGAAAACTATTGTATTCCCCCACATGTGAGAAAAGCCTGCTACCAACGCCACCAATGAGGCAGATACCGCTAACCATCATACGGAGGACCCGACCGACCGTAGTCTCTATTGATCCCTGAATTATCGTGCTTTGCATCAACACCAACTGGGCTGCCCATTGTTGCTGTTTTGTCACTTTCTACCATGTCATGTTGCTAAGGTCCTCGATAACTTTGTCTACCAATAAAGTCATTGGCCTATACAACGGGTGGTTAGATTGGTATATACGACGGATTTTTTGCAACCCAGACAAATGATTGTCGTGGGTTTGGAATTTAGTGGTCAAATCGTGTAGTTTTGAGCTCGTCGTTGGCTTGGTTTGTTTGTCAGTAAATAAATCGTCGTCATCCATGAAGTCTCCAAAGATATCATCTTTTTCATTCTTACTATTTGTATTATTGCCAACACTGTTATTATCATTAAACATGCTGGAATAATGGAAGTCCATAGATAACTCAAACTTGGTCTCACCCTTTACGACTTTGTTCTTTGTAGAGTCTGATTCTCCATTATTCACCGGGGTTGAGAGAACTTCTAGCCAGTACTGTTTCTCGTCATTGTTATTAACTGACTCATTTATCATGATAAACACTCCTGCGTTGACAAACACTCTTGTATTGTCATCGTTACTCTTTTGAATTGTATTGATTGCATCAATGAACAATTCAATAAACTCCACTTTATTCTTTCGAATATACGCATCGATAAATTGAAGATTCAAAGAAAGGATTGGGATTCTGTCTTGACTAATGATTCCCTGGGTCAAACATTTTCTAAGAGTCTCGTTGATATTGATGTCGACACTGATCTCATGCTTGAACGATTTGTCATTATCAATATAATTGATCCCTATTTGGGTCGTAATTATGTTGATGATCTTCTTAATCGTCAACGATTTTTCCCAGTTCTTTATTTGCTTCAATGACTGCAAAACATTACTTCCGCCAATTCTCATTACGACCTTGAAAATTAATCGATTGATATCAAAATCATTTGACGATCCCCCTCCGTTGCTTCCACTTGATTGTATCGACATATCTGCAGATTCATCACCTAAATTCGACTTGATGATTTCATACAAAACTTTGATGGGCAAACTTTCAGAGTCAGAGCGATTTGACAACATTTCATTCAACAACCAGTTAATTATACTGATAGTACATGGAATCAAGAATATTTGCGTCAAGTAGTCAATACCCCCGGTGAGAATGGAAAAGTTGATTTTACCAATCTTACAGGCTATAATTGCCTGTTGGTATACTATTGGAATCAACTTGTACATCTGCTTGATCGAAATAGATTTAATCAAATCATCTGACAACCCGTCGTTACTGTCGTCAAATAATGCATTGATCCAATCAGTCAACAAGCTAGAATAGTTCTCAGCTATGGTTTTATCTTCCTGGTTAGCATCATCCGGGACCTTATTTGTTAAGCTATCTCCAAGACTCAAGTAGAAGTTGTTAACGTAATCAACAACAAATGAATCCTTAATTTCAATACTATCAATATCTAATTTGAACGTATCTATTATAGAGATCACGGTAAGTAGCATCACACCAAAATAAGAGTATTGATCTTGAAAATTCTCTTCATCTTCACAGTTAAAGCTCTCGTGGTCCAAATAGTCAATAAGACGATTTAACAACTCGTACGGCCCTGAGTTGAAAACAATCAAGTTTAGTATGGTGCAGTTGTTGAGAATCGATATCATCAACCGAAACAACTTTTCATTGTCCTTTTCACTGATCAAATCTTCCACTATCTTTAAGATTAATTTGGTAAACTCTACTTGCTTCAATTCCAGGTACTCCAATGGTACAAGCAACGAATTGATGAATTCCATTAATTCTGATTCATCCAACGATGTGAACTCTGAGTTGATACTCAACAATTTCTCATTAAATTTCCCCTGTAAATTCAACTCGTGGTTTGCCTGACCCAATTCGTTGACAAGTACTTGTTGATTGATCTTGCTATCTAACGGAAAGTATTTTTGAAACGAGTGAATGGTAATTAACTTGTTCAAAATACAGCTCTTGACAAATGATTGACGTAAATCGTATTGTTTTTTACTTCCAATGATGATATCGCTAATGGTAGTCACCACCGATTCTGGTAACGAATTGAACGTGTCCAAAATAGCTTTTTCAAAGCTGTCCTCGTCACTGAATCGCAAATTGGCTAACAATTTGGGAAGCCTGGAAACAATGAAGTTTTTCCAGTTGTACAAAACGTAGTTGCTGTCACAGTTTACCAATTCAAACGCAAACGAAACGATGTTGGCTCGGAGAATTCGCCGTGTGATGAGGTACAGGTTGTTCTTGTCTTTAGGATCGATAAAACGCAGAATATAAAGAGATAACACCGACGACAGCTCACCATTGAACTTCCATCCTACCATAAGTCGACGAAACCAAACGTATTCTTTGCCTAGAGTATATCTCAGCAACTTCTCTTGCGATAAATTGGTGGTCGACAAACTCTTGGAAACAGCGTGGTGAGTGTGTTGTGGAGCACGATCTTTTAATTCTGAGTGTTGGTGGTGGTGGTGGGCCGCATCAGACCCAAAGCTTTCCCCTGTTAATTGGCTATACTGTTTTCTCGTGAGCAATTTCTTCACCAATTCGATCCATAGCGCACTCAATTGCGGTAAATTCGCCTTTTGCAACTTGTTTATAAACTTCACAATGATACGGTTAACAGTATCGTCATCTTTCAACACCATATTCGAAAACTTATCGTACAATTGTCCACCTACTAATACCACGCAGTGGAGTAATTCTTTTTGGGCATTGGTCAAAGTATCGGGTATTTTTGATTTCACGGCCAATATGTAATCGCCGAAAACACTGTTCACGAGCAATTTTAGTATGACTTTATCGACCTTGTTTAGGATCTTTGTTAACAAGTTATTGAAGTGGTAGAGATAGCTTATCTGAGAGGAGATACCGGTTTCTGCGAGGCATTTCCAAAACTGGCGCAATCTTGCATCATTGCTGAGCCCGAGCTCTATGACAAGCAGCATTTTTCTGCGGGTTTGGAGCTTGTGTTCGTAGGTATTTGATGGGGCAATTTCTAGAAGTGACGAAATGAACTCATTATCGGAAATGGGCGAGGTTTGGATCAACTTTTCGTAGAATCCTATGAATGTCTTGCTGTTTACGTCCCGTGCTACGCTCTGTTTCACCAACTTTGCGAGCGTAGGCCGTTCTGACATCGTGTGCTGGGAGTATAAGGTGGTAAAGAGAAATGATTTTTCGCAGTGCTGGAACAGTATGTACACGGTGCCAAAAATGGCGGTGCGGCCACCGCCATCGTCGTGGTACCTTCAGCACGACGTCGCGGTAGGTTTATCGCAACCAATGCCCTTTCCTGGTCCCACCACGAGCCTTCGATTAATCAACTGCTTCGCTCATTCTTCATTCTCCCTGTCTACTTCTCTCACTTCACTGTTCAACCGATTGTTAACTATACACATTGCTAACTAAACACACCTATTAATTATTAAATATACGATCCTAATATGCCAATAAATAACAGTAACAAAACAAATAAACAAACTTTTCAAATCAAACATGTAGCAGCCACCATCTGGCCGCCTTAACACATAACAAGTAACACTACCGGGAACAAAAACTCACAACCTCGCCACTAATCCTTGAAACGATCACAGAAGTTTTCCCATCCTCTATATCATTACCATAAATCAATAATTACAATAAACCTTCACCTGTCGCGGTATCACCACATACTCGAGCCCAAGCTCGACGTAATGTTTGAGTTTTGGTTGGTGTTGTTGCCCCAAATCGACCCCGATGCCGTGTTCCAGTTGTTGTTGGAACAGTGGGGCAAGCCACCCAAGACCGACGGAGAGTTCAAAAATTGGGTATTGACACTGGGCTCTGTCGGGGTGCTGGCATTGGTGGTGGACTTGAGGGGCGACGACCCCGTTGACGAAAGAAACAAATTGGGTGGGGAGTTCTTTCTGTTTACGCTCGACCCGGGGGGCATCAAAATGGGCGAATCCAACGATGGCTCGCCGTAATTACCAAAATTCATCGTGTGCGACGAATGGCCCCCCTGGTACATCTTAGACCCACTTTTGTTGATGGGCGAAATCAACCTGGGGATGTCCAAGTTGACGTTGTTGAAGTCCAACGAAGATGTGTAGGGGCTCGAAGCCACGGCTTGCATCGACAACACCGGCGACGACACGGCATAGTTGCTTGAGTACAACAGCTGTTTCGCCTGGTGGTGCGAATTCTGGTGCTGGTTCAACCCCGGCTGCTTGTACTGGCCCTGGTTCAAGAACTGGGCCTGGACATTATGGGTCTGGCCATTATGGGCCAGGACATTATGGGCCAGGTACTGTGACTGGGCCCCGTGGGGCGACAGCTGCAACGACGGTTTGCCGTGGTGGTGGAGCAAATACGACTGTTGCTGGTTCTGGCCACCGTTAGCACCGGACGCCGGAGATGGCACCGAGTACTTCTGTTGGTTGTGATTGCCATGCCTGTGATAGGCCTGTTGCTGGTGCTGGGGCACGTGTTGGTGGTGGCCACCACCAACAGACAGCTTGGTGGTGTTGGCCAACGCCCTGTCGATGGTTTCCAACTGGCTATTGAACGGAATCAACTCCAACTTTCGTTTGGGGTACGTTTGCGGTTCTGACATGGTACTGGAACAGGAACAAAAATGCTGAAAACAATGCAAAAATCGAAATCAAACAACCAGATAACAACAATTACCTAATGCTTGAACTAAACCACTAACAAAACTCGTATCAAACCAAAGAAACGTCCATGTAATCGCCAATATTAACCAAGGTGACAACTAGGGCACAAACTACAAAATATGAGGAAAAATCACCAAATTCAACCGCCAAAAATGAGTGTATGGAGTATCACGGTGGTTGTAGCAATATAGGTGCAACCTGTCGACTATATTGCAAAAGAAAACTGAAAAATGCCCTGTTGGTGTAAAGAATCAACTGTAGATTGTCGCGAATTTTCGAAAATTTTCGTCATTGTAAAATCCATGAAAATTTTCGATACCGAGCATACCACTAAAATCGCGTACAATAATAATCTACAATCGTGGGGGGAAATTACTGTTTATTATACTACTTCGTACTAGTTCAGGGAGTTACATGGTGGCAGGGTGCTATTTACTGTGGGTTTCGGTGGAAGGTTTTTTTCCCGAGCCGTGAGTGTGAATTGGGACTGTGAAAATGGTCCACCTTCGTTGATAGTTGATACCGGAGTCCATTGTCGCTGTGACGATGTCGAATTTGCTCTTGAATGGCTGCTTCGCTCAGTGGGCTGTGTTTTCATTGACTATCGACTTTCTGGGGGCCAATGTCAATTGTTGCGCTCTTAATGCCATGTTTCTCTCAATCGCTTTTTGGCTCGTTCAACGCCATACACTAAGTTCTCTTAACGCCGTTTTTTCTCGTCCATACTTCAGCATCTGCCCATCGACATTTACTCGTTCAATACCATTTTTTCAATACGGTTTCCACTTGCTTTCAGTCCATTTTCACGTCATCTCTCGTTCATCCTTCTTCCTACAACTTTTCCACGCCAAACAGCGTTCTCGGGTCGTAATCGTCGTCCAAGCTCAGTTCGAGTTGGCATTAAGTTGCCATGCTGGTACACCGACGTTCTTGAGGGTTTCTTTGACTTTTTCGTCGGCTTTTTCGTCAGTAGCATTCAATTGCCATGCTGGAATCGCGGCATTGTTTTGCGCCTCTGGAGTCTCTACATTGGCATTTGGTTGGGGAGTTTCTTGTGCCGGAGTCTGGACTTTTTTCTCTTCTTCCTCTTTGTGTTTCAACTGCCATGCTGGAATTCCCGCAGCTGTCACTCCTCCCTTTGTTGTCGTGCCGAACAATTGTGGTTCTGGAGCTGGTGAGTCCAGTTTTGGTGCGGGTTTGGTTTCTTGAACTTCCTCTTTCTTAGGTTCTTCCGTCTTAGCTTCTTCCTTCTTGGCCCCTTCCTTCTTAGCCTTGGCTCTTTGTAAGATTTCTGATGCCGATGGAATCGACGAAACGGGGGCGATTTTCGTGGTGTTCGATCCCGATTGCTTGACCTTGATCAATTGCTTAAGCGACTGCAATTCTTCGTTGATCTGGCCCAATTCGTCCTTGATGTTGTTTTTCGTGAAACCCATGTTTTTCTCTATACTGTTGCTCAAATTATCGATTTCTAACTTCATCAATCTCAAATCATCGTCGAACTTCAACTTGTCCTTGTTGTATTTACTCAAGAAGTCGTTGACGTTATCGACAACAATGTCTATTTCCTTCAATTTGGCCTCGTTTTCGCTCTTGATCTGCGCCTGGTCGTCACTCAACTGCTCCAAAATCTTGTCGATTTTGGTGAATTCCTCGTCGATGGTTTGCTTGTCCTTTTCGATTGCAGAAACACTAGGCGGAATGATGCTGGGCAAAACGTACTTCGACACCACCTGGTACAACCCGTAGCACACACCGGCGGTGGTGGTGGCCATGATGAAATAGTCCTTCCACGATCTTTCAGGAAGTGGTGGTGGGGCATTGTAGTAGTCGATTGGCGGCATGTTACTTGGCACCGACGACACGTTCGTTACGCTCGGTGTAACCGCGGTGCTGGAACCGCTGGACGTAGCGCCTGACCCGTCATTAGCTCTTCTTAACGCCTCTTCAATTTCCTGCTGATTGAGGCCCTTGGACTCCAAAAACTCAACTTTCTTAGTTAACGGCGAGTTCTGAACATTGGGATCCTTTAAGAACGACACTGCGCTCGCAATAAGCTCCTCGTTCATTGTGGGTTGTGGCAAATTGCTTGGTTTCAAAAAGAACGTTGTTGGTGATTTTCATTTATCATCATCAAATTTATTCCGAGGTCATAGTGTGGGGGTCCTGCATGGACCCTGATTTACTCTCATGCGCACGAGTCAAGTCCGGCTGGTGGTATTTCCCGGTCCACTGGCGGTGGGTACACGGGAGGCGGTGGTGGTCTGCGGTTGTGGTGGTCTGGGGTGGTGGGCAATGGGTCGTTGCCGGAACCTGTGAAAGTGTTACATGGGGAACCAGGTGTGAAAACGCTACGTTGTCGGGGGATAGACCTAAGTATTGTGCTATTTACAGGAATGTCTAGTTCATAATTCGTTATAGTAAAGGCTTGATGTTGTCGCTGGCAAAGAGCCGTGTGGCCAAGTTACTCTTGATGAGCTCTTCGTACACACACCAGCTGATGGCAGCACTGGCACCCTTTCTGCTCAACCGCAACGAGAGCCCCCGGAAAAGGTTGCGTATACCACCTTGCTCCGCCAAAAGTCCGCTGGTGGCCAGCACGAACGACGATCTACTGGTCAACTGCAATCTCGTTTTGATGGCATCGAATGGTGCCGTTATGGTGGTGGAGATCGACGCAGCCAAGAGAGCACTGGCGGAATTCACGAGCCCAGGGTAGTCTCCTGGGGCAATGTTTGTCACCAGAAGCACGCCAGGGAGTACGTCGTGCTTGCACTTTTCGTAGAACAAAACGTATAGTCCGGCGTAGGGACAATCCCTTGCCAATGTCGCAATCGATCCCTTGAAGAAATTTCGCAGCGATCCCCGAGTTTCGTTGGGTCCGTCGTGGTAAATTCCTTGTATACTCTCATATAAACTATTATAATGGTAGAGATTCGACTCGTACCGGGTTTTAATCACTGTGATTGGCATGGTGAGAAACCCCACCGCTGCCCTACAGACAAACCCGATGGTGAGATTTTCCACCGGCGACAATTTGGGGAGAATCGACGTGGCATTTTTGTCGGTTACATGGTCGGTATTCTTTAATTTCGCCATGTAGTTTCTCGTGGTAGAAAGTGACGTAAAGTAAAGCCCGGCCCCGACCGAGGTTCTTAGGGTCGAAGGGATGACTCCTCGCCACAAGTCCTTGATCTGAGTCAACTTACGTAATTCTTTGGCGATAGTGGGCCTGACGATCTCGTGCTTCTGCTGCTGTTGCAATCTTGTCTTCAACAAATCTAATGGCTGAAGAATACCTGCGGAGAGCAACCCAGCGATCCCCCCAGAAATCAAACTCACCGTGGCTCCAGGAAGTTTCTTCTCTGCACCGTCATGTTTTACACTCATCTAAGCTGTATTAATGTTGGGGTCTAGCTTGTGGTGTTGGAACAAGCATTAATTTCTATTCGATGGGTAGCAATTTTTCGCACTTTATATAGTCCCTGCAAACATGCTCGGCAATGGTGCGGCTGCTAGGCAGAGCCCGCCTAGCCACAGCACCGTTGTAAGCCTACACATCGACGGCCCTCGTAGGATCCACCACCACGTTAGGTACATGGGTAATCACAGAACCCTTGCCCAACGTAGATTGATTTACTCCCTAAAAGTACTGCAGCGACCGTTCCAGAATCACTAGGAAAATTCCATCGCCTGTAAGAATTGTTCCAGGGGTTTCGTAATCACAAGTTCCTCAACTATTTCCTGCAACTGAAAATTGTCAGGAAGAAGACTGTTCCAGAGCGACAAGCTCGCTACTGCCATAAAAGTGTGGAACGGATCGGGTGGTGCCTCGTGGTCCTTGGCAAATCCACCTAACAATTCGTTCTGTGTAGTTTTCAACAAGTAATCTCTAGCCATCGGAAGATTTGTTAGTTCTAGCTTGCTCTGCCCAAGTAGCTTTATGCTCCCTGTACACCACCACGAGTAGCATGTGTCGCCTAGTTTATTGTCTCGTCCGTTGTAGCTTCCACGGTCCTCGACCTGGTAGTAGTCATAAGTCATATCGTGGTTGTCGGTGTAGTCTACCTGACGGTGAATTAACCAGTCTAACGTCCTACCAAACTTGCTTTGGGACAAGTCGTATCCCAATAGCTTCAAACTGGCCAACGCGCAGAACGTGAATCCTACGTGAGTCTCGGTATATTTATCCGAGCTAAAACCACCAGCGTGATTAAGTCTATCGAGAATGAAATCGGTGGCAGTAGTAGTGTTTATGTCATTAGTTTGGGACGATTCGTCGTATTTCAACAACTTTCTGATCCCAATGGCAACGTAGCAGATTCTCAAATCCGTCTCGCCATATGGCTCGTACTGTTTTGTATCCTCATTGTAGCGCAATGTTGGCGCAAAACTACCTTTATTTGGTCCCAGAGTGAACTGGCACCTCTTTACAAAATTCATAACTAAATGACGATCTAATCTTTTAGAGTAGTCTGATTCAAGAATTAGTAAATTGACCAAGGCAAAAAATGTGGCGGATACGCTGGGTAAATCGTACTCAGGGTTGGTTCTGGCAAAGTACTCAGTAGCACGAAACCCTTGGAACTCGTCGTTAGAGATTAAATAGCTATCATATATAAACTCGCGGTAGAACTCTAGTTCCGGCGGTGAAAATTTGAACCGGTTGATTAATCCTAATCCGTGTAAACAAAAATATATCAACCCCAACTTGTTTGAGTCTTCTGATTGTAGTTTGGAAGGTAACGCAATCAAGCAACGGTTGAAGAATTTTTCGTGTTTGTCGATAAGGAGCGACATGGTGCAAAAAAAGCTGGTTTCGACGATTGTCTTCCGTTAACACAATCAAGTTGCGGTGTTTCAATGAGGTTTGAATATCTGGTTTCTGAAAGTAAAAAAAAATTAAAAAAGAGAAGCCCGACGCGGGGATCGAACCCGCAACCTTTTGATGTCTAAGCGCGATAAGTGACTTTGTAAGAGTCAAACGCTCTACCGATTGAGCTAGCCAGGCTGTTCTCGTGGTTTGAGATTTCCAGCGCGGGGTACATTGAGTATATTAGAGATGTCTCATTTGCATTATATGGCCCCCAAAACTGAAAAAAAAAAGCATTGATCTTTAAAAAAATTCAAAATTAAATTTACGAATATAAAACAATATGGTGGGTTTTTAATTTATTTTCCCTCCCAAACTAA
>ERZ778017.3622-NODE-3622-length-10756-cov-4.172133_pt1 | contig 10756 bp, 20 predicted proteins | sample MGYA00375747_ERZ778017 | MGnify/ENA primary metagenome ERZ778017 (study PRJEB29350, sample SAMN05509838) | bioreactor metagenome | biome: bioreactor; material: wastewater | place: South Africa: University of Cape Town | collected 2014-03-17 ... | reverse complement strand
ACCTGCGCGGCGCGGACCTGAGCGGCGCGGACCTGAGCGGCGCGTACCTGCGCGGCGCGTACCTGCGCGGCGCGGACCTGCGCGGCGCGGACCTGAGCGGCGCGGACCTGAGCGGCGCGGACCTGCGCGGCGCGGACCTGAGCGGCGCGGACCTGCGCGGCGCGGACCTGAGCGGTCACAAGCTCATCGGCGAGCGTCCGATCCTCCAGATCGGCTCCATCGGCTCGCGCGCCGACTACCTCGTCGCGTATCTCACGGATGCGGGCGTGATGATCCGTGCCGGTTGCTTCTTCGGCACGCTCGATGCGTTCCGTGCGGCGTGCATCGAGACGCACGGCGAGAACGTGCACGGCCGCGAGTACGCAGCGGCGATCACGCTGATCGAAGCGCACGCCGGGTTGTGGGCGGGTGCGGACGCCACGGCACCGGAGGCAGCATGACTGCCTACCGAGAGCCGGCATGGCACCGCTTCTGCCGCCTGCATCACGAGGCCATCGGGCAGGTGCTCGGTGGCGGGCTTGCCGGCGCAGTGCTGGCGCTGATGGTGTTCTGGGGGGTTGGGCAATGAGCGACAGGCCAATGTTCGAGCGCGAACCGGGGCCCGGCTTCTGATCCGGCTGCTACGGCGAGGCCCTCGGCCGGTACATGACCGTGCGCACCAACGGCAATGAAATCGAGCTCCGCCGCGCCGACGCCAGCCTGAGCGTCTGGATTCAATTCTCGGCAGAGCAGGCCCGCGCCATCGCCGCCGAGCTGGTCGCGGCTGCGGATGCGATCGAGGCGCAGGCATGAGAGCGCACGACGACCCCGCCATCGCCGCGCAGCCGTTCGCGGCCGACGTGGCGCCGCTGCCGCTCGACTACACGCGCTGCTACGACTGGTTCGCCTGCCCGCTCGGGACGCACTGCCGGCGCGCCGAGCCGGTCGGCGACGAACCCGTCTCGCAGGCGCTGTTCTACGCGGCGTCGCAGCAGCGCGGCGGGTGCGAGCACTTCATCGATATGGAGGCGTGATGGCAATGGCTGACTACCGACTCTGCGACGTGTGCGACGGCAAAGTGTTCTACGACTCGAATCTCAACTATGAGCCGGGGCCGTCTCCGTATCGCGACACACCACCGTTCCGCTTCGCCGGCAAACCTCAGTACGACGACGCCGAGTTGTGCAACAAGCACGGCTTGCGGCTCGACTACCTCGGAGATTGGGCTGTGATCTGCGAGGGCTCGCCAAGACGCACAAAACGACGATCGTGCCGATCGAGCCGGACGGCGGAGCGCAGCCATGAGCCTGACCATGCAACAACGCAAAGCGCTTGCCGAGGCTGCCGCCCGCCGACTGGCGCAGGAAGCAGAGCGCAAGGCGTGCGCCGAGGCGCTGAGGAAGTCCTGCCGGCGCGTGCGACCCCGCGTGCCGAGATGCTGCAGCGGGGCGCCGAGACGGTGCGCGACCGCCAGCGGGCCACGCTCGACAACTACCTACGCGGAGTGCTGCAAGCCATTACGCCCGGTGACAGCCTGACCCGGCATTACCTCACAGGCGCCGCACTGGCCGCGCAGGCGATGGACGTTCTGACTATGGCGGAAGCGTCGGCGTGGATCGAGCGGGCCTGGGAGGCGAGTCGTGCAACCCGTTGAGCGCACCCCGCGCTATCTCCGTCTCGGCGTGCCGCACGACATCGCCAGGTGTGCGGACTCGGCGGGTTGCCCGCACGCGGGCGACTGCGCGCGCACTGCGCCGGCTGCCATCGACATCGGGCCCACGAAGTTGACGCTGTTCAACGCGGCGCGACTCGCCGAGGGCTTCTGCCAGTACTACATCCCGGCGGAGTTGGCCGCATGAAACCGCTTCGCACTGCTCGCGAGCTGCGCGCGATCTCCGACCTTCGCTACGCCCGCCGCACCGAGCCGGAACGCCGGTACTGCGAGGGAGAGCTGCGACTGCTGTGGGCCTCGCCGGCGAGGTTGCTGGCGGGATGGCGGGACGTGCAACGACAAGCACCGACGACCGCCCGGTGAGCGCGGTCCATCACGAGGGAGAACGCACCATGAGTGCCGTACCACAGGCCATCCAGCCGGCCCAGACGCTGGAGTCGCTCGCCGACGCATGGGCGCGCGCCAAGCACGAAGAAGACGCTGCAAACAAGCGCCGCGTCGAGATCGAGGCGCGCATTCTCGCCGTCGCAGGTAGCCGTGACGAGGGAGCGCAGACACACGAGCTCGCCGACGGCCGCAAGCTCACCGTCACGGCGAAGGTCACGCGCACGGTCGACGAAACAGCTTGGCGCGAGGTCATGCACCAGGTCCCGGCCGAGCTGCGCCCGATCCATTGGGTCGAGACGATGAAGCTCGACATGCCGGGGCTGCGCTGGCTGATGGAGAACAAGCCCGACGTCTACGCGATCGTCGCGCGCGCCATCACCGCGAAGCCGGCGAAGCCCGCTATCTCGTTGAAGGTGGCATGAATGGCGATCACTCTTCAATCGATCAGTCGCGCATCCGCCGTCAAGGCGCCGCGGGTCATGCTTTTCGGCCCGCACGGCTTGGGCAAGTCGACGTTCGGTGCGGGCTCGCCCGCTCCGATCTTCATCCTCACCGAAGACGGCCTCGGGACGTTGCAGGTTCCGCACTTCCCGCTCGCGACGAGCGAGGCCGAAGTGCTCGAGGCGATCGGCGTGCTCTACAACGACGAGCACGAGTTCCAGACGGTCGTCATCGACTCGCTCGACTGGCTCGATGCGCTCATCTGGAACGACATCAACACGAACTACGAGGCGAAGGATCTCGCCTACGGCAAGGGCGCGGTGATCGCCGCCGAGCGCTGGCGCACGATCCTCGACGGACTGAACGCGCTTCGCAATGACCGCGGCATGGCCGTCGTGCTTCTTGCGCACGCGCAGATCAAGCGCTTCGACTCGCCCGAGGTTGAGCCGTTCGATCGGTACATGCCCAAGCTGCAGGAGCGCTCGTCGGCACTCGTGCAGGAGTGGTGCGACTGCGTGCTGTTCACGAACTTCAAGACGCTCGTTCGCAAGGACGACGTCGGCTTCAACCAGAAAGTATCGAGAGGCATCACGACCGGCGAGCGCCTGCTCTACACGGTCGAGAAGCCTGCGTATCTCGCGAAAAACCGATACGGCCTGCCTGAATCGCTCCCGCTGTCCTGGGGGGCTTTCGCCGACGCGCTCGCCGCTTCCATTTCCCCACCCGCGGCACAACCCGCCGCCGAAACCGAAGGAGCCTGAAATGGCCGAAATCTCGTTCAACGCCGCCGAAGTGCCCCCGCAACAAGAATTCGATCTTCTGCCGGCCGGCAAGTACGTCGCGCAGGTGATCGACAGCGAAGTCTCGCGCAACAGTAAGGACACGGGAGACGTGCTCAAGCTCACGCTCGAGGTGCTCGAGGGCGAGTACGCGAACCGTCGTCTGTGGGCTCGGCTGAACATCACCCACGAGAACCCGGACGCCGAGCGCATCGGGCGCTCGCAGCTCTCGGCGCTGTGCCACTCGATCGGCGTCGTTCAGTTGAAAGACACGACCGACCTGCACGACAAGCCGACGCTCGTTACGGTAAAGATCCGCAAGGACAAGTCCGGGACGTATCCGGATCAGAACGACGTCAGCGGCTTCTCGGCGGTCGGCGGACGTGCGCCCGTCGCATCAGTGCGGCCGAGTGCGCCAGCCGCCGGTAAAACGACGCCGCCCTGGCAGCAGAAGAAAGTCGCGTAAGTGGCAGCGTTGCCCAATCCGCAGCACTCGCTCGCGCAGGCCATCTACGACCTGCACGAGCGGCGCGGCGAAGCCGAGCAGGATCGCCCCTATCTGGGCGTTTCTGAGCTCGGCGAGCCGTGTGCACGGCGCTTGTACTACCGCTTCCACTGGGCAGCGCGAGAGCGCTTCGACGGCCGCATGCGCAGGCTATTTGACACCGGGAACCGCGAGGAGGCCCGCCTACTCGACGAGCTGCGTGAGCTTGGGCTCGATGTATGGGACCGACAGGAGGACGGCTCGCAGTACGAAGTGCAGGCTCACGGCGGGCATCTTCGCGGGCGCTTGGACGCTGTCGTTCGCGGGCTGCCCGAAGCACCGAAGACGCCGCACGTCTTTGACGTCAAGACCGTAAAGGCCAAGAAACTAGCCGAGCTCATCCGGAACGGATTCGCCAAGACGTACCCGAGGTACCACGCGCAGGGGATCGGATACGCCGGCCTGATGGATCTTGAGCGCTGCGCCTTCGCGTTCGTCTGCAAGGACGACGAGACGATCGTGCTCGAGCGCTTCAAGTTCGACCAGGACGAGTTCGACCGACTGATGGAGCGCGCCGGCCGAATCATCTTCGCCGCCGAGCCGCCTCCCGGCATCAGCACCGACCCGGCGTTCTGGGAATGCAAGTTCTGCCCAGCCTTCGAGCTATGCCACGGGACGGCTGCGCCGCCTGCGACGTGCCGATCGTGCCTGCATGCGACCGCGATGGCCGACGGCACCTGGCGGTGCGAGTTGCACGACAAGACGCTGTCTGTCGATGAGCAGCGCGCGGGCTGCGCCGACCACCGGCTGATCCCGTCGACGATCAGCACGTTCGCCGAGCTGCTCGACGCGGACGGCAACGACGTGCGCTACCGCAACAAGCTCACCGGGGTCGAGTTCGTGAACGGCGAGCGGCCCGGATACAGCAGTGCGGAGATCGCGGCCTGCGCGGACAAGCGTGCGTTGGGCAACAACGAAATCGATGCGATGCGCGAAGAGTTCGATGCGCGCATCGTCAACACGAGGGAGTGACGATGCAACAAGACGACGGCGGGCTGGCAACGATGCCCGACGACCTGAAGCCGGTGTTCGGAGACGACACGCCCGCCCCGCGCGTCGGCCCGAGTCCGGCAGTCATGCGCGAGCTCGGTGCGAAGCGTGCGCCGCTCACACGCGCGCAATGGCAGGCGACGCGCGATGCACTCACCGACATGCTGGCGCGTTACGACCGCATGGCGCCGTCCTGCCAGTCGTGCATGTATCTCGATGCGTCCGGCTGGTGCGCGAAGTGGGAGGCGAAGCCGCCGGCTGAGTTCCTTGCGTCCGGGTGTGATGCCTGGGCGTGGGACGAGTGCCCGCTATGACCGACTCCGACATCCCACCAGCGGCTGCCGTCGCGCGTGGGCGGGCAGTTGATCTATCGGAGTCAGGCATGAGCAAGCTCGCCGAACACTATGACGGCCTCGCAAGAACATGGCACGGGCTGACAGCGAAGTATCTGGAATCGATCTCGTGGAACACGCACTCCAATACCGAAGCGTTATACAAGTTGGCTGTGCGCGCATCCCTGCGTTCGGCGAGGTACGCACGACTTGCGGAGCAGGCCCGTCGGGAGGTGGCGCAGTGATTGGCTATACGACGCGCACCGAAGCGTTGGCGCATGGGTTCACGCATCACGGCTCGTACTTCGGCATCCCGGTATGGATCGGCGATCTCGAAAGCGACGGCCTGTTGGTCGAGCCGAAACACGTTGCGCTTGAACCCTTGATGACGCTGTTCCATTGGATCGAACAGACGATGCACGCGCTGCTCTACCCGGACGTGCCGCCAGTCTTTCAATTCAAGGTGAAAGGCCCGATCGAACAGGAGGCATCGCAATGATCGTGAAGTGGCGGACAGGCGGCGGATGGGGCCACGAGTACATCCAGCGCGTCGAGTGTGTGCGCGAGACGGCTAAGACCGTCGTCGTGCTCGTCGGCTTGGGAAACACGACGCGCGAACGCAAGGCGCTGAAACACAGCGACTACGCGCAGTACCACGATAGCTGGCAATCGGCGAAGGAATACCTGCTCGCTGGCGCCCGCCGAACGGTCGATGCGTACAAGGCACGCCTGCACGATGCCCGCACACAACTCGGCATGATCGAAAGCCTGAAAGAGCCGGTGGAGCAGGCGCAGGAGGCGGCACGGTGAGCGAACGCACGAACCTCAGTGAACGCGCCAACGAGTTGCTGCGCGGCGCGGCATCGCCTGAGCAGGGCATCGAGGCTATTCGGGTAGCGCGAAGCCTTGACGGAGCAAGCGCACCGTCAACGCTCGACGCCGTTGTGTACACCGCACCAGATCGCCCGAAGAAGTGCGAGAAGTGCGGACGACCGGCGAAGTTCTTCGAGGGCTGCTCGGTCCTCGAGTGCCCGATGCGAAAGCCGATTACGGCGCAACCGAGTGAGGCGACACGATGACCACCATCGACTACAAGGCCCTCGCCGAGCGGATCGAGGCGATTGCAAAGAGGCAGATCGACGGTGCAAGGCTGTCAGCGGCGCAGGAGAACGATGAGCAGGCGAAGCGTTTCGAGGAACGCGCCGCCGACCTCCGCACCGTCGTCTCGCTGCTGGAGTGGATGGCGGAGCAAGAGCCGGTCGGAGAAGCGTGCGGCTTTCTCATAAACGCACAACACGTTCAGTGGCGCCCCAACTATGTCGCGCAAGCCGGTGATCGTTATTACCTTCACCCCGCGCCGCAACCACGGCACCCAACCCCCGAGCAGGAAGCCGCCCTCGAACGCATGGCTGAGAACGCACGAGAGCTTAGGCTGGATTACGACGAGGCGCAGAGCGCATTCATGCGGCAATTTCCGGCCGCTCGCCAAGAAGTCGCCGAGATGAAAAGCTGGATGGGAGAGTCGGCCAAGGTCGCGACGTTAACTTTTCCTGTCGAGCGAGAGACGCAACCGCAGCCCGACCTCCCGCAAAAGCTCGTCGAGACGATGCGCGAAATGGCAGACGAGCGCCAGCCGGTGAGCGAGCCGACCGAGGTGCAGACCTGTCTTTGGTGGCGCGACGGAGACGAGGATTCCGATACATGGGGAACTTCGTGCGGGAACTTCTTTACGCTCAATGAAGGCACGCCGACTGAAAACAAGATTGCGTTCTGCCACCACTGCGGGAAACGCGTGGAAGACGATGCCGCACTCGCGGCGAAGACGATGCAGGAGCAGCCGAAATGACCGAAGCCGGATCAATTCCAGTATCTGCCCAAGCCCTTGAGTTGCTGGCCGTTCAAGCTCGCCGTAACGGCACACAAAGTGCCTTCATCGACATTGCTTTGCAGTGGGCGCTACAGGCGTCGCAGGAAATCGACCGCCTCACCCGCGAGCGCGACGAGGCACGGGCAGAGCGCGATGCGATGGCGAAGGATGCGGCGCGGTATCGGTGGCTGCGCGGCAGCTCATGCCCAGACCACTCGCGGCGATGGACGTTGTGGGCGATTCGACACTGGCGAGCGCCGTTCTGGACGGGCGATCTGCGGCACGGCGATCTTGACGCCGCCGTCGACGCGCAGATCGAGCAGGAGCGCAGCGAGCAGGTGAAGGCGCGCCTCGACTGGCTCGAAGCGCAGATCAACGAGCACGGCGAGATTCACCTGCACGACGGCGATCATCCGCGCGGCACTGGACTCGGACTGCGGCCCGGATACCTGCGCCGCACTCTGCGTGAGGCGATCGACTCGGCGATGGGTTCGCTGGCGAAGGACGCGGAGGCGCAGTGATGCGAGCAATCTTCAAGTACCCGATCCACATTGCCGACCGTCAGACCGTCTCGATGCCTGCCGGCGCAGTGCCGCTCACGGTACAGATGCAGCATGGGCTGCCGTGCCTTTGGGCCGCAGTGGACACGTCACAGCCAGAAGAACAGGTGCCGATCAGGATGTGCGGCACCGGGCACCCGATGCCGGAAGGGAAGTACATCGGCACCGTGCAGGACGAGGGATTCGTCTGGCATTACTTCGACGCGCGGGACGCGGAGGCGCGCGGCTGATGAGCGAAGTAGTCCACGGCTCGCCCTGCCCCTGCGGCTCGCACCTGTGGGCGATCGTCTCACGCGATGGGCAGAGGATGCGCCTGCGGTGCATCCGGTGCGATGGGCAAATCGTAGTGGAGGCGCGCCTCGAATGGGACGCGGGGACACGGGGGGCGCGCAGCTGATGCAGGCCGACACGATCCTCGACGTCAACCAGGTCGCCGAGCATCTGCGATGCGAGCCGGGCACGGCCGAAGATCTGATGCGAGACGGAAAGCTGCCGGCCACGAAGGTCGGTCGCGGCTGGATTACGACCTACGGGCAGGTGATCGAATTTGTGATCGCCCGAATCAAGGAGGATCGCAAGAAGCCCGAGGCGATCACGGCGACGATCGTGCAGGCCGAGCCGAAGCGACGCGGGCGAACACCGCCGCCACTACCCGATCTCACTCGCTGAACCGCGCCGCCAGATCAGTTCCGCGCAGACTCGCGTACCGAAGCATCATTCTCGGATCCGACCAGCCCATGATGCGACACACCTCGATGTCCGAGAACATCCAGCCGCCGCGGCTGTTGCGCAGCGTCACCCACCGGCAGCAGGCCTCGTGCCGCAGATCATGCTCGGTGAAGTCGGCCACGCCAGCGTAGTCGAAGAGCCGCGCGAACCGACGCGATAGCGCCGCCGTAACACGCGCGAGCTCGGCGCGGTCGCCGCCCCAGAAAGGAAACAGCAGCCCGACCCGATCGCGGCAGTAGTCGGAGAGCAGCGGGCGCAGCGCCGGCTTGATCGGTACCTGGCGCGGCTTCGGTGCGCCGTCCCTGCCCTTCGTGCCGGCGACGTTGATCGTGCCCGAGGCGAGGTCGACCTGCTCGACGCGCAGCGTGTACGCCTCGCGCAGTCGCATGCCCGTCTCGAGGATCAGGTCGAACAGCATCGCGAACGCCGGATCGGCCGCGAGAGACCTTTCCCGGTCTGGCCGCCTCTCGCCGGCCAGCGCCGACCGGATGCGCCCTTCTTCTGCTGCATCGAGCCTGCGATCGCGCGTCACGTCGCGGCGTGGCGCCAAGTCGCGCGCGGCGAGTTCTGCCGCGTCCTCGCGCGAGTACGACGAGTACCCGCGAGGCAGTAGGCGCAAGGGGTTCGCCCATGCTTGCTCGAGCCGGCGAAAGTGCGCTTCCAGCGCGTGCGACAGCGCCGAGACGCGCTTGCGGATCGTGCCGGGCGCCAGGTGCCGCTCGCGCTTGAGCTGCGCGACCCAGGCCTCGCACCAGCGGTAGGTAACTGCAGAGAGCTGCACGCCGGCGAGCTCATCGGCGAGCACGGCGAGGATCGCGTCGCGTGCGGGCGGCAGCGCCCCGCTGCGGTACGATGCGATCAGCCCGAAGAGCAGCGGGTCATTGCTGCGCTCGGCGATCAGGCCGTCGACGAGGATGCCGCGGTCGAGTAGCGCCTCGAGCCGGCCGCCGTATTCACGGGCTTCGGCCTCGGTTGGGAAGGTGGCGTAGAACGTCTTGGGCAGCAGCTTGTGCTGCACCTTGAGCTCGAATACGTTGCCTCTACGCCGGACGTGCATAGGGCGAAATGATAGCCCCGAGTGGCAGATTCGAGTGGCAGGATTTTCAGACCGCCCGGAGAGCCGCACCGACGCTTGCGATTAGACTCGCGCACTCTGCCTGCAAAGCCGTGTACGCCGGTTCGATTCCGACCTCCGCCTCCAACTCGCCTACGACTCGGGCTCGCCTACGACTCGGGCGTCACCCGCCATACCGTGTTCGACAGGTCGTCGGCGACGATGAGAGCGCCGCGCGGATCGACGGTCACGCCGACCGGGCGGCCGCGTGCCTTGCCGTCGCTGCCGAGAAAGCCTGAGACGAAATCCACCGGCGGACCGTCCGGGCGACCGTCCCGGAAGCGCACGAACACCACCTTGTAGCCGACCGGCTCCGCGCGGTTCCAGCTGCCGTGCTGGCCGACGAAGACCCCATCGGCGAACTCCCCGCCCATCGCCGCGTTGGAGAATGCGACGCCGAGCGCCGCCACGTGCGAGCCGAGGCCGTAGTCGGGCGCGATCGCCGAAGCCACCTTCTCCGGATCCTGCGGCTGGACGCGCGTGTCGACGTGCTTGCCCCAATAGCTGTAAGGCCAGCCGTAGAAGCCGCCTTCGCGCACGGTGGTGAGATAGTCGGGAACGAGGTTCGGGCCGATCTCATCGCGTTCGTTCACGACTGCCCACAGCTGGCCCGTTCCGGGCTGGGCGGCGAGCGCCGTGGGATTGCGCAGGCCGGTGGCGAAGGGTCTGTGCGCGCCCGTGCCCGCGTCCACCTGCCATACCCTCGCGCGCTCGACCTCCGCCGCCATGCCGCGCTCGGTGATGTTGCTGTTGGACCCGATGCCGACGTAGAGGAAGCGGCCGTCCGCACTGGCGGCGAGCGACTTGGTCCAATGGTGGTTGATGGCCGACGGCAGGTCCGTCACCTTCGTCGGAGGCGCCTCGGCCCGGGTCTGGCCGTCGCGATAATCGAAGCGCACGAGCGCGTCCTGGTTCGCGACATAGAGGTTGCCGCCGACGAGCGCGAGCCCGTAGGGCGGATTCAGGTTCTCGGCGAACACCGTTCGCAACTCGTAGACGCCGTCGCCATCCGCGTCGCGAAGCAGCGTCAGCCGGTTGCCGCCCTCGACCGAAGTGCTGCCCTTGCCCTTGATGTACCCGGCGATCGCGTCCTTGGGCTGCAGCTTGGGCGCCTTGCCGCCCCTGCCTTCGGCGACGAGGATATCGCCGTTGGGCAACAGCAGCGTCTGGCGCGGAATCTTCAGGTCGGTGGCGATCGCACGGATGGCGTAGCCCTGCGGCACCGTCGGCCGCTGGTCGCCCCATTCGGCAGGACCGGCAATGCTCATGGCGGGCAGAAGACCGCGCTGCGGCTGCGGAAGATCCGGGTCGGGTCCGTATTGCCTCGGTTCCCGAACGGCCTCGCATCCGGACAGCAGCACC
>ERZ778017.3620-NODE-3620-length-10762-cov-3.769497_pt1 | contig 10762 bp, 4 predicted proteins | sample MGYA00375747_ERZ778017 | MGnify/ENA primary metagenome ERZ778017 (study PRJEB29350, sample SAMN05509838) | bioreactor metagenome | biome: bioreactor; material: wastewater | place: South Africa: University of Cape Town | collected 2014-03-17 ... | reverse complement strand
ACAGTTTTTGCGAAAGCAACGACGGCGCAGTTTCCGCCAATGCCGCAGTCAAAACCCGCAAGGTTACCAGGTCGTGATTTGTATTATTGATGTGGCTATCAATTCTAAATCCCACTAATGTCCACGGCGCAGGCGTATTCATTTGAATACTCTGCGCTGGAGTGGGCGTCAGTTTGGCGTAATCCATTTGTTGCATTGCTATCGACGCGCCTTTAGGGACTTGAGAGAAAACCGCGCGCAAACCAGTATCATCTGCATCGCCGCTAAAGGAGACCACCATTGAATCCGATGAAAAGTACTTTTGATACAAGCTATGCAATGAGTCATCCGTCAGCGCTGTCAGCGAATCCACCGTTCCAGCTGGCGGCAAGCCGTATGCAATTGGTAATTTAGATTTGGCGTCCCGATAAAGCAATGCTTGCAACGCTTCGGTAGCCCGCGAATGATCGGGCACATCATTGCGGTCGGCAGCGTTTAAGTTCTGCAACATGCCACGCCGCGCCGCTGCGAAATCGGCTTCGGAGAGGCGCGGATGCAACACCACATTCAATAATAAATTGGCCAGTTCTTGCTGTGTGGCGCTGTCGCCAGCCGCCGTGAAAGCGATAGCATCATCCAAAACCTGCGCGCCGATTTGCCCGCCAGCAGCTTCGGCAGCTTTGGTAAGTTGCGGCCCTTCCAAAACATCTTTGCCATTGGTGGTGGCGCGCATCATGGCCGATGCCAGCAATTGACGCCAGCCAGCAGTTTCCGCCGTTTCATCTGCCGCGCCCGCTTTAATCAAGATGGTCATCGAAACATAAGGCGCCATTTGAACACTATCCGTAACTAATGGAATTCCATTAGGCAGATTTTGTGGTTGCGGAGCGGCGAATGCTATTGAGGCAACTACGAAAATTGCTACTGTTGTTAATAGAGAAGTTATTTTTATCATTATTTATTTTCTCGCTACGTATGAACTCCTGTAATTTCGACGTCATTCTGAATGGAACGAGGAACGAGTGCAATGAAGAAACTCCCTGGATTACGACGACGAACGTTGACACTTTGAGGGATTCTTCAGTCGCAAGCGCCTCATAACTTTGCGGTTCGCCAACAATCTCACGCTTTCGACTCGCGCAACCCCAGCGATGCCACAATTCCTGCACCATTGTTCTGTTGCGGATTGGTCAATGCAGGCAGCACAGTTATCTGCAAATAATTATCCGCCCGAAAGTACTTTGTGGCAAATTTCGCTATATCCTCGTTAGTCGTTTGTTGCACCAAATCCAAATAATCGACTGCGTAGCGATAGGAATCAATTGCGTCATAGAATCCCAATGCGCCCGCCTGACCGCTGGTGGTATTGGCTTGCTCCACATATTGACGACGCAAGAGCGTTTTGGCGCGTTGCAAATCAGGCTCCGCTAAACCGGAACCGACCTCGCCCATCACGTTGCGCACCGCCGCCGCTGCTTGCAGCGATTCTGTGGGTGCGATGATATTAATTAAGAACAGCCCTGAGTCACGTTGAGTCAGATAGTCGGCACTAAATCCGCCTGCCAGTCTGGTGGAAGGATCAGGATTGCCTTCGTCATCGTCATCGCCATTCATCAACACTTGGCGCAATTTGGCATCGCTCCCTTCATTCAAATAGGTCAACAAAATGTCCATTGCCACGCTCTCTTTTGGTGATGTGATGCCAGGAGATCGCCAGGCCAAGGTTTCAATCTGAATCGGTAAAACTCCACGCTTAGTGATTTTGCGCGATGAGGTGAAAGGCGTGGCTGCTGGAATCGGTGTGTCTGGCGCGGCGGTTTTCGGAGCCTTGCCAAAAGTATTTTCCAGTAACTGCATTGTCGCCGCCGCATCCACATCACCCACCACAACAACATGCAAATGCGAACCAGTGAACCGTTGTGCATAATATTCACGAATACTGTGGCCGGTAAGCGCGTTGATGCTTTTCAAATCTCCCTGCGCCGGTTTGCGATAGGGATGCTTGGGAAATGACTCCTGATACGCTAAATCGCTGGCAAATCCCACCGGATCAACACGGCTTTGCACCCAATCGGTGGCAGCAATAGTTTTGGCGGCAGCCACGCTGGAGTCGCTTAAATCAGGATTCAGCACAGCGTCCGCCATTATTTTGGTTGCTTGTGGCAATCCGGAAGAAGCCAATGTCACACTCCAAAAAGCATCGTCCCGTGAAGTGAGTGAATTGACCTGTCCACCCAAACCTTCCAATTTTGTCTGTGGCCCGCTGAGTTGGCCATCCGTTTCGGTGGGATAATTTTTCGATCCCTGCATCGCCAACATTTCGATGATGTGCGTCGTGCCATTGTTGGAATCCGTCTCAAATCGGCTGCCCGCTTCCACCCACACTTGCAAACTCACCACGCCAGAACCGGGCGTCGTGCGCACAACCGTATGAACACCATTTGACAGCACCTTCGCATGAAGCGCATCAACAGGAAAAAGCGCAGCAGGTTTAAAGGTGTCAGCGGACACTTGCGTTAAGTTCGCAGCAGAAAATAGCGTTAACAAAAACAAAAGTACTTTTAATTGATTCATAAATTTCACTTCACCTAAATTATCGCACAAATAAGGGACAATGCGCATTAAGGACGCAGTGATACTTGGCGCGCTCCGTGCATCATCACGCTTGTTGCTGATTCTTTTATATTACCTTTGGCGCTATGAAAAATAAGTTTCCAATCTATGCTGGATTCATTTACCCCTATCGAAAGTACTTTTGTAATACTTCCTCTACTCATGAAACGAATCTCTCAACTTCTCCAATCCAGCGAACCAATCAAATGGCTGTTTTATGGTGATAGTATTACGCACGGTGCCTTTCATACGTTTGGATCGCGCGACTATGCCGAGCATTTTGATGAACGCGTGCGCTTTGAATTGGGACGGTATAACGATGTGATCATCAACACTGCAATCAGCGGTAACACCACACGCGAATTGCTGGATGGATTCGATTGGCGTGTGCGACAGTTTTCGCCTCATGTTGTTTTCATCATGATTGGCATGAATGATTGCTGCGAAACACGTCAACTTTCGCCGGAGGAATTTCGCAGTAACTTGCAAAAAATATGCTCGCAACTCGGTGAAATCAATGCGCTTCCTGTGTTGCAGACTACTTGCCCCATCTTGCCGGGAACTACACCTGATCGCGAGCCGTATTTTGCTGAATACATGCAAATTGTCCGCAACACTGCACAGGAAAACAATCTGCCTTTAATCGACCATCACCAATACTGGAAAAACCATTCCGATAAATTATATTATTGGATGAGTAATCCCTTCCACCCTAATGCCAGCGGTCATTTGGTTTTCGCGCACACATTGTTTCGGGAGTTAGGAATCTTTGACGCAAATTCCAATGTGTGCCGATTGTTCACTCCATAAATGGTAGTTAAAGCTCCACGATCGTTTTCTCTTGTAACCGAAAACGTTTTACATTGGGAGATGCGGCGGAAAGTACTTCTGCATCTCCCGGACGGCAAGTAAAATAGAGCACCTGATATTTCTCCGCAAAATTAGCGATCATGGCGCTGGCTGCGGCTAACCGATTATATCCATCAGAATGCACCAGCACGTCATCCATCACAACCGGCAACGGTTCCAGATGTGCCTGACTGCAATAGTCTTCGATAAAAGCCAATCGCAAGGCCAGATAAAATTGTTCCTTGGTGCCACGGCTCCAGCGCGACAGTGGCTTTCGTCCGTGCTCTCCTTCATCCAGTTCGACGGCACTTAATCCTCTTGTCGCCAGCACTGATTGATACCGTCCATTTGTCACTTCGCGCATCAATTCACCGGCGTGTTTGATGACGGCAGGTTGGCGTTCCAGCTCAAAGCGTTCGCGCGTGCAGTCCAGCAATACATTCGTCAACCGCGCCGTCGTCCACTGTTGCACTAAGTCAGCAATAGTACTTTTCTGTATTTCCAACTGTCGCAATAAGGCAGTTAATTTGCCTTCGTCTTGCTCGCGCTGCTTGATTTTATTATTCCACTCACCTTGCTCGCGTTCCGCTTTCGACTTCTCCTCCTCCGCCTCGGCATACGCTGCTTGCGCAGATTCCAATTGATCTTTGACGCTTTGCGCATCAAACTCTTGCAGCTCATTCTCGAGAATCACACGCGCTTCGCCCGGCGCGGAATGTGATGCCAGAATACTTTCCTCCGCTTCACACAGTTTTTGCAATTCATCTCGTTTTTGGGCGATCTTTACTTTGTTATCGAATTCATACTGATCGGCGCAGCCAGCATCTGATAATATCTGCTCCATCGTTTGTGTGGTTTCCTGCAACCTTTTGTTTTGCGTTTCAATCTCATCTTGCAACTGCTGCTTATTGCCTAATAGATTTTTTCGTTCAATAGCTAAATTTTGTTGTTTTTCCAGTTCCTCACTCAAGACGCGAACAGCGGCAGGCAATTGATCGTACTTCGGTATTTCCCGATGCAACTCTTTCCATAACTCATTCGCTGCCTTTTCGAAATCGTGACATTGCTTTTCTTTCGTTGCAATTTCCAATTGATGCTGATTGCGGTCACGCAACAGATCTCGCGCTTTTTCCACGAGATCAAAAAGATCTAACGCTTGTCGCGGTGAAGCTTCTGCGGGGAGATGATTCGCTTCTAACCAATTTTTCCAATCATTTTGTAGCGCCTCAAAAGTACTTTTATGGGAAGCAATAATTTCCTCTTGCGATTTTTGCATTTCTTGAATAGCATCCAAATCGCCAGAACGCCGTTTGATATCATCTTGTAGATTTTCATACCGCGAACGCTTGACGCGATCTCGTTCCAGTTCCTCAGAATGTTGTTGATGGCTGGCTTGATTTTGTAAATTCCAATCCCATTTCTTAGCTACTGATTCAAGCTGCGAACTAATGCCATCTGCCTCTTCGTCGCAATTGCGCAATTGATTTTCCAATTCCATAAACGTATTTTTCAATTGTTGTTGACGTTGATTTTGCACCTTCTCACGTTCCGTTTGTGCAGTTATCTGGCTGCGTGAAACAGCAAACAGCGCAATTGTGACAATCACAAATAAGCCCGCAATCAGAATCGCCAATATCGGTTGAGAGAGTAAAATTATTCCAGCCAATATCGCTAAAGCCAACGGCGCAAATATCGCCCAAGTTGGCATTAATGGGGATGACGAATAGATCTCGTCTGTGCCTTGCTGGCTTTGATTTGCCGCGATCTCTTTCCGCAAGGATTCAGCGCGCAGCTCATAAGTTCCAGCTTTTCGTAATAAGAGATCCGCTTCGCGTAATGCATCCGCGCGTTGTTTCAATTCGTGCTGCTCTGGCGGCGCAACGGGAAATTCTTTTTGCATTTCGGCTCGCAATCGTTGCAGACTTTGTTTTTGCTGCGCCGCTTGTTGAGCTGTCGCGGACTCCTTTTGAATAGATTCGGTGAGATTCTTTTCCTGCTCTCCCAACTGTTTTTCCCAACGCTGAATTTGCAAACGCGGCTCGCGAGAAGTATCAATTTTCTCCACACTCTCTTCACTCCAGCGAGGCCCCAATTGTTCTAAAAGTACTTTTATCTGCTTCTGAGTGTTCTCCAGTTTTTGCTCATCCAACGGCAAGGCGCGGAGCGTGGACTCGTAGTTTCCTAATTGCTCCTTCAACGATTTGATCTGTCCCCCGTTTTGCAGAATTACGTCATCCACTTCACAATCTGCCAATTCTTCTTCCACACGTTTCAATCGCGGTTTCTTTTCTTCGATAGCATCTTGCTGCTGCTGTAATTTGATTCTTAAATCCGGCATTGCGCTTGTCGCGGTTTCATCAAATTCCGCTTGTGCGGGCAATTCATCTAACTCGTTTCGCAACACAGTTAATCGCACCCAAGCTTCCCAAACGTCAGCATGCAACTTTGTCTTATCCAACTGCTTTTTTATACAGACAAATTCTTCACGAAGTCTTTCCAGATATTGCTGATGCGCCACGAGTTGATCGTGATCGCTATTATAATCTTCCACTTGCCCGCTTAATTCATTGATTTGTGATTGCAGTTTCTGGTATTCCACCAGTGCTAAATGAAGTGATTGAGTTCTCCCTTTTTTCGTGTAAATACCCTTCGCCTCATCGTCGGTACGTTTCAACGCGTTAAATAGAGCGTCGCTGCTGCGTCCTGACGATGCCGCATAAATGCGGTTTTGCACACGTTGATCGGATCCGGAAAAATCGGCTAACTCATCGAGGCTAAAGGCGAAAACCTGTTCATATAACGCACGATCAACATTATTTATAAGATCATTTATATCGATATCGCGATCAGTTCCAAGAACCTGCACCTTGCAATTGCCGGCAGATGTTTTGTCGCCAATGCGGTCAATGCGCAGTCTCTCGTTGTGGCTATTTTGAAGAATTGCCCAGCCGCCGTGCGCGCCACCTTTGGGTTCGTAACGTCTCGCATCGTCATTGCTTTTGTCGCGCTGCGCGAATCCAAAAAAAAGCGCGCGCACAAACTCCAGCATGGTAGTTTTGCCGGCTTCGTTAGCGCCTTCGATGATATTTAGCCCCGGGTTGATGTTGTCTAATTCTAATCCCCGCAATGCGCCAAAACCGCTGATATGGATTTTTTCAAATTTCATGATCTGTCTCTTGGAAGAACCACGCGCGTATGTAAATGGAAAACTCCACTTGCTTACACGCGTGGTTCTTCAGTGTTTACCTCTCCCATCAATAAATGTGCGCCGCGCGCTTCCGCCTGTTTAATCAATTGTGGCAACTGTTGCATCAGCCATTCTTCGCTGTTGTTAATCTCCAGCGCGCGCTTTATCTCTGCATGATTTGCCACTTCTGCTAAAGACAAAAGTACTTTCTCCCTCAACTCCGCATCGCTATTCATACTTTGGGATAGCCGCAAATAATCGCCCAGGATACTGTTTTCTTGGCGTTTCGTTTCTACATCAAAATTCGGTTGTGAAAAATCCTGTAAACGATTAACAAACACATCGTTTTCTCTTTGTTGATTAAGATGATCTTGAATAGTTGACAGAGTCTGCGCCTGCTGCAGGGCATGATGCAGTTCTCCTCTTCCTGTCAAGGAGATGCAAGAAATTAAAGAACAATTTTCTCTGCCTCTTTGGTCCGCTAACAAATCATCCAGCCCACGCAACAATTCATCTTCGGTAGAGATGTCTGCAATGCTAAATTCCAAATCCATCCAACGCAGCGAATCCGTCGCCACAAATTCCATCTCGCAGCGGTTTTCTTGCACTGTCACAACATAACATCCATGCGCGCCAGTTTCGCGCGGACTCAATCCTTGTGGCGTTCCGGGGTACATAATAGCTGGCGTTTGCGAAAGTACTTTTGCCTGATGCACATGTCCCAACGCCCAATAATTAATATCAATCTCTTTCAATTGCGCCACAATGCATGGCGCGTAATTATCATGTGCGACATCGCCGCCGACATTGCCATGCAACATGCCAATGCGAAAGTACTTTTGATCTTCGGGGCGTGGCGCGTAATGCCGCAAGATGTTTTCTGTCACGGCGCGTTGCGGGTAGGAATAGCCATAAATTGCGGCAATGGGAATTCCATTTTGATTGATTAGATGCGGTGGATTCGCGCCTGGCGCAAACTCAAAATAGCTATCAGGAAATTCCAACTTCGCCCGCACGCTTCCGCCGTGATCGTGATTGCCGCGTATCACGCAACTACTAATCTCCGCTTTATCTAATTGGAGAATGCCATCGCGAAAGCGCAACTGCGCTTTAAGATTCGGATAATCCGCATCATAAATATCGCCAGCGAATAGCACGAAAAGTACTTTTCGCGTAATGGCCAATTGGATGATTTTGTCGAAAGCAGCATAAGTCGCCTCATCCGCCATCTGCGCCACGCGCGGATTATTTTGATGCAATCCCACAAATGGCGCGCCCAGATGCAAATCGGCGGCGTGGATATATTGGAAATTCGGCATAGACTTATTTTAACTGGTGTGTAATTCTTACGGTTTTGTGGGTGTTGGTGCAAAATTGTTATTGATAGACACATCGTCATCCTGAGCGTAGCGAGGAACGAGCGCAGTCGAAGGATCCCCCGAAGTTTCGACGGAGCGTGTTGAAACTTTGGGGGATTCTTCAGGTCGCAGAGCTCCCCTCAGAATGACGCCGCATCCATCTGCATTTATGCAACAAAGCCCTTCAGTGGATAAAAGAACTGATGTCGAACATTAACCTTATACTCTCGTCTGGTTTACCTAATGAAATTACTTGCACCACTTCTCCTTTCTTTCTTTTCCTGGACTATGCCGTGGAATGATGTTTCCAAAACCGTTACGGATATGTCATATCTGAATCCGGCTCCGATAACTGCGCGGCAAAAGATTGTTGCGCGCGATAGCCATTTTTATGACCAAACTGGCAAACGGGTGCGTTTGTTGGGAGTCAATATGGCGTGGAGCGCCTGCTTTCCCGATAAAAAGGACGCGCCCATTGTGGCGGGGCGATTGAGGAAGTTGGGCGTTAATCTGGTGCGGATGCACAACATGGATGTGGGATTTGCACCGGAAGGGATTTTCGATTCCAACTATCCCGACATGCGCCATTTGGATAAAGATCAAATGGATCGACTGGATTATTTCGTGGCGCAATTGAAAGAGCGCGGCATTTATATTGATCTCAATTTGCTGGTGGGACGGAAGCTGGACGCGGCCAATGATCTGAAACCGCAAGCGGGACTCAGCGACAAAGCGCGCGGCGGCGCGGCTTATTTTTATCCGCCATTCATTGAGCTGCAAAAGGAATATGCCAAGGATTTGCTCAGTCATTATAATCCCTACACCAAAAGTACTTATGTGCAGGAACCTGCGGTGGCGTTGGTGGAGATTCTCAATGAGCGAACTTTGGTGGGACAGGGCGGAAATGGCGTTTTGCAATCGATGCCAGAGCCGTATCAAAAAGTACTTTTAGAGGGCTGGAATACATTCCTCAAACAGAAATATCAAACGACCGAAGGCTTGCAAAATGCCTGGTTTGGCAAAGGCGCATCTTCGTTGATCGGAGAGAATATGCTCACCAATTCGGCATTTGCAAACAACGCACAAGGCTGGACACAGGAAACGGATTTGCCGGTTTTGGCGGATGTATCAACCGTTCCGGCGGATATTCCGCAATTACCAGGCACGCTTGCTTATCAAGTGAAAATTCGAAATTTAAGCACGCAACCTTGGCATTTGCAATTGCATCAGACGGGTTTGAATCTTTTGCCTCAAACCAATTACACACTGTCCTTTTGGGCGAAGTGCGCTGCTCCGCGAAATATGCAAGTCAAGTTACAAAGCGATCAAACGCCATGGCAAAATCTCGCGCCGCCACATGCCTTTAATGTTGATAATCAGTGGAAACAATTCACCACGATTTATCAAGTGGGCGACACCATTCCCAATCATTCGCGCATCAGTTTTGTCCTGGGTAATAGCCGTGACCAAGTGTGGCTGGCCGATATTCAGTTGCGTCCAGGAGGCAAACCCACGCTTCCTGCGGAGCAGAGTTTGGAACAGAGCAACATTGCTTTGCCGCTCGTGAATAAGACGCCAGCTGGCGAGGATGCCCTGACTTATCTGAGTTCGCTGGAAGTGAAACATTTGAATTCCATGCGCAACTATTTGCGTAATGAATTAGGTGTGGATGCTCCCATTATCGGTTCGCAGCCTTATTATGGCGGGTTGTCGGGGGTGTTTCGAGATTCGCAAATGGATGTTGTGGATCAGCATAGTTACTGGGCTCATCCCTCGCTGATGAGTGGCGATTGGGGCTCCGCAACTGTCAGCAATAAATCGATGGTGGCCGATCCCAAGAGGAATCTGTTTCGTCTGTTTGCGGCGCATCGCGTGGAAGGCAAACCTTACACGATTACCGAATTTAACGAATGTCCGCCTAACGAATTTCGCGCCGAAGCGTTGCCGATGTTGGCTTCCTATGCGGCGTGGCAGGATTGGGACGCGCTGGTGCTTTTCGACTACAATGACAAAAACACGCGCTGGGACGACCCGTCGCTGAGCGGATTTTTTCGAATGCAAAATGATCCGGCAATGTTGACGATGTTTCCCATTGCAGCGAACATCTTTTTGCGAGGCGATTTAAAACCGTCGCCAGTGACAAGTGTCATGCAAATTCCGTTGAAGGATTATCCGTCTCTCGCCGCGCAATATCACGAGAATGGCAGTTCGCCCAGGACGCTTCGCGAAGACCAGGGATATGGCGCGGGTCAGGTTCTGTCCTCACGTTGGTCGTTGAAGTTTGGGACAACTCCTCAATTGTCTGTTGTGGATGATTCGCTCTTTTTCGATGAAAGTACTTTTCCTGTGAAATGGAAATCGCTCACCTCAGCGACTGGATTGTATGCAGTCAACACAGCCGCTTCAAAAATCATTATTGCCGATTTTGATCATGCGCCGTCGCAACCGGTTTCGGTTCCCGGTTTTCAAATTCTGCCTGGAGAAACGCAAAATAATTTCGTCGCAGCTACATTGACCGCAATGGATAATCAGCCCATTCGCACCTCATCAAAAGTACTTTTGACGTTAGCTGGCAACTTCACTAATACTGATTTTACCTGGAATCCCAATTATTCCGTGCAGTATTGGGGACACGCGCCGCAGCTCGCCGAAGGCATTCCGGCTTCTGTTCAAATCGCGACAGATAAGACAGCCGTCACGGTTTACGCATTGGATGCGACAGGCGCGCGCAAAGGAATCGTGCCTTCCCAATTACGAAACAGTCAGGTAAGTTTTA
>ERZ778017.3619-NODE-3619-length-10762-cov-3.954142_pt1 | contig 10762 bp, 10 predicted proteins | sample MGYA00375747_ERZ778017 | MGnify/ENA primary metagenome ERZ778017 (study PRJEB29350, sample SAMN05509838) | bioreactor metagenome | biome: bioreactor; material: wastewater | place: South Africa: University of Cape Town | collected 2014-03-17 ... | reverse complement strand
GAAGCTCTGGAACCCGAACCCGGACCACCTCTCCTACACGCTCTCCAAGTTCGCGCTCGAGGGCGCGACGACGCTGCTGGCGCAGGCGCTGGCGCCGCGGGTGCGCGTCTGCGGCGTGGCGCCGGGGCTGACCCTGCCCTCGGGCGACCAGAGCACCGCCGAGTTCGAGACTGCACACCGGCTGACGCCGCTTGGCCGCGGCTCCGGCGCCGAGGACGTGGCGCAGGCGGTGCGCTTCCTGCTGCAGGCACCTGCCGTCACCGGCACCACGCTGCTCGTCGACGGCGGCCAGCACCTGCAGCCGCGAGCGCGCGACGTCATGTTCGAGCTGCGTGACGCCGCGGGCGCCGGCCAGGACGCGCGATGAACCTGCCTGCGATGCTCGTCGACCCGCGCCTGGCCGACTGCCGGCGCCTGTTCCTGCGCGGCTGCGAGCTGCCGGTGCAGATCGGCGTGCACGCCTTCGAGCAGGGCGCGCCGCAGCGCATGCGCTTTGACGTCGACCTGTGGGTGCCGCTGGCCCGGAGCACGCCGAGCACGGACGAACTCGCCGAAGTCGTCGACTACGACTTCGTGCGCGAGCGCATCCGCGCGCTGGCCGCGCGCGGCCGCGTGCAGCTGCAGGAGACGCTGGCCGACCAGCTCCTGCGCGCCATGCTTGCGCACCCCGGCGTGCGCGCCGCGCGCGTGGCCACCGAGAAACCCGACGTCTACCCCGACTGCGAGGCGGTCGGGGTCGAGGTCTTCGGCATCAAGCCGACCCAGGAAGATCGACGATGAATGCCCTGAACGACGCCGCCGCGGCGAAGAAGGCCGCCTTCGAGGCCAACAAGCTCTCCAAGAAGCTGCACCGCCAGGTCGGGCAGGCGATCGGCGACTTCGCCATGATCGAGGACGGCGACAAGGTCATGGTCTGCCTCTCCGGCGGCAAGGACAGCCACGTGCTGCTCGACATCCTGCTCGAGATGCGCCGCCGCGCGCCGGTGCGCTTCGACCTCGTCGCCGTCAACCTCGACCAGAAGCAGCCCGGCTTTCCCGCCGAAGTGCTGCCGGACTACCTGCGCTCGCGCGACGTGCCCTTTCACATCGAGAACCAGGACACCTACTCGATCGTCAGGTCGCACGTCCCCGAGGGCAAGACCATGTGCAGCCTGTGCTCGCGGCTGCGCCGCGGCATCCTCTACCGCGTCGCGCGCGAGCTGGGGGCGACGAAGATCGCCCTGGGCCACCACCGCGACGACATGGTGGTCACGCTGCTCATGAACATGTTCTTCGGCAGCCGGCTCAAGGGCATGCCGCCCAAGCTGGTCAGCGACGACGGCCAGCACGTCGTCATCCGCCCGCTGGCCTATGTCGCCGAGCGCGACCTCGAGCGCTGGGCCGAACACCGGCAGTTCCCCATCATCCCCTGCTCGCTGTGCGGCAACCAGCCCAACCTGCAGCGCCAGCAGATCAAGGCCATGGTGCGCGAATGGGAGAAGCAGTACCCCGGGCGCACCGACAACATGCTCGGCGCGATGGGCCGGGTCGTGCCCTCGCACCTGATGGACCGCCGGCTCTATCCCTTCCAGACGCTGCGCGCGCAGGGCGTGCCCGACCCGGAAGGCGACATCGCCTTCGACGACGAGGATCCGCATGCCCTCCTCGCGCCGATGGAGCCGCTGCGGCTGCAGAAAGGCAAGACATCATGATGAAGCGACGCTCCCTCCCTCGGGGCCTGCTGGCCGGTGGCCTGCTCGCCTGTGGCCTGCTGGCCGGCTGCGCAGGCCTCGGCACCGTGACCAGCGACGTGAGCAGCTTCGGGCAGTGGCCCGAGGGCCGCGCGCCGGGCCGCTATGCCTTCGAGCGCCTGCCCTCGCAGCAGGCGCGGGCCGAACAGGCGCAGGCGCTGGAGAAGGCGGCGGCCGGGGCCCTGGCCAAGGCCGGCTTCAACCCCGTCGAAGCCGGGCAGGAACCCGACGTGCTGGTGCAGCTCGGCGCGCGCCTCACGCGCATGGCGGCCTCGCCCTGGGACGACCCGCTGTGGCTGCGCGGCGGCTTCAGCCGCTACCACCGCGGCCCGTGGCTGGGCTCCTCCTGGTCGCTCGGCTGGACCTACAGCGCACCGCGCTACGAAACCGAGGTCGCCCTGATGCTGCGCGACCGCGCCAGCGGCCAGCCGCTGTACGAGACGCGCGCTTCCAACGACAGCAGCGGCCAACCCGACGCGGCGACGCTGGCGGCGATGTTCGAGGCCGCGCTGACCGACTTCCCGCGCCCGGCGATCTCGCCGCGGCGTGTCAGCGTGCCCATGGGCACGGACAAGCCCTGATTCATCCGGCATCAGGCGCGACCGTGACATGGCTGTCGAAGATCTTTACAGGTCCGATCGGTCGTTCCCAGGCGATTTCGGGCACCCCTGATCCGGCCGCCGGAGAAGCCCTGTGGTGACAAGGGCTTACACCCTCCATCCCACATTCGACGGGTAGGGCTGGCGCGCTTCCTGCTTGGTCATCCTCAGCGGTCGGCTGACGGCATCCCGCCGTGAAAACGCCACCTGCAGATGTTTGGAGGGTTCGACATGAGATCCGCAATGGTTTCCCCGTTCCGTGCCTTGGGCGCTGCCGTGCTCAGCGCGGGTACCCTGGCATTCGCCCCAGTGGCATACGCCGACACGATTTCGCCGACCAGCTTCGCCGCGGCGCTGGGCGTGGGCGAATCGGTCACCGTGCGCAAGACGGTCGTGGTCGAGAAGGCCGGCCCGACCGACGCCGTCGTCGACATCATGTTCGTCTTCGACACCACGGGCAGCATGGGCAGCGCGATCGCCGGTGCCAAGGCATCGGCCACGAGCGTGCTCAACGACCTCAACGCCACCTACGGCAACGTGCACAGCGGCGTCGTGCAGTACGACGACCCCGGCCGCACGATGCTCAACAACCTCACTGGCACGATCGCGACGACGCAGGCCTCGATCAACGCCCTCTCCGCCTGCTACGGCAGCTGCGGCGGAGACTGGGAAGAGGTCGGCTTCGGCGGCATCAAGCTGGCCGCCGACAGCGGCTCCTGGCGCGCGGGCTCCAACCGCTTCGTGCTCGTCTTCGGTGACGCGCCCTTCAAGACCGGGCCCGGCGCGAATGACAACCTGGCCGGGACGCAAACGTCGCTGACCAACACCAACATCAAGCTCTACGCCCTGGACTACGGCAGCATCAATTACTACAACGACATCACCAACCTCGGCGGCACCGTGCTTCCGGGCGGCTCGTCGCCAACCACCGTGGCCAATGCCATCAAGGCGGCCGTCTCGGCCGGCTTCGCGACCTACGGCTCGGTCACCGTCGACGACCTGGACACCGGCCTGCCCGAGATCGCGGTGAGCACGGTCTGCGTTTCGGCCGACATCGGGGCCTGCTCCGGCGCCGACGCCATCGGCGCATTCGACCGCACGGTCGATCGCAGCTTCGAGTTCGACGTCACCTTCACGCGCATGGCGGCAGGTACGGCGGCCTTCGACACCTACGCGCTGGTCGACCGCGGCATCGTTGCGCGCGAGGCCGACCGCTTCACCGACGGCGGTGGCACGGTCCCGGTCCCGGGTTCGCTGGCGCTGGCCGGTCTCGGGCTTTCGCTTCTCGGGCTGCGCCGTCGCAAGGCGCACTGAAGCCGTTCGCAGCGCGCCGCCGCAGCCTCCGTCCTGAGGACTTGCGGCGGCCCTGCCGGCACGCTCGACAACGCGGGCGCACCCCTTCGCGGGCGGTGCGCCCGCGCCATTTCCAGCGCAGGGAAATGCGCCTCAGAGCCTGGCCAGCAGTTCCTTGGCGGCCGCGGCCCAGGCCGCCTGCGGCGCGCTCTTCAGCGCCGCCTCGAGGCTGGCGCGCGCCTGCGCCTTGCGGCCAAGCTGCGCCAGGATCACCCCCTTGTGGTAGGCGTAGGTGGCGGGCTTCGGGTCGATGGCGAGCGCCCGCTCGACGCTGGCCAGCGCTTCGTCGGCCTTGCCGTCGGCGCGCAACGCCCAGGCCAGCGTGTCGTGCGCCTGCGGCCGCCCGGGCGCCAGTGCAACCGCCTTGCGCGCCAACGCGATGGCCTGCCTGCCGTCGCGGCTGCGCGTGACCAGCAGCATCGCCAGGTTGTTGAGCGCAGCGTAGGAATCGGGCTGCGCCTGCAGCACGCGGCGATACGCGGCCTCGGCCTCGTCGGCGCGCCCCTGCGCCTCGAACAAGGCGCCGAGGCGGAACTCGGCCACACTGACGGCGGCTCCGCCCAGGCCCGAGGCCCGGCGATAGGCCTCGACGGCACCGGCCGTGTCGTTCTTCATCACCAGCAGGTCACCCTTGTCGAGGTGAGCCTCGGGGGCATCCGGCACGACCGCGGAGAGGCGCTCGAGCGTGCCGATGGCGTCGTCGATGCGTCGCTTGGAGGCCTGGTAGCGCGCCAGGGCCAGCAGGGCGCGCGGATCCTTCGGCGCCTTGCGGGCGGCATGCTCGAAGGCCTGCAAGGCCTCGCTGTCCTTGCCCTGTGAAACCAGGGCCAGCGCCAGGCCCGTGAGCGCGCCCGCCTGCGTGGCCTCGGCCGCGAGCACGCTGCGAAACGCCGCCTCGGCCGCGACGCCGTCGCGCTGGGCCAGCAGGGCTTCACCCAGTTCGAGCTTGATCTGCAGGTCCGACGGCGCGGCGGCGGCGGCCTTGCGCAGGGCCTCGATGGCCGCGGGCAGTCGCCCCTGGCGCAGGTCCCACGACGCGATCGCCCGCAGCACCACCGGGTGCTGGGGTTGCAGGCTGCGCGCCTTGTCGAGCCAGCGTTCGACGGCGGCGACGGGCTCGCCGCGCTGCGCAGCCAGCTCCGCCATGCCGAGGGTCGCGGCCCAGGAGCGCGGCTCGAGCCGCAGCGCCTCCTCGAACGAGGCTTGCGCCGTCTCCCAGGCACGGTCCTGCAATGCCCGCAGGCCGGCGGCCACGGCCTGGGCACCGGCGCCCTGTGTCTGCACGTTCTCTTCCGGCAGCGACAGGACCGGCGCCGCGCCCGCCAGGCCTGCGCACAGCAGCGCCGCGGCAAGCAAGGGCAGGGCCGCGGATCGTGACCGCCTGCGGCCGCCACGCGACCCCCGCTCGAGCCGCCCGCGGCCCCGGATCTTCATCGACTCTGCCATCGGCTCGCTCCTCGTCGCCCGCATCGGCGCGTAGCCACGCACCCACGGGCCACACTCACCACACTCGGCGTGGCACGGATTGTCGACCGCTGCCGGCGCCGTGCGGCGGCAGCAGTGCAGCGCGCCGCGAAATGCTTGGGGGTCGGGGTGTCATTTCGCCACCGCGCCGCCAGCCCGCCGGCCGCAAGGCGAAGTTGCCGCTCAAGGCGGGTGCGCACGCGATGACGCCGCCAGCACCGCCAGGTCGTCCCGCCAGCCCTGCAGACGATCGTGCAGCACGCGGCGTTGCGCGGTGCTGGCGCTGTCGTGCAGGCGCGCGGCAAGTTCGCAGTTGAAGGCGCGCACGCGCTGCTGGTGCGCGCGGTAGGCCGGGTCCGGCGAGCGCTCGACGTCGGCGACGAGGCCGCGCAGCACCGCGGCCGCGCGGGGGGCATCGGCGCGTTCGGCGAGCAGCCGGCGCAAGGCCCGCAACGTCTGCTGCTGGCGCTGCTCGCGCTCGGCCAGCCAGCGCCGCGCATCCATCGGCGAGGCCCGCAGCATGCGCGACAGCAGCTCCCGCTGCGCACCGCTCAGGCGGCCGTAGAAGCGCTCGGCACGGTCCTGCAGGCGCTGCAGCGCCGCCGCCTGGCGCTCGGCGGCGTCGGGCTGCAGGTGCTCGCGCCGCAGTTCCTCGTTGTCTTCGGCGTAGCGGCGCGCGATGTGCTGCAGCTGCCCCTCCGACAGGCCGGCGACCCAGGGCGCGAGGGTGATGATCGCCTGCTGCAGCGCCGGCTCGAGCTGCTGGCGCGCCTCGTCGGCCCAGGCACACATCTGCGCCGGCGTGACCGATTCGGCCGACTTCGCCTGCACGCGCCCCAGCCAGGCCGCATAGCCGTCGAGCTCGGCCTTACGATGCCAGTCGAACCAGGACCGGATGCCGTCCTTGACGCGCAGCGCCTGCTCGCCGCCGAAGTCGCCCCAGCCGTCCAGCCACCACCAGGCCAGCATGGGGCCGTGGTCGTAGGCCAGGCGCAGCGCGCTGCAGCCAACGAGCAGGAACAGGCCGGTCGCCAGCAACCACGCTCTCAGGAACTTCGATCGCATGGCACTCCACGTCGTCGTCATGGCCGCGGGCAAGGGTACCCGCATGAAGTCGCAGCGCCCCAAGGTGCTGCACCGCCTGGGCGGACGCCCGCTATTGCAGCACGTGCTCGACACCGCCGCTGCGCTGCAGGCGGCGCGGACCCTGGTCATCACTGGCCACGGCGCCGGCGAGGTCGAGGCCGCCCTCGCCGGCCTGGACCTGCAGTGCGTGCGCCAGGTGCCGCAACTGGGCACCGGCCACGCCATCCAGCAGGTGCTGCCGCATCTGCCCGAAGGCGAGGGCACGGTGCTGATCCTCAACGGCGACGTGCCGCTGATCCGCGAGGCGACGCTGCGCGCGCTGGCCGCGGCCTGCGGCGGCCGGGCGCTGGCGCTGCTCACGGTCGAGCTGGCCGACCCCGGCGGCTACGGCCGCATCGTGCGCGCGGCCGGGGGCGGCGTGCGCGGCATCGTCGAGCACAAGGACGCCAGCCCCGATCAGCGCGCGATCCGCGAGATCTACAGCGGCATCATGGCCGCGCCGCTGCCCGCGCTCAGGCGCTGGGTGATGGCGCTGCAGAACGACAACGCGCAGCGCGAGTACTACCTCACCGACATCGTCGCCATGGCGGTGTCCGAGGGCGTGCCGGTGGTGGCGCAGGCGGTCGCCGACGACACCGAGGTGCTGGGCGTGAACAGCCCGCTGCAGCTGGCCGGGCTCGAGCGCCGCCTGCAGAAGCGCCTGGCCGAGGCGCAGATGGAGGCCGGCGTGCGCCTGGCCGACCCGGCGCGCTTCGACCTGCGCGGCGCGCTCTCCTGCGGCGAGGACGTCGAGATCGACGTCGGCTGCGTGTTCGAAGGCACGGTGCGCGTGGGCAGCCGGGTGTCGGTCGGCGCGCACTGCGTCATCCGCGACGCCGAGATCGGCGACGACGTGGTGATCCATGCCTTCACGCACATCGAGGGCGCGCGCGTGGGCCACGGCGGGCGCGTCGGCCCGTATGCCCGGCTGCGGCCCGGCGCCGAGCTCGGCGCCGAGGTCCACATCGGCAACTTCGTCGAGGTGAAAAACTCGACGCTCGGCCGCGGCGCCAAGGCCAACCACCTCGCCTACCTGGGCGACGCCACGGTGGGCGCGCGCGTCAACTACGGCGCCGGCAGCATCACCGCCAACTACGATGGCGCCAACAAGCACCGCACGGTGATCGAGCACGACGTGCACGTGGGCAGCAACTGCGTGCTGGTGGCGCCGGTGACGATAGGCGCCGGCGCGACGATCGCCGGCGGCTCGACGATCGCACGCCCGGCGCCCGCCGGCCAGCTCACCGTCGCGCGCGCGCGGCAGCTGAGCGTGCCGACCTGGAAACGTCCGGCGAAGACGAAGAAGGGCTGAACCCGCCGCGCACTGAGCGCCCGGATCGGGCGCTGCGCCCCCGAACGCCCGCATTCCCGGGGGTTATGGAGACGCTGCATGCTTTCATGGGCGGCGCGCCTGCACGCCGCCTAAGCTTCGCCGACGAGGACATCGGACACCGAGGGACGCTTGGCTGCATCGTCACGGCAATCGCGCAGCGCATGGGGACTGGGCATCGACGCCGGCGGCACGCGCACGCGCTGGGCGCTGGCTTCGACTTCGGGCGAACTCGTGGCCGAAGGCAGCCTGCCCGGCCTGAGTGCCCTGCAGGTGACCACGCGTGCAGGCCAGCAGGCCTGGCGGGAGGCGCTGGGAGCCATGGCCGGGCCGGTCCTGGCGGCGGGCCGCCCGCTGCGGGTGCACGCCGGAATCACCGGCTACGGAGGCGGGCGCGAACCGCTGGCGGCACTCATCGGCACGCCGCTCGGGCTGGCGGCCGACGCGATCACCCTGTGCAGCGACGTCGAGATCGGCTGCCTCGACGCCTTCGGTCCGGGCGAGGGCTATCTGCTGCACGCGGGAACGGGCGCCATCGCCGCCTACATCGATGCGCAGGGGCAGCTGCACCGCGTCGGCGGCCGCGGCAGCATCGTCGACGACGCCGGCAGCGGCTACTGGATCGCGCGCCGCGCGCTGCGCACCATCTGGCGGCGCGAGGACGAGGCGCCAGGGGCCTGGCCGCAGTCGGCGCTGGCGCGCGAGGTCTTCGAGCATGTCGGCGGCACGCACTGGGACGACAGCCGCGCCTTCGTCTACGGCGCCGATCGCGGCGAGATCGGCAAGCTGGCGCTGGCGGTGGCGGCGGCAGCGGCGACCGACCCGGTGGCGCTGCAGCTGCTGCAGCAGGCCGGGCACGAGCTGGCGCGACTGGCGCACATCCTCGTGCAGCGCTTCGGGCCGCGGCCGGTGGCACTGGCCGGGCGCGTGTTCGACCTCCATCCGGCGATCGAGCAGGCCTGCCGCGCCGGCCTGCCGCGCGGCGTCGCCGTGCAGCGCCGCCACAGCCAGGCCCAGCGCACGGCGGCACGCCTGGCCGCGCGCGCGCCGGCCGCGGCCGGCGCGGGAGTCGCGTCTTGAGTGCCGGGCGACGCGCGCTGCTCGCGGCATCGGCGGCCTGGCTGGCGGGCTGTGCCGCGCCGCGCATCGACACGCGCTTTGCCGCCGTCAGCCAGGGGCCACGCGTGGACCTGGTGGTCCTGCACTACACCGCGCTCGATTTCGACGCCTCGCTGCGCGTGCTCACGCAGCAGGAGGTCAGCAGCCACTACCTGGTCGACATCGATCCGCCGACCATCTACCGGCTCGTGCCCGAGGATCGGCGCGCCAATCACGCCGGCCAGAGCGCCTGGGCCGGTCGCACGCTGGTCAACATGTCGTCGATCGGCATCGAGATCGTCAACCCGGGCCGCGTCTTCACGCCCGAGGGCGAGCGCTACGCGCCCTACCCGCAGGCGCAGATCGACGCCGTGATCGCCCTGCTGCGCGCGATCACGGCGCGCTGGGGCATCCCCAGGGAACGCGTCGTGGGCCATGCCGACGTCGCGCCCGGGCGCAAGCAGGATCCGGGGCCGCTGTTCCCTTGGAAGCGTCTGGCCGACGCCGGCCTGGCGCTGTGGTTCGACGAGGGGCTCGCCGCGGCGCTGCGCCCGCACTTCGAGCAGGCGCTGCCGCCGCTGCCCTGGTTCCGCCAGCGCCTGGCCGCATTCGGTTACGCGCTGCCGCAGGGCGAGGGCGAACGGCTCGACACGCCCACGCGCGACGTGCTGGTCTCGTTCCAGATGCGCTTTCGTCCCGCGCGCTGGGACGGCCAGGCCGATGCCGAAACGGCCGCCATCCTCGTCGCGCTCACCACGTCCTAGGGCGCGCGGCCGGCAGCGGCGCGGGCCGGCTGCAAGGCGCGGCGCGAAGCGGGCCGCGGCCGCGCTCCCTAGAATGCCCGCTCCCCCCGAGACGACATGCGCCTGCGCCACATCGAAGTCTTTCACGCGGTGATGCAGGCCGGCACCATCAGCGGCGCGGCAAGGATGCTGCACATCTCGCAGCCGGCGGTGACCAAGGTGCTGCAGCACTGCGAGTTGCAGCTCGGACTGCCGCTGTTCGAGCGCATCCGCGGCAAGCTCTACCCGCGGCCCGAGGCGCACCGCCTGTTCGAGCAGACCGAGAAGCTCGCGCGCGAGCTCGCCGGCATCCGGCGCCTCGCGGCCACGCTCAAGCGCCAGTCGGTGGAGACGCTGCGGCTGCTGGCCACGCCGTCGCTGGCCTTCAGCGTGCTGCCGCCCGCGCTCTCGGCCTGGCGCGAGCGCTTCGCGCAGACGCAATGCGAGCTCGCGGCGATGGGGACGGCCGCCGCGGTGGAGGCGCTGCGGCTCTGCGAGGCCGATCTCGCGCTCTCGCTGCACGACCCGCGTCACCCGGGCATCGTCGCCGAGCCCCTGGCCGAGGCGCCGCTGGTGGTGATGGCCCGCGCCGGAACCTGGCCGGCCGCGCAGCGCGGCCGCCCGATCGAGATCGCCGCGCTGCCCGAGGACGTGATCGGCCTGCCCGCGGGCGACCCGCTGGGCGAATGCGTCGCCGAGGCCTACGAGGCGGCCGAGCGCACCGCCGTCTTTCGCACCGTCGTCCAGACCTATCGCCTGGCGCGCGCGCTGGTCGAGGCCGGGGGTGGCGTGGCGCTGGTCGACCCCTTCAGCGCCGCCCTGCCGGCGTCCACGGCGCTCGAATCCAGGCCGCTCGAGCCGCGGCTGCCGGTGCGCCTCTACGTCCTGAGCGCAAGCCACGCGCCGCTTTCGCACGCCGCGCGCACCCTGGTGGAGAGCGTGCGCGCGGTCGCACAGCAGGCCCTCGCCGGCGCCGCGCACTGAGGACGGCACGGCATCGCCATCGCCATCGCCATCGCATGGACAGGACGATCACCGTCGACGCGCTGGGCGCCGATCCCGAGTTCGTGCATCTGAGCGCGCTGCCGGGGCTGGCGATCGATCTGCGCTACGCGAGCCCGCGCAACCTGCTCGGCCGCGACCTGTACGCGCCGCACGACTGCGCCTGGCTGCACCTGCACGCCGCGCAGGCGCTGCAGCGCGCCACCGCCTGGCTGGCGCGCGAGCAGCCCGCGCTGCGCCTGCTGGTGCTGGACGCCGCGCGCCCGCAGCGCGTGCAGG
>ERZ778017.3618-NODE-3618-length-10763-cov-5.730202_pt1 | contig 10763 bp, 5 predicted proteins | sample MGYA00375747_ERZ778017 | MGnify/ENA primary metagenome ERZ778017 (study PRJEB29350, sample SAMN05509838) | bioreactor metagenome | biome: bioreactor; material: wastewater | place: South Africa: University of Cape Town | collected 2014-03-17 ... | reverse complement strand
CGGCTTCGTCAGCGGCTACCGAGGCTCGCCGCTGGGCGCCTACGCCCAGCAGTTGTGGAAGTACCGCGAGCACCTGGATGCCGCGCGCATCCGCTTCCTGCCTGCCGTGAACGAGGAGCTGGCCGCCACCGCGGTGCTCGGCTCGCAGGAGGTCGAGAGCGACCCTGATCGCAAGGTGCAAGGCGTGTTCGGGCTGTGGTACGGCAAGGGCCCCGGCGTCGATCGCGCAGGCGACGCGCTCAAGCACGGCAACGCGCGCGGCGCCTCGCCGCACGGCGGCGTGCTGGTCGTCGCCGGCGACGACCACGGCTGCGTGTCGTCGGCCTTCTCGCACCAGAGCGACTTCGCGATGATGTCGTGGCGCATGCCGGTGCTCAGCCCGGCGAGCGTCGCCGAGCTGATCGAGTTCGGGTTGTACGGCTGGGCGCTGTCGCGCGCCTCTGGCGCGTGGGTCGGCATGAAGGCGATCTCCGAGGTGGTCGAGAGCGCCGCCAGCGTCGATCTCGACCCGATCGTCACCGGCGTTCCCGCGCCCGTGCCCGACGATTTCTTCGCCGTCGACCGGGCGCTCGGCGGGCTGCACCTGCGTCCCGACGAGATTCCCAGCCCGTCGATCGAGGCGCGCATGGCGATGCGGCTCGACGCGGTGCGCGCGTTCGCGCGCCTGCGCTCGATCGACCGCGTCGTCGCCGACGCGCCGCAGGCGCGGGTGGGCATCGTCACCTGTGGCAAGGCGCATCGCGACCTGCTCGAGGCGCTGCGGCGCATCGAGCTGACGCTCGACGATCTGGCGCGCGCCGGCGTGCGCGTCTACAAGATCGGCCTCGCCTATCCGATCGAGCCCACCCGTGCGCTCGCCTTCGCGCGAGGACTCGAAGAGGTGCTCGTCGTCGAGGAGAAGGGACCGGTCGTCGAGCAGCAACTGCAGGCGCTGCTGTACAACGCGCCCGCCGATGCGCGGCCGGCGATCCTCGGCAAGCGCGACGCCTTCGGCGCGCCGCTGCTGTCCGAGGTCGGCGAGCTGCGGCCGTCGCGCGTGCTGCCGGTGCTCGCGGGCTGGCTCGCCCGGCACTTCCCGTCGCTCGACCGGCGCGATCGCATCGAGGCGTTCGTGCGTCCGCCGCTGCCGTCGAACGCGGCCGACGCGATCCGGCGCATTCCGTTCTTCTGCTCGGGCTGCCCGCACAACACCTCCACCCGGGTGCCCGAGGGGTCGCGCGCGCAGTCGGGCATCGGCTGCCACGGCATGGCGATGTGGATGGACCGCTCGACGAGCGGGCTGCTGCAGATGGGCGGCGAGGGCGCCAACTGGGTTGCGCACGGTGCGTTCACGAAGACGCCGCACGTGTTCCAGAACCTGGGCGACGGAACGTATTTCCATTCGGGCTCGCTGGCGATCCGGCAGTCGGTGGCCGCGGGCGCCAACGTCACCTACAAGATCCTGCACAACGATGCGGTCGCGATGACCGGCGGCCAGCATCCGGACGGCACGGTGAACGCGGCGTCGATCGCGCGCCAGGTGCGCGCCGAAGGCGTCGAGCGCATCGCGCTCGTCTCCGACGATCCCGAGCCGCACCGGCGCAACGCCGCCGCCTTTCCCGCCGGCACCACTTTCCATCATCGGCTCGAGCTGGATCTCGTGCAGCGCGAGCTGCGCGACACGCCCGGCGTGACGGCGCTCGTCTACGACCAGACCTGCGCCGCCGAGAAGCGCCGCCGCCGCAAGCGCAACGAGTACCCCGATCCGCCGCGGCGCCTCTTCATCAACGAGGCGGTCTGCGAAGGCTGCGGCGACTGCAACGAGAAGTCGAACTGCCTGTCGGTGGTTCCGGTCGACACGCCGGACGGGCGCAAGCGGAGAATCGACCAGAACAGCTGCAACAAGGACTACCGCTGCGCCGACGGCTTCTGCCCGAGCATCGTCTCGGTCGAGGGCGGGCAGCCGCGGCGGCGCGCGTCGGCGCTCGACCGCGCGCGCTTCGATGCGCTCGTCGAGGGCCTGCCCGATGCGGCCCGGCGCGACTGGCACGGTCCCTGCGACCTGCTCGTCACCGGAGTGGGCGGAACCGGCGTCGTCACCGTCGGCGCGGTCGTCGCGATGGCGGCGCATCTCGAAGGACGGCACGCGTCGGTGCTCGACTTCATGGGCTTCGCGCAGAAGGGCGGCAGCGTGCTGTCGCACGTGCGACTGGCGGTCGACGCCGACGCGCTGAACCAGGTGCGCATCGACACGCAGCAGGCCGACGCCGTGCTCGCCTGCGACCCGGTGGTCGCGGCCGGCGACGACGCGCTGCAGTCGGTGAGCCATGGCCGCACGCGCATCGTCGTCAACCGGCACGTGCTGCCGATGGCCATGCAGGTGACCCGGCCCGATGCAAAGGTGCCGGTGGACGCGCTGCTCGCCAAGCTCGCCGCAGCCGCCGGCGACGACCGCGTCGCGGTCTTCGATGCGCAGATGCTCTCGCGCCGCGCGATGGGCGACACGACGGGCGCAAACATCGTGCTGCTCGGCTACGCCTGGCAGTGCGGGGTGGTTCCGGTGTCGAGCGCCGCGATCGAGCGGGCGATCGAGCTGAACGGCGTGGCGATCGAGGCGAACCGGCTGGCGTTCCGGCTCGGGCGCGCGGCGGCGCACGATCCGGTCGCGCTTGAAGCGTTGCTCGCGTCGAGCCGGGCGCCGAAGACGGCCGACGAGGAGTCGCTCGCCGAACTGGTGGATCGGCTCGAGGGGCGCCTGCGCGACTACCAGAACGAGCGTCACGCGGCGCGCCTGCGCCGCCTCGTCGAACGCGTCGAGGCGGCCGAGCGGGTGTTGCGCCGCCCCGGCGAGAAGCTCGAGTTGACCGAGATCGTCGCGCGCAACCATGCGAAGCTGCTCGCCTACAAGGACGAGTACGAGGTCGCGCGCCTGTACACCTCCGAGGCGTTCCGCCGCTCGCTCGAAGAGCAGTTCGAAGGTGAGTACTCGCTGAGCGTGCAGCTCGCGCCGCCGCTGCTGGCGCGCCGAGGCCCCGACGGCCTGCCGCGCAAGATGCGCTTCGGCTCGTGGGTCTTCCCAGCCTTCCGCGCGCTCGCTTCGCTGCGCGGGTTGCGCGGCACGGCCTTCGACGTCTTCGGCTACACGCTCGAGCGGCGCGTCGAGCGCGCGCTCTCGCACGACTACGAAGCGCTGGTCGAGCAACTGCTCGCGCGGCTCGAAGCCGGCACGCTGGCCGCCGCCTGCGCGCTCGCGGCAACGCCCGACGCCATTCGCGGCTACGGCCACGTGAAGATGCGCAAGCTGGCGCAAGCGAAGCGGCGAGAGTGGGCGCTTGCACGCGGAATGGGCTTCGAAGCCCCCGCGTCGCCCGTTGTGCGTCGTGCCGTCGAGGCCGCTGCCACGTCGCCAATGGCACCCGTTTCGGTGGCCGTGCAGCGAACGCACTGACAGGCTCCTACAATCGGGCGACACCGTTTCCCGTCGTCGCCATGTCAGAAGATCCCGGGTTTGCACGAGCACTCGCCACGCGCCTGGCCGAGGCCGGCCGTGAAGGCGACGCCTCGTTCGTCGCCCCCAACGTCGGCGTGCACCGCGCATCGACCGTGCTGTTCGACACGCTCGCGGCCACCGACGCGGCCGGCGCAGCGGCCGCCGTCGGCCGCCGGCGCGCGACCACCTACGGAACCGTCGGCACGCCGACGACGATGGCGCTGATGGACGCGCTGTGCGAGATCGAGGGCGCCGGATGCGCGGTGCGCGCGAGCCTGATGCCGTCGGGCCTGGCCGCGATCACGACCGCGCTGCTTGCGGTGCTCGTGCCCGGCGATCACCTGCTGGTCGCCGATTCGTCCTACGGCCCGACGCGCGTCTTCTGCGACGGAATGCTGGCGCGCCTGGGCGTGCGTACGACCTACTACGACCCGACGATCGGCGCCGGCATCGAGGCGCTGCTGCGCCCCGAAACGAAGCTGATCTGGCTCGAGAGCCCGGGCAGCTACACCTTCGAGGTGCAGGACGTTCCGGCGATCTGCGCGATCGCGCGCAAGCGCGGCATCGTGACGATGATCGACAACACCTGGGCGTCGCCGGTGTTCGCGCGCCCCTTCGACTGGGGCGTCGACGCCTCCGTGCTCGCGCTGACCAAGTACTGGGGCGGGCACTCGGACGTGCTGATGGGCGCCGTCGTCGTGCGCGAGGCGCTGTGGCCGAAGCTGTGGGCCGCCGTGCGCCAGCTCGGACAATGCGCGAGCGGCGACGACGCGTACCTCGTGCTGCGCGGCCTGCGCAGCGTCGACGTGCGCATGCGGCGCCACGAGGCCCATGCGCTCGAGGTCGCGCGCTGGCTCGAAGCGCGCGCCGAAGTCGCCGGCGTGCTGTATCCGGCGCTGGCCTCGCATCCGCAGCACGCGCTGTGGCGGCGCGATTTCTCGGGAGCGAGCGGGCTGCTCTCGTTCGAGCTGGATCGGGCGTTGTTCGCACCGGGGCGCGACGAAGTTCACGCGCACGGCGACCCTGGGCGCGCGCACGGCGACCCCGGGCGCGCGAGCGGGGACACCGGGCGCGCGAGCGGCGACACCGGGCGCGCGAGCGAGCGGGAGCGCGTCGCGCTCGCTGCATTGTGCGAGCGGCGCAGGCACTTCGCGATCGGCTACTCGTGGGGCGGCTTCGAAAGCCTGATCATGCCCGCGCGCATCGACCGGATGCGCACGGCGCGGCCGTGGACGGGCGGGCCGCTGGTGCGGCTGCACGTCGGCCTGGAGGATCCGGAAGATCTGATTGCCGATCTGGCCGACGGCTTCGACGCGATGGGGCGGGTGCTTGCGGCGTCCGGTCCGGGCTGAGGCACTCGCCGGATCCTGCCCCGCGCTGCGAAGGGCGGCATTTCTGGCCACGTAGACCGTTTCGGACGCGGATTTGCTGCATTTCGCAGCCCACCCTCGCGCTGAGTTGCAGATGCCCGCCGCATCGGCCGACATCGAGAACCCCGTGAACGACAAGAGCCCCGATTCCGCCCCGCCGAGATGGGTGATCTACGGCGCCAACGGCTACACCGGCGAGCTGATCGCCCGCGAAGCCGCCCGGCGCAGACTCCGGCCGGTGCTGGCGGGCCGCAGCCGCGAAAAGATCGAAGCGCTCGCGCGGGAACTGGGTCTGGAAGCGCGCGCTTTCACGCTGGACGACGCGGCGCATACGACGCAACAGGTCGACGGCCATTTCCTCGTCCTGAACTGCGCGGGTCCGTTCTCGGCGACCGCGCGACCGATGATGGAGGCGTGCCTGCGCGCTCGCGCGCACTACCTCGACATCACCGGCGAGATCGCGGTGCTGGAACTCGCGCAGTCGCTCGGCGCGCGGGCGCGAGACGCCGGTGTCGTCATTTGCCCAGGCGTCGGCTTCGACGTGGTTCCCACCGATTGCGTGGCGGCGGCACTGAAGGCGGCGCTGCCGGATGCGACGCATCTGGCGCTGGGCTTCGATTCGCGTTCCGGCCTGTCGCCCGGCACCGCCAAGACCTCGATCGAAGGGCTGGCCCAGGGCGGCAAGGTGCGCCGCGACGGAAAGATCGTCACCGTGCCGCTCGCCTACAGAGTACGGCGCATCGACTTCGGCGACGGCGAGAAGGATGCGATGACCATTCCCTGGGGCGACGTCTCGACGGCGTACCACAGCACCGGCATTCCCAACGTCGAGGTGTTCATTCCCGGTTCGCCGGCGATGATCGCCAACGCGCGGCGCGCGAACTGGATTCGGCCGCTGCTGGGTCTTTCCTTCGTGCAGAAGCTGATCAAGTCGCGCATTGCGAAGACCGTGAAAGGGCCCAGCGCGGAGAAGCGCGCGCAGATGCCGACTTTCGTCTGGGGCGAGGCCCGCAACGCGCGCGGCGAGACGAAGGTCGCCCGCATCCGCACCGCGAACGGCTACAGCCTGACGATCACCGGATCGCTGGCCGTCGTCGAGCACCTGATGAAGAACAGGCCGGCGGGTGGCGCCTATACGCCGTCGAAGCTGGTCGGCGCAGACCTGGTGACGCGCCTGCAGGGCTCGGGGACGCTGCAGCTCGAGTAGCGGTTTCGATGGGCGACACCGTCACGCCTCGCCGCGGCTGCGCTGCCAGGGCCACGGCCGCCGCGTTGCACGGCCGGTGACGAGATAGTCCAGCACGCCCCGATCCTGCAGCCCGATCGTCATGCGACGGCGTGCCGCCTCGCTGCCGGCGAACAGCAACTCGTCTCCCTCGGCCGGCGTCCAGTCGTCGGCGGGCAGCAGCGTCTCGCGATCGGCGCGCAGCGCAAGCAGCGCGACCGCCCCGATGTGCGCGCTGCGATCCTGCGGATCGTGCAGCAGGTCGCCGATCCGCACGCCCCGCCCATGGAGGCCGATGCCCGCGTCCGCGCCCGTGCTCGCGACCGCGTCCGCGTCCGCGCGCGAGTCCGCTGCCGCCCTGCGCTCGCACAGCGCGGGCGCCTGCTCGCGATCGATGCGGATCTCCCAGGTGTCGGGCGACAGCCTGCCGCTGGCGTCGCGCAGCCGGTGGATCACCTCGTCGGCCCACGCGTCGGTCTGTCGCCGCACGTGACGCAGGAAGCGCAGCAGCAGCGGCGAGGTGAGCAGCGCGACGCATTCGTCGGCGATGATCTCGCTCGGCCGCATCACCAGATCGGCGCCGAAGTGATCGAACAGCAACGTGTTCTCGGCTTCGTTCTGGCGCAGCACGACGAAGAGCGCCGGGTTGATCGACTGCGCGAGCCGGGCGATCGCGAGATTGCGCAGATCGTTGTCGGTGCCGACGACGAGCGCCCGCGCCGACGCGACTCCGGCGCGCTCGAGCGTCTCGCGCTGCGTTCCGTCGCCGGCGATCGCTTCGATGCCGTTGTCGTCGGCGATCGCGGACGGCTCGACGACACGTACCGGAACGCCGCGCTCGTGCAGGCGATGCGCGACCGGGCGGCCGAAACGCCCGTAGCCGCAGACCACCCACGCGCCGTCGGGCGGAACGAGCTCGGGCGCCAGCGGCGTTCCGCGCAGCGCCGTCAGCCAGTCGAACAGCCGGTAGCAGCCCGGTGCGCGCAGCGCCATCATCAGCTGCTCGGCGAACGCGACGAAGGGGTCGACGATGCGCGGTCGGCCGGCGGCCTGCATCAGCGTCGTCGCGTGCGCCGTGTGCGAGCGCGCGATCAGCGTCGCCTTCGGGTTCAGCAGCGAGGCCGTGAGCACGGCGGCGAGGTTCGCCGCATCGTCGTTGGTCAGCGCGAGCACTGCGCGACAACAGGGGTGACGCAACCCGGCGCGCACCAGCGCGTGCGGGCGGCTCGCGTCGTCGTGCAGCGCGACGACGTCGTGGCGGAAATCCTCGAGGTCGAGCGCCTGCAGCCGCGCCGCGTCGATCTCGACGACGACGAAGCGCATGCCGAGCCGGTCGAAGATGCGCGTCAGCCGCAGCCCGGTGTCGCCGCAGCCGAGCACGAGCAGGAAGGGCTCGGCGATGCGGCGCACGCGCCGTTCGAAGCGGATCGACGCGATCGCGCGCTGGAAGGCGCCGTCCTGCACGGCCGCGAGCAGCGTCAGCAGCATGTAGGTCCACGCGACGACCGACAGGTAGATGACGACGGTGGCCCACATGCGCTGCGCATCGGAGAACGCGACGGGAACTTCGCCGAAGCCGATCGTCGTCGCCGTGTAGGTGACGAAATAGAAGGAGTGGAAGAAGCTCAGCGGCGCGGTCGGCCGCCCGTCGGCATCGACGCCGGGAACGAGCACGAAGCCCGCCACCGAGATCGCGAACACGACGATGACGACGAGCAGCGGAAGCCGCAGCCGGCGCAGCAGCAGGTGCAGCACGCTCGCATGCGAAAGCCAGGCGAAGCCGGGCGCTGCCGCGGGCGGTGCCAGGTCGACAGTGGCCACGTCGTGAGGGGCGGCGTCGGCAGAGGCTGAGGCGGCGGCCGTGTTCGTAGAGGCCCCGTCGGCTGCGGCGGCGTCCGTAGAGGACGCGCCGGGAGGACGCGCTGCGTCGCGAGGCGCCCCTTCGCCGGAGGCCGCGGCGCCCTGGGGCTGCGAGTCGCTCGCCATCCGCCGCCCGGCGCGCCGCCTTCAGCGGCGGAAGGTCAGCGTTTCGGTGATCAGCAGCACCACCGAGACGAGGTTCGCCAGCAATGCGCCGGCGGCGAGCGAGACGACGCTGGCGACGATCTCCGACTCCGGATGGCCGACCTGCACGTGGCTGCCCCAGGTCCACACGGCCGCGGCGATCAGGAGCTGCACGTCGGCGACCAGACTCGACGCGAGGTGGATCGCGCCGACCTGCGTTCGGTCGCCCAGCTTCAGGATCGTGGCGACGAGGTTCACGACGATCGCCGCGAACAGCTCGCTCACCTGATGGTGCGCGGCGACGTCGATGTCGCCCCAGACGAAGCCGAAGTTCAGCGTCGCCGCCAGCAGGATGAAGAAACCGAAGACGACCTTTTCGGTGTTCATGCAGCTTCCCGATCAGAAGGCCGCGCACGACGCGGACGGTGGTCGCGGGCACGGCGATTGGCGCCGAGTGTACTTCGGCACCGAGGGTCGAGCGTTCCGAACGTCGGTCTACGAGGGTGACGTCAATCCATCGCCTGCGGCAGGTACGGAACCGACGCGCGAAGCGCCCAGTCGAGCAGGACGAGCTGCCCTTCGTAATACTCCGTACCCACCGAGAGAACGGTGGCCGGCGGCAGCGACAACGACGCGTCGCGGTCCGAGCCGTCGATGACGATGCGCATGCCCGCTTCGCCCGCGATGTGCATCATCGCCGCGTTCTCCGCCAGGCAATGCATGAACAGATGGCGGAAGCCCCGGTTGCGGGCGTGCAGCAGCGCGCGCCGGAACATCGCCTGCGCGATTCCGCGGCCGCGATGAGGGGCGTCGACCGACAGCCCCAGTTCCACCGCATCGTCGAGCTGCGCCACGTGCGTGAAGCCGACCAGCGCGCCCGGGTCTTCGCGCACGCCGAAGATCGCGTCGCGCGAGAAATCGAGCTTCTGCACGTAGCCGGCGATCGTCTCTTCGGAAACCGGCACGCCGAAGCGAAGACGGCGGTCCTCCGGCGGCAGCCGCAGCAGGTGCTCGAGAATCTGCGGGCGCGATTCGGGGGAGAGCGGATAGACCACGAAGCCGGGGGCGACCCTGCCGGGCACTGCCGGGTTGGTCATGCGTATCTCCTGCAGGATGACTTCCGGCCAATATACCGGACGGATGCTGCAATGCAGCATAAACGCCCTTGCCAGCGAAGTACGGCGGCGTACGCGCGGCGACCAAGGTACGAGGCGCTTCCTGCGAGCCAATGCCTACAATCGTCACGAGTCCCGGGCCACCCGCCCGTCGACGGCAACTCCCGGCAACTCCCGAACAGGTTGCGACGATGCCCACCCGCCCGAATCCGTACCGCCAGAACCTGGACCGCAATGCCGCGAACTACGTCCCGTTGACGCCGATCAGCCTCGTGAGCTGGGCCGCCGACGTCTTTCCGGACCGCTGCGCGGCGATCCACGGAAGCCTGCACCTGACGTGGTCGCAGATGCTCGAGCGCGCGCGGCGCCTTGCGTCCGCGCTGGCGGCACGCGACATCGGAAGCGGCGACACCGTCTCGGTGCTGCTGCCCAACACGCCGCCGATGCTCGACGCGCATTTCGGCGTGCCGATGACCGGCGCCGCGCTGAACACGATCAACACGCGGCTCGATGCGTCGACCGTCGCATTCCAGTTGCGCCATTCGGGCGCCAGGGTGCTCGTCGTCGACCGCGAGTTCGCGCCGCTTGCGACCGAGGCGCTCGCGCTGCTGGCGGCCGGCGGGCAGCCGCGCCCCTTCGTGGTCGACGTCGACGATCCCGTCTACCGGGGGCCGGGCGAGCGCATCGGCGAGGTCGAATACGAAGCGTGGCTCGCATCAGGCGACCCGTCGCACGGCTGGGCGCTGCCGGAGGACGAATGGGACGCGATCGGCCTGAACTACACGTCGGGCACCACCGGCGATCCGAAGGGGGTGGTCGTGCATCACCGCGGCGCGTACCTGAATGCGGTCGGCAACGTGCTCGCGTGGGGGCTGCCCCGGCATCCCGTCTACCTGTGGACGCTGCCGATGTTCCATTGCAACGGCTGGTGCTTCCCGTGGACGATCCCCGCGGTGGCCGGCACCAACGTCTGCCTTCGCCGCGTCGAGGCGAAGACGATCCTCGACCTCGTGCGCGAGCACCGCGTCACGCATTACTGCGGCGCGCCGATCGTGCACGGCACGCTGATCGATGCTCCCGCCGAATGGAAGAAGGGCATCGACTGGCCGGTGCGCGCGATGGTGGCAGGTGCCGCACCGCCGGCGGCGATGATCGAAGGCATGGAGCGCATGGGCTGGGAGGTCACGCACGTCTACGGACTCACCGAGGTGTACGGACCGGCGTCGGTATGCGTGAAGCACGAGTCGTGGAACGAACTCGACCTCGCCGGCCGCGTCGAGCGCAACGCGCGCCAGGGCGTGCGCTACCAGGTGCAGGAAGGGCTCACCGTCGTCGACCCGAACACGATGCAGCCGGTGCCGCGCGACGCCGCGACGATGGGCGAAGTGGTCTTCCGCGGCAACATCGTGATGAAGGGCTACCTGAAGAACGAGAAGGCCACGGCAGAGGCCTTCGCCGGCGGCTGGTTCCACACGGGCGACCTCGGCGTCGTCTACCCCGACGGCTATGTGAAGCTGAAGGATCGCGCCAAGGACATCATCATTTCCGGCGGCGAGAACATCTCCTCGATCGAGGTGGAA
>ERZ778017.3617-NODE-3617-length-10763-cov-5.861412_pt1 | contig 10763 bp, 9 predicted proteins | sample MGYA00375747_ERZ778017 | MGnify/ENA primary metagenome ERZ778017 (study PRJEB29350, sample SAMN05509838) | bioreactor metagenome | biome: bioreactor; material: wastewater | place: South Africa: University of Cape Town | collected 2014-03-17 ... | reverse complement strand
CACCAGCAGGTATTTTTATGTTGACTACTTCTTCTGCATATATTCTCCCTTCTCCTTTACAGGTACTACAAGGCGTAGCAATAATTTTACCTGTTCCGTGACATACAGAACAAGTTGAATGGGTAACTACCTGCCCTAATAACGTATTAGCAACTCTATGAACTTCGCCAGTACCTTTACATGTATTACAAGTAGAAAGCGCAGTGCCATTTTGTGCTCCGTTACCTCCACAAGTCTGGCAGATTACATACCTTTTTATCTTTATTTTCTTTTCAACTCCGCTAGCAATTTCTTGTAATGTTAGCTTCAGTTTAATGCGTAAGTCACTTCCCTGACGGGTCTGTTGTTGAGAACGTCCTCCCTGGAAAAAGCTTTCAAACGGCGTACCCTCAAAGATATTATTATATCTACCAAATATATCTTCAGCTTGCGTATATGAGCCTCTATAAGCTTGTTCACGCATTCCATCATGTCCTAAATAATCATATCGTTGCCTTTTTTCTGCATTACTAAGCACTTCATAAGCTTCTGCTGCAGCTTTAAATTTTTCTTCTGCTTCAGGGTTATTTGGGTTTTTATCAGGATGATATTTGAGCGCTATCTGTCTATAAGCTTTTTTTATTTCATCAGCGGTAGCATCCCTTTTTACTCCTAATATCTCGTAATAATCTTGTTTTGCCATTATTCGCCTATTATAACTTTTGCATACCTCAATACTTTATTTTTTAACAAATACCCTTTTTCAATAATATCTACTACTTTACCATGTAGCGATGCATCTGTTACTGGGATTTTTGTAATGGCTTCTTGTAATTCGGCATCAAAAGGACTACCTTTTTCAAGCTGCATAAGTTGTACACCAGCTTGTTCAAGAATATGAAGCAATTTATCATGTATCAATTTGACACCCTCTTCTACTGCCTGTACCGATACATTTTCTTGTTGTAAAGCTGTTAAACCACGTTCAAAGTCATCTATAACAGGAAGAACTTGCTGTAATATTTTCTCACCAGCTGTTTCTATTAGTGATAATTTTTCTTGGCTTGTTCTTTTTCTAAAGTTTTCAAATTCTGCATACAACCTTATATACTTGTCATTTGTTATAGCTAATTCCTGTTGTACTTTTTCTAAAGTTTGTTTTAAACCTTCTAGTGTTTCTCCTTGCTTTGTCCCATTATCTTGAGATACTTCTGCTTTAGTTGATGCTTCAGCATTGGGAGCTTGCTTAGCAGAATTATCTTCAGAGCCAGATTGCTTTACTTTTGCTTGGTTAGCATTATCTGTATTTTGATGTTCTTTCATAATTCTCTCCAATTAATTATTTAAGCATTTATACATTCTTTCTATCTATACATAACTAGAACAATTCCTCTGCCAAATCTGGTCAATTGACAACTTGACAGTGGTTTGCTCAAATGAAAAATTGGCTAATATATTAAACAAGATAAGTTTTCTGGTTCTATAGTTTTTAAAAGCCTTAAAGATAGAAAATTACTTAAAAATTTCCATATGAAGTGAAGTACTTATTAATTAGAAGTAGTTTCTATGAACTATGCATTGGCAAAATAATAGCTGGTTACATTTTGCTAAAAGGCAAAAATATAACCAGTACATTTTTTATATTATATTCTATAAAGAGTATGCATATGATCTAGGCATACTCTTTAAGTATATCATTAGTTTTAAATATTATATCCACCCTACAAAAGTTGCAGAAGTATCTTCTACTCGTTCTGAATGAGTAAAATGATGGTTATTAAATAAATTGGCATACCGGCCTGCAATAAAACCAATCACAGTGCAAACAATCATTTTAACTATTAATGGCTGCTTGCTAAAATTGTGTTTTTTGAAATGTTGTACAGACATATCTTTTTTATTTAAATATTGAAAGAATAATATGATATTAAAAAAATAAATACCAAGCAAGTGTTTAGCAAAAAACATAGCTTTTTTGCTTTCATTAACCTGTATATGTAAAAGGGATTTATATTTAAATTAAGATAAAAATATGTGAAATACAAGTCTATATTAGCTTATAGTTAGGTAAGTTTAAGCATTTTTTTAACTCGTTAGCATTCTGAATAGCATGTCCATGAATAGTATTATTGAAATATACCCATAGTTCTTTTATCTGTTCTACTTTTATCTTTTGTGCCCAATCTACCAACTCTTGTTCTGAATAGCAACCAGCATAAATTGGTTTTCCATGCAATCGGATATAAGCAACTTTATCTGTTATATTAAGATCTTCCGGCAGTTCAAAGCCGCTTACTGTGCAACATATTATATGATGTTCTCGTAAAATACGGATTACTTCAGGATGCCACCAACTAGAGTGTCGAAATTCAAGTACATTTTTATAACAAGGATCAAGCTGCTCAAGAATCTGTTCCAGATGCTCCGATGTAAACCTAAAACTTGCTGGAAATTGAAAAAGAAAACAACCAAGCTTGTCTTGCAGTATATCTGATAAACCATAAAAATTGTTAAGTAGTTCTCGAACTTGATTCATCCGCTTAAGATGTGTAATCTCTCTACTAACTTTTAAAGTAAATCTGAAGTCAGAAGGTGTTTGTTGTACCCAGGTATGAACTGTTTTTGCTGTAGGAAAATGATAGAAAGTGCTATTTACCTCGACAGTTTTAAAATGAGTGGCATAGTATGCAAAGTAATTCTTAGAGGAGAGTGTTAGTGGATAAAATACAGCCTTCCAGTTCTTATAAGACCAACCTGAACAGCCTATATATATCATATTACTATATGGGTGCATACTTTTTGATTACTTAACCTATGCTTTAGTTACCCAATATACACCTAGCAAGCATGGCTATCATTAATAATGTAAAGATAATGTCTCATTAACAAGTGCTGTAAGCAGTTTTTCTATTTGTTGTTTTAATTCCTTAGGTGTTCCATTATAATTATTGACAATCAATGAAAAGGCTATTTCTGCTCCGCTGATGGTAGTGCAGTAGCCTGTATAACTCAGCACTCTTTTCATACCACCAGTTTTAGTTTTAAGATTTCCTTTTAAAGGGGCTTTTGTAAACAATTCTTTTAGGGTTCCTGTTTCTCCTGCTATAGGTAAAGAGTGATAAAAAGCATCAAAGTTTCTGCTGTTTTTCATATAGCATAAAATATCAACTAGCTGCTTAGTTGTAATACTATTATATCTAGATAAGCCACTTCCATCATGGAGAAATACACCTGTTGTATCTATACTTGTAGCGCACCAAAAATCTATTGCTGCTTTAATACCGCTTGCTGTATCTTTTTTGCCTGTAATGTGTAAACCAATCTGATTGATAATATGTTCTGCATACAAATTGTTACTTTCTCGGTTTATAATGCCTACTATGTCTTTTAGTGGAGGAGAATAGTTCGTATACAAATCAACTCTTAGCTTCTCATCTTTTTTAATAGTTTGCTTACTTTTTTGATATTTACCTTTTTGTTGACGTTTCACTTGACGTATTTCTGTTTCTAAATTCCCTTTATGTAAATGAAGCTCTTGTTCGCGTCTTGTAGTAGTAGGCTTTTTTTTGACTTTGATCCCATGTTTTCCCAATTCATCTCTTAAAGTATAGGCAGCCCAATAAGAAGGATCTGGTATAGACGCTTTAACCACCAGCGTTAACTTGTCCTTTGGAATAGTACCTTTAATTGTTCTTGTGTTTTTATAAGGCATACCATAAACACAGACTTGATACTTATCTTCTACCCTTTTTAACCGATTAATAATTTTAACTTCTTTAGGAATTTGTGGACTAATTTGAACAATATCTAATTTAGTTTCATCCGTTGAATGAGGCATAAAAAGCATTTCATATTTATTATCAAATATGGATAACTCACTATAAACTGCACCATACTCATTACCTAAATCTTCTACTACCCATGTATCTGGTGCTGTGTAGTCTTCAAGAGTTTTGGTATCTCCTATAACAGCCCCGTTTATTCTTTTAATACCTTTGGCTTTAATAGTATTGATCCATGTCTCTATAAAGTATGGATCATAATAATATTCTTTGAACATTTTTGAACCTAAGGTAGGATCTCCTTCTCCTAGTATGTAGAGATTTCCGCTAAGAGTACCCTTTTTGTCAATCTTTCCATCATATTGTAAACGTGTTTGAAATCTAAAATCTTCTCCTAAAATTTCTAGTGCTGTAGCTGTAGTAAAGAGCTTTAGAGACGAGGCTGGAACTAAACTTACATGTGGATTAATAGAATGAACAACCTCTTTTGTTACGGTATTAACAGCATAAAAGCTTACTGAGGCATTTTTAAATATACTTTCATCTGTAATTCCTTGTATTTCCACAATAGATGGCAGCTTGATCGGCTCATTGTTTGCCTTGCTACTATAAGAGACAAATATTAATAAAAAACTAATGCCTAAGCACAATATCTTTTTTGAGAAATCCATATAATAGATAGCTTATTAACTGATATTCAATATCAAAAGAGAGTGCTACATTAACAATACAAACAATTGTATGTAGCCTCTACAAATTAAAAATTTGTACACTAATTCCAGTACTAAAAATAAAAATTTAAATTACCCCATAGCTAACTAACTAGGTTAAGCTCGTTCCTTGGTAGTCATATTATCTATCTTTCTTTTACTTTACAGTAAGATATTTACATTGATAGAACGTTATATAAGGATTTAACAATTTTTACCTTTTCTTAAACCTACGCTATATTTTTTCAGAACCTTGATATAAAGTATGTATATGACTTTTAAGCAAGCATATATCTTTGATTTAGAGTACGCTGACTAGTTTGAAGGCTAAAAAGTTTAATAATACATTTCTGTTGATTTAAGTGCTATTTTGCTTTGTACCACAATTTATTCATGATAATCTATTTGCTGTTTTGAAGTTAGCTGAGTATGTTTAAGTACATCAAAACAAAAATAGACATGGTAAACAGGATGTTTCTAGTAGCAATTTCCCTTTTTTCTATTCTTGGCCAAAAGGTTATTGCTAATGATCTAATAGTACCTCATGCTGACTATATTTTATGTATTGATGGACGTGGTTCTAAAACTTCTTTACAAGTTGTTACTGGCCAAGGAGCAGTTATTCCTTTACAAGGGCCCACAGGCATAGTACAAGAAATTTATACGGAAGGTAGTAACGTTGCAAGTTTAGGTTGGGATTTGGTACAGGCGCGACTGGAGAAACTTTTAGATCAAGTTAAGTTTCCTCCAGGTAATAATCCTTTACAAAATAAGAGCTCTATTGCAGTTGTTGCCGGTTTTGCAGGTGTTGGGTTACCAGAAATACAACAAAAGCTTACTGAGCTATTTCAACAATGGGGTTTAACCCCGGATAAGATTGTTGTAACTACAGATATTAACTTAGCTAAAGAGCTTTTAAGTCAAAAAGATGGTGCTGTATTGATTGCCGGATTAGGCTCTGTTGCTTTTGTTAAGCACCAGGGACATTGCTTGCGCTTTGGGGGGCTTGGATGGTACTTAGGAGATGAAGGAAGTGGTTTCTCTGTGGGTAAAAAGGCTATAGCTGCAGCTATAGCTGAGGATAAGGGTTTTGGCACAAAAACAGCTTTGACTCCTATTTTAAAAGAAATGTTTCAACAACAAGAACTATATCGTCTAATCCCACTTTTGCAGGATGGCACCATCAGTTCTGAACAGGTAGCAGCCATTGCTCCAATAGTTTTTGAATGCGCTTATAGTAAAAAAGACCCGGTGGCACACCTTATTGTCAAGCTGGCAGCACAGGAGTTAGCTAGTTTAATTCGACAAGGAATAGAGATGATACAGAAAGAGTTAAAGCCTCTACCTGCAAAATGGCCGATTTACTTGATTGGTGGCCAGTTTAGAGGTCCCTATGCGCAGGCTTGGACCCAAGAACTCTGGTCATTTTTACCACAAAGAGGAAAGATGCTTCCACACAACTTAGCTAAGTCTAATACTGCTACGGTGGTAGTACAGCAGAAGTTAGCTGACAGACGAAACAAAAGGGGGCGGTAATTACTTAATTTAAGTAAAAACTTAACAGGCAACTTTATTAAGCTGGTCTTTTACTGTATTTATGCAAGTTAGATTAACCATACTGCTCTTTCCAAGTTTGCTTCAAGTGTGCATATTGAGGGTTATTCTCTACTTCTTTCCATTTTGCATAAAATACACGAGCAGCTACTGCTTTCTCTTCTCCTCCTGTTCCTCGCTCTAATTGTTGGTAGTTATTTTGTGCATCATATTTTTTACCTCCTTTATAGTTTGCATAACGACGAGCTCTAGTATACCCCATTTGTAAATATTTACGTGCCAGATCAGCACCAACAAAATCATTATTTTTTAAATATTCTAAGAAGAGATTATAAATCTTTTCACTACTTTTTTTTGCTATATCAGGAGTTTTAAAACGCCAATACGGCCCTATTTCTTTTTTATAAGGTTGGCATATTAATACACCTTGTTCTCCTTTACCTACTCGATAAAGATGGGGCTCTTCACGGTAATCGATAGTGTTTTTCCAAACATAATTCTTACTGTCAAAATTTAAATAACTAGGTCCGCTCATCTTAATATTAAATTTTCTGTTTCTATATGCAATATTAATTATAGGAAGTATATAGCTAGTGAGCATATATATTTTATGATTTTATTTTATATATTCTTTTAAAGTCATCTATCCTCAGCATGTTGCCTATCTTCTAGATTTAAACTTTAAATATCATACAAATAACAATATGGCAAAGTCTGTTATTGCAGATAGCTATGAGCTAATAAGGACCTTTCTACTAGCAAATTAAGTATTTGGGTAGGTAAATATATTGTAAATAGGTATATGGTTAAGTATACCCTAGCCTGGCTCTATGAGTATAACTTATTTTTATTACTAGTGTAATAACCTCTATTTAGAGTGTTCTTTATGGACTCTGCGAAGTATTTCTTTTACTTCTTCTGGGTTATTGATATGTTGCTTGCCAGTATGTGAGCCTTCTGCCTTTAAGCTATTTGTTTTCTTTTTTTCTTCTTCTGACAGTTGATCCCATACTTCTTTAGGTAAGTAACGGACCGTTTCACCATCTCTTATGGCTGCCCTATTATCAACTGTTTTCCAATCTTCCTCTCTCCATTGTTGCAAATTTTTTTGGCTGTTAGTAAGCTCATTAGGATGTTTGTAACCACCTCCATGTGCCTCATATTCTTTTACCAGCAGCTGTGACTTAAGAGCAGACCATTGACCTGGCTTACCTCCTTTATCCCCTTGTTTAATTTGTCCTTTCAACTCTTCACGAAGTTGTGGCTTAGTATAGTCTTTTTGATAATCTTTTTGTGTTTTTGTTGCCATAGTAGTAATCAATTAAATTAGACATGTAATAAAAGTTCTCTCCTACCCTCATTTATCTAAAATATTTTAATCAGTCCTTTTATACCATCCTGCTATGATAAGTTTGGTGTACCTACTACCTACTCAATTGAGCCTAATTCTTTTCAGGCAAAATATTCATTGGATTATTTTATCAAATTAAGAAATACCATACATGCAATCTATTATTGTAGTAATCTACTGTAAAATAGCACAATTATCTGAATTATATAATATATAAATAACAAGCTTAACCTGCCTTTAAAATTTCATTAAATATGCCAAAAAAAGAAAAAGAAACTAAAAAAATTAATAAATCCAAGGAGCAAAGTGAAAGCCAATCAAAAGCTACAGATAGCAAAAAGAAGCAAAAGAATCAACAAAGAGTAAAAGAAAAAGCTAAGAGGAAGAAAATATTACAGCAAGCTGCTGCTATATCTCCTGAAGTGAGAGATTTATTGTTAACAGACAAAGTACTATTAAACAAAGCAAGATTAAAACCATCAAGAAGTTATACTCATAACTCCGGCTTGTCTATATCAGATCCGATAGAAATAGAAGATGATGAAGATGAATTATTTAGCACATCTGATGAAATTAAGAGTCCTAGTACAACAGGAATAGTTAACATAGCTTCGGATGAAGAAGATAATATGGAGGATGATGAAGATGAATTATTTAACACATCTGATGAAATTAAGAGTCCTAGTATAACACGAAGAGTGAGCATAGCTTCGGACGAAGAGGATAATATGGAGGAAGATGAAGAGCAGTATGATAATGAAGGTCATTATAGCCTTATTGACAAGCTTATTGAAGACGGTCTTGTGACTGTACAAGGTTATGGAGCTGATAAAGAAAACCAAAACGATCAAGCTGACGCTTCCAGCAAACAATGGACTGAAAACGATGTAATACTTGTTAGAAAAAGGAAGCACATTGCTAAAAAATTGCAGGGAATACTTAAAGATCTTAATGACAATAACAAATCAGAAAAACTTGTTGAACAGACAAGGTCTCATCAAGCAGGCGTATATGCTCCTGAACAGAAGGAGCATGTGCCTGTAAATACAGATATGCCAAAAGAGCGCCTATTGGTACGACACCTGGCAACCACTTTGCTAGCATATAACCCTCAAGGCATGGTAGAAGTTCAAGCTGCGATCGACCACAGGAATGAAAAAATATACATAGCTAGTAATAAGAATGAGAAAAAGTTAACTAACCTATTAGAAAGCCTACTACCAGGAAATAATAAGCAACTTAGCAATTTAAATATACCTACTTCTTTAGATCAACTAGTTGAAAATGAAATTTTTACAGAAACTGAAAAACAAATACTTGAGTTAGGTCCTTCTGGAAATAAAAATAAGTTAAAAGAATTGAAAAGAAAATTATATCGAGAATTAAAGCCAGAAACAAACGAACAAACATATAATAAGGCGATAGTAAAAGCTAGACTTCACCAAATAGAAAGAATTTGGAGGCATATGGAACAACTTCGCCAGGAAAAAAATGGAGTTTTTAGCACATTTACAATAGAGCAAGTTTTTGGACCAAATGAGCAACATGCAGAAACAAAGATAATAGGAAAAAAAGGTACTGATTGTATTGATTATATTGGAGGAACCAGGCGTCCTTGTGCATGCTGCTTTATATATATGACATTAAAAGGTTTATCTCAGGAAGCTTATAATCCACATAATGGAGCTCTGTGGAATAGCATAGGAGCATGGATGTCATTAGCAGGCTTCAATATAAATAATGAAAAGGAAGTTTTAGAGTTAGTGGATAAAATATCAGATAAACATTTTATGAATCAAGGTGCTGAAGGGAAAGAAATATATGAAGTTGACACACAAAGCCAAGAATATAAATTTGCTTAATTATTCACAAGACCGGACCAAGAGCCTAGCTTATGCTAATAGATAAAATTAACATATGCTAGAGGGCTTGGTCCTATATAGTAGAGTTGTTCATACAGTGTTAAAATAAATAGCTAGAGGTTACAAAGTAATTGATAAAGGGAGAAACAAGACGCACTGATAAAGTCTCATCTCTGTTATAATGAAGTTATCAGATTAAATATAAATTTTTCACTAATCACATTTTTAATAAATTATTCAATTCTTTTTGACAGTAATTAAGGTTGTATTAATTCATTACATATAGCTTTAAAAGAATCAGTTGCTATATATTCTTCAGTAAGTACTCTTAATTTTTCTACATTTTTAGGATTATCCATGCTACTTAATTCCTGAGGAATATAAACTTGAATTCTATGACTATTGGGGTAAACGATTGAAATAAGATCCTTTGACCAATCATTATCAGCTGTCATCATCATTTCAATAAGGTTCGGTTGAGCCTTAATCATCCAGCCTAGAATACCTGCATTCTTCAGTTTAGTAGCTTGGCGTCGAAATTTTTGTAATTCTTTTCTATTGGGTTTAGGTGCACCTGTACCAATTGAAATTAAAATGACATCTTGAGATCTAGGAATATGTTCCATAAAGCTAAGTGCCCTAATGGCTGTAAATTCAGGATTATTAGCCCAAATACCTCCATCTATTTCATGTAATATTTCTCCGTGTGTATTTTTTAAAACCTTAGGAGCAAAATAAGTAGGTGCTGCACTCGTAGCGCCAGCCACATCACTTAAGTAATAATCAAGCTTTTTACCCTCACGTGCATGATGGGTTGACCACATTTCCGGAAGAGCATAGTCTAAAGAAAAAGAAATAACAACCGCAGGTTTCAGTGTATGGCTTAGCTTGGCATTACCAAACAGTTCTTTTAGAATACGATCTAGATGCTTTCTATTATATCTAGGCCCCCACAGCCCCCATCCTGACTTTATATAATGGAAAAAAGAAGAGCTAAATATGATTGGAGTTTTTTGTTTATAAAATTCGACTAAATCAACAGCTTTATACTTAGCTTTTCCTTCTTGATTGGGTGTGAGTAAAGCTAAAGCTATCAAGCCTCCTGTAGAATTTCCAATTACCAAATCAAATAATTCACTAATTCGCTTTCCAGTTTGTTCTTCCATAGCCTGTAATATCCTAGCTGGCATAACACCTCGAACGCCTCCCCCATCAATAGATAAAATTCTAAATTTTTTATGACTATTAGGGTTAGCAAGTGGTAGATCAGAGTTGGCCGCTGCAAAACTGTGTACGCTAATACATAGTAACCAGAACAAGCAAAAGCAATGAATCTTTTTGTAATGCATGATTATAAAGTTTTATAATATGACACACATACAGCAAGATAAGTAGTTTCCAGATAAATTCTATTATCAATTAATATACTTTTAAGCAGGCACCTTACAACCACCCATTACTTGTATATTACAATAGACCTGCTGCGAAAAAGGTTGATAAAGAAGGTAAAAAAGGTTAAAATGTA
>ERZ778017.3615-NODE-3615-length-10766-cov-26.242368_pt1 | contig 10766 bp, 11 predicted proteins | sample MGYA00375747_ERZ778017 | MGnify/ENA primary metagenome ERZ778017 (study PRJEB29350, sample SAMN05509838) | bioreactor metagenome | biome: bioreactor; material: wastewater | place: South Africa: University of Cape Town | collected 2014-03-17 ... | reverse complement strand
CCTAAGCGCTCAAGCAGCGCGGCTCCGCGAGCCGCGCAATAGCGCCCTTAAGCCAAGGAAGGCTCAATATCCTTACAGGCCTGGATCAGGCCCTGGACCGAGGCGACCGACTTGGCGAACATCGCCTTTTCGTCGTCGTTGGTGGTGAACTCGATGACCTTTTCAACGCCGTTCGCGCCGATCAGGGCCGGGACGCCGACGTAGAGGTCCGACAGGCCGTATTCGCCCGACAGCCACACGGCGCACGGCAGGACGCGCTTCTGGTCCAGCAGGTAGGACTTGGCCATGGCGATGGCGGATTCAGCCGGGGCGTAGAAGGCCGAGCCGGTCTTCAGCAGGGCGACGATCTCGCCGCCGCCCTTGCGGGTGCGCTCGACGATGGCGTCCAGGTCGGCTTGCGACAGGAAGCCCGCGGCGACCGCGTCCGGCAGCGGCAGGCCGCCGACGGTCGAGTGGCGCACCATCGGCACCATGTCGTCGCCGTGACCGCCCAGGGTCCAGGCGTGGATGTCCTGCACCGAGACGCCGGTCTTTTCAGCCAGGAAGTAGGCGAAGCGAGCCGAGTCCAGCACGCCGGCCATGCCGATGACCTTCTCCTTGGGCAGACCCGAGAACTTCTGCAGGGCCCAGACCATGGCGTCGAGCGGGTTGGTGATGCAGATGACGAAGGCGTTGGGGGCGTGCTGCTTGATGCCCTCGCCGACGGCCTTCATCACTTTCAGGTTGATGCCGATCAGGTCGTCGCGGCTCATGCCCGGCTTGCGCGGCACGCCGGCGGTGACGATGCAGACGTCGGCGCCCGCGATGTCGGCGTAGTCGTTGGCGCCCTTCAGGGCCACGTCCTGACCGAAGACGGCCGAGGCTTCGGCGATGTCCAGAGCCTTGCCCTGGGGGGTGCCTTCGGCGATGTCGAACAGGATGACGTCGCCCAGCGCTTCGCGCGCGGCCACGTGGGCCAGGGTTCCGCCGATCATTCCGGCGCCGATAAGGGCGATCTTCGCGCGAGCCATTCAGGTCTCTCCAGTCGATGTTGCGTGTGCGAAACGGTACTCGATGGGACGGCGGTCTAGACCTGTCGGCGGGTCGCGGCAAGCGTTCCGCGTTGCGCCTTTCGTCGGGGCCTGCGAGGCTGCGGCCATGGCCAAACCCACGGATGCTCCCCCGATGACGGACGCCGCCTATGAGGCGCGCGCCCTGGCCGAGGCCCTGGCCTGGCGCGACCGCCAGCTGAAACGGCCCGGCCTGTGGGACAAGACCACCCGCGCGACCCAGGACCACATCAACCGCGTCATCCCCGAGCGCGTGCACGAGATCGTGACCGGCGCCGTCCAGCAGATGACGCGCGGCCTACTGGCCGGGTCGGAGTGGACCACCGCCCGCCCCTTGACCGAAGGCGCCCTGCAGGAGCGTGAAACCAGGGTCCGCGCCCGCGTCGAGCTGTATCGCACCACCGCCAGCGTCGAGGGCGGGGTGGCGGGGGCCGGGGGCTTCCTGATGGCGGCGGCGGACTTTCCGGCCCTGATGGCCATCAAGGTCAAGATGCTGTTCGAGATCGCCGCCCTCTACGGCTATTCCGGCCGCGACCTGAAGGAGCGGGTGATCGTCCTGCGCATCTTCCAGCTGGCCTTCTCCAGCGCCCGGCATCGCCCCGAGGCCCTGGCCGCGCTGGAGGCCGCCATGCGCGCCCCGCATGATCCCGACGCCCTGAAGACCTTCGACTGGCGCAAGTTCCAGCTGGAGTATCGCGACTACATCGATGTGGCCAAGCTGGCCCAGCTGCTGCCTCTGGTCGGCGCGCCGATCGGGGCCGTGGTCAACTGGCGCCTGACCCAGCGCCTGGCCGAGACGGCGATGAACGCCTATCGCCTGCGCCTTCTCGCCGATCAGGACGCCGAATGAGCTTCACCGCCGATCCCGCCTTCGAGGCCGCCTCCGTCTTCGCCGCCGACTGGCCCCTGTGTCAGGTGCGGCTTCAGGACGACGGCCGCTTTCCCTGGCTGATCCTGTTGCCGCGCGTCCCCGGCGCGGTCGAGCTGGAAGACCTGTCGTCCGAGCAGCGCGCCCTTCTGAGCGAGGAGATCGTCCGCGCCGGCGCCCTGGTGCGTGAACTGGGCGCCCTGCGCGATGCGCCCGTCGACAAGCTGAACGTCGCCGCCCTGGGCAATGTCACGGCCCAGCTTCACGTCCATGTCGTCGGCCGCCGCCGCGACGACCCCCTGTGGCCCGATCCGGTCTGGGGGCGTCCCGGGGCGGTTCCTTGCACAACCGAAACGCGCGATGCGGCCCTGGCGCACGTCGCTTCCTTCTGATCCGAGCCTTGGGGACCGACTTTCGTTCGGAATCGCCCCCCTTCGTTGACACCGGCCCGTCTGCGTCACTAAAGCCTGTTGCACTGCAATCCGGCCCTGAATTTCCTCGGGTTTTTTGAGAATCATTCGCATGTCGAACACTCCCCCGGCTGCGGGCGAAACTGGCGACCGGACGGGCCGCTACGTCCGTCACCCCAACGGGCACGTCGCACCGATGTCGCCCTTCACCGATATCTGGCGCTGGCACATGACCATGGTCGCGTCGATCCTGTTCCGCGTCACCATCGGCGCGGCCAGCGTGGGCGCCGTCCTGCTGCTGGGCTGGGTCGCGATCGTCGCCTGCGGCCCGGACGCCTTCGCCTCGCTCGCCGCCTTCTCGGGCTCGCCGTTCGGCCTGTTCATCTGGTTCGGCCTGACGTGGGTGCTGTTCTCCTTCCTGCTGAACGGCGCGCGCCACCTGATCAACGACGCGGGCAAGGGGCTGGACCTGAAGTCCGCCAACCTGATGGCCCAGATCGCCGTCTGGGGTCCGATCGTCCTGGCCGTCCTGTTCTGGGTCGTGCTGTTCGCTACCGGAAAGGTTTCGCTGTGAGCGCCGCGCCCAAGTTCAAGAACAATGTGAAAATCTCCGAGCGCCACGGCGCCGGGGAATGGAAGCTCGAAAAGCTGGCTCTGCTGGCCCTTATGCCGCTGGGCCTGTGGGCTCTGTCGACCGGCTTCACCCTGGCCGGCGCCGACTACGGCGCGGTCGTCGCCTGGTTCGGCAGCACGCTGAACGCCGGCCTGCTGGCCGTGACGGCGGTGGTCTTCTGCCTGTTCGCCAGCCTGGCCTGGAAGGTGATCCTCGAGGACTACGTCCCCGGCCCCTCCCGCTCGGCCCTGATCCTGGTCTCGAACCTGGTCTTCCTCGTGCTGGCGGCCGCCAGCGTCTTCTTCATCGTGCGTCTGGCGCTGGGCTCGGCCCCGCTGCCGGCCGGAGTCTGATCCCGCCATGGCTGCATACGAGCTTATCGATCACGAATACGACGTCGTCGTCGTCGGCGCCGGGGGCTCCGGCCTGCGCGCCGCCCTCGGCGCCGCCCAGCAGGGCCTGAAGGTCGCCTGCGTCACCAAGGTCTTCCCGACCCGCTCCCACACCGTGGCGGCCCAGGGCGGCATCTCCGCCTCGCTGGGCAACATGGGCGAGGACAGCTGGCAGTGGCACATGTACGACACCGTCAAGGGGTCGGACTGGCTGGGCGACCAGGACGCCATCGAATACCTGGTCCGTAACGCGCCGCAGGCCGTCTATGAGCTGGAGCACTGGGGCGTGCCCTTCAGCCGCACCGACGAAGGCAAGATCTATCAGCGCGCCTTCGGCGGCATGACCCGCAACTTCGGCGAAGGCCCGGTGCAGCGCACCTGCGCCGCCGCCGACCGCACCGGCCACGCCATCCTGCACACCCTGTACGGCCAGTCGGTCCGTCGCGAGGTGAAGTTCTTCATCGAATATTTCGCGCTGGACCTGATCATGCAGGACGGCGCCTGCACCGGCGTCACCGCGCTTCAGCTCGACACCGGCCAGTTGCACCAGTTCCGCGCCAAGATGGTGGTGCTGGCGACCGGCGGCTACGGCCGCGCCTATTTCTCCGCCACCTCGGCCCACACCTGCACGGGTGACGGCGGCGGCATGGTGCTGCGCGCCGGCCTGCCGCTGCAGGACATGGAGTTCGTGCAGTTCCACCCGACCGGCATCTACGGCGCCGGCTGCCTGATCACCGAGGGCGCGCGCGGCGAGGGCGGCTATCTGACCAACTCGGAAGGCGAGCGCTTCATGGAGCGCTATGCGCCGACCGTGAAGGATCTGGCCCCGCGCGACATGGTCAGCCGCTCCATGACCATCGAAATCCGCGAAGGCCGCGGCGTGGGTCCGAACAAGGACCACATCTTCCTGCACCTGGATCACCTGGATCCCAAGATCCTGCACGCGCGCCTGCCGGGCATCTCGGAAAGCGCCAAGATCTTCGCCGGCGTCGACGTGACCAAGGAGCCGATCCCGGTCCTGCCGACCGTCCACTACAACATGGGCGGCATCCCGACGAACTATCACGGCGAGGTGCTGACGCTGCGCGACGGCAACCCCGACAGCGTGGTTCCGGGCCTGATGGCCGTAGGCGAAGCCGCCTGCGTCTCGGTGCACGGCGCCAACCGTCTGGGCTCCAACTCCCTGACCGACCTGGTGGTGTTCGGCCGCGCCGTCGGCCTGCGCTGCGGCGAGGTCGTCGACAAGGCCTCGGCCGTGCCGTCGGCCTCCAAGGCCCAGACGGACGAGCACCTGGCGCGCCTGGATCGCTTCCGCAACGCCTCGGGCTCGACCCCCACGGCGCACCTGCGTCTGGAGATGCAGCGCGCCATGCAGGCCGACGCCGCCGTGTTCCGCACCGGCAAGACCCTGGACGAAGGCGTCCAGAAGCTGCGCTCGATCGACGCCGCCGGCTCGGATATCAAGACCACGGACCGCGGCCTGATCTGGAACACGGACCTGGTGGAGACGCTGGAGTACGACAACCTGATCGCCCAGGCCCTGGTCACCATCGAAGGCGCGGCCAACCGCACGGAATCGCGCGGCGCCCACGCCCGCGAGGACTATCCGGACCGCGACGACGTCAACTGGATGAAGCACACCCTGGCGTGGAAGCGTCCGGGCGAAGGCGTCCAGATCGACTACCGTCCGGTGCACAAATACACGATGACCGACGAGGTCTCGTACATCGAGCCCAAGGCTCGGGTTTACTAAGGGGGATCGCAGATGGTTCAGCTCAACCTCCCGCGCGGCTCCAAGCCCACGACCGGCAAGGTCCACAAGGCCCCGGCCGGCGCCAAGAACATCAAGACCTACAAGGTCTATCGCTACGACCCGGAGACGGACGCCGATCCGCGCTGGGACTCGTACGAGGTCTCGACCGACGATCACGGCCCCATGCTTCTGGACGCCCTGATCCACATCAAGAACGAGATCGACCCGACGCTGTCGTTCCGTCGCTCGTGCCGCGAAGGCATCTGCGGCTCGTGCTCGATGAACATCGACGGCCGCAACACCCTGGCCTGCACCAAGGGCTGGGACGAGTGCTCGTCGCACAACATCACCATCGCCCCCCTGCCGCACCAGCCGGTGGTCAAGGATCTGGTGACGGACCTGTCGCTGTTCTACGCCCAGTACGACTCGATCCAGCCCTACCTCCAGTCCGACCTGCCGGACCCGGAAAAGGAGCGCCTGCAGTCGCCCGCCGACCGCGAGAAGCTGGACGGCCTGTACGAGTGCATCCTGTGCGCCTGCTGCTCGACCTCGTGCCCGAGCTACTGGTGGAACCAGGAAGAATATCTCGGCCCGGCGGCCCTGCTGCAGTCCTACCGCTGGATCTCGGACAGCCGCGACGACGCCACCCAGAAGCGTCTCGACGACCTGGAAGACCCGTTCAAGCTGTATCGCTGCCACACGATCATGAACTGCGCCCAGGTCTGCCCCAAGGGGCTGAACCCGGCCAAGGCGATCGCCGAGACCAAGAAGCTGATGGTTTCGCCGTCCCGCAAGAAGACGGCCGCCTGATCCAGCCGGTCTGAACGAAAAGAAAAGCCCCCGGCGCCGCCTGGTTCCGGGGGTTTTCCTTGGCCGGCGCGTAGCAAGGCTTGCCAACCCCGCATCCAGAGTTAAGACCGCTTCCATGCCCAAGATCACCTACATCGAGCACGACGGAACCGAGCACACGGTCGAGGTCAAGAAAGGCCTGTCCGTGATGGAGGGCGCGATCCGCAACAATGTGCCGGGCATCGACGCCGATTGCGGCGGCGCCTGCGCCTGCGCCACCTGCCATGTCTATGTCGACGAGAATTTCGCCGCCGAGACGGGCCGCCCCTCGGCCATGGAAGAGTCCATGCTGGACTTCGCCGAGAACGTCGAACCGAACAGCCGCCTGTCCTGCCAGATCCGCGTCACCGATGATCTGGACGGCCTGATCGTGCGCCTGCCGGAAAGCCAGCACTGAGATGATCGACGCCCGGCTGCTGGACGCGGTCGGGTCTCTGGCCGCCCTCCATGCCCGGCCGGACCACATTCCTCTGATCGGGATCGCCGGAGTGCAAGGCTCCGGCAAGACCACCCTGGCCCGCGCGGCGGCCGAACGGCTGGGGGCCGCGCATCTGTCGCTGGACGACGTCTATCTGACCGGGGCCGAGCGCCAGGCCCTGGCCCGCGAGGTCCATCCCCTGTTCGCCGTGCGCGGCCCGCCGGGGACGCATGATCTTGCGTTGCTGGAAGGCGCCCTAGCCGCCCTGCGCGCCGCTGAAGCCGACAACCGCACGCCGCTTCCCGCCTTCGACAAGCTGGCCGATGATCGCGCGCCCAGAACGGACTGGCCTGTGTTTGCGGGCCGCCCGTCGGCGGTGCTGGTCGACGGCTGGTGCCTGGGCGCGACGCCGCAGGCCGAGGCTGACCTCGCCGCGCCCGTCAACGCCCTGGAGGCCGAACGGGACGGGCAGGGGACATGGCGACGCGCCGCCAACGCCGCCCTGGCCGGCCCTTATGCTGAAGCCTTCTCCCGCTTCGACGCGGTGCTGTTCCTCAAGGCGCCGTCCTTCGACGCCGTACTGGACTGGCGCTGCGAGCAGGAGGCGGGGCTGATGGGCCTGCCGCCCGCCGATCTGCCGCCCGCCCGGCGCGCCGAACTGGCCGTCTTCATCCAGCATTTCGAGCGGATCACCCGCCATATGCTGGCGGGCGGGGTTCGCGCCGACCTCGTGTTTCCGCTGGACGCCGACCGGCGCCTCAGTCCGCCGGCATCCGGCCGTAGTTGACGGCGATGCGGCCGATCAGGCCCTTGACGATCAGATCGACCGGCGAGCCTTCGCGATAGTCGCCCGCCGCGACGAAGTTGACCCGGTCCTCCGAGATCAGGCAATAGACCTTCTTCTGGTCCTTCTCGTTCGAGCGCGGGTCGTAGACGGCGATGGAGAAGCCGCCCTTGGTGTGCATCATCTTCATGGTCGGCACATCGGTGTCGCCGTCGCCCAGGAAGATCATCCGGTCGAAGGGGATGGGGCGCTCCTCGTCCGGGATGAAGCGGTTGATGCGTTCATCCTCCCAGTGGTTGTGCACCCCCTTGTTGATGCGGAACAGATACTGGGTCTTGGTCGTGTAGTTGACCCCCACGGCGGGCCAGACCGCCACGTCGTCCTCGTCATAGGCGTATTTCGAGGCGAAGACATGGGTGAAGGCCTCGGCGATGGGGCAGCCCTCGATCATCTCGGTCAGGCCTGCCGAGATGATGTAGTGCTCGATCTCCAACCCGAACTGGGCGCCGAAGGCGTTCATCCGGTCGAACCAGGAGCGATCGCGCAGGCCCTCGAACAGGGCCACGTCGCGGCCGTGGTCGCGCAGCGTCTGCCGCGTCACCGGCGCGCCCTGTTCGCGCGCGGCCAGCAGCATCATCTGCATGTACATCAGGATGCCGTCGCCGTCCGAAGCGATGGTCCGTGGGCGGACGGTCTCGTTCCAGAACTGGGCCGGCGTCATCCCGATCGAGGGGATGAAGCTGACCTCCTGCATGTTTCCCCGGGCCAGGGTGCCGTCGAAATCATAGATGACGGCGGTCTTGAGCAGGGGGCGGGTCGTGTCGGCCATGAGGACGTCCTGGAAGGCTTGGACACGCCCTCTAGCACGACTGGGCGGTTCAGATCAGCCCAGCAGCAATTCCGGCGCGGCGGTCGGCGCCGTGGCCTCGACCGGCAGGTGCAGGATGAAGGCCGCGCCCTTGCCCGGTTCCGACTGAACCTCGGCCCAGCCGCCGTGCAGCTCGACCAGGGCCTTGACCAGCGCCAGGGCCACGCCCGGCCCGCCGCGCTCGCGCCGCACGAAGCGATCGAAGACGTGGGCCTGCAGGTGATAGGGGATGCCCCGGCCGGTGTCCTCGACGCGGATGCGGACCTCGCCCGGCCCCGCCTCGGCGGTCAGGCTGACCGCGCCGGCTTCGGACACCGCGCGGCAGGCGTTCTCCAGCAGGTGATCGACCGCCTGGGCGATGCGGCGGGCGTCGGCGCGGATCGGCTTCAGCCCCGTCGGACAGGCCAGGTGCAGCGTCGCGCCGCGGCCCTCGACCTTGGCCCTGATCTTTTCCGCCGCCTCGTCCAGCAGGTCGCAGACCCGCACGTCGCCCAGGGTCAGCTCCATCTCGCCGGCGTCGATCTGGGCCATGTCCAGCACGTCGTCGATGGAGCGGGCCAGATGGCTGGCCGCCACGCGGATGGCGCCCGCGTGCTGGCGGCTGCGCTCTGGCAGGTCGCCCATCGCCTCCAGCAGTTCGGAATAGCCGACGATGGTCGTCAGCGGGGTGCGCAGTTCATAGGAGACGCTGCCGACGAACTCGCGCTTCAGGGCCTGGCTCTCGGCCAGGGCGGCCTCCTTGGCGGCCAGGGCCTGCTCCAGCTCGCGCCGGGCGGTCACGTCGAAGAAGGCGACCAGGGTGGCGCCGTCGGGCAGGGGGCGCGTCTGCCAGGCGGCGATGCGGCCGTCCTCGGTGCGGCCCTCGCCGGAGATGGCCACGCGGCTCTCGGGGTCGGGATCGGCCACCCGCGCCTTCAGCCCCAGCCACAGGGCGGCGTCGGGCAGGACCGGGCGGCACAGGGCGGCCACGGCGTCGAAGTCGCCCGCCTCCATCAGTCGCTCGCCCGCCACGCCCCAGAAGGTCTCGAAGGCTTCGTTGTGCAGCCGCAGTCGTCCGTCCGAGCCGAACACGGCCACGGCGTCGTTCAGCTTGTCCAGCGTCGCGCGCTGGACCTGAATCTGGGCGTTGTAGCGGCTGCGAAGCTGCAGCTCGCCGGTGATGTCCGAGAAGATCAGCAGAATGCCGCCCAACGGGTGCGGCTGGCGCACCACCCGCAGCGTCCGCCCGTCGGGCAGGGACCAGCTGTCGTCCGGCGAGGCCTGGGCGGCGCCGTAGAAGTCCAGCTCCTCGGCCTTCCACGCCGCATAGTCGACGACTTCGGGCAGCAGACGCTTCTGGCGCAGGCGATCCAGCAGTTCGGCGTGGGTCGGACGCTCGTCCAGCCACGCCGGGTCGACCCCGAACAACGACTGGAAGGCGGTGTTGTGGAAGGCCAACCGCTTGGACGGGCCGAAGATGGCGACGGCGTCGGCCAGATGGTTCAGCGTCTCGTCATGGGCCTCGACGTGGCGGCGCAGGGTGTCGCGCGTCTCTTCGGCCTCGGTCATCTCGATGGCGAAGGCGATGACGGCGCCCCGCCCGCCGGCCAGCGGCTCGGCCAGGATCTTCCACGCCCGGCGACGCCCGCCCGCCGTGGTCCAGCGGAAGCCTTCCTGACGCGCGTTCAGGCGCAAGGCCTCGGCCACCACGGCGTCTGCGCCCCGGTCGAAGCTCAAGGTCCGGCTGCGCGCCTCGTCCAGCGTCTCGGCGCCCGTCTCCAGCAGCCAGGCGCTGTTGGCCCAAATCAGATGGCCCGCCCCGTCGACCACCCAGGTCGGCGCAGGGGATTGCTCGGCTAGGGCGCCCGGCCCGGCTTCGCCGCCCGTATCGGGACCGCCCAGGCGCGACAGCCGCAGCCAGGCCCCGCCGCCGTGCGGCCGCCCTTCGACGGCCCAGGTTCCGTCAGAGGTCTCCAGCAGGGTCTCGAACGCCTCTCCGGCGTCGATCAGGGCCTCCATGCGGCCGGTGTGCGATTGTTTGAGCGCCGACAGGACGGCTTCGGCGGCCCCCGCCGCGTCCTGGCCCTGCGCCAGCGCCGCCAGCACGTCCGACGCGCCGAAGACGGTCTCGATCTCGCCGTCAGGCCCCAGGCCCAGGCGCACGTCGTCGAACGCCATAAGGGCGGTCGCTCCCGCCTCCGCCTGCATCCGGGCGCCCGCAAGGCCGTCCTCGACCTCGACCGCGCGCGCGACCAGCCGGGCGCGCAGGCGCCAGGCCCAGACGCTGACCGCCAGCGCCAGCCCCGCCGCCCCCGCCGTGGCCGCAAAGGCGATGTCGGCCGCGAGATCCGCCTCGGCCATGCCTTCCCCAGAAAATCCGATCCATGTCCGGCCGCCCTTCAGGACAGGCCGATTCGCCGTTTACCATACTCTGATTGGGCGAATTGCGATGCGGCCCATGCACGCGCGGCCGCCTCTGCGATTGCGGCCCGGCCCGACGCGGGCGATATCCCCGACATGACCACGCCCTGGACCGACCAGCTCGCCCCCTCGCTCGACGATTTCGCCCGCCTGGCCGAAGAGGCCTTCGCCGGCCTGCCCGACCTGTTTCGCCAGGCGGCGGGCGACGTCGTCATCCGCGTCGACGACTTCGCCGACGAGGACATCCTGCGTGATCTGGAGATCGAAGACCCGTTCGAGCTGACCGGCCTCTATTCCGGCGTCCACATCGGCGAACGCGACGCCATGGGTCCGGCGCCGGAGCCGTCGCGCGTCTTCCTCTA
>ERZ778017.3614-NODE-3614-length-10778-cov-4.272219_pt1 | contig 10778 bp, 3 predicted proteins | sample MGYA00375747_ERZ778017 | MGnify/ENA primary metagenome ERZ778017 (study PRJEB29350, sample SAMN05509838) | bioreactor metagenome | biome: bioreactor; material: wastewater | place: South Africa: University of Cape Town | collected 2014-03-17 ... | reverse complement strand
GCTTCACACCTAATAGTTCTGCCATCTAAACTTGAATTGTGACCTTTTTCAATGGCATTTCTGCAATCAGCATCATTGCAATATTGAACAAATGCATAAGGACGGTTGCAAGTATCCCGCAATACTTTAACTGTACCTAGTTTACCCCATTGTTGAAAGTGTTTAGTAACTGATATACTCAATTCGTCATCTGTTTTAACTGAGGATAAACTAGCAACAAATACACAAGCCGATGGTTTTCCTCTAACAGAGTCATTACAAACCGAATCATTAGTCACTGAATCTGCAGCAGTCAGGTTTTCACCAATTGACAAATCGCTAATAGCGATTGAACCACTAGTATTCGAGTCAACAGTAGGGGCATCCAGGGTAGCAGGTTGTTTGAGGTTTCCGTTACTCTGTGGAGATAACGGATGATCTACACATTTACTTTTTGACTCATCTTCATCTTTTGAGCCGTGAACTTCCTGAATAGCATCATTGTTGGATGGTTGCAAAACTGAATCTTTTGACGCAACATCAGGATTTTGTGGGGTAATTTTTTCAGTAGTTTTGTTTAATTCTTTTGAGTCAACTTTTGGCTTCTTTTGAAGCAAACTAATCGACCCTTTAGTTGTTTTAGTCATTTTTCCAGTGGAAGCCGACAAACGATACATAGAGGGTGAATATTAGTAGGTCCATAATAGTTAGTATCATCTGTATATTATTTTAGGGGGTAATGAAATACTTGACAAAATATGAAAGGCGATCACTTCCCTAGATCAAGTAAAGCCAGGAGTTCTCTACTTGTAACTAGCACATACTAAATCTTTCAGCAAGTAGCAGTAAAAGAACTCCGTTAATAAAGAAAGTAAAATCAATTTTTTTTTGCAACACCTCAAAAACCCCCTTTATATATGTAGAAAGTTTTTTTTGTTGCAAAATCGACCCTTAACAAAATGCTACTCGTATTGAAGGCCATAAAACACGCGTTTTATAACAAAATGAAATTCAAAGCTAACCATATAATGAAAGTATAGTTATAGTTCTCAAAGGAGATTAAAAATATCGAATTTGTTACTAGCAATAATTAAAAGAAACGTATTCTTCACAATTATTCAGGAAATGCTTTCAAAATACAAAGCTTTATTACTAACGTGTTTCAGAAGTACATATTTGTGTTATTGTAATATATTTTACGTAAATAAGTACTATCTATAAAATTAGTGTTAATGCTTAACCTTTGATACATTTTTTTATTCCAATTTCTTCTATTGTAACGATTCTATATTAAGCATCCTCACTGCTATCTTCTATATCGTCACCGTCATTGCTTGGGTGTTCCTCGACATAGGTGCCTCTATGTAACTCTTCTTCACTTGACTCTTCCTCACTCGATTCTTCTGCATCGGAATCTTCTTCGCTTGAATCTTCGCTGTAATCTTCTTCACTGGAGTCTTCACTAGATTCGGATTCGGATACTTCATCTTCCTTACCAAAAAATTCATCCAAACTTTGTAATTGATATGTTTGCGGAGGCTTACTAGGCTCAGGAACTTTATTGGCACGATGATATGATTCTGAAGAGATGGCATGTTCCGAAGCCTTGGGACTTGACACACCATTGAATGCCATTCGTGAAGTTAAATTGTTTTCTAGAATAGGTACTGGCTCCCTGATACTTGAATCAGGAAGCTCAGAAACATCAGACCAATCATTGACAACTAAATAGTTCTCTAACAACTGATCCAATTTTTGAGATTTTGTTGATGATTCGATAACAGAAACAATCGGTACAGCTTTTGGTACTTGCAAAAATAATGATGCCAACTGTCGCTGACTGTTGCCTAATAAAACATTTAACATTCTTGCCTTGTCTCTGGTATCATATGAAGAATCGTACTTTGCCAATTGCAACACAAACTGAAACATTTTATTGATTCTATTATCAGGCAAAAGTTCAAGAATCTTCTGTTCATCAGAATCATATTGTAGATAAATCCTATCAAGCTCGTACGAAAATACTTTAGCAGCAAGAATTAAAATTTGATACCTAACTGATTCCAGTTCAGTTGAAAATTTGGGGATGAGTTGTCTCAAGACATCAGGACCTATCGAATTTTCTGTAGCGACTGTCATTTCTCCAATGATCCAAATTGCACAGGATTTGACTTCACTTTGTAAGCAAATCTCATCATCACTTAAAAGAAGTGACAATTTGAAAATCGTTTGGATGATTTCGTTTCTCTCCATTGAGAGATTATCCATTGCCTTCTTCTGCAAGAGAAATCTGATAACAGTTAAAATTTCTGTCAATAAGATACTATTGGTGTTTCTAATTTGTCTTAGACACCAGCCCAAAATGATTTTGTTCCATTCAGGAGCGATCTGCGAGCACCGACCAATTGATTTAATTGCTACTGCAGCAACTAAACTATTAGTTGAATTTGTGGCATAGTACTTGAGTTCTTCGAGAATATACTTAATATTGCCTTCGGTCGACAACAACGACAAAATGCGCAATTTACAACATGAAACGGAAACAGAATCAGAAGGATATAAGTAGAACTTCTTGAAGTATGGCTCGAAAATATGCGAATTTCTCGAACTGATATTTGATATAAATTGTAATGCACAATATGACGTTTGCAGGTCCTTAGACAGGGTTGCAATTCTTAGTAATGCTTCATTTAGTCTAAAGTCAATGAAGGTTTTTGGTGGAGCCAATGCTAATAATGCTTTTGAAACGCTTAAAATAACACTTTCAGAATGAGAGTATACCAATGGCCTTAGAGCATTAAGGAACAACTCCATATCTTCGTCAAAAGATACTTCAAAATCATCTGTAGTTTCGTAGTCTGCTGGAATATCTATAATCTGACTCGAGCCATTTACCAGGATTAATGATGGTTTAGGCAAAAACCTTCTACAGTACTCTGTAAGAATTTCAATCAAGAAAGTTTGGGACCATTCGTCGAATTGGTCAACTAATGAACAAAGTCTCCGAAAATTGCCGTGAATGGGAGTCCATCTTTTAGAGTAATTTTGCAAATCTGGCGAGATCTTGTAGTACGATTTAACAGCACTGGCCACAACCCTGACATCGCTATCACTGATTAGTTTCGACAACATTTCAAACAACTGTGATCTCGAACTATCTTCCTTTTCATAAACCTTCCCAATTGCTATACTTGTCGCACATCTTACCTGATACGAAGGATCAGCTGATGTTCTTTTAAAACTTAAAATCAAAATAGGAATAATAGAGGAAATTCGTATACCTGCCAATGATCTGATAGAAATTGACCGGTTTTTGGGATTCTTATCATTTAATGACCTTTGAATCGAATTGATCGATAAAAGTGCAATATCCGGTTCTACTTCAGCATACCTCGTCAAATACACCAAAACCAAATCACGGATCTTTTGATTGGAAGTAGTTATATTTTTGACAACATCGGCAAAGTAAGGCAAACCGTCTTCACCACGAGAAATAACCGATATGACGCATTTCATCCCATTCAACACATCTCTCTCAACACGGGAATTCAACTGCTTGGTGATCTCTTTTGGTGCTAGTGCAGTTGTCGATTCTGTCAACCTTGCGGAAGCTGATACTGCTGCCTCAATTGTAAGGTCTTTTGCCGATTCAATCATCGACGAGAGTCGGGCCAATGAGTCAGTCATCGCAATATCGTGGGAAACGTTTCTGAATTTCAATCTTCAGCTAGCACTATTTCTATTGTATTTGGTGTACACTGAGAATGCATACAATTTTAGTACGGCAGAGTACCGGAGAGCTTAGTACTAGTAGGCTTCATCACGGGAGCCGGCAAATGGTTCATGAGCAGATAGGTCTAACAGCTGGATCACTCCAATAAAACAATTGATTCGTTCTAGCTTTTACAAAAAAAAAAAGGCTCTTCTCTTGTCCACTCTATTTATTTATCCTATCCTATATTACATAAACCCTACTGTTTCTTGAAACGCTTATTCAACTTTGATGTAGCTGATTTCATCCGTTTCCCCAATTGTATTTCTTTTGACGTTTGAATGTATTGTTGAGGGAAAAATTCTCCAATTGTTGATTGAGTACCTTCGGTTCTTTTCCGATTCATATCCCTAATCAATGGGATCATCACTTCATCGACTCTTTCTTGTGTCCATTTTACATTGTACATCAAGAACGACCGAATCTCATCCAAGTCTGGAATTCCCCATTGGAATTTTGTATCGTCTCTATCGACTTCAGCATGAACATATGCATCACGAACCACACTATCGGGAAAATTGTCTGGCAACAGGAGTTTTCCTGATTTGATTCGTCCAAGTAATGTCTTTTGTAGTTTACTGTGCTCTGACAGCGCCCTGACTATGGATATTTGATCGTCATACCATTGCTTGAACTTTTTCAAATTTCCAAACTCTGCTAAAATTTCAACTGCTAAAACTGGACCAATGCCTTTGATTCCTTCAGTATAATCACTTCCCAATAACAATGCTAATTCAATTAAGTTCTCTTGGGTTAACCCCAACTTATTCTCAACCTCCTTTGCAAAGTAACACTCAACGTATTGCTTTTGATTGAACATGTTTTTATAGATTTTGTCCCCCCCGAACAAAAAACAATCACTATCATCAGTAATTATTCCATCTACGAGCCCCATCTTCAAAAGTTCTGCGCATTGTGCTTCTGCTTCCATAGGTGCCGTGATGTATGGTATACCAAACCGACGTAAAAGTTCCTGAACATCTTGGATCATGTTCTGGTCTACTTCATCAGAGTCTCTTTTAGCTTTCTGTAATTGCTCTTGTAGCAATTGTTCATCATTGATCGTGGTGTGTACTGACGACAATACATCATCATATGTGTTCCTCATTTGGCTTTTGAATTGTTCATGATCTTTCTCTTCTTCTATTAATTTTCGAACTAAATCATCTTCCTCGTCTTCTTCAAAATCAAAATCTATTATTTGTGCTACTCGTTGTCTTTTATCTTTTAAACCGTCCTTTTCTAATACAACTTCTTCAACTTCTTCAACTTCGATCGCATTATCAGCCCGTTCAGGATATGTTTCTTTCTTGAGATTCAGGTGAACTTTCTCCACTTGATCTCTACTTATTTCCTGGACATCATCTGAATTATCTTGTTCTGATTCTGATTCTTGTTCAAGCATATCCATAGCTTCATTCCAGGGAATCAAACCAGATTCGCTGTCATTTTTGTCTTGGCTTGCAATTGGAATGACTTCTGTTGGGTTCTGGAATGTAGTAGATGGGATCGTACTATCAAACCACAGGGGCATCAAATTCAGTGGCTTTTGCTTTACTTCTTCATTAATGGAAGCTTCCTCATCTTCTGGTTCATAAATTTCAGGCTCTACAGTTCCTTTTTCTGTTTCGTCATCTGAGACCTTTTCAGGCTCAACAACCGACTCTTTTGTAGGGCTAATTACTGTGGTGTCTTTGGACTTGTCAATTTGTAAATTACCCTCCTGTTGTAGTCGTTTATCACGTTCTTGTGCATCCATGTGATTGTCTAACACAATAGAAGTACTGGATTTGTGTTCAGAATATAATAACGTATTAGGATCTTCATTCTGTTTCGAAGAAGGCTCCTTGGTTGAAGGTTGTCGATTTCCAAATAATATGGAGTCACCAAAAGAAAAGTCCAATTTCTGCAAATTTTCAGCAGATAGATTTTCCTCAATCTTAGCTTCTGGAGATTTATTTAGTGCCATGACGTTGTTGTAAGATTCGTTGTCTTTTGAAGACGGTCCAACATTGGAAAAAGAATCCAGCTCTGGGGGATTTATGGGAATTGTTTGTATTTCTACTTCGGTAGCTTTTACTGGAGGCTCATCTTCAGTAGTTGCCCCAATATGTGTTTCGGATGATCCATATTCCTTGTATAAACTTTGGATAATTTTTTCCTGACGTTGCTTTTCTTCAGGGGTTTCTTCAACTTCTAAGGGTACATCTTCAAAATCCGAATCTGATTCACCTTCTACGTTAACAACTTGTGGAACCGGTTCTAAATTCCGTTCTGGTGCTTGAATCTCATTTTCCAACTGTACAACTTCATTGCCGTCGTCATCTAGGACAATTGGATTCCCTGACGAGTTATCTTGCAAAGCTAATGTCCAACCGTCGTCATTCTTTACCAACACATACTCACGATCCTTATCGCTAGCTATTCTTCTAGAACTGGTAGTTCCATCGTTATTCATACCAGCAACATCCATAAGTTTTTGCGTGTAGAAGTTTCTCTTTTGAACTAACTGAATTTGAAATTTTGAGAAGTCCATACTATCTGGGAACATTTCCTCCAATTGGTCTTTTCTATACCCCATTCTCAATCTTGATTTAATCCTCAAATGAGACAAAATCATATATTGTGTCGATTTGGGCAAAAGTTCGAACTCCTTTGACTTAGGGTCTACACTATCTATATTGATTCCGTCAACAGTGTTGAAATCTTCATAGTCAGCGAAATTCTCTTCGTCAGGCATAATCCTGGCATCGTCAGCAGAAACGCGGAATTCTGCTAAGTCTGGTAAATGAAACTCATCTTTCTTCAAAAACCTCTTGTTCTCCGGGGTAGGTGATGCCCTCAACTTCGTTAAATCCTCCAAGTATACAATATTTTCATCGTCATTTGCGGTGTTTGCGCGTTTTTTGTCACCATCTGCTAGTCTAAGGGCCTGAATTGCTAACAACTTACTGGCAGTTTGTCTCTTTGTGGCACTGTTATCGCTTCTTCGACTCTTTCTCTTGTTAATGGTTTCTCGTTTCAAAACGGGAGCACCACCATCAAACACAAAAATTGGTAGAATACCAAAATACAAAAGCTTACAAATTCTTCGGAAAAACCCCACGATATGAGATTGTGGTAATGAATTCCCTTGTTGATCACGTACCGCCTTCAAAAACTGGTATATCCAAATCGATGCGTCCACCGCAAGACGCTTACGTGATAACGCCTCTAGTCGAACGGGACGTGCTGTTGGTCCGAGTATTTCCCATAAAGAATGCACCCCCATCCCATACGTTCCCTGTAACGCCTAGGAAAAGCTATATTAAAAGTTGCAACCATTTCTGCATTTCCCTCAAGTCACATTGTATGCTAGGAAGCAACTACCATCCTGCAGGATAGATAGCCATTATAATGAATATTCATTTTGGTATTGCATAATAGCCAAGACGATCATTTCGGGAATCTTGTCTTGGAAGCGGGGGTAGTGTAGGTCTAAAATCCGTGGCCGGATAGTGACCGGGACGACTCAGATCAAAATTATAGTGGTAACTGGAACATTTTCGATCCGAAAATAGCCGAAATGGTACGGCTAGAGATTTTGTGTAAGCCATTTGGGTAGCGAAGACGTGGGGCAGCTCCACTATATAAAACATCGTAAATCCTGGGGAAGAGAGGATTTTCATTAAAGCAATGTCGAATGAGTTTATTAAGTTTCCATCGAGAAGGTCAACCGTTTACTCCACCAAGGGGATGGTTTGTTCCACCCAAACGTTGGCCAATAGTGCTGGGATCAAAGTGTTGGAGTTAGGTGGTAATTGTGTCGATGCAGCCATTGCCGTATCTGCTGCATTGTGTGTTACTGAGCCAGGATCTACTGGAATTGGTGGTGATATGTTTGCACTTTATTACAAGGCAGGAGATTCTCAGGTATTTGGTATTAATGGTACTGGGAGGGCTGCAAAAGACATCACCATTGATTATGTACGGGAACAGCTAGGAGATAAGGACGCTAAGAGAATACCCTATGAGTCCATTTTTGCCGTCACCGTACCTGGTGCAATAGCTGGCTGGTACGATTCGTTCAAGGAATGGGGATCTGGTAAGGTGTCGTTTGAACAAATCTTGCAACCGGCAATAGACCTTGCAGAAAACGGGTTCCCATTAGGAGAGATCGCTTCCGAGCTCTGGACAAGAGAAACTAAAAAGTTGCTCCGTCAAAACCCAACTGGCCCAAATCCATTCATTATAAATGGCACCACTCCAAAAGAAGGAGAGGTTGTTTATAACAAACAGGTTGCAGAGACGTTGAAGAAGATTGGTAAAGATGGAAAAAGTGCATTTTATGAAGGCCCCATTGCTGAATCTATTGTCAAAACTACGTCGGAAAGAAAGCATAAATTGTCATTGGAAGACTTATCAAGTCATACATCCACTTTTGTAACTCCAATAAAAATTGAGTTTCAAGATCACTATGTCTGGGAAATACCACCAAATGGTCATGGTTTGGTAGCATTATTAGCATTGGGGATAATTCAAGAACTTCATGAAAGTGGTGCAATTGATTTGTACAAATTGGAACACAACTCTGTTGAATACTTACATCTCCTCATCGAAGCAAGTAAACTCGCATTCCATGATGCAGAAGAGTATGTGACTGATGCGGAATTTCACAATGTTCCATTGCATGAACTTTTAGAAAAGAAATACCTTGCCAGTAGAGCAAAGTTGATCGAAGTCACTAAAGCTCTCGACAGTCTTACGATAACTCATGGTGTTCCTGACCCAAAATTCAAATCTGATACCGTATACTTAACAGTTTCTGATTCCAATGGAGATGCCTGTTCATTCATCAACTCCGTTTATGAACATTTTGGAACAGGAATTCTTGCAGATGACCGTGGATTTTGTTTACACAACAGAGGATCCAACTTTAATTTGAGCGCTGGACTCTCAAACAGCTTGGAAGGTGGAAAACGTCCATATCACACTATAATTCCTGGATTGATTACAAGAAAAGATGGGTCTCTTTTTGCATCATTTGGAAATATGGGTGGGTTTGCTCAACCTGTGTGTCACTTACAGCATGTATTGAATCTCATTGTGTTCAAGATGACTCCTCAACAGCTGATCGATTCTCCACGTTTTGTTCTTGATTCTGATTTTGATCCTAAAACGGATAGAGGTAGAGGTGCAAATAGTCCAATCTCCACAAATGTGACTATAGTTTCACTCGAAGAAGGAATACCAGAAGATGTCGTTGATGGATTACTGAAACTTGGCCATACGACTCGTTACGTTACTGGCTACGCACGGTCAACCTTTGGAAGGGCACAAATTATTAAAAAAGAAGAAAAGGATGGGAAATTTGTTTATGCTGGTGGCTCTGAACTTAGAAGTGACGGTGCAGCAACCCCATTGATTTAGATCATTAGTCATAAGCTTAGAAACCGTATATAACTTATTTATTTATTTTACAAAATATTTATTTCATTCAATTCTTAGTCCATTGGACTATGCATGTATTACAAACTGATACAAAAAAGGTTTACCACAATTGTGGTAAGTCATCCCAGTCTCCATTCTTTCTTCTGTTCCAATAACTCTTTGGACCAGTTTTAACTACCCATTCACCAGAATCTGGGGTAGTTCCACCAACATGAGTAAAGAATAAAGGTTCGTGTTTTCCTCCAGATTCTTCGAGTTGTTTTCTTCTTGTTCTTTGGTCTTCCTCCAATTTTTGTTTGAGAGCTTCCGCACTTTCCACATCACCTTTTTCGTAAGCAATCAAATCTGGTCTCAATCTCGAATCGGTTGGTGCTAATTTACCTTTTTCAATAGGTGTGATTTTGTTCAAAGTACCAGCAAATTCAGTGAAACCAAACTTCTTCTTAGGTGGTTGTAATACTTTACCGACTTGCCAGATAGTCTTCTCAGCAGTGTGGGTCTTCAAGGTCAACGATTCAGTCCATTTACCACTAACTGTATACGATAATTGTTTCTTGGACAGGTCAAATGCTTTAATGACCAAATCTTCAGACCTTCCACTAAACATACCACCCTTAGCAAATTCTACAACTGCTTTAGTACCAGTGGATGATTTAATGACCATTTCAGTTGAAGGTTCAGTATACTTTTCACCAGCAATGATATTCTTCAATAATGTAGTTGGAGCTTCCCAGGTAAAGACTTCCCCAGTGCTTTTAACTGTCAATTTAGCAACACCCTTAGTAACAATTTCTGCATTCTTACCCCAGAAAGTTTGATTTGGAGAAGGACTGTAAGTGTAACTCCAGTTTTTGGCATCAGCGTGAAATGCAAACACTGGTGGTCTATGGCTGACCTTTTCAGCAATCATTCTTATACCAAAATCTTCTCTTACCAATTCATAAGTTTCACCCAACAATGGATTGAAAGGTTTACGATTGTTTCTTTCTTTTTCTCTAACAGTAGACATGTAAGTCAATGCAAATGATGCAATTCTTAAAATCTTTTCCCCTGAATCATCAGAAAATTGCCCTTCCAATGTATTTTCAAGAAGATCGGTGTACTCGAAAACTTCAGAAAATCTTTGTAAAAGTGTAAGTGGTTCATTCATATCAACAGGCATAGCAATGGTAGACAAATCCTTACCAATGTTCTTTCTCACAAAACCTAAAATACTAGGAGGTTGATGATCACAAGCTGGAATTTCAGGGTTTCTTTGCACTGGATCATGTGGTAATGGATACAAATCATCGTCACTTTCAGCCCTACTCAATTGCAGTTCATCATCATATCTGCTTTCAACTTCATCGCTCTCATCGATTGGATGAAGTTGCTTGTTGTTGCGTGAGTAGTCATCATCATCCGAAAACGAAGATGCGTCATCACGGTCATCATAATGATCAGAATAGTCATCAGAGTATTCATCAGAGTAATAGTCGTCGTCATCTTGGTCGTCCAAAAACACCACACCAGATTCATCTTGAGAGTCACGTCTAATTGCTCTACCATTTTCATCCATTGGGGGGTTGATTTGATCAATCAAGTCACAAACATGTTC
>ERZ778017.3612-NODE-3612-length-10782-cov-5.680619_pt1 | contig 10782 bp, 5 predicted proteins | sample MGYA00375747_ERZ778017 | MGnify/ENA primary metagenome ERZ778017 (study PRJEB29350, sample SAMN05509838) | bioreactor metagenome | biome: bioreactor; material: wastewater | place: South Africa: University of Cape Town | collected 2014-03-17 ... | reverse complement strand
GCGATTGTTGGATTCAAGGGCTTCGAGAATGTCACCATCGCAGGCATTGAGAACGTTACACGCCGATTATATTGGGGGGATTAATGCAAATTTTAAGAAGTGGTATTTTGCAGCCCAACTTGATATTGACGACTCTTTTGGATTTAAAAATGTTAAAATAGGTCGCACATCAAGAAGTTCCAGGAAGAAATCTATTTTATCATTAGAGCAAGCAGAAAATCAATGGTATGCAAACATGACAAAATTGTCCCCCACTGACTGCACTGTCCAGTTAGCCTTATATTTACTTTGTTGGGGTGAAGCTAATAACATCCGCTTTCTTCCTGAATGCCTTTGCTTTATTTTCAAATGTTGCAATGACTATTATTATTCAGCATCTAATGACACGTTGGCGTCATCAAACTGCGGTACTTTTTTAGAGCATACGATTACCCCGTTATACGAATTTTATCGAAACCAATCATATTCGTTGAAAAATGGTCACTATCAACATAAAAGATTAGATCATAGCGCAACAATAGGTTACGACGATATGAATCAACTTTTCTGGCACAGACAAGGTTTGGAACGTTTAGTTTTAAGCGACAACAAGACTAGGTTAATGCACCTTCCACCAAATGAAAGGTATCCACGCCTTAACGAAGTACTTTGGAAGAAAGCTTTTTACAAAACTTTTAAAGAAACTAGGTCATGGTCCCACGTCGTGACTAATTTTAGCAGAGTATGGATTATCCATATTGCAATATATTGGTTATACACTATGTTTAATTTACCATCATTGTATTGCAAAGATTACAAAATTTCGCTAGACAATCAACCTACAAACCAAGCAAGACTTACTGTTCTATCTATTGCGGGCACTCTTGCAACAATTGTTTCATTATTGTCAACTATTTTTGAATTTACTTTTGTTCCACGTAAATGGGCTGGGGCGCAGGGCTTGTTTAAACGTACCATTGGTCTATTGTTATTCTTGATATTGAATACGGGACCGACGATTTATCTCTTCTCTATTTATCCATTGGATGTTCAGACAACTTCAGGCTTAACAATATCAGTATTCCAATTCCTATTTTCAATATTTTCAGTTGTATATCTAACAACCAAGCCGTTAGGAAGATCTTTTGATAGTAGGTCGGCTACTAAGAGACATGACGTCTTTGCAAATAAAGTGTTCACAGCAAACTTTCATCCTTTAAAGGGAATAGCAAAAGTAACGTCTTACGCTCTCTGGATAGCAATTTTCATATCAAAGTTTGTGGAGTCATACTTTTTCTTAACATTATCATTACGTGATCCGATTAGAGAGCTAAGCGTAATGAAATTGGAATTTTGCGCCGGAGAAGTATGGTTTGGGAGTAGACTTTGTTATTATCAAGGTTTAATATTGATGATATTAATCTATTTGACAGACTTAGTATTGTTTTGTCTTGATACATACCTTTGGTACATTATTTGGAATACAATCTTCTCAGTTGGCCGATCGTTCTATGTTGGCATTTCTATATGGACTCCCTGGAGAAATATCTTTTCTAATCTTCCAAAGCGGATATATTCAAAGATTATAGTAACTTCAGGAGGAAAGAAAGTAAAGGCAAAAGTATTAGTTTCTCAAGTTTGGAACTCAGTCATAATATCAATGTATAGAGAACATCTATTATCGTTGGAGCATGTTCACAAACTTATTTACAAGGAAATAATTGCTCCAGGTTCGGAAGGAGGTTCTGTTTTAAGTGAACCACTGTTTTTTGTCTCTTGTGAAGACCAATCTGTAAAATCTGCATTATTTCATGAACGATCAGAGGCACAGAGAAGAATTACGTTCTTTGCCCAGTCATTGTCAACACCAATGCCAGAAATTGGTGCAATCGAATGTGTTCCATGTTTTACTGTCTTGATTCCACATTATTCAGAAAAGATTATGTTGTCCCTTAAAGAAATAATTCGAGAGGAAGACCAACTTTCGCATGTAACTATGCTTGAGTATTTAAAACTGCTTTTCCCATTAGAGTGGTCATGTTTTGTCAAAGATACAAAAATGTTAGCAGAAGAATATGATAGTGATGAGACAATTACTGAACAACCAGGTAAACAACAAAGTGATATACCTTATGCATCAGTTGGATTCAAAATTGCATCACCAGAATATATTTTAAGAACTCGAATATGGGCATCATTAAGGACACAAACTTTATATCGAACTATATCAGGATTCATGAATTATTCAAGAGCTATTAAGTTATTACTTGATGTTGAGAATTCTGAATCGAATGAGATATTGGACGAAGAAAACAGACTTGAAGCAGCAGCAGTAATGGCCCATCGGAAATTTCGAATTGTAACTTCCATGCAAAGATACAATAGATTCAATTCTGAAGAAATGGAGAATACCGAATTCTTACTTCGAGCTTATCCTGAACTTCAAATTAGTTACCTTGAAGAAGAGATTGAATCAGAAACTGGAAATATAAACTATTATTCTGTTTTGATTGATGGAACATGCTCGATTAATAGCGATGGTTCAAGGAGACCAAAATATAGAATTAAGTTGTCAGGGGATCCAATATTGGGTGATGGAAAATCTGATAACCAAAACCATTCCATAGTGTTTTGCAGAGGTGAATACATACAGTTAATCGATGCTAACCAAGATAATTATATTGAAGAATGTCTCAAAATAAGAAGTATTCTTGCAGAATTTGAAGAGACTTCACTTCCTCCTGACACATACTCCAATGAATTGAAAGACAAAGATTATTCTTATCCAGTCGCAATAGTTGGGACCAGGGAATATATATTTTCAGAAAACTTTGGGATTTTAGGAGATGTTGCGGCAGGTAAAGAGCAAACATTTGGAACTTTATTTGCACGAACATTAGCTGAAGTTGGAGGAAAGTTGCATTATGGACATCCAGATTTTTTGAATTCGATTTATATGACAACAAGAGGTGGAGTATCAAAAGCTCAAAAAGGTTTACATTTGAATGAGGATATATACGCTGGGATGAATGTTCTCCTCCGAGGAGGTCGTATCAAACAATGTGAGTACATCCAATGCGGCAAAGGACGAGATTTAGGATTTGGATCCATACTGAACTTCACAACAAAAATTGGTGCGGGAATGGGAGAACAGATGATCTCTAGAGAATACTTTTATTTAGGGACTCAGTTACCACTTGATAGATTTTTGTCATTTTATTATGCTCATCCAGGTTTTCACTTGAACAATGTGATTATTATTTTATCTTTGAAACTACTTTTGTTGGTTGCAATAAACTTAGCTGCCTTGACAAATGGGGCAACTATTTGTGAATATGACAAAAATAGACCAATTACAGACCCAAGAAGACCATTAGGTTGCTATAATTTGGTTCCTGTTGTACATTGGCTTCAAAGATGTATTTTATCGATATTCATTGTCTTCTTGATTTCGTTTCTTCCTTTAGGTGTACAAGAGTTGACAGAAAGGGGTTTTTACAAAATGGTCAGTAGACTAGGCAAACAATTTGCGTCGTTTTCACCGTTGTTCGAGGTTTTCATTTGTAGATTATATGCGAACTCCTTGTCAAGCGATATTGCAGTGGGAGGTGCTAAATATATTGCAACAGGGAGGGGTCTTGCGACTGTTAGGGTTCCATTCAATGTTTTATATTCCAGGTATGCATCGGAAAGCTTGTATTTTGGATCGATATCCGCAGTACTCATTTTGTATGCGTCCATATCAATGTGGCAATATTACCTTCTATACTTTTGGATTACCATATTTGGGTTGGTTATCTGCCCTTTCTTATTCAATCCCAATCAGTTCTCATTTGTCGAGTTCTTTTTAGATTACGGGAAATATTTGAAATGGTTGTACAATGGTACAAGTCAACTGGCAGTAAATTCGTGGATAAGTTACACACGTTTGAGACGAAGTAAACTTGTTGGAGTCAAAATTCGGAAATTTGAACCTAGTACTGACGTAAAATATGTCAACAATATCAAACCATCTATTTTGAGCTTGTTGTCTACATATTTCCTTTCAGAATTTATTATTCTTCTTGTTATTACCATTGCGTACACATTTGCCAATTCTCAAAACAAGGAAGGTAGATCATTACCAGTGAACAGCTTATTAAGATTATTGATTGTTTCATTTGTTCCTATTGGAATTAACATTGTGGTACTCGTTTTGTTTTTTGTTGTATCCATATTTCTTGGACCACCGATCACATTTATTTTCCATGGCTTTCCTTCAGTGATTAGCTTTATTGTGCTCTCATTCTCAGTTGTGAACCATGTGGTATTTTTCGAAATTCTCTGGTTTTTACAAAGATGGGATTTTTCAAAAACATTATTGGGGTTCGCAGCTTCCATTTCATTACAAAAACTGTTTTTCACTTTGCTAAACATTTTGTTTCTCTCGAAAGAGTTTGACCATGATAAGTCGACAAGAGCGTGGTGGTCAGGGAAATGGGTCTGGGCTGGTCTTGGTTGGAAAGTCTTGACACAACCGTTCCGGGAATTTATTTGTAAAATTACAGAGTTGTCATATTTCACTGCCGATGTATTTCTTGGACATGCTATTTTGATTGCCCAATTTCCATTGATTCTTATTCCCTATGCTGACAAATGGCATTCGTTAATGTTATTTTGGTTAAAACCATCGACGCAAAGAAGACCTACATGTTTTACTAGAAAGCAACGAAAGTATCGAGTGATGCGTGTAATTTTAAATGCATCCATGTTTTTATTTGCGATAATCCTTTTCAGTTGTATTTTCGTTTTTCCATTTATCATGAAAGACATGCTTGAAATAGATTTATATTTATATGCACCAGAGATCTTAGAAGATTATGATTTGATCCAACCGATGTCACTTTAAAGGCAACAAAAAGGATTTGCGTGGATTGTATATGTTGACCTACAACTTTTTCAAATAAATGTATAGTTTATATGAAGATGGAGAATATCATGCATTTTTCAATATTCTACTATATGCTAAAAATGTTGATTGCAGAGAAGTGTGCTCAATATGTCGTTGAATTTTAGAAATGTTAGAAGAGTTAGACATTAGTAATGCCAACGAAAAACCTTCATACTTCGATAACGTATCTAAAATTTCCAATAGTTTTGTTTCCCACTTATCAACAGTTTTGTTATCTACACTAAATGCACCAGCTTCAAGTAGAAAATCAACGAATTCCACGTCAACACCTGACGAGGCAAACACAGACTCACAATCATCAACTGTCATGTTGAGAACAAAGTTGTATCCTGGAATTTTTTTTGCTGGGGGCAATGATTTTAGGGCCATTAGGACTGCCATCGGCAGTGTAGATTTATTAGACTCAGATTCTTTAGATGCCGTAGGAGGAGTATTGGCTTTTGGGGTGTTAGGTTTGGTGCTGAATAGTTCCTCAATTTCATTCTTTACATTTTCAGAGACATTTGTAGCAGTGGTATCAATTGGCTTCATTGCTGGTTTGGAGTTGGTTGACTTCAATAACTGGCCAAATTGCTCAGGGAGGACTTGCACTTGTTGAATTGGGATAACTTTGGAGTTTGAAGAGGACGTTGATTTACATTTAAGAGTAGGATTTGCGTCAGATTTTAACTGGTGTAACTTTTGATTAATTTCCTGTAATTCTTTATTGGCCAAAGAGTTATGGGGTTCCAACTGAAGGACTTTATTGAAACAAAATTCTGCTTTGGAAAGCTCATTCAAATTCTTTAGAGCAATACCTTTTCGATAATACAATTTGATCAATAACTTAGGTTCGGGGGTTAAATTGATCCCACAGTTACAGTCCTTTAGCCCTCGATCATAATCACCCAACTTAATGAAACACTGGGCCCTGTTGGAGTATAGTACAGGATTTGTAGCATCTAGCTTGATCGCATCTCGATAAATCTTCGCAGCCTTTGTATACTGGTTCGCACTGAATGCTTTGTTGCCTTGTTCTTTTAATTCTTGAGCAGTTACCATTCCCGTCAACTAGATTTTTTTCTTCGTACGAGAATTTATTAACGCATTCGACGTTAATGAATATAAATACAAGTCAAAAATGACTGTCGAGGAATTACACGATGAAATAGAAGCTATAAATGCAATTTATCCTCAATGTTGCACTGAGATCGCCGATCAGATCTATAGTTTTGATATTCCTAACTACGACAATTTGTCTATTCAACTTAGCTTCCCTCCAGCTTATCCTGACGAAATACCTGATTTGATCCAGTTAGTATCCAATGATTCCACTACTTATACAGACTTAAACTATATCGAACTGCAATTTCGTCAATGCTTGCAGTCTGTATTTATGAAAGGCATAGTATGTGTTTTTGAGCTCCTTACAGAATGTGAAAATTATTTGCAACAATATGATCTAGAGCGTAAAGCTACTGAGGAGCATTCTAAACCACCCGTTGACGAAAAGAGTATATCGCCTAGCCCACAGGCATCGCCATTGCCTTTGCAAAATGACCAGGAGCGTGATCTGTCGAAGCCAAATAAACCTTCAAGTGGTAGTGAGTCTCATACAATAGATTATACTGCGGGCTGGGTCCAGTCCCAGCCAGTTGTGGATCGAGGCTCAACGTTTATTGGATTTGCTCGAAAATGCACATCAGTAGATGAAGCCAAAGAGTTCATACAAACTTTAACAAGCGATAGAAAGATCGCTCGTGCTACACACAACATCACCAGTTGGAGAATACAACAACCAGGCGGAATTCAGTTTCAGGACTGTGATGATGACGGAGAAACAGCTGCTGGTGGTAGACTCTTGCATTTATTAACAGTATGTATATCTACAAGTTCGGAGGATAATTTACCATACTAACTTTTCTAGATGATGGATGCATGGAATGTAGTAGTCGTGGTGAGTAGATGGTTTGGAGGTACCCACTTGGGGCCTGACAGATTTAAACACATCAATTCGGCTGCGAGAGAAGCCGTGATTGAGGGTCACTTTGCTGTAGACAAAAATGAAAAACCTGGGAATGCAAAGAATGCGAAGAAATCAAAGAAATAGTATCATAGAATGACTGGAGAATACAATCATTTCGCTTTACGCTTTTTCGTTTTGGAAGTTTCATTGTCCAGTTTTCTTTTTGTGGACTTTTTCGTAGGTTTATTATCTTTCCATAAAGACTCCAAATCATCAATTTGTGGTTTCTTAGACTGCGTATGTGTTAGTAAAAATATCGTGGAGAATGCAACTGAATACTTACTTCATCTTCTGGTTTTGCACCTAGTTCCAGTTTACCTGATTGTACCTTGGACAAATTTGTGCCTTCCCCGTCGAATACTCGTCTTGTAGGAAGTGGTGTATCTTCGTCGTCAAAGGAAGCAAATGAATTAATACTCGAATATCCTACTGTCTGAACAACTGGTACCTTTTTACGCAACAACTTTGAAGTTTGGGGTAACACCCATTCTGATTGATCTTTTGATGTGTGGGTTTGGGGTTTTTCTTCAGTATTTTCAATACTTGGGCTAGATTTTTGCATGAACTTCATGCTCATCACCCTATTGGAAACATTACTCATGCTTGCTGGATGTATGTTGTGCTTCCTTGGTTGAAAAGTTGAGGTTGATAACAGTAGAATATAACATCACACCTGCACACAAACAAGCACACCAAATTTTTCCGATGAGGATGAGTATAGTGAAAATCTTACTTTACAGATCCAATTTGAAAGCAACGAAAGCCATTGATGAAGTCTGATTTCAAGTTTTCCAACCTATTGGGAACAGTCTATAGACAAGGTAACTTGATTTTCACTGACGACGGCACCAAATTGGTGAGTCCAGTTGGAAATCGAGTTACTAGTTTCGACTTGATTAACAATAAATCATTCACATATAACTATGAGCATAGAAAGAATATTGCAAGAGTGGCGTTGAACAAACAAGGAACACTTATGTTGACTGTAGATGAGGACGGAAGAGCGATTTTGGTCAATTTTATTTCAAGAACGGTGTTGCACCATTTCAACTTTAAAGACAAAGTACAAGATTTACAGTTTAGTCCCGATGGCCAATACTTTGCTATAGCATGCAACAGATTTATTCAGGTTTGGAAAACCCCCGATTTCACTGAAGATAGACAATTTGCTCCATTTGTTCGTCACAGAGTTTACGCCGGCCATTATGCTGATGTTACTTCTGTGACATGGTCTGATGATTCCAGGTTTTTTATTTCGACTTCCAAAGATATGACTTCAAGAATTTTCTCCTTGCTGTCATCAGAAAAGGACGTGGCAATGACCATGGCTGGACACAGAGACTATGTGGTTAAAGCATTCTTTGACGAATCACAGGAAAATATCTATACATTAAGTAAAGATGGTGCATTGTTCAGATGGGAATACACTGAAAAACCCGGTGATGCAAGCGATAGTGAAAGTGAAAGTGATAATGAGGATGAAGCAGAAAATAACGAAAACTCAAAGCCGATGAGCTGGAGAATTACTGCTAAAAACTTTTTCCATGCCGATTCTAAGGTCAGGTCTGCAGCATTTAACAGCAAAACTAATTTGTTAGTAGTTGGATTTTATAATGGTGAGTTCAGAATATATGAATTACCCGATTTCAATTTGGTACAACAGTTGAGTATGGGTCAGAACTCTGTGGATACCGTTAGCATCAATAAAACTGGAGAGTGGTTAGCATTTGGTTCAGCCAAATTAGGTCAATTATTGGTCTATGAATGGCAATCAGAATCTTACATTTTAAAGCAACAAGGTCATTTCGACTCAATGAATTCATTGTGCTATTCGCCTGACGGGTCAAGAATAGCAACAGCATCTGATGATGGTAAGATCAAGATTTGGGATATTGTGTCTGGATTTTGCTTGATGACTTTCACTGAACACGCTTCAGCAGTAACAGATCTTAAATTTGCCAAGAGAGGTAATGTGTTGTTTTCTTCATCTTTAGATGGTACTGTCAGAGCCTGGGATTTATTAAGATTCAGAAATTTTCGTACATTCACCGCGACTGAAAGAGTTCAATTTAACACTTTAGCAGTTGACCCCAGTGGTGAAGTCATTGTGGCCGGATCTCAAGACACATTTGAAATTTACGTATGGTCAGTACAAACAGCACAATTACTCGACTCGTTAGCAGGCCATGAGGGCCCAGTTTCGTGTTTAGCATTTGGTAATGAAAATTCCATTTTAGCATCAACATCTTGGGATAAAACTATACGAGTCTGGGATATTTTCGGTAGGTCACAAAAGGTTGAACCTATCGAAATTCAAAGTGATGCGTTAAGTTTGGCTATGAGACCAGATTCCAAGGAATTGGCTGTCAGTACATTAGATGGTCATATCACTATATTTGATATTGAAGAAGCTCAACAGTCACACTTGATCGACGGTAAGAGAGACATTATCGGCGGGAGATACCAAGAAGATAGATTCGCTGCCAAAAATTCTGCTAGGTCCAAATATTTTACTACGATCAATTATTCGTTTGATGGATTGAATTTAGTTGCAGCTGGTAACAATAATTCTATTTGCATGTATGATATAAATACCGAAGTGTTGTTAAAGAGATTTACTGTTTCTCAAAATATGTCTTTGAATGGTACTCAACAACTCTTGAACTCGAGCAAGATTACTGATGCAGGTACTTCAATTGACTTGATTGACCGTGATGGTGAGAACTCTGATTATGAAGATAGAGTCGATAATTCATTACCAGGATCTCAAAGAGGCGACCCTAGTGCAAGAAATGTCCGGGCTGAAGTTAGAGTCAATTCGATTCAATTTTCACCAACCTCGTCTGCATTTGCTGCAGCATCCACTGAAGGTTTGTTGATTTATTCTATTGATGACTCAGTTATTTTTGATCCATTTGACTTGGATGTAGATGTTACACCTGAAGCCACATTGGAAATGTTGAACGAGAAAGAATACTTGACAGCATTTGTGATGGCATTCCGGTTGAATGAACAATACTTGATCCATAAAATCTATGAGCAAATACCAATTAAGGACTTACAGTTGATTACTTCCAGTTTACCGGTTGTTTATGTCAACAAAGCACTTGCATTCATAGGAGAATTGTTAAACAAACAACAATCACAGCATTTCGAATTCAACTTAATGTGGATCAAGTATTTGATCACAAACCACGGGAAATATATCAATAGCCATAAGCATGAGTTCTCAAGCTCATTGAAATTGATTCAAAGGTTTATTGGTAGAGTTGGGAAGGATATAGTTTCGATTAGCAAAAACAATGGATATTTGCAAGAATATCTTGTTGACAGCAAGAAACAAGAAACCGAAGGAGAGCCGGAGGAAAACTACGATGAGATGGAAAGCATTGAAGACGAGGAAGAAGATCGCGACATAATAGAAGAAGACGAAGAAGAAGGATGGTATGGACCTAATGGCAGCATAAAAACATCGAACGGGATAGTATTTTCCCACGATTCCGATTCTGATGAAGAGATGGAAGATTAGTATAGTGTATATATGTAAAATAGAGAGCATAATAGAAACGGCCCCAGCGAGGTAAAAACCACGCAACGTAAGATGTACATTGTATTCTTCCATCAAACCGAGAAGCATTCGATTTTGATCAGCGGTGTACAGTGGTCTGAGGCGAAAATACGCAATGTATTAAGAATTTGGAAAATGTCTCGGCAGCGTGTGTAGAAAATAGAAGGTGAATTTCTGAAGTGGCTAACGATGCAAAGCTTTGATAGCAAAAATGGAGCAATTGAACCCGAAGGACTAAGGTACTGATAGAAGACGTGCGAGAGTGGGGAGCCTGTAGTG
>ERZ778017.3611-NODE-3611-length-10783-cov-5.685496_pt1 | contig 10783 bp, 8 predicted proteins | sample MGYA00375747_ERZ778017 | MGnify/ENA primary metagenome ERZ778017 (study PRJEB29350, sample SAMN05509838) | bioreactor metagenome | biome: bioreactor; material: wastewater | place: South Africa: University of Cape Town | collected 2014-03-17 ... | reverse complement strand
CTATCCGCGCCTGAAGGGAATTCCGCTGCCCCTGTCTGCGCGGCTTCTCGCCATCGAAGGGCGCGACCGGGTCGAGGGCGTGGTCGTCGAAGGCCCCGCCGGAAGGCAGCATATCGAAACGGACGGCGTGATCGTCAGCGGCAGATTCCGGCCCGAGGCGACACTGCTCGCCAATGGGCCCGTGGCCCGCGACCCGGCTAGCGGCGGCCCCGCCATCGACGCCACGGGCCGCTGCTCCGACCCGAATTATTATGCCGCCGGCAATATGCTGCACCCGGTGGAAACCGCCGGCTGGTGCTGGGCGGAAGGACGGGCGGTAGGCCGGGCGATACTCGACGACCTGAGGGGCAAGGCGCCGCCGCAGGATCAGTCGCAGCGCCATCCGGTGACCCTTTGCGGCGATGCGCTTTCGTGGGTGGTGCCGCAATTCCTGAGCGGGGACCGCGCCCTCGACCGGTTGCAGCTACGCGTCGACCGGCCGGTCAAGGGGCGTCTGTCCATGCGCGTGAATGGCCGCGAAGTTGCCTCACGCCGGGTCCAAAGTCGTCCGGAGCGGCGCATCCTCTTGCCGATGCCGTCGCAGGATGGCCCCGTCACGATCGTCCTGGAGCAAGGATGAGAGCCCTCGCCATCGATCAGGGAACGACTTCCACCCGCGCCTTCGTGGTCGATGAGTCGGGAATCCATCCCGTTCACGCGGTTGAGCATCGGCAATATTACCCGCAATCCGGCCATGTCGAACATGACCCGGAGGAATTGCTGTCGAGTATCCAGGCCTGTCTCGACGCCGCGCCGGACGTCGATTGCGTCGGCATCGACAATCAGGGCGAGAGCTGCCTCGCCTGGGATTCGCATTCCAAACGGGCAATCACCCCGGTCATCGTCTGGCAGGACGACCGGACGGCGGACATTTGCGGGCATCTCAAGCAACAGGGCCTCGAACCGATAGTGCGCGAACGGGCCGGCCTGCCGCTCGATCCCTATTTTTCTGCCTCGAAGCTCGGCTGGATCCTGCGGCATGTCCCTGAGGCAAGGGAGCTTGCCCGGCTGGGACGGCTACGGCTCGGCACGACGGACGCATTCTTCCGTGACCGGCTTGCCGACAATTTCGCCACCGATCCGACGACGGCCTCGCGCACTTCGCTGATGAACCTGCGCACCTGCGAATGGGACCCGGAGCTTTGCCGCATCTTCGGCGTGCCGATGGAGGCCCTGCCGCCGATCCGTCCGACGTCCGGCTATCTTGGCAGGCTGCCGAACGGAGCGCCGCTGACGGCGAGCGTCGTCGACCAGCAAGCGGCGCTGTTCGGCCATGGCGCGCGTCTTTCGGGCCATGCAAAGATCACCTTCGGAACCGGCGCTTTCGCCCTGGTGCTGACCGACGGGCTTCGGAACAGCGGCACGCTTCTACCGACCATTGCCTGGGCCGAAAACGGCCTGGAGCCGATGTACGCGCTCGATGGCGGCATCTATACCGCATCTTCCGCCGTCAACTGGGCGCGCAATCTCGGACTTTTCGATGAATTTTCGCAGATAAACCGGTTTGCCCGCGAGTCCGCCGTTTCGCGAGGCCTGGTCTTCGTGCCCGCGCTTTCGGGCCTTGCCGCGCCGCATTGGGATCGATCGGCACGCGGCGCATGGTTCGGCCTTGGCCTCGACACGACGCGCCTCGATATGGTGCAGGCCGTGCTGGAAGGCATAGCCTTCCGCGTCGGCGAAGTTCTTGCCGAGATGGAGAAGCAGGTAGCGATCCGGTCGCCGATCAGCATCGACGGGGGGATGAGCCGCAACCCCTGGTTCTGCCAGCTCGTCGCAGACATTCTCGGCCGCCGGATCAGCGTCTCTTGCGAACCGGAACTCACCGCGCTCGGCTGCGGTCAACTCGCAGCGCGGGGAAAAGGAGGCGAACTGTTTTACGAACCCGCGGGACGGATCATCGAACCCCGGCCGATCTCCGCAACCTGGGCGGAAACCTTCCGCGCCGCGCGCCAGGCGGCACAACAATTCGGCAGATGCTGAAGCTCGAGCCGCCTTGCCCGGACCAATCATGTCGGCCCGCGATCGCGTGGGGAAAGAAACTGCCGCTACGATCGACATGGGACGCGTTGCCGTCCCGACAGCCCTTCCTTGACGCATGACCATCGTTACCCTCCACCGGCAAGGCACGGGAACGATTTAGGAAACCCCGCGTTGCGCCATTGGCAGTTCTGCCTTGCCGGTGACGTAGAAGGGAGACCCTGAAATGGCCGACAGCATGGAGGAAATGGCCGGACCCGAAATCGAGCAGATCAAGATCATCCTCAACACGCTCTACCTGTGCATCGAATACGCCATGAGGCATGTCGCCGAGCACGAGGGTGCAGAAGCCGCCTCCGCACTCAAGGACAATATGCTGAAAGCGCTGGAAAACGGCGACATCGACATGGCGCTGCTGGAGGAGAGAAAAACGTTCGATTTAGTCGTCTCCAGGATCGATCAGCTTGCCTTTGACGACCCGATCGCCGGGCAGCGGAGGGAAGACCGCCCGAAAGGCAAAACGTGATTTCCGGTCCTCGGGCTCGCGGGTTACTCTATCCGCCTACGCAGCAGGAGAACGACGATGAAGACATTCCTCGCATTCGCCGCAGCACTTGGCCTTTCCGTATCGCATCGGCCGTGGTCTGCCCTCTGAAAAGTGGACCGTTCGAAAGTGGAGTTTTCCGCGATAACATCCCTAGCTGGGGAGGAGCGGAAGACGATGAAGGCATCGAAGTTTTCAGACGCGCAGAAGGCGTTCATTCTGAAGCAGGGGGCGGACGGGATTCCGGTGGCGCAAATATGTCCATCGCGCTGATAACTGGTTTGGGCTCCTCGTGCGGGAGACGGATGGGTTGCCGAAGTCCAGTCTGGCGACACGTTTTCCATGGAAGCGTGACAGTCGGATGGAAACCCTGACGCAGGGCATGGCGCTCAACGGGAATTCGGAATCTGCTCGGTCGACTTCTTCGAGCCGCACACCAGACGGTTCGAAGATCGGCCGAAACGATCCATGTTTCTGCGGTAGCGGCAAGAAGTTCAAGAAATGCTGTATGATATAATGACCGCCGCTGTCCCAAAAGCGGGATTTAGAGGGCTATGGCGTAGCTGTAGCTGTCATCTTCGCTCGGTGCGACGCGCCATTTTTCAGCAACAAATCAATAATCTGCCGGAATGGTCGCTAGACTGCCTTTCGGCACAAGGTGTAAAATAAGCATCTAATAAGCACCGGGGTCTGAATCGCCCCTCTTTCGGGCTTCTGGGAAAGCGCGAGCGCTCGTCCCTGCGGCATGTGGTGATTTTGGCCGAATAGGGGGCGGGATGTAGCCACCGCGAGCGGGCCACGGCGCGGCCGCCGAGCGAATGTCGCGACCTCTTCCCGTGTATACGGTGCCCCAAGGGCAGCTCGTAACGGGCCGGAGCTGGCGCCGTGATAGAGGCGATCCGCAAGCCACACGTCCGCCAACGCTCGCCTACGGGCTTCGATTGCCGGGACCTCATGGATCGCGGTCAATTCGGCGCGCAAGGCGGCTACCTCGGCCCGGAGCGCGACAAGCTCGGCCGACGGCGCAAGCTCTTCGACAACGAGGGCAGGTGCGGAGGCGGCCTTCGCGGGCCGAGCCATCTTGCGTACGGCGGGCGCGGGCGCACTCCGTCGCGGCTGCGCCACGGGATCGAAGCTCGCGAAGCCGAAAGAGCGAATGTCGGTCGGGCCAGATTCGAACATCACGAAATGGACGAGGTCACCGGCGATGGCCACGCCGAATTGCTCGATGACGGCCCCATTGAAATCACACCACAATGGCGACGAGGCAATCCTCAAAGCCAAGCGGGATACTTCTTCAACAGCCTGCTAGCGTGCAAGCTGGCGGTGATCATGCATGCGATGCTTCGGACGGGCGAGTTGTTTGATCCGCACGGAGGAACGCCCGCCGCTGCCTGATACTCCAGTCGGTCGCCTGCGGCGATCCCGCCATACCATTCCACCGACAGCGTTCTTACAGACGCATCGAGCTATCCCTGCCGGGGCGTGGCTGAGATCATTCCGCGAAGCGGGAAACAACTGCCTCGGTAAGCAGATTGCACGACGAACATGGGAAGATCTCACCTAGAAACTCATCCTGCGGCTATCATCGCGTCGACCGCGTAGACGACCCTGTACCCGGCATGCGGACGATGATCGACAGAAAGGACGATGGCCTTGCACTCACCTCCTTGGCGGCTGAGCGATTAGACAACCCGCTCGCCTCTCTATTCGCTCTTCGGATAACGAGCGTTGACAACGATAGCCCACCTCCTGCACCGTATCGCTGCGTCGTTGCCCGCCCCGTTCGACAGCGCGGTGCAAACTCAGGAAAGCCAATGCTGGATTCGCGTCAACTGCGATATTTCCGTGAGATCATCGACAACGGCTCGATGAGTGGCGCGGCGCGCAATCTCGGCATCGCACAGCCGTCCCTTTCACAACTGGTCCGCAATCTCGAAGAAACGCTGGGCGTCAAATTGCTGATCCGGACCGCGCGCGGTGTCCTGCCTACCGAAGCGGGCGTGAGGCTCTATCATCACGCCCGCCAGATCGAGAACTATATCGAGACCGCCCTTGAGGATGTGGTCAATATCGGTTCCGAGCCGTCCGGCAGGGTGCTTTTCGGCATGCCGCCCACGATCTCGATGGCGCTGTCGATTCCGATGGCGGAAACGATCCGGATCGAGATGCCGAAGGTCAAATTCGGCGCCATCGAAGCCATGTCGGGCCATCTGCGGGAATGGGTGATCAAGGGTGAGATCGATCTGGCGCTTCTCTACGACAACACCAATATCGGCGACTGCTCGAACTCGCTCCTGCTCACGGAGGACCTGTGGTTCTATTCGGCCGAAGAAGACTGGCCGTTCAAGACGCCGCCGCTGGAGCCGGTCGACCTCAAGGCCGTCCTTACCACGGAACTTGTCCTTCCGTCCGAAAGGCACGGCCTGCGCACGTTCATCGAGCGGCTTGCGCAATCCCATCAGCTCCAGCCGAAGATATCGATCGAGATGGATTCCCTGACCCAGATCAAGGCCCTGGTGACACGTGGCAGCGGCTATACCATCCTCTCCCCAGCCTCCATGCACGACCTAGTATCCGACGGCACGCTGGTCGGCAGCCCCATCGTCAACCCCAATCTGAGACGCAACGTGTTTCTGGTGCGCTCCGCGAATTCCGGCGTGACGCTCGCCTGCAGGCGCACCGAAGACACATGCAGGGAAGTCGTGACGAATCTCGTGCAGCGCGGCCTGTGGGAAGCGACGTTGCCGGACAAAACATAGACCATTCTTATACCCCCTCTTTCAAGCGTCTATTGGATGTCTTGCGGCCGGCGACATATGCTCGGTTCCGGTGGAGGAGGCCCGTGCGTCGGGCGATCCATCGATGATCCGGAACGGCGCCGGGCTGTCGTTCCCGGCAACTCGCCGGCTGGCGTATGCGCATTGCAACGAGGGGATTTCAGGATGACCGCCCAGATGCTCGAGTTGCCGGAGCCGTTGAATCTGATCGGCGGGGAATGGGTCGGGGCGACAAGCGGCAGGAAACTGGACGTAGTATCCCCATCGGACGGAAAGGTCTTCGCCTCCATCGCAGCCGGCGAAAGCCGCGACATTGATCGCGCCGTTACCGCCGCGCGCCATGCCTTCGAGGAAGGCGAATGGGGAACGCTGACCGCGCTCCAGCGCGGGCGCCTCCTCGTCAAGGTTTCCGAACTGATTACCCGCGATGCCGAGGAGTTGGCGCAGATAGAAAGCCTGGATACGGGCAAGCCGACTTCCCAGGCACGCGCCGACATGGTCGCCGCCGCCCGATACTTCGAGTTCTACGGCACCGCTGCCGACAAGGTGCACGGCGAGCACATACCGTTCATGTCCGGCTACGACGTGAAGGTCGTGCGCGAGCCGCACGGCGTGACGGGACATATCATTCCGTGGAACTATCCGGCGCAGATGATCGGCCGCACCTTGGCGCCGGCGCTGGCCATGGGCAACGCCACCGTAATGAAGCCCGCCGAGGAAGCCTGTCTCAGCGTGCTGAAGATCGCCCGGCTTGCACAGGAGGCCGGCATCCCGCCCGGTGCGATCAACATCGTGACCGGAGAGGGGCACGTGGCCGGTGCCGCGCTTTCCGAGCATCCGGGGATAGACTTCATCTCGTTCACCGGTTCGCCCGAAGTGGGCGTCATCATTCAGACCAATGCGGCGCGGAATTTCATCGACTGCACGCTCGAACTCGGCGGCAAGTCGCCGCAGATCGTTTTCGAGGACGCCGACCTCGACCGCGTCCTCCCAACGCTGACAGGCGCCATCGTGCAGAACGGCGGACAGACGTGCTCGGCCGGCAGCCGCGTACTCGTCCAGCGCTCGATATGGGACACGCTCATCCAGCGCCTCGCCGCGTGCTTCGAAAGCCTCACCGCCGCCCCGGCCGCACAGGACCGCGAGCTCGGCGCGCTGATTTCGGCAAGGCAGCGCGACCGGGTCGCGGCGTTCATCGCCGAGGCCGGCAGCCCGCTGATTGCGCGCGGCAAGGTCGCCCCGGGAGCGCCGGAGGGCGGGTTCTACGTCGCTCCCGCGCTGTTCGGCCCCTGCGATCCGCAATCGAAGCTGGCGCAGGACGAGGTGTTCGGCCCGGTTCTGGCCGCGATCCCGTTCGACGACGAGCGGGAGGCCGTCCGCATCGCCAACGGCACCGCGTTCGGCCTCGTCGCCGGCATCTGGACGCGCGACGGCGACCGCCAGCAGCGGGTCGCCAAGGCCATGCGCTGCGGGCAGGTGTTCATCAACGGCTACGGCGCGGGCGGCGGCATCGAATTGCCGTTCGGCGGCATCCGCAAGTCCGGCCATGGGCGCGAAAAGGGGCTGGCCGCGCTGCACGAATTCTCGACCGTCAAGACCATCGTACACAACCATGGCTGAGGTGGCCGCCCCTCATGACTGACCCGATCGACGACCTGCGCTTGACGCCACAACTACGCACCGCCTGCGAGGCGTTTGTCGGAAACTGCCGCGAGATCGAGGACACGCTGGCGCCGGAGCCGGCGGAGAAGCTTGCAGTGCTGCTCGGCAGCGAGCCTCCCAGCGAGCACCTGCCGCCGACATACCACTGGGCCTATTTCAACAAGGGCATCCCGGCCGCCGACGTTGGACCCGACATGCACGAAAGGACCGGCATCTTTCTTCCGGCAGCGCCATTCCACCGGCGCATGTGGGCCACCGGCGACGTTTCCGTCCTGCAGCCGCTGCACATCGGCATCCCCGCGCGCCGGCGCTCGACCGTGACGGAAGTCGCCTTTAAGGACGGCAAATCGGGACAGATGTGCTTTGTGACGGTATCGCATGCGATCGATCAGGACGGCGCGCCCTGCATCTTCGAGCGCCAGACGATCGTCTACCGCGATCGTGGCCCTCCCGAGAAGGCGTTGAGGCAGACCAGCGATCCGGTTCCGGATGGCTACTTCACGCATCCCGACAGCGAGTTGTGGTTCTACTCCGCGGTAACCCACAACGGGCACCGTATCCATTGGGACCGCGAATTCTGCCGGCAGGTCGAAGGCTATCCCGATCTCGTCGTCCACGGCCCGCTGATGGCGACCAAGCTCTGCGAAGCCATGCGCGGCGACACGGCGCCGCTGCGCTTCGTGTTTCGCGCGCAGGCGCCCGTTTTCGCGACCACACCGGTTCGCATCGTCACCGGCATACCCGGCAGGCAGCGGCACGGCGAGTTCCAGCGCTCGGACGGCGTGGTGTCGATGACCGCCACGCTGTCCGTGCTTTAGGTATTCAGCCCATCTTGCGCAGCGCCGTGCCAACGTCGCGGGCGCTTCTGCCCGTGAGGTCGCCGAACATGGCCCACAGCGAGGCTCCCCGGGCGCCGATCATGGCCTCAGCCTTTGTACGCAGTTTGCCGGCCAGCAACGCCTGCGGAAGGCGGACGGCAAGGTCGTGACTGATCGAAAGGGTCGTGCCGTCCTTCAGCGTCAGGCTGCCCTGCGCCTGCATGTCAGTGAGCGTGTCGTCCCCGATCACCTGCACCTTGCCGGCGAAGGTCGAAAGCGCTGCGTCTTCTGTCAGCGCATCCTGGTAGATACGGTCGTCGCCGGTGCGATCTCCGCGGATCGTCATCCCGGCGAGCCAGTTGTAGCTGAACTTCACCTCGAGGCCGGTGCGCGGCCGTTTGATGTCGCAGACCCTGAGCCAGCGCGGATTGGTGCGCAGGGTGAAGGCCGCGATGTTGTCCAGGTCGCGTCCCTTCAGCTCCCCGGCTTCCAGAAGCGCTTCGATCATCGCATGCGTGCCGTGGCAGCACGCGTGCAGCTTGTATTGGTTGTCCTCGAACAGGAACACGTCCTTGGGCGGCAGGCCGCGCCCACCGTCCAGTTCCGGTGCGGTCGTATGGGTCGGGATAAAACCCTGCAAGCCGCACAGCCCGTCGTCGGCCGAGGTCATGCCGAGCGCCGCCAGCCGCGCGCATTCGACCCCGTTGGCGGCGGCGGCCCCGGCGTTGTAGGGCTTGCCCATGGTGCCGAATTGCGACTTCAGCCCCGACGCGCGGGTCGAGCAAAGACCGAGGGCATGGCGCATCTGCTGCGCATCGAGGCCATGCAGGCGGCCGGCGGCGACGGTCGCTCCGAACGCGCCCGCCGTGGCCGTCTGGTGAAAACCCTGGTTGTAGTGAGAGCGGCCAAGCACCATACCGATCCGGATCGCCGCCTCCGCGCCGACCAGGAAGGCCGCCACCATGGCTTCGGCAGAAGCATCGACTTCCTCCGCGACGGCAAGGGCGGCCGGGTAGACCCCGACCGACAGGTGGCCGACATGGGCGAAATGCGTGTCGTCGTAGTCGAGCGCGTGGCTGGTCGCCCCGTTGACGAGCGCGGCCATGCGCGCCGGCGCCGCCATCGCGCCCGTTACCGAGGCGATGCTCCGGCCCCCCTCGGCTTCGGCCAGCGCACGGAGCTTGACGGCCACCGGCTCGTCGGTTCCCGCGATGGCGCAGGCTATCCAGTCGAGCAGGGACAGACGCGCGAGGCCGAGGGCCTGGGGCGACAGCCGCTCTGCCGGCAGGGTGGACAGATCGAGGATGTGTTCGATCAATGACATGAAGCTTTTCCTTCCGGCTTTCCCCGTTTCCATCCGCGGCGGTCAGCGGGTTCGCCCGTTCACCCGCGAAAGGCCGGCCGCGAGCCAGTCCGGTGGCCGGCGCCGGGACGCCGGCTCCAGCTCGATGACCTTGATGCGCTCTTCGCTGGTACGCCCGAAGCCGAGCCGGAAGGCCAGCCACCAGACGAGCACGACACCGAGCAGCCAGAACAGGATCTGCCAGACCCACAGCGACGGGATGCCGAGCGAGGCTTCCGACTGGGTGAAGATGGGATGGCTAAAGAAGGTGTTGCCCAGCACGGCTCCCGGCCCGTAAGCAAGGAAGCTCCACAATAGCATCAGCGCCCACAGCAGGCCGCGCCCGCCGACCGAAAGCCCCGTCGCCTGAAACAGCGCGTCATGCAGCCTGCCGCGCTGGAAGGCGTCGGGGGCGCGAAGCGTCGCGGCCGACGAAAGCAGCACCAGAAGCAGGTTGAACGTCAGCCCCCATGCAGCCGAATGGATGGTGAGTGGCCAGCGTCCCCAGGGCAGGTCGACGAAAAGCCCCTCGAACAGGATCAGGCCTGGCGGCTCAGTGAAGAAGACGATGAGCATCCCCAGCGTCATGCCGGCCAGGACGGCCCCGCGGCTAACCCAGCAAAAGAAGGCAAGCCCGAAGACCGCCGGCAGAAGCTGCACGGAAAGCGGCAGGGCGATGCTGGCCAAAATAGCGGAAATCAGCGGCAGGAAGCTCGCCATGAAGGCGAGGAGAAAGAAGGCGAAGCCCATCGCCACCCTTGCCGCAAAACGCCGGCGGCTCTCCGAAAGCGCCGGGAACAGATAGCGGACCACCAGGTCGCGCGTCACGACGATCGCGCCGCCGGTGACGAAGAAGCTGACGGCCAGGAGCATCCCGACGAGCAGCATGATGACGAGGGCGACGCCCGCCAGCGGCTCGACCGCGTAGAACGCGGCGGCGAGGCCGATCGGGTCGCCGGCCATCCGGGTCGCGAGCAACGGCGCCCCGAGGACGAAAATGCCGGCCATCAGCCCGCCGAGGAGCCAGACGCTGGATATGCCCACCGAAACGCCCGACCGCACGGTCTGGCCGAGATAGAGCGTCGCGGGGCTGAAAACGACTCCCAGCAGAGCAACCGCCGAGGACGACAGCGCCACCGTGGTGAAAATGCCGGGGGCCGGCATTTCCTTGCCGATGCCCGCGCTGTACTGGATGACGCCCGGAAGACGGTCCCACAGCACGCCTTCCTGCACAGGGATCGGTGCTGCCGGATAGCCGGGGGCGGCGGCCACGATCTCCGCCAGGATGGTCGAGCCGGGAAACAAGAGGGCAAGAAGAATCGCCTGCATGGCGAGCGTCATGACGGTCGCGCGCCAGCCGCCGATGATGGCGGGAATGGCCAGCGAGATCGCCAGGAGCCACACCCCGGCGGCCCGCGGCACGAGGCCATCCGTCACCCGCTCCAGCAGGAACGCGGCGGACGAAAGCAGGTTGGCCGAAAAAGGCAGGGCGAAAAGCACCGCGAGCGCCAGCACGACGATCCGTAGCGTGACGGAGCCGTAGAACTGGCCGAGCGCCTCGCCCGGCGTCGGCAGCTTCGCCACGCGCGTCACGTACCACAGGCGGTTCCAGACCAGCAGC
>ERZ778017.3609-NODE-3609-length-10793-cov-3.346433_pt1 | contig 10793 bp, 8 predicted proteins | sample MGYA00375747_ERZ778017 | MGnify/ENA primary metagenome ERZ778017 (study PRJEB29350, sample SAMN05509838) | bioreactor metagenome | biome: bioreactor; material: wastewater | place: South Africa: University of Cape Town | collected 2014-03-17 ... | reverse complement strand
GAATTCCTGCCGTCCGGTATGAGGTATCATGTCCCATCCATTGTAATCATCATAAACAGAAACCCGGGGATAGCTGTAAGCCACATAAAAAGTAGTGCTGTCTATTTCACCTTCCCGCCCATGTTTTTTAAGTAAGGGATAGCTCCACGAAATATTAACTTCAACAGATGACTTTGGGAGTATAGGCCTTTTCAGTCTTATAGCAGTCACAGTGCCCCAGTTTTTACTGTCCACTACATAAGGCTCATTGTTAACAGAAAAAGATTGGATGTTCAGCCCGTTAGGAACTGATGTGTCACATATCACGGGTAATTTATTTATATTATTTACAAAGCGGATAGCAATGTGATAAAGTGTATCAGGGCTATTGTTTGAATAAAAAATTTTTTCCACGCCTGACACGATTTTTGTTTCAGGAGTTACAGTTACGTTAATGTCATATCGTCCTTTATTTTGCCAATAATTTTTACCCGGGTATCCATCCATCGAGCGGGTCCCATTATTGAAAGCGTTAGTAATGTTCCGGGGCATGTAAAGTTTTTGTGCATTCAAAAAACTTCCGGCCGTTAAAAAAGTAAATACAGTTGTAATAATAAATCTTCCCATACGATCATTTATTTCAAATCTTAAAAGTGGTAAAAATAAGAAAGAGAGGTGTAAAAAATAGAGGTTCGTGAAATTCCTGTCATTCCTTATCACTAATCAAATTTTCCAAAATATTTTCATCAAAAAAAGTTTGGGCGATCTGTTGCGACCGGGTTAAAATTTCAGGAATTTTCATTTGTGCATCATCACAGATGGAATAGGCCAATTGTTCAGTTCCTGAAGTTATATGGTAAATAGAACGAAGACTTTCTTCAAGCGCTATAATAGTAAGGCCGCTGTCTTTTAATGTTCCTAATGCATCAATCATCCAGCTAAGAGCATAAAAATAATTTTTATTAATCAGGATATGATCCTGTAAGGCACTTCCATCAGGCATTACATTGTAGGGCGAATTAACAATTTCAGGCGTAAGATATTTGTTTAAAAAATCCTGTAACACATTGTCTTCTTTAAATTGCATTAAACCGCGCAATGCCTGTGGGTAAATACTTAGCCATCTTAATTCGCGCCTCAGCTCATGAACATCCGTTTCTATGTCTTTAAACGCAAGGTTGCTCCTATAATTTTGGCTTATTTTATGGACATAATACCTGTAAATATCCAATAGCTCCATGGTATCCTCTTCCTCACCAGGCCAATCTATCTTATCTAATTTTTTGATGATCTTTTCAATCCTATTATTATTCCCAATCCATTTTTCTTTTTTTAAATAATGATTCAGCGCTTTTACTTTTTCATCCATTTTATTTTTTAAATAATCTGTAATTGGCGTGGGCATGTTTTTATGTGTTATAAATTCTTTATGAACTGCATCATAAAAATCTATTGCGCCTGGCAAGTCTTCCATTTTTTTAAAGCGCACATTAAGCTTCTTGAATTTTTTCTTATCCTGCATTTTTTTATAAAGCCTTGTCAGCGCTTCAAGCATAAAAAAGGGAGTCCGTATATTTTCTTTATAAACAAGCAGGGCAGGATTTTCTGATTCTTCGGCCTTGTGTAATATATTTTGTACCTGGTTTAAAAAATAAAGAAAACGTGCTTTGCCGGGTGGTATTTGTGTATTCATTTCAATAAAGTTGCAGGTAATAATTTTTATTCTGCTTAAAACAATTTAAAGATGAAATTATAGTAAAGGAATGGCTACATGCAAAAGACGATTATAATATCCGGGGAGAAAAATAAAATTAATCACCCCAGGCAGTAACTATTATATCTCTAGGTCCACCATGATTGCGGTGCTCGCATAAATAAACTCCCTGCCATGTACCAAGCGCTAATTCTCCATTATGTATAGGTATTGTTACAGAACTGCCAAGCAGGGCAGCTTTAAGATGTGCAGGCATATCATCTGCACCCTCATAATTATGAATATAGTTACCGTCGTTCTCAGGTACGGTTTTATTAAAAAAATATTCAAAATCCCGTCTTACGGTCGGATCTGCATTTTCATTGATGGTGAGAGAAGCTGAGGTATGCTGAATAAATATCTGGCATACGCCTTTTGTAATTCCTTGTATGAATGGGAAAGAATTAAGTATCTCTGAAGTAATAAGGTGAAAACCTCTTTTTCTTTCTTTAAGTCGAATATGTTCCTGGAAAATTTTCATGCAGGTGCAATTATTTTTTGTCTGTTATAATAGGATGAATTCCGTTCGTATTTATAATAAACAAAAATAGTGCTATGGAAAGCATGCTACTGATTTCGGCTAATTCTTATTTTGAGGTGAGGGTTTTGAGGTTATTTATGAATCGCTATGATACAAAACTTCTCTTTAGCCGCAAGGTTGAGTTTTATTTGCTAGTGCAAGCGAACGCCCAATGTCATTTAGTTAAGACAGTTCGTTAATCTGCTATTTCATGCAACAGACTGAAGTCCTCCGCATTATGCGGGATTACAAAAAAGGATAGATTTTAATCCGTCCCAAAATCCCTTAACTCAATGACACCGACCGTGCGGCTGGATAGTTTTTTGAGATCTTCCATCTTCTTACCTTATGCCCATAAATTGCATAGTATATAAGATAAAGATAGCAGGGCAGTAATACCCAATAGGCATAGTGAACACCAATTTTATCAGCGAAATATCCATATATCGAGGGAAGAATAGCATTACCACATAACCCCATAATAAGAAGCGAAGCGCCCAGTTTGGTAAACCTGCCTAATCCATCTAAGGCAAGCGGCCATATCCCTGCCCATATCAAAGAATTGGGTAACCCCAGCAATACGAGGAACCATATTGAGAGGCCGGTCTTGTGGCCTAAGAACACAACCTGTCCTTTTGCAAACAAAAGAAGTATCACGAAAATAAAACCAAGTATGGTACATATTCTCAACACAGTAGTCTGGTTGATGAATTTGGGAATACATATAATACCCAGTATGTAACCACATATAGTAGCAGTAAGCGTATAAGATGGAAAAACTTTAGCTTCCAACAGACCTATATTCATGGAATCGGCATACCCAATAATAGTATCAATAGAAATAACCTGTGTGCCTACATGTAAAAAAATAGCTATTGCGCCTAATATTAAGTGCGGGAACTGAAATATATTTTTCTTATTCACGTTTGCCTTCGCCACTTCTTCGGTTTCATGCTCTGTATCAATATCCGGCAGGGGCGATTTTTTTATTAAAATGCCGAGAATAAAAAGCAAGCCACCCATGCAGGCATAAGGTAGAATAACCCGTCTTATCAGTTCATCTAATGCAGCATTTTTAGCTGCCTCAGTCATTAAGGGTATCTGTTCAAACAGTGCACTGTCAGTTGGTCTTAATATTGCTGCAGCAAGGATCAAAGGAGCTAAAATGCCGGCACCTTTATTGCAAATGCCCATGATGCTAAAACGCTGGGCGGCTCTTTCTATCGGCCCTAAAATAGTGATGTAAGGGTTAGCTGTAGTTTGCAATAAAGCCAGTCCTGCACCTATAATAAATAATCCCAAGAGAAATACCTCATAAGTTCTTGATAAGGCAGCCGGGATAAAAATAAATGCACCAAGGGCTACCGTCCAAAAACCTACCATGATCCCGTTTTTGAAACCTATTTTTTTCAGGAGATAAGAGGATGGCACTGAAAATATCAGGTACGAAATATAGAAAGCGAATGTTACAAAGTAAGATTCAAAGTGATCCAATTCGCAGGCTATTTTGAAGAATGGGATCAGAATGGCATTGATCCATGAGACAAAGCCAAACATGAAAAACAGGAACCCGATAATGATAATAGAAATGATCGTGTCTCTTTTACCGACAGGGTTGGCTTTTACAGTTAGGTTTTTTTCTTTCATAAATAGTTTTAAAATTGATGAGCAATAAAATTTTGGTGCTAAGTAGTCACTTTTTTTCTTAATATTTTAAATCAGTTCAAAGTTCTTAAATCGCTGTTGGTGAAAGCGAATGAAGACCAGAGCGGTAATATCTTTTACCATTCACCACTGACCATTCACTACTATCTCTTCAGTAAAGAAGCGGACGGTTCATCGAGGAACAAATAACACTTCGGGTGATTTTGTAAAATACTTGCAGGATAAAGATTACTTACGTTCTGCTCAAGGCAATCTTTTGCTGCCTGAGCTTTTCTTGCGCCTGGCACAGAACATACAATATGCTTCGACAACATAATTTGCTTCACCGAGATACTGATCGCCTGTTTTGGCACATCTTCTACTGATTCGAACCAATCTTCATTCACCTGTTGCTGTCTGCATTCCCTGTCCAAATCAACAATGATATAAGGTTGGTCTGTTTCAAAGTCGGCCGGAGGATCATTGAATGCAAGGTGCCCGTTTTCGCCTATCCCTACCAAAGCAACGTCAATCGGGCTTTTGCGGATAAGATCGTTTAACCGGTCGCACTCCTGCTGAGGATCAGTTTCTCCGTTGATGAGGTGTACTGCTTCGAGGGGAGGTACTTTATCTAAAAATCTTTCTTTCAAATATTTTCTAAAGCTCGCTTTATGGGATAAAGGCAAGCCGATGTATTCATCCAAATGAAACATAGTTACTTTGTTCCATGCTATATCTTTTTCTTCGATCAATTGGTTTAAAGTTTCAAACTGGCTCGATCCGGTGGCAAGAATAATGTTAGCCTTTCCGTTTGATTGAATCGCTTCACGGATAAGGATAGCTGCTTTCTTTCCTGCTTCAATGCCTAAGCTTTCCGGGTCTTTTTGAATACTAATGTTCATGTTTTTTTCTTAATTTAATTATTGTTTTTATTTATATGGAATTTTTATTTTAAAAAATTTCTCTTATTATATTTTCAGGCTTAATAAACTAATCCGTAAACAGAATTTTATTTTCGTTTTGGCAGGCAGCTTTCATCTTCGAAAACTTATCTTTAAAAGCTGATAATTGCTGGTTCTTAATTTCATTTCCTGTAACAGACACGGGGTTTTTAAAAATTAATTCAGCCCGTTTATTCAATCCTGCGATCAAAGAAATATCGCCCCATTTCAAAATGCCCGGTATGTGAATGGCCATATTAAAAAAATCAATTCCTTCTCTTTTATCCAAAGCATAACTTAAAGGGCAGGTTCTTAAAATACAGGTATCTATATTATTGTGTAAGGCTGATTGCATTAATGCCGCAATGGCAATTTCCCTGTTCGCATCAAGGGTTACGGAAGAGGGGGTATATTTTTTTTGAACGTAATTTACAATGTTGCTAATATCGCTCACCCATTCTCCCATTATAGTTTTACCCAACCATAATTCCGCGCGAGCCAAAGTATGGAATTCAGGGAGACGGCCATCTGTTTTCCTGGCCTGTGATGATGCTGACTCACCGGTTCCCCATACATCTGCTATTACAACACTGTAACCTTTTTGGATATAATCTTTAACCAGGATTTCTTCTTTTCCATCGTTGTTGCTATCAGAGCAAATAATTGCTACAGGTGCATTGTCTGTTGCAGCAGCAAAGAACTTTAACGGGATAAAGTGCTTATTGTTAGTTTCCAAAACTATCCTGTGCCAGCCATCTTTCTTTTCATATTCATGAACTTTTTCAATAGCATCCGGTTCAGCCGGTAATAAAAGAATATCGCGCAGATATTTTAATTTACTTTTTGTATCAATATTTTCTTTTTCGTAAAGAGCATTGGTAAGCGCTTCTCCTTTCTGAATACAATAGTCAGAAATATTCATCACCAAAGGATCTCTTTTGCCTTTGGGGAAAACCATTAATTGTTCATTGGGCAAAAGGTTAAATGGGATCTCCTCTTTAAAATCGCCGTTACCCATTCCTTTTAGCTTAAGATCAAACCAGCCAAGCATGGCTTGCCTTATTTCAGGCCAGTAACCATGAGGCGTATTGAAGAGCTGGTATTGGATGTTATCCTTTTTATTATACGAACCAAAAATTGGTTTTGCATTAGTATAACTTCTTATCATTTCCGAAGGATAAAAGGTAGGGCTTGCATCCTTCAAGGCGCTACATATCTTAACAGAACGTGGCGCTATCAGAGCCAATACACCGGATTCTTCAGTAAAGGTCAGCCCTTCGGGCATTAATTCACAAACGCAATTAGAGCCCATAATATAAGATTGGAAAGTGCCTACGCTCACTACCGGCATGGATGCTTTTATTCTTTCATCCAAAGCAGAAAGCCACATAGTTTGATTGCCACCACCACTGGCGCCTGTGGCGCCAATATTATTCTTATCCACATAGGGTAAGGAGCACAACAAATCCACGCCCCTGATGTTATCGCTCAATTTGCTTCCCAACAAGGATTCACCAATATTCATTAAAGAAGCGCCGAGGTTGGATCCATGATATTCGTCTATGCCATGAACGGTAGTTCGCTCACCGGAACCCCATGCATCAATGTTCAGGCACACATAGCCGTTCAAAGCCAATTCATGGGCACGCGGCTGAACCATTTCTCCTGATTTGCCATCAGGCCAGTGGCCGTGCATATTAATTATCGCGGGAAAAAGCCCTTTTCCATCCGGCACATAGAGATCAGCAGTAGCATATACATTAGGCCATGTTTGAAAATAAACTTTGTTAATGGTGTAGCCATTCATTTTAATGCTTCCAGTCTCGTGCATATCTAATGGAAGCGAATGATTGATCTCCGCTCCTGATGCCTTCAGCAATTCACTTCTTAGTTTTTTTCTATAGGATTCCCATCCCGCCTTGGTTGCGGGCAATTGTCTCACATTAAAATCCAAAGCCGCTTCCTGTCTTAGATTGGATGCAATGATATCAGCAGCTTCACTGGCAAAGATTGGCAAAGAAGGCGCCTTATCATTTTCACCATCACTTAAATTGAGATCGGGTATTTTATTTTTGATGGACTGTGCAGCGATGTGTGCTACCTTTATGGCATCATTGATGTTTAAATCATTATTGTTTTTTTGACTTGTTTTCTTAAAAACATTTTGAGCAAGCTTTCCCAAGTCAATACATACAACCTTATATTTTTCAGAAATTTCTTTGATCAAATTTCCTGTTGTGTTGTTTTCTTTTCGGGTATTTAAGGAAGTAAAGAGAACAGGAATTGCTTTCTTTTGATTGATATCTTCAATAAATTTTGCTATTGTATTTTGATAAACACCTTTCTCCTCTGCAGGCGAATTATGAAAACTTATAAAAACATAATCTCCTTCTTTAACCTGGCTGATAACAGTGTTCCAATGTCCCTCATTTAAATAATCTCCGGCGCTTTTATCTTTGGTCGCATCATTGTTAAACTGAACGTTCATGCTAAAGAACATCGGTAGCATTTGCATCCATCCGCGCAAATTGGAAGTGAGGTCATATTCGGCCATATTTCCATTTCCTATCGCAAAGACGTTGATCTCTTTTTGAGGTGCAGGGCCAAATGCCGTTACTAACAGCAAAGGAAGAAGGACGCTATATAACCTGAGTTGTGACATTAAACCTGATCTATGATATTTTTATCCTTGAATTAATAATAAATCCTGCATGATAAAATCTTGTTGCGTGATTTTCAGAATTAATAATGTCTAAATTTAGAGAACATAAAGGAACGTTTTCAAAAAAACAACGGTAACGTTACCGATAATGAGGTCTTAACGGTAAAAATATAGTAAGAAGGCAGTCAGTCAGATCTCAATGAAGATTCACGGATAATTAATTTTCCATCTAATATGATCTCTTCCGCAATAAAATTTTTCTTTGAAATGTGCATCAATAGTAGCTCACAGCTTTTCTTTCCTATTTCTAATGCCGGCTCTTCCACGGTAGTGAGGGAGGGTGAAATGAGTGCAGAGATAGGATCATTGGTAAAACCAACCACGCCTACATCTTTGCCGATCCTGATTCCCTTTTCTTTCAAAGCAAGCGTTGCGCCTATCGCTTTTCTGTCGTTTACGGCAAAAATAGCATCGGGTTTATTTCGTGACCCTAATAATTTTTTTGTATCAAGGTATCCACTGTATTGTGTAAATTCAGAATGTATGATCAGGTTATGCTGTATGGGTAAATTATATTTTTTCAGAGCCGAAAGACAGCCTCTTAATCTTTCTTTGGTAAGAGAAAGTGTGAAAGGCCCGCCAATATGTGCAATATTTTTGTACCCGTTTTTTATAAGATGCTCAACCGCCATGAAGGCTCCCTCAAAATCATTCTGTACCACCTTTGAGGTATGTTTCAGATTGGCCGTTCTGTCGAAAAAAACGATCGGTACGCCGCAATCCATAATCTCCCTGAAATGACTGGCTTTGTTTGATTCCGAAGTTACACACACCAATAATCCATCTATTGAGCTTAGCGGTAATCCCTTTGCTATGGATATTTCCCTGTCGGGCGATTCGCCGGTTACATGCAGGATGATGTTGTAGCCATTGTTATAAGCCACTTCCTGTATTCCTGTAATAACTGTAGAGAAATAATAGTTAGTAATGGTGGGCAAAATTATAGCAATATTATGCGACTGGTTAGCTACCAGGCCTTTGGCATTGAAGTTGGGACGATAATTTAATTCTTCACCTTTGGCCAATACTTTTTTTCTTGTAGCAATGCTTACATCATGGGCATTTCTCAGCGCCCGCGAAACCGTTGTAACAGAAATTTTTAATTCCCTCGCAATATCTTTAATAGTAACCTGGTGTGTTCGTTTCATGCCATATCTTAAACTCCTAAAGTTATAGATATTGTTTAGAAATTATTTTTTTGTTTAAATGTTGAAAGATACGCCGGTATGTTGTGCGTTTTCTTTTGTCAGTTTCTATGTGAAGTTTCCTTTATCTAACAGGCAAACTTACCCATATTTTGCAACCGTTTCCTATAGAACTTTCCATTTTAAAATTTCCATTAAACGTTTCAACCCTGTTAATGATGTTTGAAATGCCTATCCCACTTCGTTCTTTATTTATGTCAAAACCCTTCCCATCATCAGTTACTTTCATGTTGATCATATTATTCAATTCCTCTATTGTAATCGTTACATTTTGAGCAGCAGAATGTTTGATTATATTATTGGTTTGTTCCTGTATGATGCGATAGATATTTAATTTAAGATCATCGTTCAAAGGATTGGTTATTTTATATACTATTAAAGCTCTTATAGAAGTGGCTTTATTAAGATTGTCAATAAGATTTTCTATTAATTTTTCTAAGTCAACGTTTTTTAAAGGAGTAACATGTTTGCTGCTCAGCATCCTGATCTCTTCAATAGAATTATCTATCAATTCCATACAGTACATAATTGTCTCCTTTATGTTTTGAGTATTTTTAGCCGCCATGCCTAAGTACAGTTTGGTGCCGGCAAGCAATTGATTGATATTATCATGCAACTCCCGCCCTATATAATTTCTTTCCTGTTCCTGCGCAATGATAACCGCTCTTGTTATTTTCTTTTGTTCCTGTATCTTCTGATTTAATATTCTCTGTTCCATTTCAAGCAGCTCCTGCTCCGTTTTTTTTCTTTCAGAAATATCAGTAGATACCCCGATTATTCCTGTCATTTCTCCCTGTTGATTACATATTGGCGAGTCCGTCAGAAAAGCAGGAAAAACACTTCCATCTTTCTTCCTGGCTAAAATTTCGCCTGACCATGAATCGCCTCTTTTTAAATACTCCATTATTTCATTACCCTTCCTTTTAGGGAAGGATACTGGTGTAAGCCCGATAACGTTATTGCCTATTGCCTCTTCAGCAGTCCAACCATATATTTTTTCTGCTGCATTATTCCAATAAGTAACCACTCCGTTGAGGTCAGTTGCAACAACTGCCTGCCCCACCGTTGCCAACAGGCTTGCTTTGAACCTGTTTTGCTTCTGCTGCTGTCTTAATTGTTCTTCCGCTTTTTTCTTTTTTAGTGACGCTTCAATGGCGGCAGGCAATCTGGCTAACCTGTCTTTTAAAATATAATCGTCTGCTCCAAGTTTCATAACACCTGCGGCAAACTCTTCTGAAACCGTTCCTGTAACGAGAATAAGAGGAATGTGAAGAGATCTTTCCCTGATGATTTTCAGCGCTTCTGTGGCGCTAAATTGAGGTAACGTATTATCTGCAAGAATGAGGTCTGGTTCAAACTGATCGAGATGCAACAAAAAATCTTCTTTCGTCATGGCTACCACGGATTCAAACTTAAGCCCGGATCTTTTCAACAACATTAACTCAATTTCAGCATCGGACGCAGTATCTTCCACCATCAATATTTTCAAAATCTTATTCATATTAAAATACAATTAGAGCAAGACTGCATATAAAAGGACCACTTTTGCTTTTTTTAAGCAGAAACTTCATCGCCAATCCTACTTTTCAAAACTACATTCTAACTACTGGGCACCTGGTTAAGAAGCATCCAATATAAACCTAACTCGGAAACAGCATTGATGAAGCTTTCAAACTCCACAGGCTTCACTATATAACTATTAGCGCCAAGTTCATAACATTTTTGCAGATCGGGATCTTCTTTGGAAGAAGTGAGAATCACTACAGGAATTTTCTTTGTTGCACTATTCGACTTAACCTTTTCCAGCACTTCCATACCATCTACCTTGGGCATCTTTAAGTCAAGCAATATGAGCTTGGGCTTAAAATTGATATTTCGTTCTGCAAATTTTCCTCTCCCAAAAAGAAAATCAAGCGCTTCTTCTCCATCTGATAAATGGATTAGGCTGTTAGCAAGATTTTTCTTGCGTAAGGCACGTATTGTCATTTCTGCATCATCCATATTGTCTTCTACAAGAAGAATTTCAACT
>ERZ778017.3608-NODE-3608-length-10801-cov-4.800112_pt1 | contig 10801 bp, 9 predicted proteins | sample MGYA00375747_ERZ778017 | MGnify/ENA primary metagenome ERZ778017 (study PRJEB29350, sample SAMN05509838) | bioreactor metagenome | biome: bioreactor; material: wastewater | place: South Africa: University of Cape Town | collected 2014-03-17 ... | reverse complement strand
CCGGGCCTGACGGATCATGAGATCGAGCCGATCCTTGAGGCTGCCAGCAAGGCGGGCGCGCGCGACGCGGGGTACGTGCTTCTGCGCCTGCCGCTCGAAATCAAAGCTCTTTTCCGCGAGTGGCTCGCTGAAGAATTTCCCGGCCGCGCCGAGCGCGTCATCTCGCTGTTGCAATCCATGCACGGCGGACGCGATTACACGCCGGAGTTCGGGCTGCGCCAGCGTGGCAGGGGCCCCTACGCAACGCAAATCGCGATGCGCTTCAGACTTGCGAAAAATCGACTGGGCCTTGCAGGCGAGCGCAGAGACTTACGCACAGACCTCTTCGAAAAGCCGGGAGACAGGGGAAAACAACTGAAGCTGCTTTGACGGCTTCTTGCGCGATGAGCAATCTCGCGCATGAGAATTTCCGATTCGCGCATCAGGCCGACGTTCGAGCTGGAATCCGCAGAGCATCAGCTCGGTTCGCGGCCGATTGCGGGCGTCGACGAGGCCGGGCGCGGACCTTGGGCGGGTCCTGTCGTTGCGGCGGCGGTCATTCTCAACCCGGACAAGATTCCCGCCAACATCGACGACAGCAAAGCGCTCGATGAAGATTCGCGCGCCTTTCTTTACCGGCGCATCATGAAGGTCGCGATTGTCGGTGTCGGCATCGCCGAAGTCGATCGTATCGACCGCGAGAATATTCTTGGCGCGACGCTCTGGGCCATGGCGAAGGCTGTGAGCCAGCTCGCCGACGTTCCCAAGCTTGTCCTCGTCGATGGCGATAAGATTCCGCGCGTTCAGATGACCGCCCGCGCCATCGTGAAGGGTGATTCAAAATGTCTCTCCATCGCCGCCGCGTCGATCATCGCCAAGGTCACGCGCGATCGGTTGATGATGGAATTCGCGCGCGACTACCCGGGCTACGGATTTGAACGCCACAAGGGCTACGGCACGCCGGAACATCAAGCGGCGATCAATAAACTCGGTGTCACGGCACTCCATCGCCGATCGTTCAGGCCTATACAGTTGGCCCTCGGCCTCGCTGACGATGTCGTGGCAAAGCGGCGGCCCCAGCCGGGATTCAGGTTGCAGGTGGAATCGAAAATATAAATTTTACCGGCCTCGACGCATATTCCCACACGCCCTCAATCATGTACAAAGATCATCGGCTCGCCGCTCAAGTTCTCGCGGTGAGGTCTCAGTCATTGTAGCGTTGGATTGTGTGTATGGCGTCGCGTCGCGTAAAGAGCCGCTCCGGGAGCGGAAGGATTCTCGTCGGTGATTGCATCGACCAGTTGAAACAGCTTGCGAGCGCAAGCGTCGATCTCGTCTTTGCCGATCCGCCTTACAATCTGCAGCTTGCAGGCGATCTTCTCAGACCCAACAACACGAAAGTCGCCGGCGTCGATGACGCGTGGGACAAGTTTCGGGATTTTGCCGAATACGACGCGTTCTGCCGTGCATGGCTTTCCGAATGCCGCCGCGTGCTGAAGCCAGACGGCGCGCTTTGGGTTATCGGCTCGTATCATAATATCTTCCGCCTCGGCGTGGCGATCCAGGATCTCGGCTTCTGGATTCAGAACGACGTCATCTGGCGCAAGGTGAACCCGATGCCGAACTTCCGCGGCAAGCGTTTCACGAATGCGCATGAGACGATGATCTGGGCCGGTCGCGATCGGAAGTCGCGGGTGACGTTCAACTACGAAAGCCTGAAAGCGTCGAATGACGACGTGCAGATGCGATCCGACTGGCTGTTCCCGATCTGCTCGGGACCGGAGCGATTGAAAGACGACGGCGGTCGCAAAGCGCATCCGACCCAAAAGCCAGAAGCGCTTCTTCATCGCATTCTTATCGCCTCGACGAAACCGGGCGATACGGTCCTCGATCCCTTTTTCGGTACCGGCACGACGGGCGCGGTGGCGAAGCGGCTTGGACGCAAATTCATCGGCATCGAGCGCGACACAGATTATGCCCAGGCTGCCGAGGAACGCATCGCGAAAGTGAGACCGTTGGATCTCGACGCCATCGAATCCATGCCCTCCAAGCGCAGCGAGCCGCGCATTCCGTTCGGTCAGATCCTGGAACTCGGCATCCTTGAGCCGGGCCAGAAATTATTCGACTTGCGTCGCCGCGTGCGGGCTGAGGTTCGGGCCGATGGAACCCTTGCTTGCGAAGGTCAGCAGGCGTCCATTCACAGGCTTGGCGCGTTGCTGCAAGGAAAGTCGGCTTGCAATGGATGGACCTACTGGCACTTCGAGGCCGAAGGAAAGTTGAAGCCGATCGACGTCCTGCGCGGCGAAGCTAAGCGGCAACTCGGTCTCGATCGGTCAGCTGCATCGCGAGTGACAGGATAGTCGGACTCAGGCGGCGTTCATGCCGTGCGCAATGACCTTTTTCATTACGCTCGGCAACGCTTGCGCGTGGAGATCGCGCCGCTGAACCCAGCGACAGCGCTCCTGCTCCGCCCAAAGCGTGAAGCTCGCATCGACGGGCACCAATGCCCTGTAGACGACGAGTTCAAGCCGGAAGTGCGTGAAGACGTGCACGACCGTCCCAGGAACCGGCATCCAGGATGTCGTCACCGGCGCGGCGCGGAGAGCTTCCTTCTTTGGCGGCGGCGCATCTCCCCAATGGGTGGATGGGACTTCCAGCATGCCGCCAAGCAAGCCCGCTTCCGGCCGCTGACGAAGCAGCACCGCACCATCATCGCGCTGCACGAGAAAGGCGACGCCGTAGCGCGAAGGGCGCGCCATTTTTGGGGCCTTGACCGGCAACAGTTCCGCCAAGCCGCGCGCATTCGCGGCGCAGTCCTGTTGCAGTGGGCAGACGAGACAAGACGGATTCTTCGGTGCGCAGATCTCGGCACCGAGATCCATCATCGCCTGGGCGAAGTCACCGGCCCGTCGCGTCGGCGTCAGCGTTGCGGCAAGGCGGCGTATCTCGGGCTTCGATGCCGGTAGCGCCTGCTGGACCGCAAAGAGCCTCGATACCACGCGTTCGATGTTGCCATCGACCGGCGTCGCCTTCTCACCAAATGCAATTGCGGCGATGGCCGCCGCCGTGTAGGGACCAATGCCCGGCAATTCGAGCAATTGCTTTTCGGTGCGCGGGAAGACGCCGCCGAAGTCGCGGACAACGGCATCCGCACAGGCCTTGAGATTGCGGGCCCTGGAATAATAGCCGAGACCCGCCCACTGCTGCAGAACTTCCTCCAGCTGCGCGGACGCGAGCGCGGCAACCGTCGGCCACCGCGCCACGAATTTCTGAAAATACGGGATGACGGCCTTCACGGTCGTCTGTTGCAGCATGATTTCGGAAAGCCAGACGCGGTAGGGATCGGCCTTCTTGCGCGGTCCGTAACGCCAGGGAAGATGGCGGCGTTCGCTGCCGTACCATAGAAGCAATGCCTCCACGGTTTCGGCGCCTGCCGGCCGCAGCGGCAGTTGCTTCTGATTTTTTTGAGGCGCGCCCATGCGTCCCCTGATCTCTGGTTGCGCCGGACTATCGAATCGCGTCGACAATGGTAGTTGTCCCATTCGCTATCACAAGCGCAGCCGAGACGCGGAACGCCATGAAAGGCCAACAACCCACAGCCGTCGTGCGCCCCTTGCCGGCCGACACCCGGTCAGGGAAGGGCTATTTCGGGCGCGCCGTAGGTTCGTTCGTGCCCAAGGTTGTGGCCGCGGCGTTCGAAAAATTCGGCTTCCATACGGCCGAAATCATGACGTCGTGGGAAACGATCGCAGGCGCCGACCTCGCCCGCATGACGCGGCCCGAGGCCATCAAGTGGCCGCGCGGTACCAAGGCGCGGGCCGCCGTCGATGACGATGGCGCACGAGGATCGGGGGCGACGCTCGTTGTCGCCTGCGATCCGTCGTTCGCCCTCGAAGTCTCATATCGGACGCGAGAGATCATCGATCGGATCAACCGCTATTTCGGATATCGCGCCATTGCGCAATTGAGGGTCGTTCAAACGCCCAAAACGGATAATTCCGCTGAGGGCAAAAGCGCCCCGCTTACAATTCTGAGAAATAGCCCAACGATACCAAGGCCTGAGACGAGGGGTGACCTCTCGGCGGCGCTGAAAGCGCTGCAGGACAGCGTCGCGGCCGCGACTCAACGCGCCTGAGCCGTCGTATCCCCGCCGAATTATCATACGTTCAGTTGCCAATCAGTGCACTTTCGGCTTAATCGAGCGCCGGAAACCGTGCTAGGCGGGCGCCCGATCGGATACGCGTTCCCGGCGACTTACCCCGAAAGGAGCCACGACCTTGACTGCATTCAAAAACACATTTTCGAGCCGTTCCTGCTTGCGCCGTGCCGCGTGGCTCGGCTTCGTGGCGACAATCGCAGTCGGCGGCATCGCCATCATTGGCGCCGGGCCGAGCTATGCCCAGCATAAGTCTGGGCCTGCGGAGGTTTCGGTCGACGAACTGATGAAGCCGGGCGATCTTCCCGACCTGACACTCGGACCTGCAGACGCAAAAGTCACCGTCATCGAGTACGCCTCGATGACTTGCCCACACTGTGCACATTTCGAGAATAACGTCTTCGACAGCTTCAAGAAGAAGTACATCGACACCGGCAAAGTCCGTTTCGTGTTCCGCGAATTTCCGCTCGACAATCTTGCTGCGGCGGTCTCGATGCTGGCGCGTTGCGCGGGCACGGACAAAGCTTTTCCGCTCATCCAGACATTCTATCAGAAACAGCCGGATTGGGCGTTCGTGCAGGGAAATCCGGTCCCGCATCTGTTCGATATCGCGAAACAAGCTGGATTTACGCAGGCCAGCTTCGACAAGTGCCTGACCGACCAGAAGCTGCTGGATCAGATTACGGCGGAGCGTAAGCGCGCCAGCGAGACGTTTGGCGTCAATGCCACACCTACCTTCTTTATCAATGGCAAAAGGCTCCAGGAAGCGCCAACGCTGGAAGATTTCGATAAGATCATCGAACCCCTTCTGGCGGAGAAGAAGTAGCCTGGAAATCGCAATGCCATTCTCACGCGCCTTGGGCCTTATCGTCACCGTCGTTGTGACGACGATGCTCGGTGCGTGCGGGGCTACTCTGCCGCAAACGGCAAGCATAACAGACGATGCGAACGCGGCGGGTGCAGCGTACCCTTCGACCGGGGCTACGACGCCCGATGAGATGCCGCAACCGTTCTCGAATGCCCCCGCCCCAATATCGTCCGGTCGCGAAGTTATCGCCCATCCGACGATCGCCGATATCATGGCTCCGAGCACGCTGCCGGAAATGAGCTGGGACAGCCCGACCGCGCCGGTGACGATCGTCCAATACATGTCACTGACCTGCCCGCACTGCCGGCATTTTCACGAAACCGTTTATCCGGAGCTGAAGCGGCGCTTCATCGACACGGGCAAGGTCCGCTATATTCTGCGTGAGTTCCCCATCGGAAAGTCGTCCGGCAACGCCACCATCGCGCTGCGCTGCGCGCCCTCTGACAAGTACCTGGAACTCTACGGAAAATTTATGGATCAGCAGCCCTCCTGGGTGTCCTTGGAGGTGCGGCTCGATAAGATCTATGCAGTGGCGCGTCAGGTGGGGATGACACGCCCTCAGTTTGACGCTTGCTTGCAGAATCAAGGCATGATCGCAAACCTCAAGTGGGTGAAGGATCGCGGGCGCAAGCTCGGCATCGTTGGTACACCGAACTTTTTCATCGGTACCAAGCTCATCAAGAAAGAGCTGACGATTGCCGAAATTGCCGACTACGTCGAGCAAGCCGAGCAGCATGGCGGTACGCCGACGGCGGCAGCGACCCCTTAGCGCCGTCCTCGTAGCGGTCCTGAGCCACACTGAGCAGGCATCGAGGACTACAAGACGATATGAAAATTACGCGCCTCCGGATTCTCGGATTCAAATCGTTCGTCGATCCGACCGAGCTCGTCATCGAGCCCGGCCTAACGGGCGTTGTCGGACCGAACGGCTGCGGCAAATCAAATCTCCTCGAAGCGCTTCGCTGGGTCATGGGTGAGACGTCGCACAAATCCATGCGCGCCGCCGCGATGGACGATGTAATTTTCGCCGGTGCGAGCGGCCGCCCCGAGCGTCAGAGTGCCGAAGTTACGATGTTTCTCGACAACAGCGCACGTCGAGCGCCCGCCGAACTCAACGGCAGCGACGTCATCGAGATTACGCGACGCATCGAGCGTGAAGCGGGCTCTGCTTATCGCATCAATGGACGGGAAGTCCGGGCGCGCGACGTCAAAGTCCTGTTTGAAGACGCTTCGACTGGCGCACGTTCTCCGGCGCTGGTGCGCCAAGGTCAAATTGGGGAACTGGTCAACGCCAAGCCTGAACAGCGCCGCCGCATTCTCGAAGACGCCGCGGGCATCGCCGGTCTCCACACGCGCCGTCATGAGGCCGAGCTGCGCCTCAAGGCCGCCGAAGCCAATGTCGAACGTCTCAGCGACGTAGTCGGGCAGCTGCAGTCGCAGTCCGACGCCTTGAAACGCCAGGCACGTCAAGCGCGGCGCTATAAGGAAATTTCGGGCGAAATCCGCCAGCAGGAAGCGCTCGCCATGCACCTTGCGTGGCAAGACGCGCAACAGAGCGTCGAGCGCGATGAAGCGCAGCTGGCCGACGCCATGGCACGCCTCGGGGCAGCGACCGAAGCCGAGGCAAAAGCCTTCAATGAAGAACTGCGGCTTGCGGAAGAATTGCCGCCCCACCGGGAAGCGGAAGCGGCAAAGGCCGCGGCGCTTGCCCGCTTCAAGATCGAGCAGGAAAATCTCGATCGCGAGGCACAACGCGCTGCCGACCGGGCCCGCGAACTCGACGCTCGCCTGAAACAGCTCGAGGCGGATCTGACGCGCGAAACAGGCTTTATCAAAGAAGCGAAGGAAACACTCGTTCACCTCGACGCGGATCTCGCCGCGATCAAGGAGGCCGACCTTAACGCGGTCGACGAAGAAGCGTCTGAACGCGCCAACCTTGAAAAGGCAGAAGCTCACCGCGTCGAAACGGACGCGCGCTTCGCCGATATCACGCATCGCGCGGCCGAGGCGCGCGCCAAGCTCCGAAGCCTGGAAGAAGCTCTCAAGGAGCGTAAGGATCTGGTCGCGACGATCACGCGACAGGTCGCGTCGCTCGATGCGCAAATCGAGGATTTAGTCGCGAAGGCGCCGAACCAGGAACAACTTACCGAGGTGTCAGAGCGCGGGCAGGCCTTGGCGCAAGAGATTACCGCTATCGAAGGCCAAACGATCGTCGCCGAAGAAGCAGTGAGGACTTCGCAGGCCGAGGCGAAAGCGCGGCGCGATGAAGCCCAGCGCGTCCGGCTCGCAGCCAATGCCTTTTCAACTGAACGCGAGACGATCGCAAAGCTGCTTGCGGTCGCGGATGAAGGCGCTTATCCGCCCGCCGTCGATCAGATTCGTGTTTCTCCGGGCTACGAAACGGCGCTCGGCGCGGCGCTCGGGGACGATCTTGAAGCGCCGCTCGAAACCGATGCGAGCGTTCACTGGCGTCACCTCGACGTTCCGGCCGAAGATCATGCGTTGCCTGCCGAGGCTGAGCCGTTGGTCATGCACGTCCAGGCGCCACAAGAGTTGACGCGCCGCCTGCGCCAGATCGGGGTCGTGCATCGCTCCGCGGGTCCGCTTTTGCAACCGCACTTGAAGCCGGGCCAGCGCCTTGTCTCGCCGGAAGGGGATTTGTGGCGATGGGACGGTTTCGTCGCTGCGGCCGGTGGCGTTACGCCGGCCGCGCAGCGGCTTGCACATAAGAACCGCCTGCTGGAACTCGATCGCAATGCTCAAGCTGTCCTGAACGAAGCAAAGGACACGATCGATGCCGAGCGCGCGGCTGCCGAAGCTGCACAGAAAGCCGAGACCGAAGAACGGCGGCTTCGCCAACTCTGGCGCGACAAGCAGAATGAACTCGCGCAGGTACGCCAAAAACTGACGGCGCTCGAGAAGCTTCAGCGGGAAAGTGAAACGCGGCTTGCGGCAGTGACCGCCCAGCGCGCCCGCGCCGATGAAGACCTGACCAATGCTCAAGCGCGGCATGTCGAGATCGAAGCACACATCGTGACGATGAGCGCAGGCGAAGATCTCGAACCACAGCTCAAGGCGGCCCAGACGGAAGCCGAGCAGGCGAGACGGGATGTGGCCGAAACGCGGGTGCGGCTCGGAAGCCTCGAACGGGATCGTCAGATCCGGGCCGAGCGCATCCGACATGCAAATGCTGACATCGCGCGCTGGCAGGGCCGGCACGCAAGCGCCGAGCAGCAAGTCCAGGCGCTCGAAGCGCGGCTCGCTGAAACCAGGGGCGAGATCGAGGCCAATGCGGATTTACCGGAACGTATCGCCGCGCAACGCGAAACTCTGCTTTCGGCCTTGTCGCGCGCGGACGAAGAGCGGCGGAGCGCTGCCGACCGCCTTGCTGTCGCGGAAGCGGCGATCCGCACCGCGACGGAGGCATTGAGGACCATTCAATCGGACGTGTCGGCGGCGCGTGAGGCCAACGCCCGCATCGAGACGCGCCTGGAAAGTGCCCGCCAACGTCGACAAGATGCGGCGCGGCATATTCGGGAAACGTTCGAAGTCGCGCCGGAAGATTGCCTCGCGATCGCAGCGGTGTCCGAGTTCACGACGATCCCGCCGCTCGCGGATGTCGAAAAGCAACTGACGCGCCTCAAGGCTGATCGCGAGCGGCTCGGTGGCGTGAACTTGCAGGCGGACGAAGATCTCGCCGAAGTTGCGAAGCAGCTGGACGGTTTGGTTGCCGAGCGAACAGATCTTGAGCAAGGCATCCTGAAATTGCGCAGCGCCATTCAGCAGCTCAACCGCGAAGGCAAGGCTCGGCTCGACGACGCATTCACCACCGTCAATGCGCATTTCGAACGGCTATTTACGCATTTGTTCGGAGGTGGCGAGGCGCGGCTCGAAATGATCGAAAGTCCGGAAGATCCGCTCGAAGGCGGTCTTGAGATCATCGCGAAGCCGCCAGGCAAGAAGCCCGCTACACTGTCATTGCTGTCGGGCGGTGAACAAACGCTGACTGCGCTATCGTTGATTTTCGCGGTCTTCCTTACCAACCCGTCGCCCATTTGCGTTCTGGACGAAGTCGATGCGCCCTTGGACGACGCCAACGTCGATCGTTTCTGCAGGCTGATGGAACAGATGGCGAGCGAGACGGCAACGCGATTCCTCGTCATCACGCACCATCCGATGACGATGGCACGCATGAACCGTCTCTTTGGTGTCACGATGGCCGAAAAAGGCGTCTCTCAACTCGTATCAGTCGATTTGCAGACGGCCCAAAGCTTCCGGGAGGCGGGTTAATCACAAGCGCAACGTCCGGTTCGGGTGGGAACCCGATCTGCAACGGACGCGTTTCCTCCTTCTAGAAAGAATGGAGGCTGTCCGTGGCAAGGCAACAGTATTCCCCCACGAAAGGGGAAGTTATTGGAACGACCGACGCGCGGCAGGCCAGCCCGCGTAAGATGAATTTTCGCGTCTTGATTATCTCGACGGCGCTCATCACCGCGATTTTCCTAGGGTTCGTGATTGTGTTCCTCTATCAGACGCCACCCGCAATGGATGGCACAGATAAGGCGGGCGTCGTGAGCCATCCTGTGACCACCGTGCCTCAGGAAGGAACCCCACTGCCTAAGGTCGAAGGTGCTACCAACCCCGGAAGCGCCGTTCGGAAGCAGGAGACGGCTCCTCCCCCGTCGCCATGAGGCCTGGACTGACGGCGCAACCGTTCAGCAACCGGACGGCTGCGCCTTTTCGCCGTACCCGCGGCAGCAGCCATCAAATCCCCATTTCCTTGACACTCCCAGACCCCCTATCTATGGTCCGCGCCGTCGATCTCCCGCAGCGGCTGGATTTTCCGCATTTCTGGATGGTTTGAACCATGTCAGGCGATGGCAAGGGTCAATCTCCCGGCGACGGTGAAATCAGCCCGGAAGACCGTGAGGCAATCCGCAAACGGTCGGAGGAACTTGGCCAAAAGCTCAGTGCTCTCAAGGCGCAACGAGCGAAGGTCGAGCTTCCGGCGGCGCAACAGCGAGGCCAGTCCGATTTCGGGGCGGCCTTCAAGTTTGCCGCTGAGTTGGTCGTCGGAGTTGTCGTGGGCGGCGGACTCGGCTGGGCTCTCGACAAGCAATTCGGCACGGCGCCTTGGCTCATGATCGTTCTGGTCATCCTTGGCTTCGCTGCAGGTCTTTTGAATGTTGTCCGCGCTGCTCAAGAGGCGCAGGCAAAAAACGAAGCGCTGCAGAAAGCAGCGCCGTCCGTCAAAGATGACGACGATTGAGCCGCAGGGGGTAGAGCTTGGCTGCTGAAGTTGCTGGAGGAACCGCTCATCACGGACCGATGGAGCAGTTCGAGGTCCACAAGATCTTCTCGCTCCATCTGTTTGGTCAGGATGTTTCGTTCACGAACTCGGCCCTGATGATGGTCGTGGCGCTGGTGCTCATCTCGGGCTTCATGGTTTTTGCCATGAGATCGCGCTCTTTGGTGCCGACTCGGATCCAGTCGATGGCCGAGGTCCTCTACGAATACATCGCCGGAATGGTTAAAGAAAACCTCGGCGAAGAGGGCATGAAATACTTCCCCTGGATCTTCTCGATCTTCATCTTCGTCCTGGTTCTGAATTTCATCGGCTTGATACCCGGCGTCTTCACGGTGACGAGCCACATCATCGTCACTTTTGCCCTGGCCGCGATGGTCTGGATCACCGCCACAGTCATCGGCTTCTGGAAGCACGGCTTCAAGTATCTCAAGCTGTTCGTTCCTGAGGGCGTGCCGTTCTGGTTGCTGATCGTCATCGTTCCGATCGAACT
>ERZ778017.3607-NODE-3607-length-10803-cov-142.910030_pt1 | contig 10803 bp, 9 predicted proteins | sample MGYA00375747_ERZ778017 | MGnify/ENA primary metagenome ERZ778017 (study PRJEB29350, sample SAMN05509838) | bioreactor metagenome | biome: bioreactor; material: wastewater | place: South Africa: University of Cape Town | collected 2014-03-17 ... | reverse complement strand
GGCACGAAGCCCTCGGCCTTGGCGTCGTACACGCCGGTGATCAGGCCCATGAACTCGCTGGCCACGTTGCGGTGGAACCACGGCGGCCGGAACGTGTGCTGCGCGACCAGCCAGCGCGGCGGGAAGATCGCGAAATCCACGTTTGCCGTGCCGGCGGTGTCGCTGGGCGAGGTCAGCACGGTGAAGATCGACGGATCGGGATGGTCGACGCTGATCGAGCCGATCGTGTTGAAACGGCGCAGGTCGTACTTGTACGGCGCGTAATTGCCGTGCCAGCCGACCACGTCCAGCGGCGAATGGCCGATCTTCGCCGACCACAACGCACCCTGGAATTTCGCCACCAGTTCGAACGCGCCCTCGACGTCCTCGTACGCTGCCACCGGGGTGAGGAAGTCGCGCGCGTTGGCCAGGCAATTGGAGCCGATCGGGCCGAGATCCGGCAGGCGCAGCAGCGCGCCGAAGTTCTCGCAGACGTAACCGCGCGCCTCGCCATCGAGCAGGTCCACGCGGAAGCGCACGCCACGCGGAACCACCGCGATCTCCTGCGGCTCCAGCTCGATCACGCCCAGCTCGGTGGCCAGCCGCAGCCGACCCTGTTGCGGCACGATCAGCAGCTCACCGTCGGCGTCGTGGAAGAACCGCCCCTGCATCGAGCGATTGGCCGCATACAGATGGATGCCGATGCCCGCCTGCTCCGCCGGCCCGCCATTGCCGGCCAGGGTGACCAGGCCGTCGATGAAATCCGTCGGCTGCGCCGGCAGCGGCAGCGGATCCCAGCGCAACTGGTTCGGCGTGGCCGGCGCCTCGTCGAAACGGTTGTGGAAGGTGGCATGCGCCAGCGGCTGGAACGGCTGATGCACCGCCGCCGGGCGGATGCGATACAACCAGCTGCGCCGGTTGCTGTGGCGCGGCGCGGTGAATGCGGTGCCGGAGAGCTGTTCGGCGTAGAGGCCGTGGGCCACGCGCTGCGGCGAGTTCTGGCCGACGGGCAGCACACCCTTGATCGCCTCGCTGGCGAATTCGTTGGCGAAGCCGGATTGGTAGCCTGGTGACAGGTTCACTGCGGGTGCTCCGAATTTCGTGTTCAAGGTAGCCATGCCCTTCGACTTCGCCTGTCCTGAGCTTGTCGAAGGGCTCAGGGTGATCGGTTCTCACCGTACCGTTCGCGCTGAGCGTAGCTTGCGCAGCAAGCGGAGTCGAAGCGACTCAGGGCGAGCGTTGATGCCGGTGCTTGCCCTTGGCCAAGCCGCCAATCTTTTTCCAATCGCCTGCCATGTACGTCAGCTTCTTCGCACGACTCCAGCCTTTCAGTTTGCGCTCCATGACCAGGGCTTCGTAACGCGTTTCAAAACCTTCCGTGTGGAGCAATTTCAGTGGGCGCCGGCTTGAGGTGTGGACGCTGCCCTTGCCTTCGTCATGCTGCGCCAGTCGTTTGCTCGGATCGTCGGTATGACCGATGTAGAAACTGCCGTCGGCGCATTCGAGGATGTACAGGGTGAATTCCATTTCGCTGGCTTCCTTGCCGTCTGGTCGCTTGCGTGCCCTTCGACTTCGCCGCTGCGCGGCTACGCTCAGGGTGATCGGTTCAGACAATCCGCTCGCCCTGAGCGTAGGCCCGAAGGGCCGAAGTCGAAGGGTCGCCCGAGTCCGGGACTACAGAACCCCGCGCTTCATCTGGTCCCGTTCGATACTCTCGAACAGCGCCTGGAAATTTCCCTCGCCGAAACCTTCGTTGCCCTTGCGCTGGATGATCTCGAAGAAGATCGGGCCGATGCAGTTCTGGGTGAAGATCTGCAGCAGCAGGCGCTTCTTCGTCTCCTGGTCGGCGTCGATCAGGATCTTGTTCTTCTGCAGGCGCGGCACGTCCTCGCCGTGGCCCGGGATGCGCAGGTCGACCACCTCGAAGTAGGTGTCCGGCGTGTCGAGGAATTCCACGCCGGCCTCGCGCATCGCCTCCACCGTGGCGTAGATGTCGTCGGTGAAGCAGGCGATGTGCTGGATGCCTTCGCCGTGGTAGGCGTCGAGGTATTCGTTGATCTGGCTCTTCGGATCGCTCGACTCGTTCAGCGGGATGCGCACGATGCCGTCCGGCGCGGTCATCGCCTTGGACACCAGGCCGGTCTTGGCGCCCTTGATGTCGAAGTAGCGGATCTCGCGGAAGTTGAACAGCTTCTCGTAGTAGTCCGACCACTTCTGCATGTTGCCGAAATGCAGGTTGTGGGTGAGGTGGTCGATGAAGGTGAGGCCAAAACCGGTCGGGTTCTGATCGGCGCCTTCGATCGCCACGTAGTCGGCGTCGTAGATGCTGCCCGCGTCGCCGTAGCGGTCGACCAGGTACAGCATGCAGTCGCCGATGCCCTTGATCACCGGCGCGTTGACCGCCTTGCTGGCTTCCTTGTGCGTAACCTGCTCGCCGCCGTTGCCCAGCACGGCTTGCAGCACCTGCGTGCCGGGCTTGCGGAAGCGGATGGCGAAGCCGCAGGCGCAGGGGCCATGGGCCTTGGCGAAATCCGCGGCGAAGGAATCGGGGTCCTCGTTGACCAGGAAGTTCACGCCGTTCTGCCGGTAGACGGTGATTGGCCGCGACTTGTGTTTCAGCACTGCCGCGAAGCCCATCCGCTTGAACAGTTCGTGCAGCTCCCCGGCACGACCGGCGGGCGCGGCGAACTCGACGAATTCGAAGCCGTCGATCCCCATCGGGTTGTCGAAGGTGCTGACCTGCATGCCAAGGTTGGGCTGGGCGTTCATGGCGCTCTCCTGATTGTCGGTGCACGATGGCCGCCCACGAGCGTGCCATCACCACTGGTAATCCTTCGTTATAGTTACAAATGAAACCAATTGCAAGGAACCCGTCCATGTCCCTCCGCCACAAGAGCACGCCGGCCCGCGCCGAGCACGCCCCGTTGCAACTGGAGCACTTCCTGCCCTACCGGCTGTCGATCCTGTCCAACACGATCAGCCAGACGATCGCCGACGACTACCAGAGCCGCCACGATCTCTCGGTGACGGAATGGAGGGTGATGGCGGTGCTGGCCCGCTTCGAAGGGCTGTCCGCGCGCGAGGTGGCCGAGCGCACGGCGATGGACAAGGTGGCGGTGAGCCGCGCGCTGGCGCGCCTGGTCGCCGCGGGCCGGGTGGATCGCACGGTGCACGACAACGACAAGCGCCGCTCGGTGCTCAAGCTCAGCGCCGCCGGCTGGGCCATCCACGACGACGTCGCCCCGATGGCCCGCGCCCGCGAACGTGAAGTGCTGGCCAAACTCGATGCCGAGGAGCGCCAGTGGCTGGAGCGGATACTGGACAAGCTGCTGGCCTGAAGGCCGAGAATGGGGAATAGGGAATCGGGAATGGGAGAGCACAGCGCCGCGGCGTGAGCTTTGACGATTCTCCATTCCCTATTCCCCATTCCCGGCCTCAACGCACCCCGTGCATCAACCGGTTCACCAGCGGCGCGATGGCGAGCAGCAGCGCGCCGGCGCCGAGCAGCAGCCAGAAGCTGAAGGTGAAGCCGTCGAGTGCGGCGCTGGCGGTGAGGCCGTGGGTGCCGGTGATGCGGCTGGCGAACAGGCCGGACAGGTTGCCGCCCACCGCCAGTGACAGGAACCAGCCGCCCATCGCGAAGCCCACCAGCTTCGGCGGCGCCAGCTTGGTCACCATCGACAGGCCGATCGGCGACAGGCACAGCTCGCCCAGGGTCTGCATCACGTAGCACAGCACCAGCGGCCAGAACGGGATCAGTCCGTTCGCGCCCAGCAGACGTGACAGCGCGTACACCAGCACCAGGAAACCCAGCGCGTTGAAGATCAGACCGAAGCCGAACTTGCGCGGGATCGACGGCTCGCGCCGGCGCTTGTCCAGCCACGCCCACACCAGCGCCACCAGCGGCGCGAACACGATGATGGCCAGCGGGCTCACCGACTGGAACCAGCCCACCGGGAACGTCCAGCCGCCGAACAGGCGCCGGTCCACCAGGTTTTCGGCGAGGAAATTGAAGGTGGTGCCGAGCTGGTAGTAGAACATCCAGAACAGCACGTTGAAGGCGAAGATGATCAGCATCGCGATCACCCGGTGCGTCTGCACCCGGCCGTGCCGCGCCGCTTCCGTCAACAGCATCGCCGCCACCACCACGAACAACGCGCCGAGCACCCACTGCAGGCCGCGCGCGCCAATGCCCGAGAGCAGCCAGTACACCACCGGCACCGCGGCCAGCGCGCCGGCCACCACCCACAGCACGCGCCAGCGGCTTTCCGCGCCGTGCGCGGGCCGGCCCACGCCCCTGAGCTGGCGCCGGCCGAACCAGAACCACAGCAGGCTCAGCAGCATGCCCACGCCGGCCGTGACGAACACCAGCCGGTAGTTCTGCTGCAGCGGGGTGTCGGTGAAATGCGCGGCCATCCAGCCGGTGAGCAATGGCGCGATCAGCGCGCCGGCATTGATGCCCATGTAAAACAGGGTGAAGCCGCGGTCGCGACGCGGGTCATCAGGCGCGTAGAGCTGGCCGACCATCGAGGAGATGTTCGGCTTGAACAGGCCGTCCCCGACGATCACCAGCGCCAGCCCCAGCAGCAGCATCACGCGCTCGGGCAGCGCCAGCACGAACAGGCCGGCCGCCATCACCGCCGCGCCGAGCAGGATCGTGCGCTGGTAGCCGATCAGCTTGTCCGCCACCCAGCCGCCGAAGATGCCGGTGCCGTAGATCAGCGCGGTGTACGAACCGAAGATCGCGCTGGCCCACGCCTGGCCCGAACTGTCGCCGTGATAGAACTCGGCCACGATGTACAACGCCAGCGCCCAGCTCACGCTGTAGAACGCGAAGCGCTCCCAGAACTCGGTCATGAACAGCATCCACAGCGGTCGCGGATGCCCGAGCAGTTGCGGGTAATCGGGTGTCGAGACGACGTCGGCGCTGCCAGTCTGGCTCATGCATGTCCTTCATCGGCATGCGAGAGGCAGCCGCAAGCGGCCAGATGTAACCGGGCGCCTGGCATGGCGTCAATGGCTGGGAAGCGGGGAATAGGGAATGGGGAATAGGGAATCGGAAGAGCGGCGCGACGCTGTCGCTTTGCCTATTCCCTATTCCCTACTCCCTATTCCCGGCCCTCAGCGCACTCCATGCATCAGCTTGTTGATCAACGGCGCGATCAGGAACAGCAGCACGCCGCCGCCGAGCAGGATCCAGAAGCCGGAGGTGTAGCCGGACAGGGCCGAGTCCACGGTCATGCCGGACTCGCCGCTGACGTGGGCGGCGAACAGGCCGGCCAGGTTGTTGCCGATCGCGGTGGACAGGAACCAGCCGCCCATGCCCAGCCCGACCAGCCGCACCGGCGCCAGCTTGGTCACCATCGACAGGCCGATCGGCGACAGGCACAGCTCGCCGGCGGTCTGCAGCACGTAGCACAGCACCAGCGTCCACAGCGGGATCATGCCGTCGCTGCCGACCAGCGCGGACAGCGCGTACATCAGCACCGCGAAGCCCAGCGCGTTGCCGATCAGGCCCAGGCCGAACTTGCGCGGGATCGACGGCTCGATGCGGCGCTTGTCCAGCCAGCCCCAGGCCAGTGCGATCAGCGGCGCCAGCAGCACGATCGCCACCGGGTTGACCGACTGGAACCAGCCGATCGGGAACTCCCAGCCACCCAGGTTGCGGTCGACGATGTGCTGCGCCAGGAAGTTGAACGAGCTGCCGGCCTGCTCGAAGAACATCCAGAACAGCACGTTGAAGGTGAAGATGATCAGCATCGCGATCACCCGCTGGATCTGCACGCGCCCGGTGCGGATCGCCTCGATCACCAGCATCACGCCCACGCCGAGGAACAGCACGCTCAGCAGCCACTGGATCGCCACCGCGCCGGCCTTGTCCATCAGCAGATAGACCAGCGGAATCGCCGCCAGCACGCCGAGCACCACGTACGCCACGCGCATGCGGCCACCCTGCTCCGGCGTCGGACGGCCTACCGGGCCGAGCTGGCGGCGGCCGAACCAGAACCACACCAGGCTGATCAGCATGCCCACGCCGGAGGCGGCGAACACCACGTGGTAGTTGTGGTGGCCGGGGGTGCCGAACACCTTGTTGGCGAGGATGCTGGTCAGCACCGGCGCAATCAGCGCACCGGCGTTGATGCCCATGTAGAACAGCGTGAAGCCGCGGTCGCGGCGCGAGTCGCCCGGCGCGTAGAGCTGGCCGACCATCGAGGAGATGTTCGGCTTGAACAGGCCGTTGCCGACGATGATCGTGGCCAGGCCCAGCATGAACACCTCGTGGCTGGGCAGCATGATCATGAACAGGCCGGCCGCCATCACCACCGCGCCGAGCAGGATCGAGCGCTGGTAGCCGAGGATCTTGTCGGCCACGTAGCCGCCGAACACTGCGGTGGCGTAGACCAGCGCCAGGTAGGCGCCGTAGGTGCGGCTGGCGTCCGCCTGGCCGGCGTCGTTGCCGTCGTAGAACTGCGCCACGATGTACAGCGTGAGCGCCCAGCGCATGCCGTAGAACGCGAAGCGCTCCCAGAACTCCGACATGAACAGCATCCACAGCGGTCGCGGATGGCCAAGCAGTTGCGGGTATTCCGGCAGCGGCGCGGCCGTGGAGTTGCTCGTCGTCATGGGGTTTCCGTGAGAGTGATGCGCCAGCTGCGGCCGGCGTGATCGCAAGATATTGCGTCGAAGATGTAACCGGCCCACGGCGCGCCGTCAACCCGCGGCACGCCGGCGCACCGTCGCCACCGCCATGCTTCGTCGCGCGACGAAACCTCCCCGCGGCCGCCGACTTACACTGCGGGCATGCGCAAAACCGTCTGGCCCGAACACCTGTTCAAACCCGCCGCCGCACTGGCCGAACCCAGCCGCGCCGCGATGCTCGCAGCCCTGCTGGATGGCGTCGCCCTGCCTGCCGGCGAGCTGGCCCAACTGGCCGGCATCAGTGCCGCCACTGCCAGCGCGCACCTGGCGCGACTGGTCGCCGAGGGCTTCGTCGCGGTCGAGCCGCAGGGCCGCCACCGCTACTACCGATTGGCCAATGCCGACGTGGCCGCCGCCCTGGAGGCGATGGCCAGCCTGATGCCACGACCGCCACCGCGCCAGCGACCGGGCGATCCGTCGCTGTGGCGTGCGCGGTTGTGCTACCACCATCTGGCCGGCCAGCTCGGCGTGCTGTTGCGCGAATCGCTGCTGCAACGCGGCTGGCTGCAACTCGATGGCGACGGTTGCGGCCTCAGCCGGGCAGGACGCGACGCGCTGCAGCGGCTCGACCTGCTGGCCGCCGACAGCCCGGCCACCTTGCGCGGCCGGCTATGCCTGGACTGGACCGAACGCCGCCATCACGTCGGCGGTACGCTGGGACGCGATCTGGCGCACGGCATGATCGATCGGGTCGGCTGGCTGCGCCGGCGGCCGAGCAGCCGCGCACTGACACCTACCCCGCTGGGCGCGGCGGCGCTGGCGCGCGAGTTCGGCATCGACGCCGACGCGCTCGACGCCGTTTCCGGCTGAGCGAGTCGCCGTCGTCAGACGCCGAGTTCGGTGCGCACGTCGAGCAACTCGGGGAAAAACTCCAGGTCCAGTGCCTTCTTCAGGAAACTCACCCCGGACGAGCCGCCGGTGCCGCGGCGATGGCCGATGATGCGCTCCACCGTCTTCATGTGGCGGAAGCGCCACAGCTGGAAGCTCTCCTCCACGTCCACCAGTTGCTCGCACAGGTGGTACTCCGGCCAGAAATCCGCACGGCCCTCGTAGATGCGCTTGAGTACCGGCAGCAGGCCCGCGTTGCGGCGGTAGGGCTGGGTCCAGTCGCGATCGAGCAGCTCGGCCGGCACCGCATGGCCGCGGCGCGACAGGTAGCGCAGGAACTCGTCGTACAGGCTGGGTGCCTCCAGCACCGCACGCAATCCGGCCTGCGCGACCGGGTCATGCGCGAACACCTTGAGCATCGCGGCATTCTTGTTGCCCAAGGTGAACTCGATCTTGCGGTACTGCAGCGACTGGAAACCCGACGATGGCCCCAGCACGCCGCGGAACTCCAGGTATTCCGACGGAGTGAGCGTCTCCAGCACCGCCCATTGCTCGAACAGTTGGCGCTGCACCTGCTTCACCCGCGCCAGGATCTTCAGGCAGGCATCGACATCATCGCGCTGCAGGTGCGCCACCGCGGCGGTGAGCTCGTGCAGCATCAGCTTCATCCACAGCTCGGCCACGTGGTGCTGCACGATGAACAGCATCTCGTCGTGATGCGGCGGATTGCTCAGCGGCTGCTGCGCCGACAGCAAGGTGTCCAGCTGCAGGTAGCCGCCGTAGGTGATCTGTCCGTTGAGGTCGGTCTGGATGCCCGCTTCGAGATCGCGCTGGTTGTCGCTCATGGTGTTCCGCCGTGTCATCGGAAACGGGCATGGTAACGGTTGGGGCGACGCATGAACCTTGATCCAGGACAGGGGCGCGCCGCCGGTAGGAGCGCACCCTGTGCGCGATGCCTTTAAGGCAGGGATTCGGGATTCGCAAAGGCATCGTGCACAGGGTGCGTTTACAAGGGTTTCGGGCTTCGGAACCGCTCTTCCATACCGCCACGCATGCTGCACTGTACCTTGCAGTGCAGCATGCCCGCCTGTTATCAAGCGCGGTCTTGCGCAGTCGTTTGCGGCCCGGTCGCAACCGGCGGAACACGCGCCACCAGGTTTTTCTCTGTACTCACTCCGGAGCGAGTCGTGACCATCGCCGCCAAGTTTGAAATCGAATACCTGCAGTACCTCGATGCCGAAGGCAAGGAAGTCCGCAAGGATCTTCCCGAGTTCGCCAAGGACCTCGACCACATGGTCGAGCTGTACAAGCTGATGCTGTCCACCCGCGTGTTCGACGCCAAGTCGATCGCGCTGCAGCGCACCGGCAAGCTGGGCACCTACGCCAGCTGCCTCGGCCACGAGGCTGCCCATGTCGGCATCGGCAGCGCGATGAAGCCCGAAGACGTCTACGCACCGAGCTACCGCGAATACGGCGCGCAGCTGTATCGCGGCGTGCAGCCGCGCGAGGTCTACATGTACTGGGGGGGCGACGAACGCGGCAACGACTACCAGAAGGAGCCGGCGCGCCACGACTTCGCGTGGAGCGTGCCGATCGCCACGCAATGCCTGCACGCGGCCGGCTCGGCGCTGGCGTTCAAGATCCGCGGCGAGAAGCGCGTGGCGGTGTGCACCATCGGCGACGGCGGCTCGTCCAAGGGCGACTTCTACGGCGCCATCAACATGGCCGGCGCGCGCCAGCTGCCGCTGGTGGCGGTGATCGTCAACAACCAGTGGGCGATCTCGGTGCCGCGCAAGATCCAGTCCGGTGCGCCGACGCTGGCACAGAAGGGCATCGCGGCCGGCCTGTTCTGCATCCAGGTCGACGGCAACGACATCATCGCGGTGCGCAAGGCGATGGAGGACGCACTCGATCGCGCGCGCAACGGCGAAGGCGGCAGCGTGCTGGAACTGGTCACCTATCGCCTGGGCGACCACACCACCGCCGACGACGCGCGTCGCTACCGCGGCAAGGAAGAGGTCGACGAGGCCTGGGCCAAGGAGCCGATGAAGCGCCTGCGCAACTGGCTGGTGAAGAAGAAAGTGTGGGACGACGCCAAGGAAGAGGCGTGGAAGGCCGAATGCGACGAGTGGATGGACAACGAGGTCAACGCGTACCTGGAAACCAGGACCCAGCCGGTCTCGGCGATGTTCGACTACACCTTCGCGGAGCTGCCCGCCGACCTCGAAAAACAGCGCGACCACGTTCTCTCGCTTGACCAGAAGGCCCACTAAGCCATGGCACAAATCACTCTCATCGAAGCGGTCACCCAGGCGCTCGCCTACGAAATGGCCCATGACGAATCGGTCGTGGTGCTGGGCGAAGACGTCGGCGTCAACGGCGGCGTGTTCCGCGCCACCCAGGGCCTGCAGGAAAAGTTCGGCGAGTGGCGCGTGATCGACACGCCGCTGGACGAAATGACCATCGCCGGCGTCACCGTCGGCATGGCCGTGCAGGGCATGAAGCCGGTGGCCGAGGCGCAGTTCGAAGGCTTCATCTACCCGATGATGGAGCACATCGCCTGCCACGCCGCGCGCATGCGCAACCGCACCCGCGGCCGCCTCACCGTGCCGGCCGTGTGGCGCGCGCCGTGGGGCGGCGGCATCCGCGCACCGGAGCATCACTCCGAAGCGAACGAGCACCTGTTCACCAACATCCCCGGCCTGCGCGTGGTGATGCCGTCCTCGCCCGCGCGTGCCTACGGCCTGCTGCTGGCGGCGATCCGCGATCCCGATCCGGTGATGTTCTTCGAGCCCAAGCGCATCTACCGCCAGTACAAGGAAGAGGTGCCGGACGACGGCGAGGCGCTGCCGCTGGACGTGTGCTTCGTGCTGCGCGACGGCACCGACGTGACCCTGGTGAGCTGGGGCGCACAGGTGAAGGAAGCGCTGGAAGCAGCCGACGCGCTGGCCGCCGAAGGCATCAGCGCCGAAGTGATCGACGTGGCCACGCTGACCCCGCTGGACTTCGACACCATCGCCGAGTCGGTGGCCAAGACCGGCCGCTGCGTGATCGTGCACGAAGCCCCCAAGACCGCCGGCTTCGGCGCCGAGATTGCCGCCCGCCTGGCCGAGGAATGCATGTACGACCTGCTTGCCCCGGTCGAACGCGTCACCGGCCCCGACACCCACATCCCGCTGTTCCGCCTGGAAATGAAATACCTGCCGAGCGTGGAACGCGTCGTCGACGCGGCGAAGCGTACATTGGCGGCAAGCTGAGGCTTGCCGCCGGGAATCGGGAATAGAGAATAGGGAATGG
>ERZ778017.3606-NODE-3606-length-10804-cov-134.844079_pt1 | contig 10804 bp, 8 predicted proteins | sample MGYA00375747_ERZ778017 | MGnify/ENA primary metagenome ERZ778017 (study PRJEB29350, sample SAMN05509838) | bioreactor metagenome | biome: bioreactor; material: wastewater | place: South Africa: University of Cape Town | collected 2014-03-17 ... | reverse complement strand
CGGTCCACATCCGCGAGATCCACGGATGCACGTCCTGGCGCACCTGGTAGCGGAAGCCGGAGGCGACCTCCTTCAGTTCGATGCCGCGTCCTTCGCAGTCGCCGGCCAGCGATTCCAGCGCTTGGGCGATCTGCTGCGAGCCGACGTCCTCGTCCTCGTTGAACAGGTCGCCGAGCTGGTGCAGGGTCATCGGTTGGGTCGACGCCAGCAAGGCGGCCTCGATGATGGGTTTGAGTTGGTCGATCTGCATGGGTTCGAGTCGGTGCCGGGTCGGCGTGGGTCGGTCCAGGGATGGATCGGTCGATGGGTGGATCAGTCGCCGGACGGTTCGGCCAGCGCCGATTCGCCCGCTTGTGCGTCGTCCGCCGGCAGTTCGGCGGGTTCTTCGTGGCTGGCCTTGGCCTTGACGTAGATCGGCGCCAGCGGCACTTCCTGCACGATCTCGATCAGCATTTCCTTGGCCAGCTCCAGCATCGCCAGGAAGGTCACCACGATGCCCGGGCGGCCTTCGGTCAGGTCGAACAGATCCTCGAACCGGTGGAAGGTGTCGTCTTCCAGCCGGCTCAGCAGTTCGCCCATGCGCTGGCGCACGCTGAGCGCCTCGCGCTTGATCGCGTGATGCCCGAACAGTTCGGCGCGGTGCATCACGTCCTTGAGCGCCAGCAGCAGCTCAGTCAGCTCCAGCGGGGGCGGCAGCCGGATCACGTTGCGCTCGCCGGTGTCGGCATGCACCACCACACTGTCGCGTTCCATGCGCGGCAGCGCCTCGATGTCCTCGGCCGCCCGCTTGAACCGTTCGTACTCCTGCAACCGGCGTACCAGTTCGGCACGCGGGTCGTCTTCCAGCCCTTCCTCCAGTGGCGGGCGTGGCAGCAGCAGGCGCGATTTGATCTCGCCCAGGATCGCCGCCATCAGCAGGTATTCGGCGGCCAGCTCCAGTCGCATCACGTCCCGCATCAGCTCGATGTAGGCCATGTACTGCCGGGTGATCTCGGCAACCGGGATGTCCAGGATGTCCAGGTTCTGTCGGCGGATCAGGTACAGCAGCAGGTCCAGCGGACCCTCGAACGACTCCAGGATGACCTCGAGCGCGTCCGGCGGGATGTACAGATCCTGCGGCATCTGCAACATCGGTTCGCCGCGCACGATGGCCAGCGGCATCTCCTGTTGTTGCGGTACCGCGGCAAATGCGTCGGGCGTGGCGGCACCCGGATCGGACTGCTCGACGACGGGTTCAGTGCTCATCAAGGCCTGTCAGGTAGCCGTGTTCCACGGCTGGCAGTGGATTGCGCATGTTCAAGGTTGTTCGTGTGCGGACACCACGTGCTGCTTCACGCCCGGCATGTGTCCGCGCTCGAACGCGTCGTTGGGACGGCGTTCCCGGTATCGCGTTTCTGTGCAACTTCATAAACCGAGGCGCGGTCGGCGCCATCGTCTTGCCCGGCTTGATGAATCCACGCGTCGTGGTTCGGTCAGGCGGAGCGTCAGCGACCGTTGCGCTTCTGTTGCGGGTCGTCGGCCACGACAACAACGCAAGCCAACCGGCGAACAACTTTGACGCCGCTGGCTCTTTGCCGGTCAGTCTGGGCACTTCGGTGGACAGCCCTGGAGCGCCGAAGAGGCGGCAGCAAGCAGGTTCCATGAGTCCACGCGTGGCCACAGGGTAGCGGCAAGCCGGACACAAGTCCAGTCAGTCGCAGGCATATTCGGGGTTCATGTCAGCGCCGGCAACAGGCAGAATAAGAGGTCCTGCAGCGAAGGCCTGGGATGCCGGTGGCGGCTTGCGACCCAAAGTGACGCTGCGGGGCAAGCGCGAAAGTGGCGGCGCTGCCATGTCGGACCGGTTCGTCAACGGATGCGGGTGCAAACGGGAATACGCCAGGCGTGGACTTTTGAGGCGCCGTTCGCGAGCCGAAAGCGGCATGGCGACATGCCTTGAGACATGGGTGATAGGTGGCACGGCAATTGCTTCGACGGGGTGAACACCCGATGGGCCATTGCCGCACCTCATGATGACAAGCGGACGTGGTCCCCGGATATGGCAGATAGCGCGTTCCTGCACCAGACAGACGCAAACGCAGACAGGCGGTACAGCTGATGGCGATCGACAAACAGGGAAATGATCGTGGCGAGCCGGAGAAGTTGCGCCCGGCGCGCATGCAGATCGAGACGACGGTGCTGATCAGCCGCCACGGCGAGTCGCACCCGACCGAACTGGTGGACATCTCGGCCACCGGCGCGCTGCTGCGCCGCCCGCTGGGCTGGGCCGGCGAGGCTGGGCAGAGCTGGGTGCTGGACATGATCTTCGGGCACAACCTGCACATCCACCTGGAGGCGACGGTCGCGCGCATCTCCGACCACCACATCGGCTTTTCCTACAGCCGCATTCCCGAGGACAAACAGGTGCCGCTGTGGAACCTGCTGGGCGGTTACGCCGACATCCTGGAGCACTGGAAGGACGGCTGAGTTCTTTCCGCCTCGCGCCCATGTGAAAAACGCCCGCATGTGCGGGCGTTTTTGTTGCCGGATGGCCGCAGCCGCTCAGGCCGCGGGTTTCTTCTCATCACGCAGCTCGCGGCGCAGGATCTTGCCCACGTTGCTCTTGGGCAGGCTGTCGCGGAATTCGATCAGCTTGGGCCGCTTGTAGCCGGTGAGGTTCTCGCGGCAGAACTGCTTGAGCGCTTCCTCGGTGAGGTTCGGATCCTTGCGCACCACGAACAGCTTCACCACCTCGCCGGAATGCTCGTCCGGCATGCCGACCGCGGCCACCTCGAGCACGCCCGGGTGCGCCATCACCGCGTCCTCGACCTCGTTCGGATACACGTTGAAGCCGGACACCAGGATCATGTCCTTCTTGCGGTCGACGATGTAGAAGTAGCCGTTCTCGTCCATCTTCGCGATGTCGCCAGTGTGCAGCCAGCCATCGGCGCCGAGCACCTTGGCGGTTTCATCCTCGCGCTTCCAGTAGCCCTTCATCACCTGCGGCCCGCGCACCATCAGCTCGCCGACTTCGCCGACCGGCAGCGGCTGGCCGGCCTCCGACCAGATTGCCACGTCGGTGGACGGTACCGGCAGCCCGATCGAGCCGTTGTACTCCTTCAGGTTCAGCGGATTGATGCACACCGCCGGGGAGGTTTCGGTGAGACCGTAGGCTTCGGCGAGCGTGCAGCCGGTGGTCTGTTTCCAGCGCTCGGCCACCTTGCGTTGCACCGCCATGCCGCCGCCGAGGGTCAGGTGCAGGCGGGAGAAATCCAGTTCGGCAAAGCCCGGCGTGTTGAGCAGGCCATTGAACAGGGTGTTGACGCCGGTCAGCGCAGTGAAACCGGACTTGCCCAGCTCCTTGACGAAGCCGGGCATGTCGCGCGGGTTGGTGATCAGCCAGTTGAGGCCGCCCAGGCGGGTGAAGACCAGGCCGTTCGCCGTCAGCGAAAAGATGTGATACAGCGGCAGCGCGGTGATGATCACTTCCTTGCCGGGCTTGACCAGCTCGGTGCCGATCCAGGCGGCTGCCTGCAGCATGTTGGCGATCATGTTGCCGTGGGTCAGCATCGCACCCTTGGCCACGCCGGTGGTGCCGCCGGTGTACTGCAGGAAGGCGATGTCGTCGTGGTCCATCGTGACCGGCTGCAGCGGGTGCGCTGCGCCCTGGGCCAGCGCGTCGCGGAAACGCACGGCTTCGGGCAAGTGGAACGCCGGCACCATCTTCTTGACGTGCTTGAGCACGAAGTTGACCAGCGCGCCCTTGGGGAAGCCGAGCAGGTCGCCGATGCCCGTGGTGACGATGTGCTTGACCTGGGTCTGCGCCGCCACCTGCTGCAGCGTGGCAGCGAAATTGTCCAGCACCACGATCGCCTTGGCGCCGGAATCCTCCAGCTGATGCTTCAACTCGCGCGCGGTGTACATCGGGTTGGTATTGACCACCACCAGCCCGGCGCGCAACGCCCCGAACAGCGCGATCGGATACTGCAGCACGTTGGGCAGCATGATCGCGATGCGATCGCCCTTGCCGAGCTTGAGCACGCCGGTGAGGTAGCCGGCGAACTGGCGGCTCATCTCGTCGATCTGTCCATAGCTGAGCTGGCGGCCGAAATTGGCGAAGGCGGGACGATCGCGGAAACGGGTGAACGCTTCCTCGAGCACCGCCGGGACCGAAGCATACTGGTTGACGTCGATCTGACCGGGCACGCCGGCCGGATAATGTTCCAGCCAGGGACGTTCGTTGCTCATGCTCTGGGGTTCCCCGTGTTTTCCGTGATGGCGCCGCCGATGGTGGAATCAGGATGCCGAACGCATCCATGATGGCCCATGCGCCGGTTCATTGGAGCATACGCCCGCGCACGGCGGCAAGCCGCGTTGCCATGGAGTCCATCGATGATCGGATCGCGAAAAATCTTCCTGCTGTCGGCGGCACTGCTGTGGTGCGTGGTGATGCTTGCTGCCTGCCACCGTGCGCCGGACGAGGAGCGCATACGTGCCGCAATCACTGCGACGGCGCAGGCGGCGGAAGCCGGTTCGGCCAGCGGCGTGGGCGAGTCATTGAGCGAGGACTTCGACGGCAACGCCGGCGAACTGGACCGGCGCCGGTTGATGGCGATGGTGGGCCTGTTGAAGCTGCGCGGCGAACACGTCGGCGTCTTGCTCGGGCCGGTCTCCGTCGAGCCACGCGGCGAACGCATGGTGGCGACTTTCACGGTCACCCTGAGCAGCGGCGGACGCCTGCTGCCCGATCGGCTGGGGGTCTACAGGGTGACCTCGGGATGGCGCGAGGAAGGCGGCGACTGGCACTGCTATACCGCCAGCTGGGAGCGTTCGATTTAGCAGCCGGCGCGCAGGCGACGCTGCGGTGCCCCACAAAGAAAACGCCCCGGCCAGCGGGGCGTTTTCTTGTCAGGGTGTCGCCGGATCAGGCGGCCTTGCGGCCGGCCAGCTGGCGCAGCACGTACTGCAGGATGCCGCCATGGCGGAAGAACTCGCGCTCCTTCGGCGTGAGCAGCATCACGTGCACGCTGAACTGCTTCTTGCTGCCGTCCTCGGCGGTGGCGGTCACCATGGCTTCCTTCGCGTTGCCGTTGTCCAGGCCGGTGATGTCGAAGCTCTCGCGACCGGTCAGGCCCAGCGACTTGGCATTCTCGCCGGCCTTGAACTGCAGCGGCAGCACGCCCATGCCGACCAGGTTGGAGCGGTGGATGCGCTCGAAGCTCTCGGTGATCACCGCCTTGACGCCCAGCAGCAAGGTGCCCTTGGCGGCCCAGTCGCGCGAGGAGCCGGTGCCGTATTCCTTGCCCGCGATGACTACCAGCGGCGTGCCGGTTTCCTTGTACTTCATCGCCGCGTCGTAGATCGCCAGTTGCTCGCCGCTGGGGATGTGGCGGGTGAAGCCGCCTTCCACGCCGTCCAGCATCTGGTTCTTGATGCGGATGTTGGCGAAGGTGCCGCGCACCATCACGTCGTCGTTGCCGCGGCGCGAGCCGTAGGAGTTGAAGTCGATCGGCTGCACGCCGCGCGAGATCAGGAAGCGGCCGGCGGGCGAATCCTTCTTGATCGAACCGGCCGGGGAGATGTGGTCGGTGGTGATCGAGTCGCCAAACAGGCCCAGGCAACGTGCGGCGTGGATGTCCTCGACCGTGCCCAGCTCCATCGTCATGCCTTCGAAGTAGGGCGGGTTCTTGATGTAGGTGGAGGCCTCGTCCCAGGCGTACAGCGCACCGTCCGGCGAGGCGATCGCGTTCCAGCGTTCGTCGCCCTTGAACACGTCGGCGTAGTTCTTCTTGAACATGGCCGAGGTGACGGCGCTGGCCATCAGGTCGCTGATTTCCTTGTTGCTCGGCCAGATGTCCTTGAGGAACACGTCCTTGCCCTGCGCATCCTTGCCCAGCGAATCGGTGGAGAGGTTCACGTCGAGCGAGCCGGCCAGCGCATAGGCGACCACCAGCGGCGGCGAGGCCAGGTAGTTCATCTTCACCTCGGCATGCACGCGGCCTTCGAAGTTGCGGTTGCCCGAGAGCACGGCGGCCACCGCCAGGTCGCCGTCGGCGATGCCCTTGCTGACCTCGACCGGCAGCGGGCCGGAGTTGCCGATGCAGGTGGTGCAGCCGTAGCCGACCAGGTAGAAGCCGGTCTTCTCCAGCTCGCTCAGCAGGCCGGTCTGCTCCAGGTAATCGGTCACGACCTTGGAGCCGGGGGCCAGCGAGGTCTTCACCCACGGCTTGGCCTTCAGGCCCCGCGCGGCGGCCTTCTTCGCGACCAGGCCCGCGGCCAGCATCACGGCGGGGTTGGAGGTGTTGGTGCACGAGGTGATCGCGGCGATCACCACCGAGCCGTCGCCGATGCGGAAGCTCTGGCCGTCGCGCTCCACCAGCACGCCGGTCTCGCCGATCGCGTTGGACGGATTGCCGATCGCGCCGGCGCCGCCCTCGTTGGCGAAACGGTCGACGTCGCCGTTGCCCTTGCGCCGGTTGGCGGTAAGCGGGCCCACCACCTCGTGGAAGTTCTTCTTCACGTCGGTGAGCAGCACGCGATCCTGCGGGCGCTTGGGGCCGGCCATCGACGGCTTCACGTCGGCGAGGTCGAGCTCGAGTACGGCGGAGAACGCCGGCTCCGGGCTGTTGGCGTCATGCCACAGGCCCTGGGCCTTGGCGTACGCCTCCACCAGCTGGATCTGCTCGTCGCTGCGGCCGGACAGGCGCAAGTAGTTCAGCGACTCCTGGTCGACCGGGAAGATGCCGCAGGTGGCGCCGTATTCCGGCGCCATGTTGCCGATGGTGGCGCGGTCGGCCAGGGCGAGATGCTGCAGACCGGGGCCGAAGAACTCCACGAACTTGCCGACCACGCCCTGCTTGCGCAGCATCTGCGTCACGGTCAGCACCAGGTCGGTGGCGGTGGCGCCCTCGGGCAGGCGGCCGGACAGCTTGAAGCCGACCACCTGCGGAATCAGCATGGAGGAAGGCTGGCCGAGCATGGCCGCCTCCGCCTCGATGCCGCCCACGCCCCAGCCGAGCACGCCCAGGCCATTGACCATGGTGGTGTGCGAGTCGGTGCCGAACAGGGTGTCGGGGTAGGCCCAGGCCTGACCGTCAATCTCGGTGTGCATCACCACCCGCGCCAGGTATTCCAGGTTCACCTGGTGGACGATGCCGGTGCGCGGGGGCACCACCTTGAAGTTGCTCAGCGCCTTCTGGCCCCAGCGCAGGAAGCTGTAGCGCGCCTGGTTGCGGTCGAACTCGATCGCGACGTTCTTCTCCAGCGCGTCCTCGCTGCCGAAGACGTCCACCTGCACCGAGTGGTCGATCACCAGCTCGGCCGGCGACAGCGGGTTGATCAGGGTAGGATCGCCGCCCAGCGCCTTCATCGCGTCGCGCATGGCAGCCAGGTCGACCACGCACGGCACGCCGGTGAAGTCCTGCAGCAGCACGCGCGCCGGCATGAAGGCGATCTCGGTATCCGGTTCCTTGCTGGCGTCCCAGGTGGCCACCGCTTCGATCTCGCGGGAAGTCACGTCCACGCCATCCTCGTGGCGCAGCAGGTTCTCCAGCAGGATCTTCATCGAATAGGGCAGTCGCTTCAGGTCGAAGCGCTCGCCCAGCCTGGCGAGACTGGCATAGGCGTATTTCCTGCCATTGACTTCGAGCGTGTCGCGAGTGGCGAAAGTGTCTTTCATGGTGCTGCTCCTGGCTGAATCCTGCGGCTGGGACGACTGGCAAACATGCGGGAACGGGTCGACCGGCCCCGCAAAAAAGAGAATTATCGCTCAAACGCCGCATGCACGGCGTCGAGCGATCCGTGGCGCGGGCGCGTGGCGGGCTGCCGCGCCGGTTAGACTGCGCACGACGCACGGAGGGAATCGTGCGGCGCCCGACAGGATGCCGGCCTTGACCACCACAGACAAACGCCTTTGACGACATGCAGCGTTCGATGATTTCGACCCATCTGGCCGCGGTCTCGCTGCGCGACCTCGCGCTGGTGCAGGCGGTGCATCGCCATGGCAGCTTCAACAGCGCTGCGCGCGCGATGCATATCAGTCCGTCCGGCTTGTCGCACCAGGTGCAGAAGGTCGAGCAGGCGCTCGGCGCGCCGCTGTTCGAACGCGGCGGGCGGCGGGTGGTGGCCACGGCCGGTGGCCAGCGCCTGTTGCAGCAGATCGACGCGGTACTGGTGGCGGCCGAACACCTGCAGCAGGTCGCCCGCGCCGGCGAGGTAGCTTTCGGTGGCGCGCTGCGGCTGGGCTTGCCGGCGTCGCTGGGGCCGTATCTGCTGCCGCATCTGATTGCGCCGTTTCCGCAACATTTTCCCGGCGCCCGACTGAGCATTTCGGAAGGCAAGCCGCGCGGACTGTTGCGCAGATTGCACGAAGGCGAGCTGGACGCGGTGCTTGCCCCGTCGGCGACGACCGTCAGCGGGATCGCCTCGCGGGCGCTGTTTTTCGAGCCGTGGGAACTGATGCTGCGCAGCGACCATCCGCTGGCCGGGCGACCATCCATCGCGCCGGAACAACTGGACCAGGCCGAGGCGATCCTGATGGCCGAAAGCCATGCCGACGGGCTCGACGGCAGCGAACGCGGCCACGTGCAGGACGTCAGCCTGGAGAGCCTCGCCGCGCTGGTCAGCCTGCGCGGAGGCTATACGCTGGTGCCGGCGCTGGCGCACGAGCGGCTGGCCTCGATGCCGGGGATCGCGCTGGCACGGCTCAAGGGATCGGCCGGCGGCCGCGAAATTTCGCTGTACTGGCGCGATGCCTCGCCCTGGCACGACGACCTGCACGCCTTCGCCGAGCTGCTGCGCAAGCTGGCGCGGCAGCGACCGAGCTTGCGCGTGCGCAGCGGCAAGGGCTGACGCACAGGCGCGAAGGTCAGGCCAGGCCGAGGTTGCGCGCGGCCGCCTCGTACCGCTCGATCACCGCGTCCACCTCGATCAGATCCATCACGCCGGGGCGTTCGATCTTGCTGCCCCAGGGAATTTCCGCCGCCGGTCGGCCCAGGTACTTGCGCGCGGCTTCGTCGTACCGGTTCACGCACCAGCGGCGGTCGGAGTAGGGGCCGGAGCGGTCCGGATTGCTGGCGGCATGCAGGCCGAGCACGCGGGTGCCGACGCTGTTGGCCATGTGCATCGGACCGGAATCCGGGCCCAGCAGCAGCTGCGCGCGGGCGAGCAGGGCCAGCAGTTTCTTCAGGGTGTCCTTGCCGGTGAGATCGAGCGGCGCGCGCCGGCAGGCAGCCAGCACCGCGTCGGCCATGGCGCGCTCCGATGCGGATGGCCCGCCAATCAGGGCCACCCGCCAGCCGCGGGAGGCGACATGGTCCATCACCGCCGCGTAGCGCTCGGACCGCCAGTTGCGCAAGGCATGGCTGGAGGCGGGGCTGACCAGCAAGGTGGGTGTGTCGCCGGGCAGTTGCGTGGCGGCCCAGGCGTGCGCATCGCCGGGGATCGGGATGTCCCAGCGCACCTGCGTCTGTTGCAGGCCCAGCGGTTCGCAGAAGCTGCCGATCGCGTCGAGCACGTGTTCGCCGCCGCGCGCAGGGATGCGCTCGTTGATGACCAGGCCGTGCAGGTCTTTCGCACGGGCGCGGTCGTAACCGATGCGCCGATCCGCCTTGACGGCCAGGCTCAGCAGGTTCGAGCGCATCGCCACCTGCATCTGCAGCAGCGCGTCGAAGCGACGTCCCTGCAGGGCGGCACGCACTGCACTCAGGCCGGTCCAGCCGGCGGCCTTGTCGAAGGTGACGAACTCCACGCCGGGCAGGTCGCCCACCAGTTTGCGTTCGAGCTTGCCGACGATCCACGTCAGCGCGGTCTGCGGCCACGCCTGTTGCAGCGTGCGCACCAGTGGCACGACGTGGGTGACGTCGCCGATGGCGGAGGTGCGCAGCAGGCAGATCGAGGAAGGTGCATTCATCGCGATGGTCGTTGTCCCGCGCCAGCGGAAGGCAGGGCAGGCCTGTGGGTTAGAATCGGTGTCCGGTCACAAGGCATCATGATGCCCGAATGCATCCAGCAAGACGCCCACGGCGCGATTCTGTGTGACGCCGCCGTATCGTCACAAGTCGACGACGACTGGTTTGCGCCGGATTACTGGCGCGAACGCGGCGCCTTGCGCATGCAGGCCGGCGGCCGCGGCGGCGTGGCGATCATCGCGAGCCCGCTCGGCGAGTGCGTGCTGCGCCACTATCGTCGTGGCGGACTGGTACGGGCGCTGCTGGGCGATCGCTATCTGTGGCTGGGGGCGCGGCGCAGCCGGCCTTTCAGGGAGTTCCGGCTGCTTGCCGAGATCGCGCGGCTGGGCTTGCCCGGGCCATGCGCGGTCGCCGCGCGTTACCGTCGCCAGGGTCTGCTGTATCGCGCCGACCTCATCACGCATCGCATCGCCGGCGCGCGGACGCTCGCCGAGTGCCTGGCCGGCGGTGACCTCGGCAGCGAGCTTGCGGTCGAGGTCGGCGCGGTGGTCGGGCGTTTCCATCGGGCCGGCATCTGGCATGCCGACCTGAACGCGCACAACGTCCTGGTCTCGGCCGCCGGCCTGCATCTGATCGACTTCGACCGCGGTCGCCAGCGTGCGCCCGCACCCGGTTGGCGCCGGGCGAACCTGCAGCGGCTGCGCCGGTCGTTGCTCAAGCTCGGCGCCGCCGCGGCAGGCGAGCAGGCGTTCGAGCGCGAAATCTGGCAGCCTCTGCTGCATGGCTACGAGCGCGCACTGACGGCATGAACTGGCAACTGCATTTTCTCGGCGTGGGCGCCGCGCATGCGACGGCGCTGGGTGCCTCTGCCGCCGTCCTCGAGCGCGCGGGCAAGCCGGTGCTGCTGATCGACTGCG
>ERZ778017.3603-NODE-3603-length-10811-cov-5.007159_pt1 | contig 10811 bp, 4 predicted proteins | sample MGYA00375747_ERZ778017 | MGnify/ENA primary metagenome ERZ778017 (study PRJEB29350, sample SAMN05509838) | bioreactor metagenome | biome: bioreactor; material: wastewater | place: South Africa: University of Cape Town | collected 2014-03-17 ... | reverse complement strand
AAAGACCACTCCTACGCTGGTCAAGAGGACTGACCATGCAAGAAAAGCAAAAGCAACAAGAGCAGGAGCAACAGGAGAAGCGGCCGCAGCCCACGCGGTACCGCTCGGAGATGCCACTGGATCAGCTCCAACCGTCGCCGGAGAACGCCCGCAGGCGCTTCGAGGACGGCCCGCTACGCGACCTCGCCGACTCGATCCGCGCCCAAGGCGTCACCAACCCACTCACTGTCGTCCTGCGCGAAAGCGGCCCAGACGAGAAGCCGACCTACACCGTGATCGCCGGCGAACGCCGGCGCCGCGCCGCCATCCTCGCAGGCCTCACCGACGTGCCCGTGATTTGCCTGTTCGACCCACACCTGGTCGCCCAAGCCCCGCAGATCGCCCTCGCCGAGAACCTCCTCCGCCAGCCCCTCAACCCTTACGAGGAGACGATTGCGATCCTCGACCTCGTCGCCAGCCGCTTGGGGCGCCAGTCCAAGTGGTCCACGTACCGCGAGCAATTCCCTTCCGACCGGCACGCTGCAGCAGAGGCCCTCCGTCTGCTCGCCCTCGGCGGCAAGAATCTCATAGCGCTCCGCACTTCCCTAAAGATCGAACCGAGCGAACTCGAGACGCTCCTCAAAGGCCTCCTCGGGGAGCGCGACGGGATGAGCGTCACCAGCTTCGTCAAGAACCGCCTGAGACTGCTGAAGCTCCCGCCCGACGTCCAACGCGCCTGCGAAACGGGCGAACTCGACTACACCAAGGCGAACCTACTGTCAGAGGTCCAGGACGCAGCCTATCGCAAGACTCTCCTCGACCGAACCCTCGAGCAGAACCTACCTCACGCTCAGCTACGCCGCCTCGTCAACGAAGTGAAGGGGTCGCATGCACCCAAGACCGATCTCTTCACCCGACTCGATCAGGTGAAGCGCGCCCTCAAGACAGCATGGCCAGACCTGGGCTCCAAGGACCGCGCTCGCGCCGAACGCCTGGCCAACGAACTTGCAAAGCTCGCGGGTCGTGAAACCTCCGAGCGACGTCCCCAGCACAAGAGAGCCGGAGAGGACCGCAAGCTGCCTACCAACAGCGACGCCACTTACTCGACGTCGACCGCCTCAGGTACGTAAACGCGCCGCAACGGCAGCAACCCCTTGTACTTCGAGTCGAGCTGCTCGTACCGGTCCAGCACCAAGCTCACGAGCTGCTCGCCGTCGATCAGCCGCAGGTTCGACTTACTGTTGGCGAAGTTCCGCCCCTGCGGCGTGAAGTCCCCCAGCGTTACGAGAAGACCGAACTCTGAGGCAGCGACATTGCCGTAAAGCGCCTGCACCTCCGGCGCCCTGACACTGCCTTCGGTGGACTTCACCTGTACCTTGATGATCGGCGGCTCGAACCCTAGCTCGTCCCGGTGAGCGAGGATGTCGACGCCACCGTCCGGGCCCGGCGGGGAGACGCGCGTCCGGTAGCCCAGCACCTCGAGCAGGTCGGCCACGAACGCTGCGAACGGGTGCCCTTTGAGCTCGCGCGCGATTGTCTTGAGGACGAAGTCACGCGTCGTCGTCTCGATCTCCTCCGCTACCAGCGCCACCGTCTCGTCCTGCTCCGCCACAGGTGTCACCACCTGCCCCTCAAGCGCTGCCAAGTGCTCGTCAAGGTAGTTGCGCACCTGGAATAGCGTCAACGCCGATCCCAGCTCGAACAGCGCCCCTTGCGAGTAGCTGGTGCGCGGCACACGCTTCAGCCACTGGACCCGCCGTTGGTGGCAGAAGCGGTAAGGCGCCTCAAGTGCGAAGCGGTAGTCACTCTCGACGCGCCCCAGGTGCACTTGCCGATCCCGCTTCGACGGGTACGCCACCAGGTCCCCTACCCGCATCTCGTGCACGAAACGGTAGAGCTGACTCGCGCCCGTCACGACGTTGCCATCCGAGCGCTCCGGGAAGACCTGGCGGTAGACCTGCTTGAACGCCTCGCGGTCGTCAGGCAGCGCCGCCAAGTCCGGCGTGCCGGGCCAGGCCAGCGCGACAACGCCGTCCTTGGTGAACATCTCGTACGCCTCGTCCCCACGCCCTGCGCGTATGCCCCACAACGGCACCTGCGGCGCGGCGCCGTTCGACATCAGGCCCACTCCGGCCGGGTACCGAGGTCGTGGGCCAGGCTCGGATGCGCCGGCGAAGGATCCAAGCGCGTCTGGTACTCACGTCCCTCGGCGCGGCAGCGAGCCATCTCGTCGTAAACCTCGAGGATCGCGAGCTTCGTACGGTGGCAGCCGTACTCAGCCTCGTCCTTTCGCTTCACGATGGGGAACGTCTCCAGGATGTAGTCGACGTCATCACGGGAGATGCCATAGAGGTGGAAGTAGATGGCGTCCAGTTCTGCGCGCAACCAAAAGCGGCGTTCGTCATCCCAAGGAAAGCAGGCACCACGCCGCTCGTGTGACCTAGAACCGGCCCCACCAGACGCGTCAACTATTGCCGGAGCATCCCACGCGGTAAAGGACAGCTCAGAAACCCTACGGGCGATTGCTTCGCTGGGCATGCTCATCGATGGCGGGAGGATAGGGAGCTGCTTCAGAAGGTAGAAGTTGACGTTTGTTCCACCGATCTTCGAGCGCGCCAGGTAATCGAAGGCAAACGAGTTGAGGTTTGAAAGCAGAACCAGCGGATCTACAGCATCCCTGTGTTCCACATGAATGAGGAACTCACTATCGCCGTAGCCAACGACCGGACTCGCCTTCGCAATAATGCTCCGCTCATTCGTCGCTGGGCCAAACCGCCTGTACGAAAGGATGTAAGGTCGGCGACTCTGAAGTTTCGAAACAACCTCGCTCTTGGGAACCCAGTAGCGCGGCTGTGGAACAAAGCCCGGCTCAGCTTTCTCGTCAACTTCCACGTTCCGCGTGTCGCCGCTCTCCGTATACGTAGCGAAGCGGTGGTCGAACTGGTGCATCATCTTCGCCTCGTACAACGGCAGGTAGACCTGCTCTCCCAGCACGAAGCGGTTGCCCCGCAACTCAAACCCATCGCGTTCGAGGTCTTCCTTGGTCCGGAAGAGGCCCGAGTCGTTCGACATGTCGAACATGCGCATGAACGAGATACCCCACGGGTTCTCCCCGGTCACCTCGTTCACCAGCACCGGCACGCGCCGGTAGATGGCCTTGGTGATCTCGGCATCACGACGCGTGCGGAAGACCGGACACGTCTTCGTGTTGGGGTTGAGCAGCGCGATGTCCTCTGGCGTGAGGGTGAAGCGCTTCTCCGGGTCGCGGACCTCGCTCGTGTCGAGCGCGAAGAAGACGAACTCGGCCTCGGTAGCGAGACGAGCGGTGCCCGTCAGCGTGAGCAGGCAGAACTTGATGCGGCTGTCGATGCCCGGAAAGATCCTCTGTCTGTTCTCGAAATCGAAGAGGCTCACCAGGGCCTTGGTTTCGACCAGGTCTTGGAAGTAGAACTTGGTCGTGTCGTCGGTTGCTATGCCGGACGGGAGGACCATGCCCATCCGGCCGCGGCCCCCAATGATGGTCTTCCCCAGCTCGGCGAACAGCGGGTAGGTGTTAACGTCGCCGCGGCCGGTTAGCGGATACCGGCCCGAGTTGCGGGCGAAGTGGCTCTCACCTTCAGCCCGGCGCTTGTCTTCGAGGAACGCCGCGTGCAGGTTCGGGTCGGACTGGGTGAGAGCTCGTATGAGACGACCGCGTTCGCTGGCGTTGCGGGCGTTGGCGATGGCAGGGTCGCGTGCGGCGAACCACTCCTTCTCCTGTAGCTTGACGCGCTCCCACGGTGGGTTGCCGAGCACGACGTCGAAGCCGTCCCTCTCGCCCCCGAACGCCTCTGGGAAGGCCAGCTCCCAGGCAAAGAATCCGTACAAGGTTGCGAGCCGCTCGACCTCGCGACGCCGGTCCTCGTCGAGCGCGCCGGACTGCAGCACCCGCCGCACCGTGCCGGTCGTGACAGGCAGGGGCGCCCCTTCTACCTTCCTCCACACGAACGCCGCACACCAAGCATTATGGGCGAGCTGCTCCCGGGCCAGGCGCTCGTCCTCCAGCAACCGCTCGTAGGCCGCCTGCTTAGCTTGCACCTGCTCGGGCGTGTCCGTAGGCATGTTTGACAGTTCCGTGAAGGCCGTGGCGAGGGCAGTTGCCGAAGCGCCGGGCACGGAGTCGAACAGGGCCCCTTGACCGCCGCGCTCCTCACGGTTGCGCCGCTTCACTCCCGAGGCGTAGCGCCTGTCGTCACCCTCGATGGGGTCGAACGCAGCGTCGGGGATACCCGCGCCGACGAGCTTCCTGGTCGCCCCGAAGAGGCTGTTACCGACCCGGATGTGATGCTCGAGGAAAGTGAGCGGCTTGCCGGGCTCCATCGCTTCCATCCACAAGGCGACCTTACACAGCTCGGCCGCCATCTCGTTGACGTCCACGCCGTAGATGCAGTTGCCGATCACGTTGCGTAGCGCACGCCGCACCTCGTCGGGGGCAGGCTCGTCGTCACCGGTTCGCACGGCGGCAAGGCGCTTGGCGATGCGCTGCGCCGCGGCGATCAGGAAGTGGCCGCTCCCAGCGGCCGGGTCCACGACCTTAAGGTCCATGAGTGCGCGCTCGGCGTCCTCCCGGTCCTTGCCGCGCACGGCCTCGTCGACGACGGGATCCAGCGCAGAGTCGAGGAGCAGGCTTATGAGGCTCGAGGGTGTGTAGTACGAGCCTGTCGTCTTGCGCTCGTTTCCTGCCGCCGACTTCAGCTCGAAGTCGCTTGCGGAGGCGTCCACCTCGGGGTGGAGCTCGAGCAGGCTCTCGTAGACGCTGCCCAGCTCCTCGGAGCCGAGGTTCTTGTAGTCGACCGGCCGCCGCACCCCGTTGGTATTGGTGTAGGCCAGCGCCCGGACCGCCTGCAGCAGGTGGGCGTTCGGCAGGCTCGCGCCCTTCAAATCGGGAAGCGCGCGCTCCGCGAACAGGAAGCCGCCGAGCTCGGGCAGGCCCAGGCGCAGCTCGCCGCCGCTGCCCAGCGCTCGAATCACCACCTTGAGGGCCTCGTACAGGTCGCCGTGACGGCCGCCGCGCAGCTCCGCCGCCAGCTCCCGCAGGCGCTGCGTGGAGTAGTGCAGGTACCTCTCACGCGCCTCCGTCGAGGCGCCGGGTGCGTGGAGCAGGTCCCGGTCTTCCGCGACGAACAGGAACAGCAGGCGGTAGACCAGGCGCAGGAGCTGCCGGTAGTAGTCCTGGGGCGACAGCTCGCCGTCCTGCAGCTTGCGCTTCAGCTCGCCGTTGCCGCCTCGCAGGAAGCCCTTGCCGAGCGCCGTGATGGCGCGCTCCACCCCGTCGCGCAGGCCGTCGAGCGCCCTGGCGCCCGTTTCGGCGGCCTCGCGCGACCACTGCTCGAGCACGCTCTCCTCGGGCTTGTCGCTCTCCAGGCGGCTCTGGTGGAGCAGGAGGTAGAGCAGCACGAAGTCGGAGTACTGCTCGCCCTCCATCATCGCCTCGAGGTCGAACTCGAGGAACGCCTGCCGGGTAAGGCTCTTGTTGTCGCGCAGCACGCGCAGCCGCAGCCCGTTGCTGACGACACCCCACAGGTGCTCGTCACTGCGGTTGAGGAGTTCCTGGGCCAGGGAGTGCGGGCTCGCCGTGGCGGCGCCCGCCACGCCGCGCGTGCGCCTGTCGAGGTCGACGTTGCAGCCCACCAGGTGGACGGGTGCGTGCCCGTAGCCGTGCGACACGGCGTAGCTCTTGCCGTCGATCTCGACGGCGGTCCGTGCCTGGAGGCGGCCGTAGTTGAGCTCCTGGAAGAGCGGCAGCAGCCAGCGCTCGCGCGTGACCGTGGTGCCAAGGTCGCCCTCGGGCAGGCGCTCGCGCGCCTCCTGGAACGTCGTCCAGGCGCCGAGGAGCGCGTTCCAGGCCCGGCTCGCGGCCTCGTTGATGCGCATCCCGCCCGGCAGGTGGTAGGCCTCGGGCGTGAGGGCGGGCAGTGTCCGGTCGCCCGCCTGGACGCGGCGCAGCAGGTCGGCGGGGAGCAGCGCCCCCTCGGTCTTGATGGTGGTGGCGAAAGCGTTGTCCTTCATGCGACACCCGGTGCTGGGGGGAGGAAGACGTAGATCCCGAGCACGTCAACAGGCAGCAGCGGCTCGACCGCGTAGCGCAGGCCCTTGGCGCCCGCCGCGGTCCGCACCCGCCGGTGCGCGTCCAGTAGCCCCTCGGCCCGTTCGCGGGCGAGGTCCGCCAGGTAGCCAGCCAGGTCATCGAGGTCCGCGGTCGCGGCCCCCACGAACTGCTGTGCCTGAACCGGCGCCAGGTTCCCCGCCGGCTCCGCGTGGAGCAGCGGCTCTGCAGACGCGGACTCCAGCCAGCGGCGTTCGCTGCCGGCCCCAGTGAACGCTAGCGGCAGCGTTTCCTCGGCCAGCGTCTGCCACGTCTCGGATCCCTTGGCGGTGGTCACGTGGTAGCGCAGGCGGGCCAGCAGGAGCGTGGTGCGGGTGGCCACGGCGCGGGTGCGCATGGCGCCCGCGCGCTTGGCCTTGCCGTCGGCTAGCGGGTCGAGGGCCGTGTCCAGCACGAAGCTGGCCAGGCCCTCGGTGAACGGATGCGTGCGGCTGAGGTAGGTCTCGCCGTCGCGCGCCGGAAGCTCGAAGCGCGCCGTCAGCCGCTCGGTCTTGACGCTCTCACGCAGCGCCTCGGGGGCGTACTGCAGGTCGAACCCCAGCGCCCCGAAGCGGTCTGGGTTGACGGTCCCACCGTGGGCCCCCAAGGCGTCGGTCACGAAGCGCTGCACCACCTCGGCGCCGCCCACGGCGGCCTTGGCTTCTTCGAGCTCCCGTGCGACCTCGTCGACCTTGATGGTCTCCTGCGCGAACACGGTGCGGGAGCGCCGCTCCCGCTCCGCCACCGCGTCCCACCGGCGGTTGAAGTCGGCGGTCTTGGGTTTCAGGTACTGCTCCAGGTCGGCGAAGAGCACGCCCTGCTCGGCGCTGCGGTTGGCGAGGCCGCGCAGCAGCAGCCCCTCGAAGATGGCCTCCACCACTTGGTCGGAGTCGGTCGGCACCGGCACGCTGATGCCTAGGCTGGTGCGGATGGTGCGGTGCTTGCGTAACAGAACGTCGAGGACGATGCCGTCGATCTGGTTGTCGGTGCCGAACATGGTGCGCACCAGCACGCGCTCGCGCGGCTGGCCGTAGCGGTCCACGCGCCCCTCACGCTGCTCGTGGCGCGTGGGGTTCCAGCTCAGGTCGTAGTGCAGCACGCTGTCGAAGTGGGACTGCAAGTTGATGCCCTCGCTCAGGCAGTCCGTGGCCACCAGCACGCGCTTGTCGTGCTCGGCCAGCGCCAGCACGCGCGCCTCGCGCTCCTCGGGTGGCAGGTTGCCGGTTATGGCCGCGACCTCGACCCCGCGCGGAAGGCGCGAGCGCAGCTCGTCCGCCACGTACTCGGCCGTGTCGATGAAGCGGCAGAACACGATGGGCGCGTGCCCGGCCTCGAGCTGCTCCTTGAGGAGTCCCGCGACCGTCGTCAGCTTCTGGTCCTTCGCGCCTTTGAGGCGCTCGGCGTCCTCGGCGAGCTCCAGCAGCCGCCGGCGCGAGGCGTTGGCCGCCTGTTCGCCTTCCACCTGGCTGCCGGGGGTCACGTCGACGCCTTCGGCAGCCTCCTCCTCCATCAGGTCGAGGACGGTGCGCCGGCCGACCTCGTCGGCTTCCGCTACCGATTCGGTATCGGCCGGCGCCGCGCGGTTGCGCAGCGTAGCGGCCGCTGCGGCGGGCGAGCTCGCCAGGGCGCGCAGCAGGCCGAGCATGGCCCACCAGCGCACGCGCTGGCGGTGCGAGCCGTCGTCCTGCTTGAGCTCCTCCCGCGCGAAGGCGAGCACCTTATCGAACAGCGCCTTGGCCTCGCGCCCGATCTGGTAGGGCACGTCGGCCTCGTCGCGCTCCGGGAAGAAGGTGGCGGCGCCAAGGTACTGCTTGATGTCGCCGCGCTTGCGCTGCACGAAGTGCTTGGCGAGTTCGCGCCGCACCGGCTCGTTCTCGCGCCCCGACAGGTCCTCGGGCAGGCGCGCGAACTCCGGCCTGAGCAGCGCCAGCAGCGACCGGAACGCCCCTTCGTTGCCCGAGTGCGGCGTGGCGGTGACCAGCACCAAGTGCCTGGTCTCGTCCTCCGCCAGGCCCTTCAGCAGGCGGTGGCGCTGGTGCCGGCCGCCTCTCCCCTCGCCCGCGTCGGCGCAGGTGTGGGCCTCGTCAACGATCACCAGTTCCGGGGCGGAGCGCAGGAACTCGTCGCGGCGCCGGTCGCTCTTGATGAAGTCGGTGGAGACGATGGTGTAGGGGTAGCGCTCGAAGATCGACTGCGCGAAGCCCACGTCACGCTCCAGTCGGGACGCGGTGCTGGGCAGCACCAGCACGGGGTCGATGTGAAACTTCTCGCTCAGCTCCGTGCGCCACTGGTCAGCTAGATGCGGCGGGCAGAGCACGCTGAAGCGACTCACCTCACCCCTGTCCAAGAGCTCGCGCGCGATCAGGAGCGCCTCTACCGTCTTGCCGATGCCCACGTCGTCGGCGATAAGCAGCCTGACCGGGTCCAGCTTCAGCGCCATGAGCAGCGGCACTAGCTGGTAGGGCCGCGGCTCCACCGCGATACGCCCGAAGCTCCGGAACGGCCCCGCGCTCGAGCGGAACGACAGTAGTGCGGCGTCCCGCAGCAACCCGGCCGAGCGAGCGTCACCAAGATCATCAGGGCTCGGGAGCCCGAACGTGGCCTCGCGGACCTCCTCGAGCCCGAGAAGCAAGCCTGTCACCTCGTCGTCGCGGCCGCCTAGCGGCTTTAGCACCAGGAACTCCGCGTCGGAGCCCGGTTGCACCACCCAGTCGCGTCCGCGAGCGTTCACTAGAGATCCTGCTTGGAACGTCACCCTTCGCCTCCGAACAGCGCGGCGTGCTCGTGCAGCAGCCGCGCCCAATCATCTTCGTGGTGGAACCGCAGCACGGAGATCCCGACGTCGAGCATCGCCGCCGTCAACGTGCGGTCGCGTTCCTGCCGGTCAGGGTAGTCGTGCGGCGGGCCATCGATGTAGACCGCCACACCCTGCTCGGCGTAGTAGAAGTCCGGGACCGTCATCCCGCCAGGGAGCTCCAGGCAGTACTGGGCCGCGTCCGGCAGGCGCAGGCCCTGAGCCTCCAGCAGGTCGAGGAACGAGCGCTCCAGCCCGCTGTCGCACGCCTTGCGCAACCGCGCCAGGTGCGCCGCGCGCGGTTCGGCGGACGGCGAGGCGGCCACCCCCGCGCGCGTGAGGCTAAGCAGCAGGTCGCGCACCGCGAAGCGGTCCACGTGCTCGTGGTCGCGCTGGTTGCCGTAGCTCATCAGGCAGTCGTAGCAGGCTGCCTCACAGCGCTCGCGCGCTCCCGGGGCCTTACTTAGGTCCGTGCCGGTGTCGGGGTCGAAGTGGGCGATCTCCAGCGCGCGGCGCGCTACGCGTGCGATGGCACCGGGGTCCTCGACCAACGACCGCAGCACGCCCGCGCCACCCTCGGCAGCCTCGAAGAATAGGATCGCGCGGCGCTCATTCTGGCTCGGCACCGGCTCCGCCGCCAGCTCGTTGTCCTCGAGCTGGTACTCCACCTGGATGGCCGTTTTTAGGGCCGCCTGCAGCGAGGCCATCACGCCGACCTCGAGATGCTCGATGGGCCGCCACACCAGCAGGTTCCGGCGGTCCTCGACGTAGGGGACAACCTTGCGCACGCTCTTGGAGAGCGGGTCGTCCGCTTCCTCGAGGTGCGCCTCGTTGTCGGTCAGGTCGGAATCCTTTGCCCAGAAGCCGCGCTCGACGTCGAGTGCGAAGCCGATGTCGTTGGGGTTCTGGCGGTGTCGCCAGCCCAGGTTGATGCGCCAGATGGTCGCTGCCTGGCCGAACTCGAGGTTCGCCTTGGGCTGCCCGTCCACTGTCACGCCCGCCGAGCGCGCCTGCAGGACGCCCTGTTCCACCGCGAAGCGGTAGCCGGTCATTACCTCGTAGCCGAGGCGCTGGCGCTCCTCCTCGTCGCTCGAGATGCGCTCAACGCGCTTGGTGGTCACGTTCTGCATGCGCAGGAGCGAGGAGAGCGCGGTGGGCAGCCGCGCGCCGCAACGCTCGCAGTTCTCGTAATTGAGCTTGTCCGTAACCGGGTGGAAGTAGCCGCACGCCTCGCAGCGCTTGGCCGCCTGCTCGGCGACGCCGTCCCGCCCCTCGGGGTCGGGCGGCAGCAGGACTCGGTTCACCCGGTACTTGCTGCCATCGTGGTAGACGATCGCCTGCGGCCCGAACTCGCTGATCGCCAGGAAGCGCGGCCGCGAGACGTACTCGTCGCGACCAGTGCGGTTCATCCGTCCGGGGATGAACGCCGACAGCGGCAAGCGCGGGAACGAGTAACCCGGCAGGAAGCCCTCGCTGGCGAAGTAGCGGTAGGAGAAGAAGTCTGACGCCATCGCCGACTCGGAGTCGATGAGCAGGTCGCGCTGCATGCGCGCCTCGCGATAGAGCCGCTCCGCCTGCCGGCGCTTCTGCACCGGCGCGCTGGCGTCGAGAATCACCGAGTGCTGCCTGGCCATCTGGTCGACCGCCGCCAGATATAGGCCACGCCAACGGTCGGAAGTTCTATCGAACCGCGTGCGCACCTGCTTGAGGGTCTCGTCGAGCCAGCCATCGTGGTACCAGGGCGCCTGTGCCACCTCGCGTTCGATGCTCGCCAGGACGCGCGCGGCCCGCTGACGCGAGCGAATCAAGGCGTTCGGGTGCGAGGTCTCGGTGGCCACACGGTCGTTGACGGGCAGGTTCGGCGCTTCGACATCCAGTACATCGCGCAAGCTGCGACCGAGGTCCGTGCCCGTC
>ERZ778017.3602-NODE-3602-length-10811-cov-5.649033_pt1 | contig 10811 bp, 8 predicted proteins | sample MGYA00375747_ERZ778017 | MGnify/ENA primary metagenome ERZ778017 (study PRJEB29350, sample SAMN05509838) | bioreactor metagenome | biome: bioreactor; material: wastewater | place: South Africa: University of Cape Town | collected 2014-03-17 ... | reverse complement strand
GCTGCGCTCGCTCAACGACCGGGGGAGGGAGCTGCGCTCGCTCAACGACCGGGGGGAGGGAGCTGCGCTCGCTCAACGACCGGGGGAGCGCAGTGAAGGCAGCGGGTCAGAGGTGGATCTCGGCGATGACCTCGCCGTACTCCGTCTCGCCCACGGGCGTGAAGCCGACACGCTGGAAGAACTTCTCCGGACCGCCGCTGCCGGCCTCATAGATGACGTCCACGTGGTCCATGCTGCGTCGACGGGCCTCTTCGAGCAGGCCGTCCACCGCGAAGCGGCCGACGCCGCGTCCCTGTTCGCCGGCATCGACGTTGATCCGCCAGAGCACGGAACGGAAATGCTCCTGCGGGAAATCGGGGTCGAAGTTCGCGCTCACGAAGCCGACGACCTCGTCGCCGTCGACCACGACGCGCTGCCACGAGGTCTGCGGATTCACCACCGTGGCGGCAATGCCGTAGCTGATCGGGGAGAGGAACTCCTCCTGGCCGGGCTTGAGCGAGAAATTGTTGACTGCCACGATCGTCGACGCGGACAGTTCCACCAAGCGCAGCTCACCCATACCGTCAGAGTATCCGCATTTGCGCGCATCGCACACGCCGCTGTCGGCGAACGTCATCTGAGAAGCGGCAGGAAATATCTCGATATCAAGATATTTTCCCAGCCACGATAAGCTGAACGTACTCCGATCGAAGCAAGCGAACGAAGAGGCGAGCGGTGACCGATTCCACCATCATCTACACCTATACAGACGAGGCGCCGGCGCTGGCCACGGCATCGTTCCTCCCGATCATCCGGGCTGTCACCGGTCAGGCCGGAGTGGACGTCGAGACCCGCGACATCTCGCTGGCCGGCCGCATCCTGGCAGCCTTCCCGCAGAACCTCACGCCGCAGCAGCAGGTCGGCGACGCGCTCGCGGAGCTCGGGGGCCTTGCCACCCTTCCCGAGGCCAACATCATCAAGCTGCCGAACATCTCGGCGTCGATCCCGCAGCTGAAGGCGGCCATCGCCGAGCTGCAGGGCAAGGGTTACGACGTCCCGGACTACCCCGACGATCCAACGACCGTCGAGGAGAAGGACGTGCGCGCCCGCTACGACCGGGTGAAGGGCTCCGCCGTGAACCCCGTGCTGCGCCAGGGCAACAGCGACCGCCGCGCGCCGCTGTCGGTCAAGAACTACGCCCGCAAGCATCCGCACACGAACAAGCCGTTCCCCGCCGGATCGAAGACGCGCGTGGCGACGATGGGCCACGACGACTTCAAGACCAACGAGAAGGCGATCGTCGTGCCCGGCGACGATGTGCTGACGATCCAGCACGTCGCCGACGACGGCACGGTCACGGTGCTCAAAGACGGTCTGAAGGTGCTCACCGGCGAGATCATCGATGCGACGTTCCTGTCGGCTGCTGCGCTGGACGCGTTCCTGGCCGAGACCATCGCGCAGGCGCAGGCCGACGGCATCCTCTACTCGGTGCATCTGAAGGCGACGATGATGAAGGTCTCCGACCCGGTCATCTTCGGTCATGTCGTCAAGGCGTACTTCGCCGACGTGTTCGAGCGATATGGACAGGCGCTGGCAGCCGCAGGCCTCAGCCCGAACAACGGGCTCGGCTCGATCCTGTCGGGCCTGGACAAGGTCGACGGCGCAGCGGAGATCGCGGCGGCCATCACCGCGGATCTGCAGCGGGGCCCCGAGCTGTCGTACGTCAACAGCGACAAGGGCATCACGAACCTGCATGTTCCGTCGGACGTGATCGTGGATGCCTCGATGCCGGCGCTCATCCGCAACGGTGGCAAGCTCTGGGGTGCACAGGGCGAAGAGGCCGACACGCTCGCCGTCATCCCCGACTCGTCGTACGCCGGTGTCTACCAGGCCGTGATCGATGACGTGATCGCCAACGGTCCGCTCGACCCTGCCACGATCGGCACCGTGCCAAACGTGGGCCTCATGGCTCAGGCAGCCGAGGAGTACGGCAGCCACGACAAGACGTTCGAGATCGACGCTCCCGGGCGCGTGCAGATCGTCGACAGCGAGGGCGGGGTGCTCATCGAACACGTCGTCGCACACGGCGACATCTGGCGCGCCACCCAGACCAAGGACATCCCCGTGCGCGACTGGGTCAAGCTCGCCGTGACCCGCGCCCACGCGACCGGCGTGCCGGCCGTGTTCTGGCTCGACGCGAACCGTGCGCACGACGCGCAGCTGATCGCGAAGGTCGCCGAGACGCTCGGCAGGCTCGACACCGCCGGGATCACCACGACGATCCTGCCGCCGGCCGAGGCCACCCGGTACTCTCTCGCGCGCATGCGTCAGGGGCTGGACACGATCTCGGTCACCGGGAACGTGCTGCGCGACTATCTCACCGACCTGTTCCCGATCCTCGAGGTCGGCACCAGTGCGAAGATGCTCTCGATCGTGCCGTTGTTGGCCGGCGGCGGGCTGTTCGAGACCGGCGCCGGCGGATCGGCGCCTAAGCACGTGCAGCAACTGCTGGCTGAGGACTACCTGCGCTGGGACTCGCTGGGCGAGTTCTTCGCGTTGGCGGCCTCGCTCGAGCACTATGCGAACGTCACTGGCAACACCAAGGCGCAGGTGCTGGCCGACACCCTCGATCGCGCGACCGGCACGTTCCTGGAGAACGACAAGTCGCCGGGGCGCAAGCTCGGCACGACCGACAACCGCGGCAGCCACTTCTATCTCGCGCTGTACTGGGCGCAGGAGCTGGCCGGCCAGTCCGACGACGCGGAGCTGGCGGCGGCGTTCGCGCCGGTGGCCGAGGCGCTCGCCTCGAACGAGCAGCAGATCGTCGGCGAGCTGCTGGCCGTGCAGGGACATGCTGTCCAGATCGGCGGCTACTACCGGCCCGACGGCGAGCTGGTGGCCCAGGTGATGCGGCCGTCTGCGACGCTGAACGCCATCATCGACGGCCTGAGCTAGATCGCGCACGAGAGAGGGGCGGATGCCGCACTGGCATCCGCCCCTCTCTCGTGACGAGGCGAGGTCACGGCTGGACCGTGACCTCCATGCCCACCGGAGCCCAGTCGAAGATGGTCTTGGCGACGCCCACCGGCATGTTCACGCATCCGTGGCTCATCACATGACCGAAGTTGTGATGCCAGTACGCGCCATGGAACGCGATGTCGGGGGCGAAGTAGGTGACCCACGGCACGTTCTTCGTGCAGTAGTCGTAGCCCTTCACACAGCCCATGTCCTGGATCGTGACGTGGGCGAACACGCGGAAGTGCCCGGTCGGGGTGTCGTGCCCGGCCGTGCCCGTGGACACCAGATAGCTCGCCCACAGCTTGCCGTTCTGGTAGAAGTAGGCCCGCTGATCGCTGAGGTCCACGACCGCGCTGCGGGAGACCTTCGTGGTCTTCGCCTTCTGTACGGCGACCGGCAGCGCGTACACGCCGTCACCGGAGGCCAGCTGCGTGGCGAACGCCGTGGCGATCCCGCTGGTGTCGCCGAGGGTGCGGCCGTCCAAGGTGCTCGTCTCGGTGCGCAGCATCTTGCCGGCGGTGTCGGTGACCGCCGTGCCGTTCTGCGGCTTGCGGTCGACCTTCTTCGCGAGGGTGTCGACGGCCTTCTGGATCGCGGTCGTGTCGGCGCTGATCGTGAACGCGCCGTCCTTGGGGGTGACGGTGAGCCAGGATGCCGCGGTCTTCCGGTCCACGGGCACGGTGCGCTCATCACCGACGTAGAAGCCGATCTTGTCGAGCACGGCGTTCAGCTGCGTCGCGGTCTTCTTCGCGGTCTCGGTCGAGATCGCCGGCTGGGCCGGGACGGATGTCGCCGCGACCTCGGCCGTGGAGTGGCCGGCGGTGAACGCCTTCTGCAGCTCGCCGGCGATCGCGTCGAGGTCGACGCCGATGCCGTCCTTGCCGTCGGTGGTCTGGTAGGTGCCACTGGACTCGTCGTAGCTGACGGTGGCGTCGGTCGCATCTTCGAACAGCGACGGGGCGGCCTTGCGCAGGGCTGCCTGCGCGACATCGCGGTCGAGGGTGACCTGGCCGTGCGCGGCGTCGGAGAACCAGGAGCCGATCTTCCACATCGGGTGCGCGCTGTAGGCGGCGTCGGCCAGCGCCTGGGCATCGACCGTGGCGCCCAGCTGCTTTCCGGTCAGCGTGGCATCGACGCCGTCGCCGGTGATCTGGATCGTCGTGCGGTCCAGCTGCGCCTGGATGGCGCCGGCCGCGCCACCCGGAGTCATCCCGCCGATCTGCACGCCGGCGACCGCGGTGCCCGGCGCGATGAGCACGAGCGAGGCGGCGATCACGCCGGCGACGGCGACGCCCGCGGGCGTGCCGATCCACAGCCCGAGATGGCGCTTGTGCTTCGGGGGCGGCGCGGGCGCCCACGCGTATCTCGGTCCGGCGCCGCCACCACCGGCGCCGCTCGAGCCTGAGTCCTGTGACGCCTCGCCCACGGACTTCACCCCCCGTCAAGTGTTCCCCTGGTCATCATGGTAATCGACCGGAGCTCCCGGAACCGGGGGAAGGGGGCCTGGGGGGTGGGGAGCAGATCAAGAATCGATAACGTTTTTGTAAAGTATCTGTGCAAAATGGCTCGCGGGCTTGCGGGAGCAGTGTTCGTAAGGTCTACTAACAAACATGTCAGCTTCGGAAGCGCGACGCGGCCCTTCCGCCCCCGACCCGGTGGGCGCCGTCATCCCTGTCATCGGCGCGCGGCGCTCCCGCCACGGCGCGAAGGTGCTGCCCGAGCACGCACGCGCACACAACCGGTCGCTCGTGCTGCAGACGCTGTTCCACGACGGCGCGATGAGCCGTGCCGACCTGTCGCGCGAGACGGGGCTGACCCGGGTGACCATCTCCGACCTCGTGGCAGAGCTGATCTCCGACGGCTTCGTCGCCGAGAAGGGTGTGCGGGAGGTGTCGCGTCCCGGCAAGCCCGCCATCCTGCTCGACCTCGACCATGAAGGCCACCGGATCGTCGGCCTGGATCTGTCGGGCACCTCGACGTTCGTCGGCGCTGTGCTGACCCTCGACGGGACGATCGTGGTGCGCCGCGAGATCCCGCATCCGGGCGCCGGCGGCGACGTGGTCGGCACGATCGTCGAGTTCGCGCGTGAGCTCGTCGCCGACTCGCACGCGCCCGTGCTCGGTGTCGGTGTCGGCACGCCCGGTGTCGTCGACGATGCCGGTGTCGTCGTGACGGCACCCAACCTCGGGCTGACGGGGTTCGACCTGGAGGCGACGCTGCACGACGTCCTGGGGCTTCCCGTCGTGATCGCCAACGACGCGAACGCGGCCGTGCTGGCCGAGTACACGTTCGGCGGCGCCGGTGACGATGTCATCCTGGTCAAGGTCGGTCGCGGTGTGGGATCCGGTCTGCTCTCTGGCGGACGGCCGATGGTGGGCAGCCGCTTCGCCGCCGGCGAGATCGGTCACGTCACCGTGGCCACCGACGGCGGGCCGCTGTGCTCGTGCGGGAAGACGGGGTGCCTTGAGGCCTGGATCTCGGCGCCCACCCTCACCGCCCGGCTGGCCGAGGCATCCGGCCCTGCCGCCCGTGAGGGCGTGCTGCGCGATGCGGGAGAGCGGCTGGGCATCGCCCTGGCCCCCGTGGTGGGCGCCCTCGACCTGTCGGAGGTCATCCTGTCCGGCCCTGCTGATCTGCTCGACGGACCGCTGGCCGCGGCTGCCGTCCAGACCCTGCGAACCCGGACCCTCGCGAAGATCCATGAGGGCATCCGGGTGCGCATGACCGCACAGGGCGAGGACATCGTCTTGCGCGGCGCCGCGGTCATGGTCTTGTCCGCACAACTCGGGGTGTCCTAGACGCCCATCTTCCCCCCCCCGGGTAGGTCACCCGACCTTCCCATCACCGAGAGAAGCAACAGGAAACAAGGAGACAGAATGCGCACATCACGCATCGTTGCGGTCGGCGCCGCCGGCATCGCAGCCGCGCTGGCGCTGAGCGCCTGCTCGAGCAGCGGCAACGGCGGCAATGGCGGTGGCGACACGAACAAGACCGGCACGATCGGCACGGTCGACGGCAGCGGCAAGACTCTGACGGTCTGGGCGATGCAGGGCGACTACTCCGATGCGGTCATGAAGCAGATCAACGACGAGTTCACGAAGCAGACCGGCGCGAAGGTCGACGTCCAGGCGCAGGCGTGGGATGGCATCACGACCAAGCTCACGACGGCGTTGGGCACCTCGACCCCGCCGGACGTCGTCGACATCGGCAACACGCAGGTCGCCGGCTACGCCAACACTGGTGGCCTCATGGACCTCACCGCCTACAAGGATCAACTGCAGCAGGGTGGCACCTGGGTGCAGTCGCTGCTGGGCCCGGCGACCTTCGACGGCAAGCTGTACGCCGTGCCGTCGTTCGTCGGCAACCGCGCCGTCATCTACAACAAGAAGATGTGGGCGGAGGCCGGGATCACGGCTGCTCCCACCACCTATGAAGAGCTGAAGGCAGACCTCGACAAGCTCAAAGCCAAGCACGCCGGAGAGTCGGACTTCTCGGCGTTCTACCTGCCCGGTCAGTTCTGGTACGCGGCGATGAGCTGGGTGTGGGACGCCGGTGGGGACATCGCGACCGAGAACGGCGGCACCTGGAAGGGCGCCTTCTCCAGCGACGCATCGCAGAAGGGGCTGAACGAGTTCAAGGCGTTCCAGAACACCTACTCGAACAAGGCCAGCCAGACGCTGAACACCGATGAGCCCAATGAGGACCAGATCATGGCCGACGGCAAGACCGCGACGATCATCGGTGCCCTGTGGGACGGCGGCGTGGTCGCGAAGAACTCCAACGGCAAGATCGCCGAGAGCGACCTGGGCACGTTCGCGCTGCCGAGCATGAGCGGGTCGAAAGCTGCGCCGAACTTCGGCGGCGGCGAGGTCTGGGGCATCGCGGCGAAGTCGCCGAACCAGGACCTGGCACTGGTATGGACCAAGATCGCAGCCAGCCCCGACATCCAGAACGCGTTGGCTGCGCAGCCGTGGATCCCCAACACCGGAGAGCTGGCGGCGGAGTGGGCCAAGAAGGCCACGCCGCTCACGCAGGGCTTCTATGACGCTGCCGGCGTGACTCGTGCCACCCCGGGTGCCGCAGGCTGGGGCACCATCGAGGGCAACAAGAACATGGAGCAGTTCTTCTCCTCGATCGCCAGCGGCGCCAAGTCACCGGCCGACGCGGCCAAGGCCATGGATGCCACTTTGGACAGCACCCTGAACGGCTGATCCCCCGCCGGTCTCGATTCGGGTTCCCCTGGGGACCCAGGAGGTACACCCGATGAACACCCCGACTGCGGCAGTGACCGCGGGCGAGGACGCGGCTGCCGTGGCGCTGGACGCGTCACGGCAGCCGCGCGACTCTCGCCCCTCGCGCCGGCCACGCAGGCGGATCGCGCCCTGGGTCATGCTCAGCCCGGCGGCCCTGGTCATGACGGCACTGACCATCGTGCCGATCGGCCTGCTCGTGTTGTTCTCGTTCACCGACGCCAACGCCCGCACGGTGGTCACCGGCGCCTACGACTCGGTCGGCCTCGCCAACTACGCGAAGATCTTCGGCGACCCCGAGTTCTGGGCGTCGCTGTGGCGGACGCTGTGGTTCACGGTGGCCATGGTCCTCGGATCCGTCGTCATCGGCATGATCCTGGCGAATCTGCTCACGCGGCTGGGCACCGCGATGCGATACGTCCTGACCATCGCCCTCATCTTCGCCTGGGCGATGCCGACGGTGGCATCGTCGCAGGTCTGGAACTGGCTCTTCCAACCCGGATACGGGGTCATGAACTGGCTGCTCACGCAGCTGCGCGTCTTCGGCGATGTCACGCAGACCGACTGGTCGGCGAACACCTGGCTCGGCTTCCTGTGCATCTGGCTGCTCATCGTCTGGCAGGCGGTGCCGTTCATCGCCCTCACCGTCTACGCCGCCCAGACCCAGGTCGATCCCGCATACTACGAAGCCGCGCGCCTGGACGGTGCCAGCGAGTGGCGCGTCTACCGCGCCGTCACTCTCCCGTTCATCGCACCGAGCCTCATCCTGATCACGATCCTGTCGGTGATCTGGGACTTCAACGTGTTCAACCAGATCTGGCTGGTCACCGAGGGCGGACCCGACAACACCACGGCGACCCTGGGCGTGTGGACGTTCAAGACGGCGTTCGTCAGCTTCAAGATCGGGACCGGTGCGGCCATCTCCGTCGTCACGACGGTCCTGCTTCTGATCATCACCGGCTTCTACATCCGCCGGCTCCTGCGCTCCGGGGAGGACCTGTGACCAGCATCACCACCGACGAACCCGTCGGCACCGTCGCGACGCCCGCTGCGCGCGCGCGTCCCCGACGCCGACGCAAGCGCCGCGCCGGCAGCAACATCCTGGCGCTCGTGGTGTCGGTGATCTGGCTGTTCCCGGTCTACTGGATGGTGCTGACCTCGTTCAAGCAGCGCTGGGACGTACTCAGCGCCACGCCGGCCTTCCTTCCCGAGAACCCGACGCTGCAGAACTACGCGAACGCGCTGACTCAGACGACGTTCTTCACCAACCTGAAGAACTCGGTGGTCGTGGTCGGCCTGACGCTGATCTTCGCGATCCTGCTCGCGCTGTTCGCCTCGGCCGCGCTCACTCGTTTCCGCTTCCGCGGACGCAAGATCATCCTCGTCGTCATCCTGGCGGTGCAGATGCTGCCGGGGACGGCTCTGCTGATCCCGCAGTTCCTCGTGTTCAACCAGCTGGGCCTGCTCAACCAGTACGGCGGACTGATCCTTGCGTACGTGGCGGCGACGCTGCCGTTCTCGATCTGGGTCATGCGAGGGTTCTTCCTCGCGATCCCTAGGGAGGTCGAGGAGGCCGCGGAGGTCGACGGAGCGAGCACCTGGACGATCATGTGGCGTGTGCTGTTCCCATTGGTCGCACCCGGGGTCATCGCATCCAGCGTGTTCTCGTTCATCGCCGCGTGGAACGACTATCTGGTGGCGTACGTGTTCATGAAGGACCAGACCATGTACACGCTCCCGGTCTGGCTGGCATCCTTCCAAGTGCCGAACCAGCCGACCGACTATGCCAGCCAGATGGCGGCATCCGTGATCTTCTCACTGCCGGCTGTCATCTTCTTCCTGATCATCCAGCGCAACCTCGTGACCGGCATGTCGGCAGGGGCGGTCAAGGGCTGATGAGCGCGCAGGCAGCAGCCGCCTCCTGTGGGGAGTGCGGCCGATGAGGGTGGGGTTGGATGTCGGCGGCACCAAGACCGACGCGGTCGCCGTCGATGCCGCCGGCCGGGTCTGGGCGCGCGTGCGTCTGGCCACCGGCTGGGGGCCCATCGGCGTCGTCCAGACCATCGCCGACGCGGTGGACGCGCTCGTCGGCGCCGGTGTCGACCGCGACGCGATCGGCTCGGTGGGCGTCGGGATGCCCGGACAGGTGCAGCCGGGATCGACACACGTGCTGCATGCCGTGAACCTCGGCATCGCCGACCTCGACCTCGGGGTCGCCGTCGAGCGCCGGCTCGGGGTTCCGGTGGGCGTCGAGAACGACGTGAAGGCCGCCGCCCTCGGCGCCGACGCGCTGCGCGGGGGCACCGATCGGGCCGGCACGCTGGCCTACCTGAACCTCGGCACCGGGATCGCCGCCGGCATCGTACGTGACGGTGCCTTGTGGCGGGGGCGGCACGGCACGGCCGGTGAGGTCGGGCACATCGCCGTCGACCCGCACGGCCCGGCGTGCACGTGCGGCCAGCAGGGCTGTATCGAAGCACTCGCCGGCGGGGCCGCCATCGCCCGGCGTTGGGGCCGAGCGGCTCCGCTGCCGGTTGTGGACGTGCTGGATGCCGCCGACCGGGGCGATGCCCGCGCGGCGATGCTGCGCGCTGAGCTGATGATGGGCGTGGCCGCGGCCGTGCGCATCCTGGTGCTCACCGCCGACGTCGACGTCGTCGTGATCGGCGGCGGCTTGAGCGGCCTCGGTGACAGACTGATGCGAGGCGTCGTCGCCGAGCTGGAGGCCAGCGCCGAGGCATCCGCCTTCATGCGTTCGCTGCGGCTGGGCGAGCGCGTGCAGCTGCTGCCTGTCGGGTCGCCGGCGGCGGCGCTGGGTGCTGCGCTGGTGGGGGCGACGCGCGACCGTGACACGAGGGAGACCGTGATCCATGGCTGAAGTCATCATCGTGCCGGACGCAGGCGTCGCCGGCGAGCTGGTCGCCGACGAGATCGCCGCGCTCATCGTCGCGGACCCCGAGGTGGTGCTGGGGCTTGCGACGGGCTCCACACCGTTGACCGTCTATCAGGCCCTGCGGGCGAAGCTGGAGGGCGTGGACGCGTCGCGCGTTCGTGGCTTCGCCCTCGACGAGTACGTGGGCATCGACCCCGCCCACCCGGAGAGCTACCGCAACGTCATCCGCCGCGAGGTCGTCGAGCCGCTGGGACTGGATCCGGCGCGCGTCCGCACCCCCGACGGGTCGCTGGAGACCATCCGGCACGCGGGGGAGGACTACGAGCGGGCGATCGCCGAGGCCGGCGGGATCGAGCTGCAGATCCTCGGCATCGGCACCGACGGGCACATCGGCTTCAACGAGCCGGGGTCGTCGTTCGCCTCGTCCACCCGGGTCAAGACGCTGACCGAGCAGACTCGGCAGGACAACGCCCGGTTCTTCGACTCGGTCGATCAGGTGCCCACGCACTGCATCACGCAGGGGCTGGGCACGATCCTGCGTGCGCGGCATCTCGTGCTGCTCGCGTTCGGCCAGAGCAAGGCCGAGGCGATCGCCGGCGCGGGGGAGGGCCCTGTCACCGCGTCGCTGCCGGGCTCGGCGGTCCAGCTGCACCCGCGCGTGAGCGTGGTCG
>ERZ778017.3600-NODE-3600-length-10814-cov-4.974905_pt1 | contig 10814 bp, 12 predicted proteins | sample MGYA00375747_ERZ778017 | MGnify/ENA primary metagenome ERZ778017 (study PRJEB29350, sample SAMN05509838) | bioreactor metagenome | biome: bioreactor; material: wastewater | place: South Africa: University of Cape Town | collected 2014-03-17 ... | reverse complement strand
TCCGCCCAGAAGCCAGCGGGCCTGCTTCCGATTGGCGGAGAACAGACAAGCCCGACGCCCGGTTCAAAGGCCGCAAACAAATCGTCCAAGTAGCTGGGCGACATCAGGACATTATTGTCGGCAAGCACGATCCAAGGATGGCGCGCGGCCTTCCAGCCTTTGACGACGTTATTGAGTTTCGGATTGCTCGTCGGCCTGTCGTCACCGACAAGCAGCTTCGCTGGTACACGGGGGTGACCGTCGATCAATTTGCGCACGAGCGGCACAGCGGGATCGCTTTCGCGCGCGGCGCAGAAAATAATTTCGTAGGATGCGGCACGGATTTCAAAGGTCGAGCGCAGCGTCAGTTCGTCGAAATGATCGCTACCGCAAACGGGCCGGATAATTGTGACCGGCGTTGTCGTCGAGTGGTTATTCCTTTTGCGCGCCTGAACGCGCGCCAGTGTAAGCATCACGCTGATAAGATGCGCTGCCGTGGCCAGCGCGCAAAATGCCAGAGCCGCCGTCGCCAAGCCGGCCATTGTTTCTCCGTCGAGACCTACCGCTGAATTTCACGATTTGATGAAATATCAGCGACAGATCGACGACGACTCTATGACGTCGAGTAAGCCCACGACCGATACGGTGCGTTATTTGCGCTCCGAAGTTGTCCCGACCATGCGGGCGTAAAGGTGCGTGGCGCAAAAAGCCCCGAGCACCGCGAGCACGACCATGCCTGCGACCGAGACCAAGCCTTCAGTTATGCCGAAAGTGAGCAGCGCCCAGTACGCAAGCGCGGAACCTACAAGGCCACCCAGCGCGCCCGCTACAGCGTTTGCCAATCCCCTCAGAGAAAGACCGTAGAGGAGGCCCACTATCAAACCCGGATACAATGCCGGCCAAAAATGATCGCCCATTGTGGATCCCTCACTGGAATGTCGACAATCGACATGCGCGATTGCGATGTGCAATCGGCGATTGCTGTGTTCGATGTCAAGCTCTGACTATCTCACCGTTCAATCGGACCTTGCCCAAGCAAAAAAACCGACGCTCGAAAGCGCCGGTTTCAGGTGCCTGTTTCGCTTTTGCCAAGCGATCAGTTCCAGGGAGTAGAAACGCCTCTGCTTATCTAGAAGTCGGGAGTCGGTCCGACTGCGGAAACAGCTAGAACTGGGTCATTCACAGGCAGATCGCTTGCCGCGCCGAACTTTTCTTTTCGCGACAACAGCAACAATTTGCCGAGGGGCCGGAGTTCAGCGGGCCTCGCACGACTCTTGGCCTGGCGAAGAATGCTTCGGGTCATGGCGTCAGCCCCCCAGCCCGAAAGCTGACTGGCGCCGACGCCTGCGGTTTACCGCATGGGCAATCGCCGCTCGTTCAGCGAGGAACGGATTGGCGAAACGTCGGCCCTCCAATGCGTGGTAGCTCTGCAGCGCTGCGTGGAAGCGGTACTCGCGCTCGCCTTCTTCACGAATGATTATTCCGGCTTGGTCGTCGCCGACCTCAATGACGTAGGATTTGGACATGGTTTATGCTGCCGGCTTCGGTGCCGGCATCCTCTGACGTTCGAATTGGTGGTGAATGATCTGAATTGGCCTTATGGCCCTAGCAGCCACAACAACACGACATCAGCGCCCGATCGGCCGAAATCCTGGTCGGCTCATGCGTTCGGCTCATTGTCAGATTATCCATAGCGGTCTCCATAATGCGGAGCCCACGACCGTGCGTGGAGCTTAGCGTTTGATGACGCGGCGCAAGTCGCTTTCGAAATCACCGCGGCCAGCACAATCCTGCGATGGCGAAAACCAGATAATCCGAGCAGGCTTAAAAGGTCAAAGAAGAAGAATTGCATTGCATTTCACGGCGGTTCTGAACGAAATCGCGCGCCTGATGCGACTGGTCGCGGTTCGTCGCTCGCACGCTCTATGTTACGCCATTGTAAAGAGACGAAAATTTCAAGCTTCCTAGGGGAACCAAAATGAAGATTTGCATGATCGGGGCGGGCTACGTCGGGCTCGTTTCGGCTGCGTGCTTTTCAGACTTCGGCTGGACGGTTACCTGCGTGGATAAGGACGCTGAGAGGCTGGCCGATCTCAAGGCCGGGCGATCACCGATTTACGAGCCGGGTCTCGAAGACCTGATGGAGCGGAATGTCAAAGCTGGCCGCCTCGTGTTCACTGACGAGCTTGGACCGGCCGTCGCAGATGCCGATGTCGTATTCCTTGCGGTCGGAACTCCGATGCGGCGCGGCGACGGCTACGCCGATCTCTCCTATGTGTTTGCCGCTGTCGAGGAGGCTGCACCCCATCTCAAAGACTTTACCGTCATTACGACGAAATCGACGGTGCCTGTCGGCACAAGCCGCGAAATCGAACGCCGGCTTAAGGCCAAACGTCCCGATGCGAGCGTGGCTATTTGCTCGAACCCTGAATTTTTGCGCGAGGGTTCCGCGATCCAGGATTTCACGCATCCCGACCGTGTGCTTGTCGGCACCGACGATGCGCGCGCACGAAAGGTTATGGAGCAGGTGTATAGGCCGCTCGCGTTGCGCGGCTCTCCTGTGATGTTCGTCGATCGCGAATCGGCGGAACTCGCGAAATATGCGGCGAACGCATTTTTAGCTCTCAAAATCAGCTTCATCAACGAGATCGCCGACGTGTGCGAGGCCGTCGGGGCCGATGTGCAAGAGGTTGCATCAGCGATCGGCAAGGACCGGCGCATCGGGGACAAATTCTTGCATCCCGGCCCGGGTTATGGTGGCTCCTGCTTTCCCAAGGACGTTTCGGCACTCATCCGGACAGCACGCGAAGCGCGGTCGCCGGTTTCGATCATCGAGCAGGTGGAACGCGTCAATCACGAGCGCAAGCTCGCAATGGCGGTGCGGATCGAAGCTGCCGCAGGCGGGTCGGTTCGCGACAAAACGATCGCCGTTCTCGGGGTGACATTCAAGCCCAACACCGACGACATGCGGGACGCTCCAAGTCTCGTGATCGTGCCAATGCTGCAAGAGCGAGGGGCGACGGTCAGAGTCTGCGATCCACAAGGGCGCCGTCAGGCCGAACCGCTGCTTCCTGGAGTTGTATGGTGCGAAGGCGCCAACGAAGCCGCGCAGGGGGCAGACATTCTCGTCATCCTGACCGAGTGGAACGAATATCGTGCGCTCGACCTCGATGCCATCAAGGCAAGGATGGCCGGAACGACAATCATCGATCTTCGCAATGTTCTCAATCCTGACGCCGTCTCCAGTGTCGGGATTGGATATTCCGGGATCGGGCGGCGCAAATTCGCGGATAAACAATCGACGAACTGAGGGCCTTTCGGAAGGGACCGTGCGTGGGGACCTTCGGGGTCGGGTTGCCGATACTGTCCTGCGGGTTGGTTGCTGATACCGACGACCCTCAACTTCCTGATTGGTGAGGATTATCGGACGCGCCGGTCGCCAATTCCTCGGCTTTCTTGCCGGCGACTTCTTCGCGCAAGCTTCGGATTGCAATCTCACCCCCGGCAGAACACCGGGGGTATTTTTTCATGTCCGCAACGAAGGCTGCAGATGGTGGCGTAGAGCTGGTCCTTGGCCAGAGAGATGCGGGCCTTGCCGTCGGCGTCGTCGCAATCCTGACGATCCTGTTCCTGCCGCTCCCCTCATTCATGATTGATCTCGGGCTCGCACTTTCGATCGCGCTCTCGATCGTCATCCTGATGGTCGCCCTGTGGATACGGCGACCACTCGAATTTTCGGCATTCCCGACCGTTCTCCTGATTGCGACGCTGCTTCGCCTTTCGCTCAACGTCGCGACGACGCGGCTCATTCTCTCGCAGGGTGCTGACGGGCCGAACGCGGCGGGTCATGTCATCGCGGGCTTTGCGCAGTTCGTGATGGGCGGGCAATTCGTAATCGGCATCATCGTCTTCATCATTCTGGTGACCGTCAATTTCGTCGTCATCACCAAGGGCGCGACGCGTATCGCCGAAGTCGGTGCGCGCTTTACTCTCGACTCGCTGCCTGGAAAGCAGATGGCCGTTGACGCGGACCTCTCGTCCGGCGCAATCGACGAGAAGGAAGCTATTCGGAGACGCCGGGAACTCGAAGAAGAAAGCCAGTTTTTTGGCGCTATGGACGGCGCCTCAAAGTTCGTCCGAGGCGATGCGATCGCAGGCCTCATCATCACGGCCGTCAATATCTTCGGCGGCGTCATCATCGGCGTCACGCAATACGATTTGCCGTTCGAGCGCGCGATGGATACCTTCGTGAAGCTCTCGGTCGGCGACGGTCTCGTCACGCAAATGCCGGCTCTCATCGTCGCACTTGCTGCTGGCCTGCTTGTTTCGAAAGGCGGCACGCAAGGTTCGACCGAAGGCATCATCATAACCCAATTCGGGAACTATCCCCGGGCGCTGTTGTTCGCGGGCGGCGTCATGGCCGTTCTGGCGCTCGCGCCAGGGCTGCCCTTGCTGCCGTTTGCCGCGATCGGTGGCATACTGACCTCTGTCAGCATCGCTCTCACGCGTCAGAGGGAAGCCGGGGCACGTGCTGCCGCAACCGCAAAGACGACGCAGGCGGTGACAGCCGAGGAGCAGTCGCGGCAGTCGATCCGTGAACAATTGAAGACGACTGAAATCGAAATTTGCTTCGGCAAGCAGATCTCGACCGTTCTGATGCGGCCTTCCAGCGACTTGTCGCAACGCGTCGCGAAGATGCGGCGCAAATTTGCGAAACAATATGGATTTGTCGTTCCCGAAATCAAATTGGCGGAGGATTTGTCCGTCCCGTCGAAGAGCTATCAAATCAAGGTGCATGGCACGGTGGTCGCCAGCGCCGAACTTCGCCTGGGCGACGTTCTCGTCGTCGTCGGCGACGGCCCCAAGCCCGACACGCCAGGAGACGAGACCCGGGAACCTGCCTTCGGTATGAAAGCCATCTGGGTGCCCGATATCTTCACCAATGCACTCAAGCGCGACGGATATGTTCCGGTCGAAAATACATCCGTGCTTCTCACGCACGTTACCGAGGTTATCCGCAACAGCCTGGCGCAACTGCTCTCATACCGCGATTTGCGATCGCTTCTCGATCGCCTCGATCCCGAATATCGCAAGTTGCTCGACGAAATCTGTCCATCGCAAATTTCCTATTCCGGCCTTCAAGGCGTCTTGAAGATGCTTTTGGCGGAACGGATTTCGATCCGAAACCTGCATCTTATTCTCGAAGCCGTCGCCGAAATTGCTCCGTTCTCCCGCAAGGCGGAACAGATCACCGAGCACGTTCGCATGCGGCTCGCATCGCAGATTTGCGGCGATCTCAGCGAAAACAACTGCTTGAAAGTCGTACGCCTTGGAAACAAGTGGGAAGTCGCTTTCCACCAGGCTCTGAGACGCGATCCCAAGGGCGAGGTCGTCGAGTTTGATATCGACCCAAGGCTTATCGAACAGTTTGGCGGCGATCTCGCGCGCGTTATTCAACCGTTCATGGATGCGGGTCATCAATTCGTTCTGGTGACGGCCGCCGAGACGCGGCCCTACGTCCACACCGTCACCGAACGGCTCTACGGCACGCTGCCAGTTCTCTCGCATCTCGAAATCAGCCGTGGCGTGCAGATCCAGTCGCTCGGCTCGGTCTCATGATCGAGTTTACGCACGAAAGCCTACTCGTGCCGCTTATCATCTTCTGCCGGGTCGGTGCGTGCTTCATGGTATTGCCCGGTTTCTCCAGTGACCGTATCCCGGTCCAGCTCCGTCTCTTCGTCGCGATCGCGATTGCGCTCGCCCTGACGCCGCTTCTCTACGATGGCGTCCGGCCGCTGACGGATGGTCCAGCCGACGCCCTTATCGGATTGATCGTGACGGAGAGCCTTGCGGGCTTCTTCCTCGGCTTCATGGTGCGGATCTTCTTTCTGGCGCTCGAATTCGCGGCAATCGGAATGGCCAATTTCGCCGGCTACGGCTCGGCGTTTTCTCATGCAATCGAAGGCAATGATCCTTCGACGCCGTACTCCGCATTCGTCACAACTCCGGCCGTCGTCTTATTCTTCATCATGAACCTGCATGTGACGGTCATTCGAATGCTCGAGAACTCCTATCAGGTTCTGAAAGTCGGATCGCAGTTCGCCGTACCGCCTGATCTTTCGATGATCGTCACGACCTTCGGCGAAGCGTTCAAATTGACGTTGCAGCTCAGCGCTGCGCTCGTCGTCTATTCGATCATGGTGAACCTTGCCTTTGGGTTTCTCAACAAGATGATACCGCAGATACCATCTTACTTTGTTTCAACCCCATTCGTCGTGTTGGGCGGGCTTATCATTCTTCTGCAGATCGATGCGTCGATCCTGCAGATTTTTTCATCTCTTGTGGCGCATGCAATCGCGACGCTGGGGCAACATGGCTAGGACGACAAAGAAGCTGCAACGCCTTGTGAACGTTTTCCACGACCTGGAAACAGTCGCGCGTGTTCGCGTCGGCGAGCTGACGCGGGAGATGGCCGAGCATAGGGCGGCGCAGGACGATATATTGCGAAGCCTCGAAAACCCTTCGACGATCAATGGTCTTTTTACCGCGCTGCTCTCCAATCGAGTTGGCCGTCTCGAACGCCGTATTCAACAGTTGTCCCGCGAACACGAAATTGCACTGAAACGCTATTCCGAGGCCGCAGCGCGCCGTCGAAGCGCTTCTGAACTCCTGGCCCAGACGCGGGAAGAAGAAGGCCGGAAATCCGAGCAAAATCAGCTTGAGGCGCTACTGGAATTTCAGGAGGCGGTGGCGGCGCAAGGCCGGGGTAAGTCTGCGCGTCCAAGCTGAGATCATCTTCGTGTTCGCAGCGGTATTTGATCATGCCCGCAATACTCCGCGCCTCGGCCGCCGATATGGCAACCTGGACGGCAGGACAAACCGTCCGGCCGGCCTCTGTTGGCACCGGCGGACACGCGACGAACGCGGCTCACGGCAAACAGGCCATCGACAAGGCCAAGGCTGTCGGCCAGCAGTTCGAAGCACTCTATCTGCGCCAAATGCTCGAAGCTTCGATGCCAAAGGATTCCGAAGCGCTATTCGGCGACAGCACGGCAGGGCCGATGTGGCGATCGATGTTCGCGGACACGCTCGCAACCACGCTTTCGAAGACCGGCACCATCGGCATCGCGCAAATGATCGTCAAATCCGAATTCAACCACGTGAAGGAAAATAAATGAGCGCCGCTGTACTGGAATCGAAGGCCAAACCAGCGGCACCGATGCCAACGGGATTGCCGCCGACGGGACGTCGTCTCACTCCGATGACGCGCATGGCTCCCCAGGATCCCGAAGCGGCCCGCGCCGTGGTCGTCTCGGTCATTACGCGCATCGAGGGCTATCTTGACGAGGAGACGGCCGCGCTAAGCAAATCTCTGCAGTTCGATTTCAAAACGTCGAACGATCGCAAGAGTCAGGGCCTTCTCGACCTCAATCAAGCCTTGCGCCGGCTGCAGCGGACCGAGATCAACGCCGACCTGCAGCTTCGCCTTGCGATGTTTCGTGAGAAACTCGCCGTCAATCTGCACAAGATCCGCCTCCATCTTGAGGCCGTGAAAGAGATCGCAGCAATGCTTTCAGAAGCGATTCAGAATGCGGAATCGGATGGTACCTATACCCGCAATATCGGCCCATATAGGAATGCGCCGTGATCCGCATGATCCTGCTGAGCGTCGTGGCATGCCTTTCGACGGTCGGCGGCGTTTATGGCGCAGTCACTTGGAAAGCTGCGGCGGCCAATACCGCAGGCGAAGACACGCACCCCAAATTACAGATCATGAAGACGCCGATGATCAGCGTGCCCATACTCTCGGATGGCGAGGTTCTCGGATACGTTGTGACGCGGCTGAATTTTGCGGTCGATACAGAGCTTTTGAAAGAGAATTCCATTCAGCCGGACGCCTTCGTCGCGGATGAAGCCTTTCGCCTCATCTACGAGACGACCCCAAAGGATCTCAAGAGTGGACGCAAACAGGCGCTCAAGGATCTGACTGCAGGGATAATCGCGGGCACCAACAAGCGGCTTGGCGATGATGTGGTCAAAGACGTCATGATCAACACGTGGACCTATCTTTCGAAGCAAGACATGATGAGAGACAATGAGCGCCAATAATGACTTTGCATTCGAGGCGGTATTGCGTGAATCTGCTGCCGCGGCGGCATTTGATTTAAATTCAGTCCCTGCAGAAGCGCGCGGAGCGTCGAGTTCTAGCGGCGTCACGGCCTTTTCGGTCTTTGCCGGTCTCGGCATTATCTCGGCGGTGGTATTCGTTACGGGTTATTCGGCGTTGATGTCCGATACGCCCGCGATTTGGATCCACCGCCTGATGGCGCTGACGGTAGCTCAAAGCATTCTTATCGCAGCTGTCGCAATGAAGCTTCTGCCGCTTATCGAGCGCCGACATTTCACCGTGCGGATTGCTTCATTCTTCCCGGCCCGACAGATGCCGTTGCTGGAACTGCGGGAAATGCCAGAGGAGCGGTCTGAGCCATTACCTCCGCCGCTACCGCAGAAGGCTCCCGTCATTGGCGGCAAGCTCGCGGGGCGCGAATTTCTAGAGTTCAATGATGGTTCGATCGAGATCGATACGCTCGTCGGCCGCCGGCGTTTCGTTTCACTCGATGCTGCGCGCGAATTCGTCGGAGCGTAGATAGTGTTTAGGCTGTCAAGGCGAAGTCATCGAAATCGCCGGCCGCTCCATGCGAATCCTCATCGCGCTTAATTCCATTAAGCCGATCGCTCATTTCGGCCAATTTTACGCAACGCGACGCTTCCGCGGCGTCTATTTCCCATTCTGGCAATGCGAGCTTCGAGACGCCTCCGAGATAATCGGAGATGGCATCCAGGCTCTGCGAGATGCGATCGATGGATTGAAGTTCATAAAGCGCGCCTGAACCGCTGATCTGGCCCGAAGAAACGAGCTTGCCAACAACTTCCTGCAGTTCGTTCATCGCATCCGCAAGAAGCCGAACCTCGTGGCTCACGGTCGCAAGGACCTCCGGCAGCGGGGCGAGTGCGGTCTTGCCGGTCTTCGGATTCTCGTCACTTGTGCTCATAACTGCCCCGTTGCATGAAAGATCAAAACAATTCGAGTTCGCCCGCGTTGCTGACGATGGCGGGCGCGGCAGGAATCGGGCGGCGCTCGATTTCGGTCGTCTCCGCAAGCAAAATCTGTCGCGCACGTCCCGAGACGGGCCAATACTGAATGCGACGCCCGCGCAGTCCGCCTGTGCTACCGCCCACGTTCGCGATACCTTCATCACGCAGGAAACGCTCAGCGAATTCGACATTAAGCTTGCCGATGTCGTTGTGGCCTCTCGCCGTTCGAGCGCCGCCAAAGAGCTTGGCCTCTAGGCGATCGCGGCGCGCGCCGTGCTTCAGCAGGCCATTAACAAGCAATTCCATGAGGTGAACGCCGAGACGTTCAGCCTCGCCCGATCTGCTTTTGCCGTGCGTACCGGGCAGAAGAAAGTGATTGATGCCGCCGACACCCGCGAGGGGGTCGCGGATGCAGGCCGCAACGCACGATCCAAGGATCGTCGTCACCATCACATCCTTATCGTCAGCGACGTAGTATTCGCCCTGAATGATATGGACACGATTGCCCTTGGAGAGCGAAGCGGTCATGTGAGCTTGCCGACAACCGCTTCTATGCACGTCTTGAGCGCCGGTACCGTAAAGGGCTTCGCGAGGAAGTTATTGAGGCCCCACTTTTTGCCCTCGTCGATAAGCGCCTTGTCGCCCTTACCCGTTACGAGAATGAAACCCACTTTGCTGGTCGGCCCATGCTGTCGCAGGGCGCGCAGAAGCTGTATTCCGTCGATCTTCGGCATATTGAAATCGGAAATGACCAAGTGGCATGGCGCGGTCATCATCATTTTCAAGGCTTCTTCGCCGTCCTTGGCGACCTTGAAGGATTTGAGCCCGATCTGGTCGAGTCCATCGGTCAGCAGTGCACGACTGACAGATGTGTCGTCTACCACCATAATCGACAGTTGCTGCATTGAGGGCATAGCTCGCCTCCCTAGTGTTTCTTGATCGTTGACGTTTCTGCGATGATGGCTGCTGCAAGGCCATCAAGCGGCAATTGCTTTTCGACTGCGCCGATTTCGAACGCAGCTTTGGGCATGCCGTAGACGATGCAGCTCGATTCGTTCTGCCCGAATGTTTTCGCTCCGGCTTTACGCATCGAGAGTAAACCCGCGGCGCCGTCGCGGCCCATGCCGGTGAGGATAACGCCGACGGCGTTTCGGCCGCAGGCATGCACGACCGATTCGAACAATACGTCGACCGAAGGGCAGTGACCGTTCACGCGGTCGCCAGACTTCAACCGGCAATGCAAATTGGATGTGCTCGAAACTTGTAAGTGCTGCGTGCCGCCGGGCGCCAAATAGACATGCCCCGGCTCGAGTTTGGCACCGGTATATGCCTCCTGCACCTTCGCAGGACACACGCGGTCGAGCCGGCCCGCAAAACTGCGCGTGAACGAGGGTGGCATATGCTGGGTGATGACCGTCGGAGGACAATTCTCGGGAAAGTGCGACAAGAGCGCGATCAAGGCCTCGACGCCGCCGGTCGATGCGCCGATCGCGAGGACACGGCCGTCGGATACGTATTGGGCATGCGCTGACTTCCTATCCGCTGCTGCACCAGGATGTCCGGTGTCTCTGGTCAGCGGACGCACGCGCGCCGATGCTGCAATCTTGATCTTGGCGGGCAGTTCTTCAAATATATGTTCGTTGCCGGGATGAGGTTTCTCGAAACAGTCGACCGCCCCGATCTCAAGCGCACGTACCGTCTCTTCGGCTCCACGGCTCGTCAGCGTCGATACCATGATG
>ERZ778017.3597-NODE-3597-length-10819-cov-5.369194_pt1 | contig 10819 bp, 7 predicted proteins | sample MGYA00375747_ERZ778017 | MGnify/ENA primary metagenome ERZ778017 (study PRJEB29350, sample SAMN05509838) | bioreactor metagenome | biome: bioreactor; material: wastewater | place: South Africa: University of Cape Town | collected 2014-03-17 ... | reverse complement strand
GTCGTGCCGAGCCGACATGGACAGTGGATGTACGACCTGTGGCGGGATGCCGCCAACCCGCGCGGCCTGTGGCGTCGGTCCACGCGCACATCGTTCCTGGCCGGAGACCCGGACTGGCAGGTGCTGCTGGACGTGGACGCCCTGGGCCGCGACGAGGGCACGCCGTGGTCGTTCGCCGGCGCGAACCACGGCCCGCGCGGCTCGGACCGGGTGCTCGTGCAGCTGAGCCCGGATGGTGGCGACGCACACGTCGTGCGGGAGTTCGACCTGGCTGCCGCACGATTCGTCGACGCCGACGCCGACGCGTTCATCCTGGCCGCCGACAAATCGCACAGCGCGTGGCTCGACGCCGACACGCTGTTGACCGCATCCGCCCTCGACGGCGGCGGAACCACCGACTCGGGATACCCGCGCACCGCGCGCATCTGGCGGCGTGGGACGACGCTGGCCGACGCATCCCTGGTGGCCGAGGCGGCGGCATCGGACGTCGCGATGTTCGTCGGAGCCGACCGCACGAGTGGTCGCTGCACGGCCATGATCGGCAAGGCGCATGATTTCTTCCACGAAGAGACCTACGTCTGGGCCCACACGCCCGGAGGCTCCGCGCAGCGCGCAGCGTTGCGTGGAGAAGGGCGTGGGGAGGGCCACACGCCCGGAGGCTCCGCGCAGCGCGCAGCGATGCCCGTTCCCGTGCTGGTCGCCGCCCCGCAGGACGCGCATATCGACGTGCACGCGGACCTCGTCGCCATCCGCACGACCACCGAGTGGACCGTCGCCGGCACCACGCATCCGGGCGGCACTCTGCTCGTCGGCCCGCTGCACACCGTGACCGACGGCGACGGCAGCGAGCTGAGGGCGGTGTTCACTCCCACCGGCTCGGCGGTGCTGGAGGGCTGGTCGTGGACCCGCACACGTCTCGTGCTCACTGTGCTCGAGGAGGTGCGCAGCCGCATCCTGTCCCTCGACCCTGCGAACGGCTGGACGGCCAGCGAGCTCCATGCGGTGGGCGCGGGAGCCGACATCCTCTCGATCGACGTCGCGACCGCCGACGCCGACGAAGACGACGAGCTCTGGCTCATCGCGCGCGGCTTCCTCACTCCGCTGACGCTGATCGTGACGGATGCCGCCCGGCCGGCGCCACGCATGGTGGACCGGGCCCGCGCGGTGTTCGATGCCGGGGGCCTTGCCACCACGCAGCACTGGGCGACCTCGGCGGACGGCACCCGCATCCCGTATTTCCAGGTCGCGCCGCAGAACGCCGACGGTCCGCTGCCGACCCTCTTGGACGGATACGGCGGATTCGAGGTGTCGCGCCTGCCGGAGTATCCGAGCATCATCGGGCCGGCATGGATAGAGCCCGGACGCGTGTTCGTCGTGGCGAACATCCGCGGCGGCGGCGAGTTCGGCCCGGCATGGCATCTGGCGGCGATGCGCGAGAAGAGGCATCGCGCCTACGAGGACTTCGTCGCGGTCGCCCGGGATCTCGTGGCCCGAGGGGTGACCACACCGCGCCAGCTGGGATGCCGCGGAGGCAGCAACGGCGGGCTGCTCGTGGGCAACATGCTCACGCAGTTCCCGGAGGACTTCGGCGCGGTCGTGTGCGGGGTGCCGCTGCTGGACATGCGCCGGTACACGCGACTGTCGGCCGGGGCGAGCTGGATCGCCGAGTACGGCGACCCTGACGACCCCGACGACTGGGCGTTCATCCGCACGTTCTCGCCGTACCACCTCGTCGATCCGCACCGTCCGTACCCGCCGAGCCTGTTCTTCTCGGCGACCAGCGACGATCGCGTGGGTCCGGTGCAGGCGCGCAAGATGGTCGCCCGACTTCAGGAGCAGACGGATGCCGAGGTGCATTACCTCGAGCAGGACGAGGGCGGACATGCCGGCGCGATCGACAGCGCCGCGACCGCCGCGCTGAACGCCACCGTCTACTCGTTCCTGGACGACGTGCTCGTGCGCCGGCCGGCCTGACCCGCGGCGCCCGGTCGGGTCGGTCGCGGCGGTCATGTGCCGCAGCCGTCACACGTGTGCCGCATCCGACGGCGGCCGAATCACGAGAAAGCCCCGGTCCTCTCGCTTTCCAGCGGATGACCGGGGCCCATCACTGTCTCAACACAGTGCGCGCCTGAAGGGACTCGAACCCCCAACCTTCTGATCCGTAGTCAGATGCTCTATCCATTGAGCTACAGGCGCACGTGCACATTCCCGCGCACGAGGATTCATCTTATCCGACGCGACGCGCCACCGCGAATCGCCGGACGCCGCCATCTCGGATCCGCACAGGCGCGCCGCTACTCGAGCTCGGACACGTCCACGCCGTCCACCGTGACCGCGGCATCCGTCGCCGTCGCATCGTTCAGCTCGCCCGCGGCGCCCTGAGCGTTACGGCGGCGGTGTGCGGCGAGCCGCGGCAGATCGATGAGCCGCAGCGACTGCATCCGCGCGTCACGCAGCTTCGCGTAGTCGGGCTCGAGATCGGGGCGTGCCGCCTCGATGCGCAATGTCGAGTCGATGTTGCGCTCGACCTCCGACCACGCGGCCTCGCGGGCGTCCTCGACGAGCTTGCGTAGCTCTTCGTCGTCATCGGCGCGGGCGCGCAGCCCGGCTGCCACCTGTTCGGACTGCCGCTGGCGCTTGCGCAGATTGCGCACGTCGCGGCGACGATAGTCGTGCGTGCCGTACGAGTCGGTGTATCGGCGGCTGGCGCGCTGGCGATCGCTCTCGATGCGTTGCGCGTCTGCCTCCGCCTCAGCGGCGAGGGTGAGCAACGTCTCACGCGCCTCCGGCATCATCCGTCGCACGTCGAAGTCCGCGCCGTGCGCGATCACCTCGACGAGGATCCGGTTCTTCAGCGCCAGACGAGTTGCCGCCGACGCGACGTACAGCCCGTCGGCCACCATGTCGGCGAGCTTCATGCCTTTCGGGCGCCGCCACGAACCCACGCGACGACCCACGTCGTCGCGCTGCGCGTCTGCCACTGATTCTCCCCTGCGACCGGCCCGTGTCTGTGCTGTCAAGCGTAGCCGTGATGGTGCCGCACGATTCGTCGCGTGGTGAAGATCACGCGGCGGATCCGCAGTGCGCAGACGCTGCGCGGCAAGACCGATCGCGTCTCACTCCGGTCGCGTGTACCGCGAGCGGTCGAACCCCAGGATGAGCATGCCGATCACCGACAGCATCCAGAGCAGGAAGAACGACCAGAGGCCGCCCCTGCCGAATCCTCGTCCGACACGCACGGCCACGACGATCGAGAAGACCACGTTCACGACGGGGATGAGCAGCAGCAGTGTCAACCATGCGGAGTATCCAGCGATCTTGACGAGGATGAACACATTCACGACCGGGACGATCGCGAGGATGCCGAGATACCCGGCCTTCGCGAACACCCTCCACGCCGCCACGACCGCCAGCACGGAAAACGCGAGCACCAGGATCGAGGGGACCCCGTCGAACAGGCCCGGGACGAGCGGGTCCGGGTCGCCCGCGGCCAGGAACCCGCTCACCCGATCGCGCCGATGCGCCAGCGCGCGGTGGCAGAGGCCCCCGGCTCCAGCGTGATCATCCCGGTGTCGTACGGATAGCGATCGGCGTTGAACGCGTCGGGCGCGCAGGTCATCGGCTCGAGGGCGAGACCGATGCGATGGGCGGGATCAGCAGCCCCGGTCGGCTGATCGGACGTGTAGACCTGCACCCACGGGCACGCGGCATCCCATTCCACCTCGACACCGGAACCGGAGGCATCCGTCAACCGCGCCGTCACGGCACCGTCGGCATCCGTGGCGAGCGCGGTGAAGGCGTGGTCGATCTCCGCCGCACCGATGGGACGCGCGGTGCGGAAGTCGAATCGTGCGGCATCGACGTCGACCTTTGTCAGGCCGTCGGGGATGAGCCGGTCGGGCGTGACCTGCAGCACCTGTGTGGCAGGAAGCTCGAAGGTCCAGTCGTCGACGTGCCCTTCGCCGGCCACGAGGTACGGGTGCGCAGAGGTGCCCCATGGAGCCGGCTGCGCCGATACATTGAGCGCGGTCACGGACTGTGTCAGTCCGATCGAGGTCAGGGCGTACGTCGAGCGCACGACGATGCGCCACGGGTAGCCCTTCTGTGCCTCCACGACGGCCTCGAGGGTGACATGGCTGGCACCCTTGTCGATCGGGTGGAACTCGATCCACGAGGCAAGGCCGTGCAGCGCATGGCCTCGCGCGGGCTCGGTCAGCGGCACCTGGTAGTCGGCTCCCTCGAACGCATAACGTCCGTCGACGATGCGATTCGGCCACGGGGCGAGCGTCGCGCCGCGGTGACCCGGGCGCACCTCGTCGGCATCGAACGGCACGACGAGGTCACGCCCACCATGGGTCAGCGTGCGCAGGGATGCGCCGACACCGGCGATGATCGCCTCGTAGTCGCCCGCGCGGAGCGCGTGCTGGGTTCCGGACAGAGGAGTGCGTGCCATATCGGATCTTTCCTGATCGGATCTTCCTGAGGTGCGATTTTCACAGCCAGAGGGCGATTTTACCCGGATGTTGACGATGCCATGAGCCACCGCGCGGCACAGCGTAGGCTGGGCGCACGGAGGTGCAGCATGGCCGATGATCCCCGCGCCGCCGCCGCACGCTACCGGCAGGAACAGGAGCGGCGCGCACATCCCGAGCTCTTCGGCGACGAGGCGGTTGTTGAACCCGCGCCGGGCGGGGGCGGGTCGGACGGGCGGGGCGCAGCCGCGCCGGGCGGGTGGAGCGCAGCCGCGCCCGGCGGGCGGAGCGCAGCCGCGCCGGAGGAGCGGAGCGCAGCCGCGCCGGAGGGCCCGGGCGCGCGGGGCGGCCCGGGTGCGCGGGGCGAGCGGGGCGAAGCCGCGCCGGGCGAGCGGGGCGCAGCCGTGCCGGGCGAGCGGGGCGCAGCGATGGCCCCACGGCAGCGGACGGCACCGGATGCATCGACCCCGCGCCCCATGACCGAGACCGAGCGCTGGGCCTATGTCGAGACGTCGATCCAGCAGGCGATCCGCCGTGGCGAGTTCGACGATCTGCCCGGCGCCGGCCAGCCGCTCGAGGGGCTCGGCGATCATCACGATCCGGACTGGTGGATCCGCCGAAAGATCCAGACCGAGCAGTTGAGCGGTCTGGGCCCGCCGGCGCTCATGCTGCGAGTGGAGGACAAGCGCATGGCCCAGACGCTCGACGCGTTGCGGCGAGAGGACGAGGTGCGCGAACTGCTCGAGGACTTCAACCGCCGGGTGGTCGAAGCCCGGCGACAGTTGCTGGGCGGGCCGCCGGTGGTGACGCCGACCCGGGACGTCGAGGCGGAGGTGGAGGCGTGGCGCGCCCGGCGTGCACAGGCCGCCGCATCATCGGCCGCCTCGGCCGAGACGGACGGTCGTGCCGGACATCGCGCGCAGCGCGAGCCGCGCGGCACACGGGGCAGGCCGAGCGGGCGCGGCTTCCTCCGCGGTCGGCGGTCCCGCCCTGACTGATCCCGTCGGTGCGCTGGCGACTCATCTCGCGTCCCGCTGCTCGCGACCGCCGCACCACGCCTCCGCCAAATTCACATGAATTAGCCGAGTGCACATCAATCTGCCGGCGGTTTGATGTGCATTGGACAAATTCATGTGAATTTGCCGCCCGGGGGGCGGGGCCGAAGCCCGCATCGGCACGCGGCCAGTGCTGGTTGTCGGCGAGCCGCCGTCAGACGGGGAGCCCCGCCACCAGCTCGGCGAAGACCTCGGCTGCATCGGCCCGCGTGGCCAGCGCCGCAGACTGCCCCGCCCACAGCGACTGATAGTCCCCGAGGCCACGCTTGCCCGCCTCGGCACGGAACTGCCCAGTCAGCCAGTTCTGCGCGGGGAACGGTGCGATCGCGCCACCGTCCTCGATCGTGCGCATCGCCCGATTCGGGATGCCGCGGCTCAAGCGCCCGCTCATCGCCCGGGTGAGCACGGTCGTCGTGTCGCCGGCGTCGGCGATCGCCTGCCGGTGCGCTTCGGATGCCGCGGACTGACGTGTCCGCAGAAACGCGGTGCCCACCTGCACGCCCGCCGCGCCCAACGCGAATGCCGCCGCGACGCCACGCCGGTCGGCGATCCCGCCCGCGGCGACGACCGGTGCCGAGACGGCATCCACCACCTGCGGCACGAGCGCGAACGTGCCGATGAGCGACTGCTCGGCAGGAGCTAGGAACGACACTCGATGACCCGCCGCTTCCGCGCCGCTGGCAACGATCGCATCCACGCCGGCGGCATCCATCGCACGAGCCTCAGCGACCGTCGTGACGGTTCCCGTGATCCGGATGCCGCGCTCGTGCGCGGCCGTGACGAGATCTGCCGAGGGCACGCCGTAGACGACCGAAAGCACGGCGGGAGCGGCATCCAGCACCGCCTGTAGCTGCTCGTCGGAAGACGGCAGGAAGCGCTCCGGTGGACGCGGCACGAGCACTCCAAGCTCGGTGAACAGCGGCTCAGCGACCGCGGACGCCGCGGTCAGATCGACCTGATCGGGAGTGACCTCGTCACCGACGGGCAGCCACAGATTGACTGCGAACGGCCGCTCGGTCGCTGCCCGCAGCTGCGTGATGGTGTCGCGAATGCGGTCGGCCGTGTATCCGTACAGACCATACGATCCAAGACCACCCGCATCGCTGACGGCGGCAACCAACTCGACGGACGACAGCCCGCCGAACGGGCCGAGGATGATCGGATGCTCGATGCCGAGCACGTCGCGCAGGCTCATACCTGCGACGCTACTCCGGGAGCGCGGCATCCGGTCCACCGCGCACGAGGATCAGGCGCGTAGGGGCGAGACGCGTAACGCGGAGCACGAGGCATGGGACACGAGGCGCCGGGTACGGTTGCGCGGCACGACGTACGCGCAGGGGTACGGCACGAGGTACGAATTACGGGCACGCGCCACGGACGCACGGCAGGGGCGCGGGGCACGTTGCGCGGCACAACGTACGAGCGGATCCGCGGCACGAGGTTGGTGAGGCGGTGCGGGGACGAGGCGCCGGGGTACGCGGCAGGCGAAAGGAGAGACACGGGGTGGGCGGGGCACGCAGCAGGAGCAGCGGGCGATAGGCGGGAGGTACAAGGCGCCGCGCGCCGCCACACGTGCACGCCCACGGCACGGCACACACGCCACGCTGCGCCACGCCGCGGCGCGGCGCGGCGCGGCGCGGCTACATGATGCTCCAGCCACCGCGTCCGCGACTGCACATCAAACTGCCCAGTGCACACGAAACCGCCGGCAGTTTGATGTGCATTCGCCAAATTCATGTGAATTTGGCGAATCCCACGTCCCGCCGCCGCCCCGTGACGCCCACCCACGCCCCGCCGCCACGCCCCGCGACGCCCGTGCCCGAAGCGCCGCCCCGCCGCGCCGGGACTACAGGCCCTGGGCCAGCCGGTAGTACGCCTGGTTCCAGCGCAGCTCGCGCTGGAACCCGCGCACGGTGGTGTCCTCATCGATGACCAGCAGCTCCGTCTGGGCGAGCTCCGCGAAGTCGCGCCAGACGTCGATCCCGACAGCCGTGGTCATGACGGTGTGGTGGGCGGCCCCGGCGGTGAGCCAGCAGGTCGCCGACGTGGTGAAGTCGGGCTGCGGCTTCCACACCGCGCGGCCCACGGGCAGCTTCGGCAGGTCGGGCGCACTGACGTTGTCCACGACGTTCGCCACGAGCCGGAACCTGTCGCGCATGTCGCTGAGCGCGACCACCACGGCCGGACCCGGGTCGGCCGTGAACACGAGCCGCACCGGATCGTCCTTGCCACCGATGCCGAGCGGGTGGATCTGCAGGCTCGGGCGCGCCGTGGTCAGCGACGGCGAGACCTCGAGCATGTGCGCCCCGAGGATCTTCTGGTCGCCGGGCACCAGGTCATAGGTGTAGTCCTCCATCAACGAGGCCCCGCCCGGCAGTCCGGCACCCATGACGTTCGCGACACGGACGAGGATCGCCGTCTTCCAGTCGCCTTCGGCGCCGAACCCGTACCCCTCGGCCATCAGCCGCTGCACACCGAGACCGGGCAGCTGCGTGAGCGCGCCCAGGTCTTCGAACGAGGTCGTGAAGGCGCCGAAGCCGCCTTCCTCCAGGAACGAGCGCAGTCCGAGCTCGATCGCCGCCCCGTCGCGCAGCGATTGGTGCCGCTCGCCGCCGCGGCGCAGCTCGGGGACGACGTCGTACAACTGCTCGTACTCGTCGACCAGCGCGTCGATGTCGGCGGCGGATGCGGCATCCACGGCATCCACCAGCTCGTTCACGCCCCACGTGTTCACCTGCACGCCGAATCGCAGCTGCGCCTCGGTCTTGTCGCCTTCCGTCACCGCGACGTTGCGCATGTTGTCACCGAACCGCGCGAGCTTGAGGGTGCGGGCAGCCGCAAGGCCCGCCGCGGCACGCTGCCACTGCTCGATCTGCACGAGCACGGCCGGGTCGGACACATGGCCGACCACGGTCTTGCGCGGCACTCCCAGGCGGGTCTGGATGTACCCGAACTCGCGGTCGCCGTGCGCGGCCTGGTTGAGGTTCATGAAGTCGAAGTCGATGTCGCCCCACGGCAGGCCGACGTTCGCCTGCGTGTGCAGGTGCAGCAGGGGCTTGTGCAGGGCATCAAGACCCGCGATCCACATCTTGGCGGGGCTGAACGTGTGCATCCACGCGATCACGCCGATCACGTCGTCGCGCGAGTTCGCCTCCAGCGCCAGACGACGGATGCCGTCGGGCTCGATGAGCACGGGCTTGTGCACGACCCTCACCGGAAGGGATCCGAGGCCTGCGACGACCTGTCGCGACTGGGCGGCCACCTGGCGCAGCGTCTCCTCGCCGTAGAGCGTCTGGCTGCCGGTGGCGAACCACACCTCATAGCCGTCGAGCGAGGTGGACAGTGTGCGACGGGTCATTCCCGTTCCTCCTTCATCGGGGTGGCTGATCGGCCCTTCAGCGCGGGCTGATCGGTCACAGCGCGGCGATGGCCGCCCGCTCCACGGCGAGCCCCGCGCGATAGCGGTCGAGATACGCGGCGAACCCGGCGACGTCGCCCGGGTCGGGGGCGACGACGTCCACCTCCGCCGCGGCGAACACCCGGTCGCGCAGAAAGCCGGTCAGATCGTATGCGGATGCCGCATCCAGATACGCCGCGAGCACCGCGATGCCCCATGCCCCGCCTTCCGAGGCCGTCTCGCCGACCGCGACCGGCGCATTGAGCGCCGCCGCGAGGAAGCGTTGGGCAACCCCCGCCGTACGGAACATGCCGCCATGGGCATACATCTGGTCGAGCCCTACGCTCTCTGCGGAGAGGATGCGCATGCCCAGCGCCAGCGTGCCGAACACGCCATACAGCTGCGCGCGCATGACGTTGGCCAGATCCAGCGTGCTCTCGGGGGTTCGCACGAACAGCGGCCGGCCGGCGTCGGTGCCGGCGATCGGCTCGCCGGCGAGGTGGTTGTAGGCGATCAGGCCACCGGCATCCGCCTGTCCGGCAAGTGCCTCGCGGAACAGCACGTCGAACACGGCGTCGGAGTCCAGCGGATGGCCGGATGCCGCCGCGAAGCGCTCGAACAGGCCCGCCCAGGCGGCCAGCTCGCTAGCGCCGTTGTTGCAGTGCACCATCGCGACGGGGTCGCCCGCTGGAGTCGTGATGAGGTCGATCTCGTGGTGCACCTCGGTCAGCGCACGCTCGAGCACGATCATCGCGAAGATGCTGGTGCCCGCGCTGACGTTTCCGGTGCGCGGCGCGACCGCGTTCGTGGCGACCATGCCGGTGCCGGCATCCCCCTCCGGCGGGCACAGCACAGCGCCGGGCTGCAGCGTGCCGGACGGATCCATCAGCGCCGCGCCCTCCGCCGTGAGCTCGCCGGCCGGCGTGCCCGCCGCGAGCACCTCCGGCAGCAGGCTGCGAAGAGCAGGCACGGCTCCCGACACGCGCGCGTCGTACCGGTCGATGAGCGCCTGGTCGTAGTCGCCGGTGGCCGCATCGATCGGGAACATGCCCGAGGCGTCGCCGGTGCCCAGCACGGCCCGGCCGGTCAGCCGCCAGTGCACATATCCGGCCAGCGATGTCAGAAGCCGCACGTCGCCGATGTGCGGTTCGCGATCGAGCACGGCCTGGTGCAGGTGCGCGATCGACCAGCGCAAGGGGATGTTCTGTCCGAACAGCTCGGTCAGCTCGGCGGCGGCGGCGCCCGTGGAGGTGTTGCGCCACGTGCGGAACGGGACCAGCAGGTCGCCGGAGGCGTCGAAGGCGAGGTAGCCGTGCATCATCGCCGACACGCCGATGGCGCGCAGGCGCTGAAGGGGCACGCCGTACCGCTCGCGCACCTGCGCCGACAGATCGGCGAACGCCGCCTGCAAGCCGGTCCACACGTCGTCGAGCGCATAGGTCCACCGCCCGTCGACATAGGCGTTCTCCCACGCGTGCGACCCGGTCGCCAGAACGTCAGCAGGATCGTCGCCGATCAGGCACGCCTTGATCCGCGTCGAGCCGAACTCGACGCCCAGCACAGCTCGGCCGGCGGTGATCGTCGCGGCGCTCATGACGCGCTCCGGCGGTCGTCGGCGGCCTGTCCGTACACGTTCTGATAGCGGTCGTACAGGCTGTCGATCGCCGCCTGCGGGATCGGCAGCACCTCGCCCCCCTGCCGGGCGATCTGCACGGTGCGCGCGACATCCTCCAGCATGACCGCCGCTTTGACGGCATCCTTCGCGGTGGCCCCGATGGTGAACGGACCATGGTTCTGCATGAGCACGGCGCGCGAGCGATGGTCTCGCAGCGTCTGCACGATGCCGCGTCCGATCGAGTCGTCGCCGATGATCGCGAACGGCACGACCGGGATCG
>ERZ778017.3592-NODE-3592-length-10832-cov-6.214253_pt1 | contig 10832 bp, 5 predicted proteins | sample MGYA00375747_ERZ778017 | MGnify/ENA primary metagenome ERZ778017 (study PRJEB29350, sample SAMN05509838) | bioreactor metagenome | biome: bioreactor; material: wastewater | place: South Africa: University of Cape Town | collected 2014-03-17 ... | reverse complement strand
CATCCCATCCCCGCGGCAGACGCGGGTCGAAGCTGAGTTCGCCGGCATGGTCGCGCATCCCCCCGAAGCCGGAGACCAACGCCGTCCACACCCCGCCCGCCGAGGCCACATGCACGCCGTCGGACGCGTTGTGGTGCAGATCGGCCAGGTCTACGAACAGCGCGTGCTCGAAGTAGCTGTGGGCGAGGTCCTGGTAGCCGACCTCCGCCGACAGGATCGCCTGCACGATCGCGGAGAGCGTCGAGTCGCCCGTGGTCAGCGGGTCGTAGTACTCGAAATCGGCGAGCTTCTCCTCCGCGGTGAAGTGATCGCCCTGCAGGAACAGCGCCAGCACCACGTCGGCCTGCTTGAGCACCTGGTAGCGGTAGATCACCAGCGGATGGAAGTGCAGCAGCAGCGGCCGCTGCTCCGGCGGAGTGTGCTCGAGGTCCCAGACCTCCTTCTCCAGGAACACCTCGTCCTGGGGATGGATGCCCAGCTGCGCGCTGTACGGGATGTGCATGGCGTCGGCGGCCCGGTCCCAGGCATCCGGCTCCGCGGGATCGAGGTTCAGCCGTTCCTGCATCCGGCGGAACACCTCGCCGTCCTTCTCGGCCATCGCGCGCACGGTCTGCGCGGCAAAGCGCAGGTTGAACCGCGCCATCACGTTCGTGAACAGGTTGTCGTTGACGACGGTGGTGTACTCGTCGGGACCCGTCACGCCGTGGATGTGGAACTCCTCCGCGCCGTCGTGCGCGCGCCAGAATCCGAGCGTTGCCCACAGCCGCGCGGTCTCTACGGCGATGTCCACGCCCTCCCGCCAGAGGAAGTCGTCGTCACCGGTGGCCAGAACGTACTTGGCCAGCGCGAAGCAGACGTCGGCGTTGATGTGGTACTGCGCGGTCCCGGCCGCGTAGTAGGCGGATGCCTCTTCTCCGTTGATCGTGCGCCAGGGATAGAGCGCTCCGGCCTCGGTGAGCTGGTGCGCGCGGCGTCTGGCGGCGGGAAGCATGAGCGAGCGCATCCGCAGCGCGTTCAGCGCCCACTGGGGGGTGGTGTACGCGAGGAACGGCAGGACGTAGACCTCGGTGTCCCAGAAGTAGTGCCCGCTGTAGCCCGAGCCGGTCAAGCCCTTGGCGGGAATGCCCAGGCCGTCGGCTCGCGCCGAGGCCTGCGCGAGCTGGAACAGGCACCACCGCACGGCCTGCTGCAGGTCGGCACGTCCGCCGATGCGCACGTCGGAGCGTTCCCAGAACGCGTCCATCCAGGCGCGCTGAGCGGCGAAGTGCGTGGTCAGATCCGCGCTCATCGCACGGTCCAGCGTGCGCCGGCAGCGGTCTACGAGCTCGCGCGCGGGCACCCCGGTCGACGAGGTGTGGTAGCTGGCGAGCTTGACGACGCGGATCGGCACGCCTGCCTTGGCCTGCACGCGGAACACGTTCTTGGCGATATCGGGCTCGACGAGTGTGCGTTGCGTATACGGGTTCTCCGTCTCGATGATGTGGTCGGCAGCCACCGCGAGCGTCATCCGGGAGTGTGCGACGGTGTAGCTGAGCATGGCGCGCAGCTTGTCCTGCCAGTACTCCTCGGGCAGCAGCACGCGCTCGGCGAAGCGCTCGGTCCTGCGCGGATCGAACCCGGCCCGGCGCGGCGCGATCGGGGTGCCGCCGTACACGTCCTCGCCGTCCTGGCGGTTCACGATCTGGCAGCTGATCGTGACCGGGGCGTCCTCGTTCTCGACGGTGACGTCCACCGTCATGACCGCCAGGTGGCGCTCTTCGAACGAGACCATGCGCTCGACGTCCAGGCGCACCCGCTTGCCGCTGGGCGTGACCCACAGCAGGCGCCGGCGCAGCACTCCGTCGCGCATGTCGAGCACGCGCTCGTATTCGCGCACGTCGGCCAGCCCGAAGGCGAGCGGCTCGTCGTCCACGTACACGCGCATCACCTTCGCGTCGGGCGCGTTGATGATGGTCTGGCCCACCTCGGCGAACCCGTACGCCTGCTCGGCGTGGCGGATCGGGAACGTCTCGTGGAACCCGTTGATGAAGGTGCCCTGCTCGTTTGCGTGGCGTCCTTCCGGATGGTTGCCGCGCAGGCCGAGATAGCCGTTGCCCACGGCGAACAACGACTCGGTGACACCGGCGTCGTCGATGTCGAAGTCGGTCTCGATCAGCCGCCAGGGATCGACGGGGAAGCGGTCGCGATTGATCATTCGAATCCTCTCTCGGGGAGGCCCGCCCTCCCGAGTCTAGGAACGATGCGATCCGGTTTCGACCAGGTCGGCGAGATCGTCGACGACGGCATCGGCTCCGGCGGCGCGCAGCGCATCGGCGCCCACCCCGCGGTCGACGCCGATGACAAGGCCGAAGCCTCCGGCAGCCGCCGAGCGCACCCCGCTGAGGGCGTCCTCCACGGCGGCTGCCCGATCCGGCTCGACCTGCAGCATCCGCGCCGCGGCCAGGAACATGTCCGGTGCGGGCTTGGAGGCGAGGTCCTCGCGCTCGGCGACGACCCCGTCGACGACCACGCCGAAACGGTCGCGGATACCGGCTGTGCGCAGCACCTCGTCGGCGTTCTTCGAGCTGGAGACCACCGCGACGGGCGTTCCGGCCTCGCGCAGCAGGTCGAGCACGCGCAGCGAGCCCGGGTAGGGGGCGATGCCGTCGGTGCGCAGCGCGCTCTCGAAGTAGCCGTTCTTGCGGTTGCCGATGCCGCACACCGTGTCGGCCTCCGGCGGATCCGACGGATCGCCCCACTTCACCTCGACCGAGCGGCTGCGCAGCACGGCCGCCACCCCGTCGTAGCGCTTCTTGCCGTCGACGTGCTCGTAGTAGTCGCGCTCGGTGTAGGCCGGCGTGATGTCCCATGCCGCGAACAGGCCGTCGAACAGGCTCTGCCAGGCGTGCATGTGCACCTGCGCGGTGGGGGTGAGCACACCGTCGAGGTCGAAGAGCACGGCGTCGTACGCGGTCAGGTCGATGCGGGTCTTGCGGGTATCGGATGCGCTCATGCTCCTGCCACCTCCAGGGTCTGACGGGCGATCTCCAGCTCCTCGTTGGTCGGCACGACCAGCACGGTCACGGCCGAGTCGTCTGCCGAGATGACCCGGATGCCACGACCACGCGCCGCGTTGCGCTCGAGGTCGACACGCACCCCGGCGAAGCCGAGGGTCTCCAGCGCGCCGGCGCGCACGTCGGGCGCGTTCTCGCCCACTCCGGCCGTGAACGAGATGACGTCCACACCGCCGAGCTGCGCGAGGTACGCACCGGCATACGCCCGCAGGCGATGGACGTACACGTCGAACGCGAGAGCGGATGCGGCATCCCCCCTGTCCCGGCCCGCCAGCACGTCGCGCATGTCGGAGTGCCCGGTCATGCCTTTCAGCCCGCTGCGCTTGTTCAGCAGCTCGTCGAGGTCGTCGACGGTGTAGCCGGCGCGGCGCCCCAGCTGGAACAGCGCGGCCGGGTCGACGTCGCCGGAACGGGTGCCCATCACCAGGCCTTCAAGCGGCGTGAAGCCCATCGAGGTCTCCACCGACCGGCCGCCGTCGACGGCGGTGACCGAGGCCCCGTTGCCGAGATGGAAGACGATCTGCTTCAACTCCGCCAGGGGTCGGCCGAGAAAGTTCGCGGCGGCCTCGCTGACGAACTTGTGCGACGTGCCGTGGAACCCGTAGCGGCGGATGCGGTGATGCGCGGCGAGCCCGGCATCGATCGCGTAGGTGTACGCGGCCGGCGGCAGCGTCTGGTGGAAGGCCGTGTCGAACACCGCCACGTGCGGCACATCGGGGAACGCGCGCTTGGCGGCGACGATGCCGGCGAGGTTGGCCGGATTGTGCAGCGGCGCGAGCACCGAGAGCTCCTCGATGTTGATCTCCACGAGCGGGGTGATCGGCGTCGGCTCGAAGAACCGCGCACCGCCGTGTACGACGCGGTGTCCGACCGCGGCCGGCGGATGGTCCTCGAGGCTCGGGCCATGCGCGGCGAAGTCCTCGAGCATCGCGGCGAATCCGGCGAAGTGATCGGGGATGGGCAGCTCACGCTCGGAGGTGGCATCCAGCATCGTGGGCGCCGCCTCGCCGGGAGGCGTGGGCGTGACGTGCACGGTGTGCCGGCACCGGCCGATCTCCTGACCGATGCGCTCGACGAGGCCCGAGGCCAGCACGCTTTGCGAGGTCATGTCCAGCAGCTGGTACTTGAACGAGCTGGAGCCGCTGTTGACGACGAGGACGATGCTCATGCCGATGCCTCCGTGCGGGTGCCGGATGCCGCGCCCTGGGCCTGGATCGCGGTGATGGCGATCGTGTTGACGATGTCATCGACCAGCGCCCCGCGGGAGAGGTCGTTGATGGGTTTGTTCAGCCCCTGCAGCACCGGGCCGATCGCGACCGCACCGGCGGAGCGCTGCACGGCCTTGTACGTGTTGTTGCCGGTGTTCAGATCGGGGAAGATGAACACCGTCGCGCGCCCGGCGACCGCGGAGCCGGGCATCTTGGCGGCGGCCACGGCCGCGTCGGCCGCGGCATCGTACTGGATCGGGCCCTCCACCAGAAGCTGCGGGGCGCGCTCGCGCACGAGCGCAGTGGCGGCGCGCACCTTCTCCACGTCCTCCCCCGCGCCGGACTCGCCCGTGGAATACGACAGCATCGCCACCCGCGGATCGATGCCGAACTGCGCGGCCGTGGCCGCCGAGGAGACGGCGATGTCGGCGAGCTGCCCGGCGGTCGGATCCGGGATCACCGCGCAGTCGCCGTACACCAGGACGCGGTCGGCCAGCGCCATCAGGAAGACGCTGGAGACCACCGAGACGCCGGGTCTGGTCTTGATGATCTCGAACGCCGGACGGATCGTGTGTGCGGTGGTGTGCGCGGCCCCCGACACCATCCCGTCGGCAAGGCCCAGGTGCACCATGAGCGTGCCGAAGTACGACACGTCGGTGACGGTATCGGCGGCACGGTCGTAGGTCATGCCCTTGTGCGCGCGCAGCCGTTCGTACTCGCGGGCGAACCGGTCCACGTGCACGGCATCGAAAGGGCTGAGCACCTCGGCGGCGCCGATGTCGATGCCCAGCTCGATGGCGCGGCCGCGCACCTCGATGGGCTCGCCCAGGATCGTGATGTCGGCGATGCCACGCGCCAGCACCGTCGCCGCCGCACGCAGCACCCGATCGTCGCCGCCCTCGGGCAGCACGATGCGCTTGCGGTCCGCGCGGGCACGTTCGACCAGCTGATAGCCGAACATGAGCGGGGTCACCACCGTGGAGCGGGCAAGACCCAGTGCCCGGGTGAGCTCGTCGACGTCGACGTGCTGCTCGAACATCGCCAGGGCGGTGTCATAGCGACGCTGCGAGTCGGCGGCCAGACGGCCGCGCGTGCGCATGATGCGCACGGCGGTCTCGTAGGTGCCGTATCCGGTACTGATGATCGGCAGCGACGAGCCGAGCCCGTCGATGAGCCGCTCGATGGCGGCCGGCAGCGGGAACGGCCCGTTCAGCGCGATGCCGGCCAGCGACGGGAACGTTCCGGACGCGTTGGCCAGCAGGGTCGCCAGCAGTACGTCGGTACGGTCGGCGGCCACGACGACGACCGCGCTCTCCTCCAGCCGCGGCAGCACGTTGTCCATCGACATCCCGGCGACCACCACGTCGAGCACCTCACGGGTGAGCAGCTCGGGGTCGCCCTTGAGCAGCGTGGCATCCAGCGAGCGCATCACGCCGCGCATCGACGGGGCGACCAGGAACCGGTCTTCGGGCAGCGCCCACACCGGGATGCCGGAGCCGAACGGCGAGGCATCCACCACCGCGGTCACCGCCGCGACGGTCTCGGTCAGCGACGCGGGATCGGCACGGTTGGCCACGACGGCGAGCAGGTCGGCGCGGCCGTGCACGAGCTCGGCGAGCGCGAGAGCCGTGATCTTGCCCATCTGCGCGGGCGTGCGCGCCTGCGTGGCACCCAGGTGCTCGCCCAGCCCCTCCTGCGACCGGCCGCCCAGCACCAGCAGCAGCGGCGCGCCGAGGTTCGCCGCGATGCGGGCGTTGTAGCCGAGCTCGGCAGGACTGCCGACATCGGTGAAGTCGCTGCCGAGGATGACCACCGCGTCGCACTGCATCTCGACGGCCTTGTAGCGCTCGACGATGACGCCCAGCGCCGCCTCGGCGTCGGCGCGCACGTCATCGTAGGTGACGCCGATGCACTCCTCGTAGTCGAGATCGACGCCGTCGTGCTCGAGCAGCATCTCGAGCACGTAGTCGCGCTCCTCGGTGGAGCGCGCGATGGAGCGGAACACCCCCACGCGCGGCGTCGCGTGGCTGAGCGCATCGAGCACTCCCAGAGCGATCGACGACTTGCCGGAATGGCCTTCCGCGGACGTGATGAAGATGCTCTGCGCCACCCCTCCACCCTATGCACGGACACACCGTGCCGGGCGGGATGCCGGCAACGAAAAGACTCTCCGCGAACCCGGCAGAGCCCGGTTACCCTTGCTACGTTTCCGTCCTGGGGGAATTGGCCTGGATGCCGCCTCGCGGAGAGCTGCTGCCAGTCTAACCGACGGCGGCGCACGGTATGCGCGGCCGGTTCCCAGAGACCCGGATCCGCTGCCGGGTTACGATCGGAGCAGAGGGGCGACGGCGCCCGTATCCGACTCGAGAAGGACTGCCGATGCAGCAGACGACGACATCCTCCCCGACGGCTCCGCAGATGGGCCCTTCGGAGTTCGCGGCGACCACCGAGCGCATCGTCGCCGAGGTCTCCCGCGTGATCGACGGCAAGCCCGACGCCGTGCGCAGCGCCCTGGTGACGCTGCTGGCGGAGGGACACCTGCTCATCGAGGACGTCCCTGGCGTCGGCAAGACGATGCTCGCGCGGGCCCTGGCCGCCACCGTCGACGCCACGGTGCGCCGCATCCAGTTCACGCCCGACCTGCTGCCCAGCGACGTGACCGGCGTCTCGGTGTTCAACCCCGGCGAGCGCGAGTTCGAGTTCAAACCGGGTGCCGTGTTCGCGAACATCGTGATCGCCGACGAGATCAACCGCTCCTCCCCGAAGACCCAGTCCGCACTGCTGGAGGCGATGGAGGAGGGACAGGTCACCGTCGACGGCCGCACGCATCCGCTGCCCGACCCGTTCCTGGTCGTAGCGACCCAGAACCCGCTGGAGATGGAGGGCACCTATGCGCTGCCCGAGGCGCAGCGCGACCGGTTCATGATGCGGATCTCGATGGGATATCCGGATGCCACGGCCGAGGCGCAGATGCTGCGCGAGCGCGACACGGCCAACCCGCTGACGACGGTCTCCGCCGTCGCCGACGCCACGGCCGTGAGAGCGCTGATCGGCTGGGCGCGGCGCGTGCACGTCTCGGCGGCGATCGAGCAGTACGCCGTGGCGCTGGCTCAGGCCACGCGTGCCCACCCCGACCTGCGTCTGGGCGCGAGTCCTCGCGCCACCCTGCAGCTCGTGCGGGCGGCGAAGGTCTGGGCGGCGCTGGAGGGTCGGGCCTTCGTCATCCCCGACGACGTCACCGCGCTGCTGATCCCGGTGTTCGCGCACCGGCTCATCCCCGCGCGCGCCACGAGCGTACGCGGCCGTGGCGGCCCCGACGCGGTGATCTCGATCCTGCAGCGGCTGATCTCGACGGTTCCGGTGCCGCTGGTCCCGAGGTCGTGACATGAGACGCGCCTGGCCGCTCACCGTCCGCGGCACCGCCGCCGGCGCACTGGCCCTCGCGTGCTTCATCGCCTCCGCCCAGTTCGGATCGGTGCAGCTGCTCGCGTTCGGGGTGTTCCTGGTGGCGCTCGTGGTCGTGAGCCTGATCGCCCTGCACATCACGCGCCGTGACGTGTCGCTCAGCCGGTCATCGTCCCCGGCCACCGTGCCGGTCGGCGCCGACACCCGCGTCACGGTGCGCGTGAGCGTGCGCACGGCACTGCCCACCACACCGGGCACGTGGGCCGACCAGGTGCCCGACGGCCTCGAGGGCCGGTCCGACGGACGTTTCCCCGCGCTCGGGTCGGGACTGCGCGGCGGCGACCGCGCCGTGGACCTCGTCTATGACCTGCACGCCACGCGGCGCGGCGTGCACTGGCTCGGGCCGCTGGACCTGACCATCCGCGACCCGTTCGGCATCGCGCGCCGCGTGGCCGAGATCGGCGGAACGACTCGCCTGATCGTCACCCCCGAGTGCATCGACCTGCCGCCGCTGACCGCCTTCGCCGGCGCGACCGGCGGCGTGCTGCAGGCGACCACGACCCGGCTCGGGCAGGGCACCGACAACCTCATCGCGCGCCCATATCAGCCCGGGGACTCGATGCGGCGCATCCACTGGCGTGCCACCGCACACCGCGACATGCTCATGGTGCGCGAGGAGGAGCAGGAGTCGACGCCCGAGGCGACCGTGGTGCTCGACCGCTCCGCGATCCGGTGGAGCGAGGATGCCGCTCGGCAGCCGGGCATGGACCCGGCGTTCGAAGCGGCGATCGACGCCTGCGTGTCGGCGGTGAACGCGCTCGTGCGCGACGGCTACGCGGTGCAGGTGATCGACGTGGACGGCACCCCGCTGTCCGAAGTGGTGCCCGGCGGCGAGCAGTCGGCGGTCGCGGTGCTGGTGGCAAGGTTCGCCACCGTCACCGCGACCGGCTCGCTGCGACTGGATGCGCTCACCCGGCTGTGGGCGGGGTCGACGACGGGACCGCTGGTGGTCGTCGCCGGCGCGCTCACGCCGGCGGACATCGACGCGCTGGCGCCCGTGCCCGCACACAGCGTGCATCCCGTGCTGCTGTCGGCGGCTCCCCGCATGGACGCGATCGAACGCGCGGCCGCGACCGGCTGGTACGCGGCATCCATCGTTCCCGGCACGTCGCTGCGCGACGCGTGGCTGCGGGTGTCGCACACCGACCTCGCGGCGGCGGGGGCGACATCGTGAGCGCGCCCGGCGTCGTGGGAGGGCCCACGGTGGTGAGCGCGCCCAAGCGCCGTCGCGGCGCCTATCCGTCGCTGTCCATCGGCTCCTGGGTGGCGTTGCTGGCAGCGCTCGTGCCGCTGCTGGGGGTGATCGCGCCGGGCGCGTGGATCGCCGGGGCGATGATCGTGTCGGCGGCGGTGTTCGCCGCCGGCTTCATCGGGCGCCGATACGGCCTGCCGGCGCCGGTCGTCTCGCTCATCGAGGCGGCGGTGTGGGTGGGTCTTATCACCGGGATCTTCCTGCGTGACGCCGCGATCGTCTTCGTCGTGCCGACGCTGCATGCGTTCCGCACCGTTCCGGTGCTGATCCGCGACGCGATGGAGCAGATCCAGACCGGCATCGCGCCGCTGCCGGAGACGGCGGCGCTCGGGTTCTGCATCCTCGCCGCGACCGGGCTCATCGCGATCGTCGTCGATCACATCGTGGTGACGGCACGGATGCCGCTGGCGGCGGCGATCGCCTTGATCACGGTGTCGCTGATCCCGTCGCTGGCCGTTCCCGGCCCGTTCGACGTGTTCGGGTTCGTCGTGCTGGCCGCCGCGATCCTGTTCCTGCTGCGTGCCGAGACGCGGACCCGGTATCAACCGCCGCGCACGGTCTCGACGGCGCCCAGCAGCACCTCGGCGATCGCCGCGTCGATCGGGCTGGTCGCGGTGTTGGTCGCGGTCGCCGCCACTCCCCTGCTGCCCACACCGCCCAGCCGGGCCGTGGGCGGTGCCGGTGGCAGCACGATCAACGCGAATCTCGACCTCGGGCGCGATCTGCGTCGTCCGGATCCGGTGAACGTGCTGACCCTCACGACGACCTCGGTGGGCGCCCCCTATCTGCGCGTGGCGACCCTGTCGACGTTCACCGCCGACGTGTGGAAGCCCGATGTCGACTCTTCGACACCGGTCGCCGATGGCGACGTGTTCGGCGCACTGGATGCCCGTCCTGGCATCCCGGTGCAGAAGACGACGACGAAGATCCACATCGAGCGGCTCAACGCCCGCTATCTGCCGGTGCCGTACCCGGCCACCGAGGTGACCGGTGCCGGTGAGGACTGGCAGGCGATGAGCTCGAACCGGACGGTCGTCAGCGACGGCACCGTCATCACCGCGTCGGGCGAGGACTACACCGTGGCCTCGAGCGTGCCGCAGCCGACGCTCGAGCAGATCGAGGCCAGCACCGCACACGGGGGTCCGGCCGACGCGATGGGACTGCAGACGGCGATCCCGTCGATCATCACGCGCGATGCGCACGAGATCACGAAGGACGCCGAGACCGACTACGACGCGCTCATCGCCCTGCAGAACTGGTTCCGCGGCCCGGAGTTCCAGTACTCGCTGACCGCACCCGTGCAGGAGGGCTTCGACGGGTCGGGCGTCTCGGCGATCGCCGGCTTCCTGCGCGAGAAGAAGGGGTACTGCATCCACTTCGCATCCGCGTTCGCGGTGATGGCGCGCGTGCTGGGGATGTCGTCGAGGATCGTGGTCGGCTATCTGCCGGGCACCCCCGATACGTCGGGGATCGCCGAGAACGGCGACGTCGTCTATACGGTCTCCAGCGCGCAGCTGCACGCGTGGCCCGAGGTGTACTTCTCCGACATCGGCTGGGTGGCGTTCGATCCCACCAAGAGCCTCGGCACCCCGACCGGCTTCCTGCCGGCAGCGGCGGGCGGCAACAACGACATCACCACGCCCGACTCCCCGTCGCAGTCGCCGACCACCAGTCCGCGCACGCAGAACGAGAAGGACCCCGGGGCCCTGAACCCCGACAACGGGAACGTCACGGCCGGCGCCGGTGCAAACGTCGATCTGCTGCCGTGGGCGCTGGGCGCGGCGGGCGTCGTGCTGCTGCTTCTGGTGCCCTACGCGCTGGGTGCGCTGCGTCGGCGGCGCAAGGATGCCGCAG
>ERZ778017.3590-NODE-3590-length-10835-cov-5.428293_pt1 | contig 10835 bp, 10 predicted proteins | sample MGYA00375747_ERZ778017 | MGnify/ENA primary metagenome ERZ778017 (study PRJEB29350, sample SAMN05509838) | bioreactor metagenome | biome: bioreactor; material: wastewater | place: South Africa: University of Cape Town | collected 2014-03-17 ... | reverse complement strand
GCGCCGTCGGCGCGCGGGCGCATCGCCCTGCGCCGCGCGCTGCGCCGGCTGGCGCGCGCCCCCGACACGATCGACCTGCCGCGCTCGTCGCCGCGCCTGCGCACGCCGCCGCTCGTCGTGCTGATCGACATCTCGGGTTCGATGGATCGATACGCGCGCGCTTTCCTGCACTACGCGTACGGATTGACGCAGCGCCATCATCGCGTGCACACGCTGGTGTTCGGCACCCGGCTGACCGACATCACGCGCTGCCTGCGTCATCGCGATCCGGACGTCGCGATCGAAAGCGCCGACGCGCTGGTGCAGGACTGGAAAGGCGGCACGCGCATCGCGTCGAACCTGGCGCTGTTCAACCGGCGCTGGGCGCGCCGGCTTCTCACCGGCAACGCGGCGCTGCTGCTCGTCACCGACGGGCTCGATCGCGACGAGCACGGTTCGCTCTCCGCGGAAGCGGCGCGGCTGAAGCGCTATGCGCATCAACTGGTCTGGCTGAACCCGCTGCTGCGCTACGACGGATTCGAGCCGCGCGCCAGCGGCGTGCGCGCGCTGCTGCCGCATGTCGACCGGATGCTTCCCGTGCACAATCTGTCGAGTCTTGCCGAGCTGGCAGACGCGCTGCGCACGCCGGAGCGCGCGAGCACGCGCGGCGTATCCGGTCGACCGATCCCGCGACCTTCCACGGAGCTCCCGACATGAACCTGCAGGGCGAACGACTGATCCCGGCGACGCCGGAAGCGACGTGGGCCGCGCTGAACGACCCGGACACGCTCAAGGCCTGCATCAACGGCTGCGAGTCGCTCGAGCGGGTCGCCGACGACGAGTACCTGGCGACGATCGCGATGCGCATCGGCCCGGTGAACGCGCGCTTCAAGGGGCGCCTGAAACTGCAGAACGTGGTCCCGCCTTCGTCGTACACGCTCGCCTTCGACGGCCAGGGCGGAGCGGCCGGCTTCGGCAAGGGGTCGGCCGACGTACGGTTGTCGCCCGACCCCGAGGGTACGCGGCTCGGCTACGACGCGAAGGCGCAGATCGGCGGCAAGCTGGCACAAGTGGGATCCCGACTGATCGACGGCGCTGCTGCGAAAATAGCGGATGACTTCTTCGCGGCCTTCGAGTCGCGCCTGAGCGCCACCGCGCGCGCCGTCGACGAGACGATCGTCGAGGAAGTGGCTGGCGCTGCGGTCGCCGGTGGCGAAAAGGCGAGTACCGGCGGTGCGGCAGCCGTCGAGGCGCGGCGCGCGGCCCCGCATCCGGCGTCGACCGCTGCACCGTCCGGCTCCTCGTTGCGCTGGCTCGCCTGGATCGTCGCGATCGTCGTCATTGCGGCGCTCGTCGCGTACTGGCGCCGCTAGGGGAAAAAAACGGGCGCAGGCCCACTGCTTCGGGAGGAACCGGATGGACAGCATCGACCGCGAAGTGCTCGAGCACGCGCGCGACTGGTTCGCCGAAGGCCGTCACGTCTGGCTGATCACGGTCGTCGAGACCTGGGGCTCGGCGCCGCGACCGGTAGGCGCACTGCTCGCGCTGCGCGACGACGGCCTGGTCGTCGGCTCGGTGTCGGGCGGCTGCGTCGAGGACGATCTCATCGAGCGCGTGCGCACCGGCGAGCGCGTGGGCAAGCCGTCGATGATCCTCTACGGCGTCGACAAGGAGGAAGCGGCGCGCTTCGGGCTGCCCTGCGGCGGAACCCTGCGCCTGCTGCAGGAGCCGCTGGTCGACGCGGGATGGATCGACGAGGTGCTGGAACGCACCGCACGGCACGAGCTGGTCGCGCGCACGCTGGACCTGCACACCGGCGCCGCGAAGCTCGAAGCGGCACAGCTCGGCGAAGCCTTCTCCTTCGACGGCGACACCGCGCGCGCGGTGTTCGGCCCGCGCTACCGGATGCTGATGATCGGCGCCGGCCAGCTCTCGCGCGTGCTCGCCGAGATGGCCAAGGCGCTCGACTTCCAGGTCTTCGTCTGCGACCCGCGCGAGGAGTACTACAGCACGCTCGAGCTGCCGCAGGTCACGTTGCTGCCCGGCATGCCCGACGACGTCGTCGCCGAGTTCAGGCCGGACGCGAACACGGCGATCGTCGCGCTCACGCACGATCCGAAGCTCGACGACCTCGCGCTGCTCGAAGCGTTGAAGTCGCCCGCGTTCTACATCGGGGCGCTCGGCTCGCGCAGCAACTCCACGCGTCGCCGGCAGCGCCTGGCGATGTTCGACCTCACGCCCGACGAGATCGCGCGGCTGCACGGGCCGATCGGGCTGCACATCGGCAGCCGCACGCCGGCCGAGATCGCGGTGGCCATCCTCGCCGAGATCGTCTCGGTGAAGAACGGCGTGGCGCCCACGCAGAAGAAGACGCCGCAGGAAAGCGACGCCTGCGCGCTCAGCGGTTGAACCGGCCGCCCAGCGCCGGCGCGATCGCGAGCACGAGGCGCCCGTCCGCCGTGTGCGCGCCGTCCACCGGAACGCCGTAGACGCGCGACAGCGTCGCCGGCTCGACCAGCTCGTTCACGGCGCCGAAAGCCGTTTCCCCGTCCGGCAGGTAGACGAGCGCGCGCGTTCCGGCGCGCCGCGCGTGATTCGGGTCGTGCGTCGAGTAGACGATGCCGAGGCCGTCGTCGGCGAGCGATGCGATCACGTCGAGCACGCGCCCCTGGTTGCCGAAATCGAGGCTCGTCGTCGGCTCGTCGAGCACGAGCGTAGACGCTTCCTGGGCCAGCGCACGCGCAACCGCGGCGAGCTGGCGCTCGCCGCCGGACATCCGCGACAGCGGACGCTCACGGAAGTCCTCGAGCCCGAGCCGTTCGATGGCGCGCGCCACGGCGTCGCGGTCGGCGCGTGCGGGCGACGCGCCGGTTGCCAGCCGGCCGAGGCGGCCGAGCATCACGTACTGCTCGACGGTGAATTCGAAGGCGGCGCCCGGAGACTGCGGTACCCAGGCGACGCACTCGGCGAGTTCGCGCGGCGAATGCTGCGCGAGCGGCCGGCCGGCCCAGCGCACCTCGCCGGCGACCGGCGCGACGATGCCGAGCAGAGTGCGGAACAGCGTGCTCTTGCCCGAGCCGTTCGGCCCGAGCACGACGACGATCTCTCCGCCGTGCAGGGCGAGGTCGATCGGCCGGGTGAGCGCGTGTCGCTGGTATCCGAAGGCGAGCGCGACCGTGCGCAGCAGCTCAGTCATTGCGCGCACGCGCGAGCATCAGCGCGAACAGCACCGGCGCGCCGACCAGCGCGGTGAGCACGCCGGGAGGCACCTCGGAAGCGCCGATGCTGCGCCCGATCGTGTCGATGACCAGCATCAGCCAGGCGCCGAGCAGCATCGACACCGGCAGCACGCGCGCGAAGGACGCGCCGACGAGCAGCCGCGCGGCGTGCGGCACCACGAGCCCGATCCAGCCGATGACGCCCGCCGCGGCCACCGTCGCGCTGGTGGCGAGCGTGGCGCCGACGACGAGCGCGAGTCGCAGCACCGGCAGGCGCACGCCCAGCGCATGGATCTCGTCGTCCGACAACGCGAGCGCGTCAGCGCGCCAGCGCATCACCACGAGCGGAGCGGCGCCGATCACGGCGAAGACGACCAGCAGCGCGAGATCGGAGGCGGTGATCGACGCGAAGCTGCCGAGCATCCAGAAGACGATCGCCGGCAGTTGCGTATACGGATCGGCGAGCGTCTTCACCAGCGCGATCAGCGCGCCGAGCACGCTGCCGATCGCGATGCCGGCGAGCACCAGGCTGAGCGTGCGATCGCGCAGCGGAAGCAGCGTGCCCACCGAGTAGACGATCGAGACCGCGACGAGGCCGCCGACGAAGGCCGCGCCCTGGATGGCGACCACGCTCCATCCGAGGAAGATGCCGGCGACCGCGCCGAGCGCGGCGCCCGCGGAAACGCCGAGCAGGTCGGGGGCGGCGAGCGGGTTGCGGAACACCGACTGCAGCGCGACGCCCGAGGCGGCCAGCGCGGCGCCCACCGTCAGCGAAGCGAACACCCGCGGCCCGCGCACCTGCCACAGCACGGTTTCGGCGAGCGGCGCCGAAGCGGCGTCGCCGGTGGGCGCACGGCCGGCGAGGATGCGCAGCACCTCGACGAGCGGAAGCTCGAAGCGACCGCTGCCGAGCGCGTACAGCGTCGTCGCGACGAGCGCGACGGCGAGCAGGACGAGCACCGGGAGCCAGCCGAGCCGCCCGCTGCGCGACGTCGGCGAGGCGGTCGCGATCATCGCTGCCCGCCGAGCAGGCGACGACGCCGCGCGGACGTTTCATCGGGGAGGACCGAAGCCGTGCTTCGCGAGAATCGCCTGACCATCGGCGGACAGGATAAACCACGCGAAACGCCAGGCCGCCTCGGGTGCGCCTCTCATCACGGTGAGACCGTAGTCGGCGCCCACGGCAAGCTCGGGCGGAATCGACACCGAGACGAGTTCGGGGAAGTCGCGCCGCGCCAGCAGCGCATTGGTGCAGTACGTGAGGAAGACGTCGGCCTTTCGCGTGGCGACGAGATCGCCGTAGACGCTTCGGTCCTTGGGCGGGGGCGGAGAGTTCGGCCCGCCGATGAGCTGCAATGCTTTCGCTTCGAGCGCGGCGCGGGCGCCGGGGCGCACGGCTTCGGCGCGCCCGAACAGCGCGAAGGCGTAATCGCCCGACGGATCGGCCTTCGGCGTGGAGGTTCCCAGCTTCAGCGACAGATCGAGCATGTGCTCGAGCAGGTTCGCAGCCTGTACGCCCGTGTCGCTGCGCGTGATCGCGCACAGCACGTTGCGCGCGAAGACGAGCGGAGCGACCGCCTTGCCCGCCTGCGCGAGCGCCTGCGGATGCTCGACGTTGGCCGACGCGAACACCTGCGCCGGTTCGCCCCCGGCGATGCGATCGCGCAGCAGCCCCGAGGCGCCGTAGACGCGCTCGACCTTCGCCGGCTCGCGCCTTTCGAATTCGCCGGCCACTTCGTCGAGTGCGGCACGCAGGCTTCCGGCGGCGTGCAACAGCACCGGCTGCGCCCGCGCGGCACCGGGCGCGACGATCGCGCACACGGCAAGCGACAGCGCGGCGAACCAGGGAATGCGGGGCAACAGGGGCGACTGCATCGGGTCCGTCCTCGGAAAGAAGAGCGTCTGCGAGAATAGACGGGTCACCGTGCCGCAGCGATATGAAGCTCCATGCATAAGTCTTCGGGAATCGTCGGCGTCGAGTTCCGCTACGAATTCGCCCGGGAGCCGTCGGCACTCCTGCGCAACACGTTCTTCGACGTGCTCGGCGCCGTTCGCCACGAAGGCTCGATCGCCGCGGCGGCGCGCGCACTCGGACTGTCGTACCGCCATCTGTGGGGTTACCTGAAGGACCAGGAAACCAGGCTCGGCCGCCCGCTCGTGCACTGGGACAAGGGGCGCGCTGCGCGGCTCACCGAGTTCGCCGAGAAGCTGCTGTGGGCCGAGACGCGCATCCGCGCGCGGCTGGCGCCGCAGATCGAGAACCTCGCCGCCGACATCGGCCGCGAGCTGTCGACCGCGTTCAACGACGACGTGCGCATCGCTCGTTGCGTGGCCAGCCACGATCTCTCGCTGCCGCTGCTCAAGAACCTTTGTCGCGAGCGCGAGCTGCTGCTCGACCTTCGCTTCGAGGGCAGCCTCGCCGCGCTGCGGGAGCTGAACGAAGGACGCTGCGCCTTCGCCGGAATCCACCTGCCGCTGTCGCGCCCCGACCTCACCGCGCGCGGCTCGCATGTGCACCGCACTTTCGCTCCGCTGCTGCGTGCGCGCCGGCACGCCATGCTGCGCGTGGCGCGGCGCACGCAGGGGCTGTTCGTCGCGCGCGGCAATCCGCTGCGCATCGGAGCGCTGGAGGACCTGCTTCGCGTGCGCTTCGTGAACCGCGCGCCGACCACCGGCACACGCGTGCTGCTCGACGAATTGCTCGCGCGCGAACGGATCGATCCGGACGCGATCGACGGCTACCGCTACGAGGAAGCGAATCACCTCGCGGTGGCGGCCGCGGTCGCCGCCGGCGCCGTCGACGCCGGCTTCGGCATTCAGGCGGCCGCCACCGGCAAGAGCATCGACTTCGTTCCCCTGGTCGTCGAGGACTACTTTCTCGTCTGCCCGCGCGAGAACCTGGAAAACGCCGCAGCGCGCGAGATCGCCGCGCTGCTCTCGGCGCCGGCCTGGCGCGAACGCCTCGCGCAGCTGCCGGGCTATTCCGCCTCGGGCGCCGGCGAGGTGCTGTCTCCGCGCGCAGCGCTGCCCTGGTATCGCTGAGCGCCCAGCCTCAGCTGTCCTCGAAGACGATCTGCGGCACCTTGCCGCTCGTGTCCTGCGCCTTCTCGGCGATCTTCACCGCGACGCGGCGCGCGATCTCCTTATAGGTCTGCGCGACCGGCCCGTTCGGGTCGGCGACGACGGTCGGCTTGCCCGAGTCGGCCTGCTCGCGGATGCGGATGTCGAGCGGCAGCCCGCCCAGGTATTCGACGTCGTATTCCTTCGACATCCGCTCGCCGCCGCCTTCGCCGAAGATGTGCTCGACGTGCCCGCAGTTCGAGCAGCGATGCATCGCCATGTTCTCGATGATGCCGAGGATCGGGATGCCGACCTTCTCGAACATCTTCAGGCCCTTCTTCGCGTCGATCAGCGCGATGTCCTGCGGCGTGGTGACGATGACGGCTCCGGTGACCGGGATCTTCTGCGCGAGCGTCAGGTGGATGTCGCCGGTGCCCGGAGGCATGTCGACGACGAGGTAGTCCAGCTCGCGCCAGTTCGTCTCGCGCAGCAGCTGCTCGAGCGCCTGCGTGACCATCGGGCCGCGCCAGACCATCGGCGTGTCGAGATCGATCATGAAGCCGATCGAGCTGGCCTGGATGCCGTGGCCTTCCATCGGCTCGAGCGACTTGCCGTCGCGCGACTCGGGCCGCCCGGAGATGCCGAGCATCGTGGGCTGCGACGGCCCGTAGATGTCGGCGTCGAGCATGCCCACGCTCGCGCCTTCGGCCGACAGCGCGAGCGCGATGTTCACCGCCGTGGTGCTCTTGCCCACGCCGCCCTTGCCTGAGGCGATGGCGATGATGTTCTTCACGCCGGGCAGCGTTTTCATGCCCTTCTGGACGGCGTGCGCCTCGATCTTCTGATAGACGTTGGCCGTCACGCTGCCCACGCCGGGCAGCGCGCGCAGCGCCGCAACGGTCTGGCGCCGGATCGGCTCGATCTGCGAGCGCGCCGGGTAGCCCAGCACGACATCGACCGACACCTCGGCGCCGTCGACGCGCAGGTTGCGGGCAGCGCCCGATTCGACGAGGTTCTTCTGCGTATTGGGATCGACGACGCGCGACAGCGCCAGCTCGACCTGTTCGGTGGTCACGCTCATCTGGGGAATCCGGAAAGCGGGGAGTGGATCGGGCAAGTCTAGCAGGCGAGGCAGCGAGGCAGCGCTCGCAGGCCCTCCGGCGTCGCGCCCGTTGCGGGCACAACCGTCCGCGGAGGCGGATGACCCCTTTGCTAAGATCCGCCGATGAGCGCGCGCACCCTTTTCGTCACGACGGCGCTGCCGTACGCGAACGGCCCTTTCCACATCGGCCACATCATGGAGTACATCCAGGCCGACATCTGGGTGCGCTTCCAGCGCATGCGCGGACACACCGTGCATTTCGTCGGCGCCGACGACGCGCACGGCGCGCCGATCATGATCGCCGCCGAGAAGGAAGGCGTCACGCCGCAGGCCTTCGTCGAACGCATCTCCGCCGGGCGCAGGCAGTACCTCGACGGCTTTCACATCGGCTTCGACCACTGGCACAGCACCGACTCGCCGGAGAACGTCGAGCTGTCGCAGTCGATCTACCGCGGGCTGCGCGACGCCGGGCTGATCGACGTGCGCCCGGTCGAGCAGTTCTTCGATCCGGTCAAGGGCATGTTCCTGCCCGACCGCTACATCAAGGGCGAGTGTCCGAGCTGCGGCGCGGCCGACCAGTACGGCGACGCCTGTGAGAACTGCGGCGCCGTCTATGCGGCCACCGAGCTGAAGAATCCGTTCTCGGCGCTCACCGGCGCGACGCCCGAGCTGCGCGTCTCCGAACATTACTTCTTCCGACTGTCGGATCCGCGGTGTGTAAGGTTCCTGCGCGAGTGGACGCGCGGCGACGACCGCTGGGGCGAGCCGCGGCTGCAGCCCGAAGTGCTCGCCAAGGCGCGCGAGTGGCTCGGCGCCGAGACGAACGAAGGCGGCGATGGCGGCGAAGGCGGCAGCCTCGCCGACTGGGACATCTCGCGCGACGCGCCCTACTTCGGCATCGAGATCCCGGACGCGCCGGGCAAGTACTTCTACGTCTGGCTGGACGCGCCGATCGGCTACCTGGCGTCGCTGAAGGCGCTGTGCCGGGAGCGCGGCATCGACTTCGACGCGCTGCTCGCCGACCCGGCCACCGAGCAGGTGCACTTCATCGGCAAGGACATCATCTATTTCCACGTGCTGTTCTGGCCGGCGATGCTGCACTTCGCCGGCCGCAAGACGCCCGATCGCGTGAACGTGCACGGCTTCATCACGGTGAGCGGCGCGAAAATGAGCAAGAGCCGCGGTACCGGGATCTCGCCGCTGCGCTATCTCGAAATCGGCATGGATCCCGAGTGGCTGCGCTACTACCTGGCGGCCAAGCTCAATTCGCACGTGCAGGACGTCGATTTCGATCCCGACGACTTCCTCGCGCGCGTGAACGCCGACCTGATCGGCAAGTACGTGAACATCGCCAGCCGCGCATCGGGTTTCGTCGCCCGCCAGTTCGACGGGCGCGTGCTGCCCGCCGACGAGGTCGAGGACGACGCGCAGCGCGAGCGCGTCGCGCGGCTGGCCGCGCAGGTGTCCGACGCCTACGAGGAGCGCGAGTTCGGCGCGGTAGCTCGTCTCGCGATGGCCTACGCCGACGAGATCAACCAGTATTTCGACGCGAACAAGCCGTGGGAGATGGCCAGGGACCCGGCGCAGCGCGATGCGCTGCACCGCGTCTGCTCGCGCTGCCTGATCGCGTTCCATCGGCTCACCGTGTTGCTCGCGCCGATGCTGCCGGCCACCGCCGCGCGCGTGGCCGAGTTGTTCGGCACGCCGCCGCTGCGCTGGGAGGATCTCGGCGTCGCCGACGGCAGCGTCTCGCCCGTGCGCTCGATCGGCCGCTACCGCCACCTGATGACCCGGGTAGAGGCGAGGCAGCTCGATGCGCTGTTCGAGCCGAGCGCCGAGGCGGCGAAGCCGGCGCCGGGCGGCGACGCGACCGGCGCGTCGCGCAACGCGAAGGCAGCCGCAGCGGACGCATCGACGAAGTCGGCGCCCGCCGGCACGTCACCAACGATCTCGATCGACGAGTTCGCGCGCGTGGACCTGCGCATCGCACGCATCGTCGATGCGCAGGCGGTGGAAGGCTCGAAGAAGCTGCTGCGGCTCGAGCTGGACCTCGGTGAGGCGCGCACGCGGACCGTGTTTTCCGGCATCCGCGCCGCTTACGAGCCGCCGGCGCTCGTCGGTCGGCTGGCCGTCGTCGTCGCGAACCTCGCGCCGCGCAGGATGAAGTTCGGTGTCTCCGAGGGGATGGTGCTGTCGGCGTCGTCCGACGACCCCGAGCAGCCGTCTGCGCTGTATCTGCTCGATGCGCACGAGGGCGCGCAGCCGGGGATGAAGGTCGGCTGAGCGCACATCGCGGCCGGGGTGCGGCCGCCGCTGCAGCCGTCTCCGGCGACCGCTCAACCGCCGGCGTTGATCCGCTTCGGATCGGGCGTTCGGCTCGTGCGCAGCACGCGCCCTTCCGGCGACAGGTGCACGTGGAACATCTCGGTGTCGCTGCCGGTGGCCGTCTTCACGCGCCAGGTCCAGACCGTTTCGTTGCGCGCCGGAAAACGCTCCTCCTCGTCGGGCTTGCCGAGCAGGCGGCGCAGGTCGTCGCCGCTCATTCCGGCGCGCACGCGCTCGAGCTGCGCGGCGGAACGCGCGTCGGTCATGCCGCGATAACGACCGTCCGAGCCGATCCCGACCATCCAGGTCTCGCTGCCTTCGGGCCCGCGCGAGTATTCGAGCACCTGGCTGCCGTCGTCTTCCTCCCAGACCATCGTCGGCGTGCCCATCAGGCGCCGCACGTCCTCGACGGTGGACACGCCCGGCTGCAGCTCGCGCTGGGCGAAGTAGTCGCAGCCGCCCACGAAGGCCAGCAGCGCGCACAGCCAGCCGGTCCAGAACGTCCGTCTCATCCGCGTCCTCCCTTCGAGCGGCGAGTATCGCCGAAGACGCGCCGCAGCCCCTTGGCGACTGCCTCGATCGCTTACACTTCCGGCTGGAGCCGAACCGCCATGTACAAGTCCGAAATCACGCGCTTCCTGGAACAGCTCAAGCAGGAGCGCCCGCTGGTCGAGCAGCGCCAGCGCGAGGGGCGCGCACTGCTGTGGGATCGACCGCAGGACCTCGAAACGATGCAGCGCCACCGCCAGTCGCGGGTGCCGACGTCGTCGTACGTCTACTACCCCAAAGACTACACTTGAGCGCCCTGCCTGGCGCGCAACTCGGGGCGCAGCTCGATGCGCCGCCCGACGCCCCTGACGCCGATTCCCCGCCCGATGCTCCGGAGCAGTTGGAGTTGAAGGTCTTCGCACGGCTGTACGGCGAGCCGATGCTGCGGCTGCCGCAGGATCTGTACATCCCGCCCGATGCGCTCGAGGTGATCCTCGACGCCTTCGAGGGGCCGCTGGACGTGCTGCTGTACCTGATCCGGCGGCAGAACTTCGACATCTTCGACATCCCGATGGCCGAAGTGACGCGCCAGTACCTCGCCTACATCGACGAGATCCGCAGCCGCAACCTGGAGCTGGCCGCCGAATACCTGCTGATGGCCG
>ERZ778017.3588-NODE-3588-length-10841-cov-6.029946_pt1 | contig 10841 bp, 11 predicted proteins | sample MGYA00375747_ERZ778017 | MGnify/ENA primary metagenome ERZ778017 (study PRJEB29350, sample SAMN05509838) | bioreactor metagenome | biome: bioreactor; material: wastewater | place: South Africa: University of Cape Town | collected 2014-03-17 ... | reverse complement strand
GACTGGATGCCGAGCTGGCCGGCGATCGACGGATGCTCGTCGATGTTCATCTTGACGAGCTTGACGCGCCCGCCGGCCGCCTGAACGGCCTTTTCGAGAACCGGCCCCAGCTGCTTGCAGGGACCGCACCACGGCGCCCAGAAATCGACCAGCACCGGCTGTCTGCGCGATTCCTGAATGACGTCGGCGGAAAACCCGGCCGTCGTCGTGTCCTTGATCAGTCCCGCGGCAGCTGCCTGCGGGGCGTCGGCAGCCGCCCCATAGCTCACGCTCGTGGTGTACTGGCCGCCCATTGCGCCGAACGGATTGTCGTTGCTCATGCCTTGTCCTTTCGATCACGCGGTGGCCGCGAAGGGCGGTTATCCGTGTCGTGCCGTTTGCTCCACCATGTGGCGATCACGCCGACACTTTCAAGATGGCCGGCTCATGCCCCGTCGCCCTGACGAAGGCGATGAGATCACCGGCTGCGATCGAGGTCGTCGCCTCGTTGGTCAGCGGGTGGGCGTTGAGGATCGGGTTTTCCATCAGGGCTGCATCGAGGACGAGCGTGACCCGCTGGTCGGTGTCGTTGATCAGGCCGAAAACCGTGACCGCGCCCGGCACGACGCCCAGAAGCTGCATCAGCATTTCGGGCTTGCCGAAGGAGACGCGGCTGGAGGCGCCGATCAGGTGGTGGATCTGCTTCAGGTCGACGACGGCCTCCTCGTCGACGGTGACGAGGAAGAAGCGGTCCTTCTTGTCCTTGAGGAACAGGTTCTTGGTATGCGCGCCGGCGATTTCGCCGCGCAGTGCCTGCGAATCGGCCACCGTGAACAGCGGCGGATGGCGGCGCGTCGTCACGGCGATGCCGAGGTTGGCGAGAAAAGCGAAAAGGTCCGTCTCGGTTACAGGCATGGGATACCAGGCGTTCCTGGGCATTTGGGAAAGGTCCGCCGTTTATGACCGATACGGCGGCGATGACAAGGCCGGATGTCGGCTGTCCGGCAAAACGGGGGGTCTTTCCGCCGCCTTTGGCGACGAGGCGGGGCGAAAGCGGCGGGATGCCAGGCCAGGCGGGGATCTTTGCGAAGCCGGCCCGACACTGCGATTTCCCTGTTGCAATCGCAAAACTCTTCAGCCATATAGGCGCGGCTTGCGGCGTGAGCCGCGCGAGCGGGTGTAGCTCAGGGGTAGAGCACAACCTTGCCAAGGTTGGGGTCGAGCGTTCGAATCGCTTCACCCGCTCCAAGTAACCTCACCGAAAAGCCGCGGAATTCCGCGGCTTTCGTGTTTTCTGGGCGGTTGAAATCGCAATCGCCTCGAGCCCCAAAATGGTCGCGGTTACACGCGGGTTACCAGTTTGCGGGATCGACGGAGCGTGAAATCGAAGTGTCGGCGGGGTGCACAGTAGCGCAGCGAGGTTCATAGCGGCCGGAATGTCTCAGAATGGACATCTCGGTAAGATAAGCATCGCAGACTGGTTAAATTGCAGAAAAATCTGACGATCCATCTGGAAGAATGACAAACTCAAAAGTGAGTTCGTCGTGAGCAGCACCGCGCGTGTCATCACTGATCGCTACGATTTTTGTCGCAGCGTAGAGGCCATTTACATTGCGCCAAATAACAATCTGCCCGAGACGCGGAGATCTAACTCGCGACGAAAAATCATAGCCGGTTGCATCAGTTATATTGCGGAATTCATGTGCTTCCTTGACGAGGGCAATTGCATCAATCGAGGCCCCGTCACGATAGGCGTGGATGCTGGTATCACTTGCTTTGGACCATCGCGTTTCAAAAAGAAAGAGCCCTTCGCCAATAGCGAAGCGCTGGTTGTTGTTTGAATAATCAAAGGTCGCAGCGCCCTTCAACCGTTTGTCCCAATAAGTTTCGTCGTCGCGGGTCGGCTTGAGCGTTTTCTTTTGATGCCGAGCATAGTGTCCGTCTACGTGCCGAAGGCACTCGGCAGGGCTCATGACCAGAATGCCAGGTCCATCACGTAGTTCTGCATAGCGGCGCAGAATGCCGTTGTCGTCCGTGACGAATACGTCCCGGCCGGCCAGCTTGTGCCCGACGAGGTGGTCGATGTCGGAAAGCTTGTTAAGGAACTTACCGCTCTCAGGCTGCAAGCCGGGGAACACAATCCGTTTCACCTCTTCCAACAGCGCTTCATGCTCAGGCCCAACCAGCACGTCAGCGCCATCGAACTTGCTTTGATCCCATCGGGCGACGGTGCCGATAACCGGAAGCATGTTCATGTGGTGGACCATCTCGTTCCGCCGCTCGTCGTCCTTGTCGCGCTCAAAGTCGACTTCAACGCGGGTAGTAATGGAGATTTGAATCACGCCCGACAGGGCATAACGCATCAATTCGCGCAACTCGTCCACTGAAGTGGCTGTTTTAGCCTTGCTGTCGAAAAGGCCAACAACGCAGTTGGTATCGATAGTGATCTTGGGAGCAGGTGGTTGGATCATGGGTCGCTACAATAGGGAGCTGGTAGTTTTCTTACCAAGTCTGAACTAAAATAAAACTGTCTCGTCGAGATTTGTCTATGAGGAAGCAGAGCTGGGCTTTCTACGCCCGCTTGGCGGCAAGTGCTTCTATCATAGTCGTCACACGTTCCAGATCATCGTCCTGTAATGCAGCAAGAGCTGCCATGGCTCGTTGTCGAGTTAAATCGGTTGGTGTCTTTTGAACTGTCCGACTCATGAGTAAGTCATTGGGAGTGGTCGCCAGCACCGACGCAATCCTGACCAGCGTTGCAAGGTCTGGTTCCCGCCGGCCGCTGACGTAGTTTCCGTATCGCGTTTCACTCAGCCCCGCACGCGGGCAACCTCGGCATGGGATATGCCGAGGTTCTCCGCGCGTTTCCTGAGGTTGGATGCGAACAACTCCATACGGACGAAATGTCCATGACATCCTCCACGGGTCTATATACGTTCTGACTGTATGATTCGCGGAGCTAAGACAGCGGCCATTCGGGTGGCCGCCGCAATTCGACGGCAACCTCTCCTCATTTCAATCATTCAAACGCGATTTTGACGATCTTACGGTCTACGTGTATGCATATTATGCCGCGGCAGGCTAAGCGATCCGAACGTGTGACGTTCAGTATTGAGATGTGACAACCTGGCGGCGGGCTCAAACCATGCGCGCGATAAGTGAATTAGAAGTTGTTTAAGTCCGCCTGAGCAATGCCCACCATATCATCGGTGATTTGCAGGATTTGAGCTGATCCGCTCGGCCACTTTAGACCCATGCAATCAAAGAACTGTTTTAAAAGCACTTGATCGAAGTGACCGCCCCACGTCCCCATCATCTCCGCGGCTGCCTCCGGAGTGAAGCCCTTCTTGTATGGCCGAATAGACGTCAAGGCATCGAAAACATCGCAAATCGCGACAATCCTTGCCGCCGCACTGATCTGTCCGTCCTTTAAGCCATCCGGGTAGCCGGACCCATCCAGCTTTTCGTGATGATGAAGGCAGATTTTTCCTACGATTTCCGGTAGCCCCTTCGTCCTCGCCAGCATTGCATATCCCTCGCGCGGATGGGTCTGCATGACTGCCATCTCATGAGCCGTGAGTTTGTCTGCCTTGGTCAGAATGGCGGTCGGGATGCGAATCTTTCCGATGTCATGCAGAAGGGCGCCTACTGACAGCATCCGGACCAAATTACTGTCAAGCTTAAGATGTCGCGCGAATAAGCCGACAAGGGCACAGACTGCTACTGAATGTTGAAAGCTGATCTCGTCCTTTGTCTTGAGTTTGGTAAGGTTCAGGACGCTTGCCGGGCGGGTGTACAGGAGCTGGTCGACGACATCGACAACCGCCTCCACTTCCTGCCTATCAATGCGCAATGATGAGGCTGCGTTGCTGAAGATCGAGCGGACCATTCCGGTCGGCTTTGTCAACGCTGTCCCAATGTTGGCAGGCGTCAAGCTCTCATTGGGTTTTGGTAGTTCGGTTTTCGAGCCGGTCGGTCCGATCCCCTTCGAAAGATCGATGATAAGCGTCGTTATCGAGCTTTCGCGAAGCGCCTTCAGTTCGGCCGGGCTGGATAGCTTGAACTGATTTGCCGCAAACGGGCTGCGTAGCCATTGCTTGCCGAACCCATGAACAAACATGCCGAGACGGGCTTCATTCTTGTCGATCTGAAGAAGCGTGGATTTCGTCATGCAGTGCTCGCCTGACTAGCCGTTGGCTCGAATCGTCGGAGCGACCAAATGCTCGGCCGATACCAACACCTGACGTTGCCCGGATCGCCACGACGCCCGCTTCAAGACACGGCGCACAACTTTCCGGAAGTTAATCTCGCGCGCCCCCTGTTTGGTCCGCCATTCAACTTTACGGCACGTTCGTAAACTTTCTTTGCCCATTCGAGCAGGCGACAAGATCGTTCCGCAGCCATCCCGGTACCATACTCAAGAACGCTCGGTTTTCGGCCCCGGCTCTGCCGATTGGCCTAATAGGACAAATAGCGAGTTTCGGGTGGTGATGGCAGTGTGCAGAACGTCCGACAAAGGTCGGAATCTGACATTTAGTGTGCGGCCAAAGTCTGCTTTTGGCGCTTGACGCTCGTCAGCTTCGGAAGCTTGAAAAATATCGTACAGATCGGCCCCAAGCGCTTTCGCTACAGTGACGAACTCCGCTACTTTGAGTCGGCGCTCTCCAAGCTCGAATTTCGACACGAACGTCTGACGCTGATGCTTTTTAGTTTCCACCATGGGATGCCAAAAGAGCAGAGGGCTCCACATCCAAAGCGGTTGCCAGTCGGGCTAGGACCATCACCGTAGGATTCCGAACCCCGCGTTCCACAAGAAACATAGGTTCGATCAAGGTCAGACCGGAAGCCAAGCTCCTCCTGTGAGATACCGAGTTGCTCTCGTAGGCACCGCACATTTCTCCCGACGATCTTGCGATAGTCCTGCATCGGGCAACTGGCACACGGTTGCGGACTATTGATCTACGGACTATGAGTCACATCGAAGTCCGGTGACCTAAGATCGGGGCTCGGGTGAAACATCAATACGTCGGGGGACATCAACGACTATCGCAAGTATGCGCTGCTGCGGGCGCTGTCGGCGGCGGCGCAAACCGCATCGGTGTGTCCGGCCTGGCGCTCGTCTTCACGACCTTACTTACCCTGATTGCCTCGCCCGGTCAGCGCAACGACATTGCCTTCGCCCATGACCTGATCGACGGTATCGAGGCCGACGCCACCATCGCTGTAGCGCACCGCAAGCCTGCGATCATCAATGACATCCCGAGCGTGTGGTTGTGAAGGAGAGCGTCAGGCGTCCATGCCAATTCCGCTAGATAGCGCATAATCTCGCCCTTGGTTGCACTGGCATTGGTCTGGCCATGGGCAAGCGGAATAAGGCCGAGCGCCGTTACATCAAGTGTCGGAGTTCCATCCGAGAAAGCGTCCGTAATCCTGATCAAGCCAAAGGGGCCGGTCCTGGCTTGCCAGCGGAATTCGCATTCGCTTAGCCGAATTGTTTGCCTAGCGGAAAACGATCGGAATGCTTGATGGACGTCGGACCGCATCGAGCCCGTTTGCGTCAGTCGAACCGTTTCGCCCGCAAGCTCTTCCCGAGCGCCCAGACGCTTGGCCAGATCCCCGATGACCGTAGGCAATGGCGGCGGGGACTCTGGCGGCTAGTTTATCGCGGGCTTCAATCAGAAATACTCAACGCAGGGACATGCGCCGCAGCGTGCCGTCACGCAGGACGAACTGGTGCCAGATGGCCATCAGGGCGTGCAGCCCGGCGAGGATGAGGATGATGGTTCCGGCATTCTCATGTAATTCGGCGATCAGGCCGGGTCGTCCCTGAACGGGCGCGGTGAGCGCAGGAAGCTGCAAGCCGAAGAATGATACTGGGACACCCATGCGCGAAGCGGCGTACCAGCCCGTGATCGGCAGTGCGATCAGGAACAGGTAGAGCACCGCGTGCCCGGCCTTCGCGACAGCAGCGAGCCAACCTTGCGCATCGGCTTTGGGCGTGCGGCCGGCCACCCGCAGGACCAGCCGGGGCAGCATCAGGACGAGCACCGCAAGCCCGAGCGAAAAATGCAGCAGGGGCGGGTTCTCGGCGATCTTGCGACCGCCCTCGGCCGTGAACCAGGCGCCGAGCACCAGAAGGGCGGTGAGCCAGTGGATGACGATCATGCTCGCCGAATAGCGATGCGACTTGTCGGGCATATTGAGGTCTCCTTGAGATGCGCCGGAGCGAAAGTGCGGCGTCTTATTTCATGACAGCCTTTGGCCGCGTATTCATCCCGAACAGGTCGCTGGCAGACGCCTCGCCGACGGTTTCCGGCCCAATGCCCTGCGTCTGTTGGCGCCTTGCTCCATGATGGTCGTCATCCCTATCCTTGTAGCGCAGCTTGACGATTTCGAGCGTCGCAGGGTCGATCTTGGCTTTGAAGGGGCGACCTCCTTCATCGGTTCCGCGGATTTCGTAGCAGCCGTCGTCGATTTTGATCCGGGTGACGGTCCAGCCCCGCCCAGCCGCCATCGTCTGCACGGCCTCGCGCGGCTGCCATTGCTCCATCGGAACGTGGCAATCGTCGTCCGCCCTTGCGGTCCCTAACCCGGCAAACGTCAGAACGAGGATTGCCGCCGCCATCTGCTTCATCATCTGATTGTTCCCGATCAACGCGATATAGTCACGACTATGGCAGGTTATGCTGACGAATTACTGAAGCAGCGGCTGATACCCCTTCAGCAAACCGACAGGTTCAAACCGTAGAAAAACAGCAGAAAGGGGAGTCGATCCCAAGATGAGAGTCTTGCTCGTTGAAGACGATGCGATCCTCGGCAAGGCCGTTCGCGATCACATAGCCGCCAGCCATTCCGTCGATTGGGTGATCCGGCTCGACGCCGCGCGCGAGCATCTCGATAGCGCGGCCTACGACCTCATCCTGCTTGATCTGATGCTTCCCGACGGGCTGGGCGTCGGCTTCCTGCGAAAACTGCGTGCCGCAGGAAGTGTGACGCCGGTCATCATCCTGACGGCGCTGGACCAGATTTCCGACCGCATCGAAGGACTCGACGCCGGCGCCGACGACTACATGATCAAGCCCTTCGATCTTTCGGAGCTGTCGTCGCGTTTGAACGCCGTCGCGCGGCGCTACAGCGGCAATCCCAATCCTCTCATCGAGATCGGGGACCTGCGCGTCGATCTTGCCGCGAAAACCGTGAAGCGCGGCGGGCGCTCCGTCGGACTGACCGGACGGGAATGGGAGCTGTTCGAGACCTTCCTGCAACGGCCCGGCGTCGCGTTGACCAAGGCCCAGCTCGAAGATCGGCTCTATGCGTTCGGCGCCGAAGTAGAGAGCAACACGATCGAGGTCCATGTCAGCCGGCTGCGCAAAAAGCTGGGGCATGCTGTCATCGATACGGTTCGCGGCATCGGTTATCGTCTCGGAAGCGCGCGATGAAACGCCCGAAAAGCCTGCAATGGCGGCTTTCGCTGTGGCTCGGCCTCGGCATGACGGTGCTTTGGGCGGTCGCCGCCGTGGTTACGGTTTACAGGCTGCACAATGAGATGAATGAAGTCTTCGACAGCGCGCTCGAGGAGACCGCGCAACGGATTCTGCCGCTTGCGGCGCTCGAAATCCTCGGGCGCGATGCCGATGATTCGGAGCAGCGCGTGGCGACGCTGCGTCAGCATGACGAATACTTCACCTATATCGTACGTGACGAAGCGGGCAAGGTTCTACTCAGCTCGCACAATGCGGATGTGGCGGTTTTTCCCCCATTCTCGGGAATGGGCTTCACCGATACGCAAACCCATCGGCTCTATTCCGACGCCGCGCTGCAAGGCAGCCTTACGATCACCGTCGCCGAACCGCTTTCACATCGGCGAATGGCGGCAGAACACGCCTCACTGGATCTCGCCCTGCCACTCGGCATTATCGTTCCCCTCAGCCTCCTCGGTGTTTGGTTCATTGTTCGGCTGTCGATGGCCCCTGTCCGGACTTTCCGATCACAGATCGAGGTACGTGGCGGCGGCGATCTTGCGCCGGTCAAAGCCGACAATCTGCCTTTCGAGATCGAACCTGTTGCCCATTCGGTGAACCGGCTTCTTGAACGCCTGAAACGGACATTGCAAGCGGAGCGCACACTGGCGGCGAAATCCGCCCATGAACTACGAACTCCAGTCGCGGCCGCGCTGGCGCAAGCTCAAAGGATGATCATCGAGGCTCCTGATGACACGACTCTCGAGCATGCGCGCGACATAGAAACCGCCCTGCGGCGTCTTTCTCGGCTGACCGAAAAGCTAATGCAGCTTGCAAGGGCCGAGGGCGGCCGCCTTCTGGCTGAGAAGCCTGTCGACATCGCAGTCATCCTGCGTATGGTCGTCAGCGAGTTCGGCGAACACACCCATAGCGCCGGTCGGGTCGAACTGACGCTTCCCGACAATCCGGTATTCGCCAATATCGATCCGGACGCCTTCGCCGTTCTGGCACGCAATCTGCTCGAAAACGCCCTTAAGCATGGCGATCCGAAGGAGCCTGTCAGCGTCGCGCTATCGGCTGAGGGCATCCTGCAAGTCACAAATGCCGGTCCGGCCGTGCCGGCGGAGACGCTCGCTCGGCTATCCGAGCCTTTCGAACGGGGCCAGTCAGAGGCGGACGGCGCGGGTCTCGGCTTGGCCATCGCCAAAACGATCGCCGCTGGCACGGGCGGCAGGCTTGATCTGATCTCGCCGATAGAGGGGCGGCAGGACGGTTTCGCGGCCGTATTTTTCTCTGGCAAGCAATAGCGCAACCAGCAGCCTGCTCCCGCTATTCCAGATACGGCGAAGGCACGCACGCCTCAGAATGAATGCCTTTGCCGACCGTCTGGACTACGCTGGCCCCTACTTCTCCTTCCGTGGCGTACCGCCATCGTCACCGAAGCATTTGACCTTTCCGTCAACAACCTCCAGGGTCGCCGGGTCGACTTTGACCTTGAGGATGTTGCCGCTGGCATCGGTCACCCGAAGCTCGTAACAGCCATCGTCGATCTTCATCCTGTCGATGGTCCATTCGAAGTCGCTTGCAAGCTTCGCCAGTGCTTCGAACGATTGCCTCTTTTCGAGCGGTACATCGCACGCCTCACCGGCAAGAGCGGCGCCGGCCGGCAGCATCGCCAGCAAAGCAAGCATCGTGAGAGACTTTTTCATGGTTCCAGCTCCTCAGTTGCCATCATCTACGCATGGAACCATGCAACGCTTTGCTGATGGGCTCCTGAAGAACGATGACAATTCCTGTCAGCTTTCCGTCAGTCAGGATGCACGGCAACCGCTACAAACGACAGGCTGAAGTCGATCACTCTTGCAGAGAAAAGAAGCGATAATGCCCCAGCAGCATAGGCTGCCGCTATTTCCGCAGGACACAATGTTTCATGCCGGCCTGTCGGCCGTTGATGTTTTCGGTGGAAGCGCAGATAGACTTGAGCGCACCGCTCCCCGATGAGTGGAAATTGCCTCGTCCGCGTTCCGCCTGATACGGTCCGAGAGAAGGCGCAAGCCGTTCAGAACGACCAGTACCGTCCCGCCTTCATGTCCGACCACCGCCAGCGGCAGCGGCAGCGGCAGATCGAAGACAGGCCGCTCGTGACGAGCACCAGCATGGCGCCAATCGCGACGGTGAGGTTCTGCCGGATGACAGCGGCAGTCCGCCGCGCCAGCCGGTGCGCATCCACCAGTTTCTTCATGTCTTCCGACAGCAGGGCCACATCGGCCGCCTGAAGGGCGACATCCGAACCGGCCGCACCCATGGCGATGCCCACATCGGCCCGCGCAAGGGCGGCCGCGTCGTTCACGCCGTCGCCGACGAATGCGACCTTGCCACGTTCCGCCAGTTCACCGATTTGGCGCACCTTGTCCTGTGGCAGCATTTCGGCGTGGATTTCGTCTGGGCCGAGGCCGAGTTCCTCACCGATGCGCAGGGCCACTGGGCGACGGTCGCCGGTCATCATGAAGATGCGGCACACGCCGCCGGCGCGTAGGGCCGCGAGCGCCGGAGCGGAACTCGCCCTCGTTTTGTCCGCCACGCTGACGGCACCCAGAATGGTCGATCCTCGCCCCAGATAGATGACAGTTTGCGCGTTCTCCTCCAGTTTGCGGAATTCGGCGCGATCGGTGGACGCATCCATTTCCCTGGCGAGATAAGAGTTTCCAGCCCAGACCGGGCCAGTCTCATCCTGCCCGACGATTCCAGCACTGGGACGGGAGCTGACATCCATGACTTGCGCCGGTTCGATCCCGTGTATGACAGCCTCACGGTGGATCGCTGCGGCGATGTGATGCTCGGAATGGGTTTCGAGCCCGGCCAGCAGGGACAGGAAGCGCCGATCCTCACCGTTCAGCGCAATGATCCGCGTCACCTCCGCACGGCCGTTGGTCAGCGTGCCTGTCTTGTCGAAGGCGAAGGTATCGACGGCTGCCAGCATTTCGAGCGCGCCGCCGCCCTTGAACAGAACGCCGCCCCGCGCCGCGGCCGAGAGCGCCGACAGGATTGCCGCCGACACCGATATGACGATGGCACAGGGGCTAGCCGGGATGCCGCGTGCTATGGCCATGGAAGATCCGACCGTTGCCAGTATTCTGGATGAGGAACGGCTGAAACTCGAATGAGGGATCAATTCGAGAGCGGTGCTGGAATCTGGCGGATTTCTGGACAGAGCTGAAGGCCACTGAAGCCGATCAGCATCTGGCAGAGCTAATACTTCAATAATCGGATCGAACAGGACAATCAGCGAATCAAACGTCGGATCCGGCCCATGCTCGGCTTCAAATCGGTCACCTGCGCAGCAACTATGTTTAGTCCCGGCATTTGATGGTGAGTCTTCACGCAGGAATGGAAGGATGCGCT
>ERZ778017.3585-NODE-3585-length-10848-cov-5.683313_pt1 | contig 10848 bp, 6 predicted proteins | sample MGYA00375747_ERZ778017 | MGnify/ENA primary metagenome ERZ778017 (study PRJEB29350, sample SAMN05509838) | bioreactor metagenome | biome: bioreactor; material: wastewater | place: South Africa: University of Cape Town | collected 2014-03-17 ... | reverse complement strand
TCTATAAACTCGATTACATTTTCGGTATGATCCTTATAACTTTAAATATGTATTAGTAAATTAATAATTTAGAGCTTATCAAGTTGTAGTTAACAAGTTTATGATAGAACTGAGTGGTTCAACAGCACACGAGTGAAATGACGAATTAAACTTTGCAGAATGTAATACTTACGTCATATTGCCAAGTATGAGCAGAAGACATATTAAAATTAGAAGTGTTGCATGTCAATAACTCCTGTTAGCTCCCCAGCCATCAGGTGTGTCATAACTAAGCTCACAAGATACCTGGACGTAGCACCATCATACAAGTGGTGCAATGGTTCAGAGGTATACAAGACGGTGCTCGCGATTTTTGCGTCGTTGTGGTGCCTCGGATGACGTATTGTTGAGTATTGGACTAAATATGCGGGTTTGGAAAGAAACTTACTAAAATAGTTAAGCGGGCCCTACGGCGGGGCCAATTATAATACCCCATTACATGTGGACAATAAGTCCCCACACTCTATTGGCGCCAGACATTTTGTGGTCCCACATAGCTATTTTTGTAGTAAACTCTAACCTACTCCCCATACACTTCAACAAAGATCACCCAGTACCCTTCATGTTAATTCCCTCAGATGTGCGCTTCTTACCTACAAGTCTTTCCTTTGTCAGGTGGTGTAGGTCCCTGTAAACTTTCATGTTTTCATATTGCCTAATGTAGTTACAAAATGATAAAATACGGATATTTTGTATTATGTCAAAAATGTACTCATTAGCCGAAGACTGTGTGCCGGATAAATGTATTAATTGGGTAAATTTCATAACACGTCCATTCTCATCTCGAATAATTTCATTTGCATATGGTGCAAGCCGTTGCCTATTGTTACACAGTACCATTTGTTCTTTTTTTCGTTAGAGTCTAGCCTGTAATATTTTGTTCTGTGTTTTTGTTTGGTAGCCCAGTAAGTTAGCATCAGATATTTCGTGCTCCATTTTGTTTAAAACCTTGCCATGACGGACGGCGACAAGAGATCTCGAAACGACGAGGATCTACAATCACCATCCAAGTCGTCCCGGCTTTTTTTCATGAACCGGCATTCCAATTATTCGATCGATAGCATTTCCGAAGAACCAGAACTCACTCCTGGTAGATCTTCATCACTGTTTAATATGCTGGAGCCACTTTCGAAAACGAGATCACCGGCAAGATCATTGACAACTATCCATTTGCCCACCAAGTCGATTTTTGGATCGAGACCAAGTTTTGTTGCTCATAGATCATCGTCGATTTCCACCGACGAAAAGCAAGTAACTGTTGACGATTTCGCCGATACTGACTCGTCTGAAGATTCACAAAATGCCGACTACTCTGATGACTTTTCTCAGATCATTTTGGGTTACACGACGTCACCAACGTCAAAGAAAACAAGATCAGTATTGAATGATAACTTTATTTTCAAGGAAGAATTTGATGATACCGATTTGAAAAATACAACTGTCCAAGAGGAACAAGTACCGACTCGACCAGAAACTCCAAAACAACAAAGTTCCCAGACTTTCTTGTCATCAAGCAAATTGCCTTCACCAGAAAAGCCATATAACGAATTAACTGAAGCACCTGTCTGTTCAGCAGTGTCCAAACAGAAGCTGTCTCAAGATGTTGCCGGCCAAACATCACAAACCGATGACGAGCGTGCCACTAACCGAGCGAATGTGATACCATTAACCAACATGACAACTATCCCTGACATGAACATGCAAAAGTATCCCGAACCAAATGTTACTCCTCAACAAACTCCAAAAACAGGCTTAATAGCAAAAGATACCCCCATCAGCACAAGAAGTATTCAGGAAACTGTAATAAACCGTGCTGATAGAACTGACGGTATTGATGATGGAGAAATTCCAATTCATTCAGATCAGTCACAAAATATGAGTAATATTACCAAGAGTAGCTCAACAACCGACCGGACACAAGGCGAAGCAAAGCGAGATACCATGAGAAGCTCGTTATCGTCTGGAGAATTATTGAACAGATTGGAGTACTATGACACTAAAGAAGTTTTGGGCAGCTCTAGAGACACCACAAATAGCTCCAAAGATTACTCCAGGATATCGCATGATAATACAACATCACTTGGGTTAACTAATGACGAATTAAAAGGAACCGATGCAAATCTTACTGCTGGAGTGGACTCTACCACCGAGTTACCCATCACTTTGTATAAAGTTCACGATAAGAATTATGACGAAGGAAACATGAGATGGAGTGTTTATGAGCATAATAGAGTATCAGTACAAAGTCACAAACCACAATTTTCTTCTGAGTCAGGAACCAGCGTTGATGCTGATGAAGAACACAATCCAGGCTCCAACAAAGAAAGTACAATTTCACCTAAACTACTAGAAAACAACTCTGCCACGAGTAGAAGTCCCCGAGATGACACGATAACGACAAATGATGAGAGCCATAAATTGTCTGAAACTGTCGCAGTGCCCATAGCAGCTGGAGCTGTCTTAGGAGCTGTCTCGTCGGGTTCGGAAAGAAATATTTTGAGTGTTGGACTGGCTACTGGGGACACTGATACAAATAGAGCTGTCAAACCAAGTAGCACATCCACAAAATTTACGAGTAGATTGCAAGAGTTGACACCAAATGATGATGAAACTAATGAAAATGTGGCAGCAAAAGATACTGCCATGGCACCAGGATTTCCTCAATCCTTATCGCACCATAGCATAATTCCAGCAGTATTGAGTGACAAGGTTGGAAAACAAAATAGCCACGAGCACATGTTCAACCGACTAGTTGATTCCAAAGCAGCATATACGTATGATAGTAGACCTTATGACGAGAAGACTGATTCTGTGGAAGACGTAAGGTTTTATTCATGGACAAGATTTTGGATGATGATGGTGTGCGGGATAATAGTATGTCCAATTTATTTCATGCTTACAATGGGAGTATTCGACCATTCTAACAGACTGGGTTTCTATGGAGCATTATACTACTACAATCAAGAAGAGAAGAACACACAGACATGGATCAACAAGTACAGCCGTGTACAAAAAATGATCAGTCTCTTCCTTGGTTTGCTCTGGTTCAGTATTGTGGTTGCTATGATTGGAGTTGGAATAGGAATCGGGACACGTAGAGAGTAAATATTGCTGGTCAATAGAAAAACACAGTAGCAATAGCGATGTAGGTTCGTAGAACCCTAAAAAATACCCACTAATAGTGCCAAAGGTAGCAAGGAATGGTGAGGTGGACACACACTTTGAAAAGAAAAGGAACCAAAAATATGAAAACGCAAGTTAAAAGGTCTTTACCTAAAGAATTGGGTCACAATGGTTTCAAGTTGATTCACTAAATCACCATGTCATATCCTTTCCAAGGGAAAAGCATTAACAGAATGTCAGCATGGTCTAATACAAATGTTTCGGCGCAGAAGAAGTAAATTTTCAGGGAAAGACAGACTATTTTCAGTATTGTTTATTCTCGTAAAACTACATCTATCTCAAGTGAAATAAAAAATACAGCATAAATTTTGCAGCCATTTTTGGTTGTACTGGTTGTAGCGGGACTGCCCCGCTACTGGGGGTGGGGGTCCAGCGGGGCTCAGGGGTGCAGAGCACCACAGATGTAATGCGTCAACTAACTTAGAAGCAATAGCATCGTTAAAACCTTAGTAGAACAAAAGTATCAATAATTATATTGTTATAGTAGTATATCGGTCAACGCTGGGTAAAGTTGGTTGTCTTAATTCACTTTTTTGCAATAAAATTCATCTGCGTAATTCAAATGAGAAATTATTTGATTAATTAGTTTTATCAAAATTTCGCAGACTTTTTATTTCCGGCCAAAATAGTAGTACCCATTTATTGGAAGCATTCATGCTATTTGCCCGTAAAGAGAGATAAATATGGTATTTTATCAACCGGATTTCCCATTTAGTACGTAAAACACTGTTGCATTATGTGGTTAGAGAATTAAATAGTCCATACACCAAACAAATCTACATTATCAGAACTGGTTGTTGGGATACGGTGTGTTTCTATCCGTATTCTACCTGTAACAGTAAAGTAAAACAGCTATTTTAGAATTAAATCCAAAATGATTTGGATAATACATGTCCGTCTACTGAACTAAAAGCATCACACTCGTATATGATTTCTTACATCTAAACGACAATATCCCTAGAGACGTTTATGCAGATAGACACCATGTGTTCGAAAAGACACAGTCCGATCTCCTGAACTTTCAACCGTGCGATCAGGTCCACGTCCGTGGCTCGTTATTGTAAAACTAGTGTCCACAACCGGAATCTGATGGGACAAACCAAATCACTAAATATAGCATCTACTTCCAGTTGACAGCAAATAATGCATCGTCACTATTAGAGCTAATAATACTGTAGAAATAATAATTGCTTTTCCGCAAAGGAACCCTACGAAACTGATCCACCAACAAATCACGCAGGTTTTCACGCTCCACCACACAAGGCGAACAATAACCACTGATTTGGACACTTTGGCCCACAGCCTTTGTTCAATACTCCTTTTGTAAGTGCAACCCCTATAATCCGTCACCTGTCGCAATCTACATCACACAATTTGTCCTACCACTTTCGTATGCACGATAAGCGGACTCGCCCTAATCCCTTGGCGTGAGTGAAGTGGTGGTGGCTACGCCATGTCAACATTCTCTTTGAAAACGTCCCTACATGAATTCCATTCTCTCCCCATTGTACAGATGAGATCTGAGGACGCGCAGGTAGTCTAAATTTGCGACCCAAAAAGGGGCAGTCCCTCTACTGCACTGGGGCACCACACCTGGCATCACCAGAGACAATACCCATTTCAGTAATATGATGGCCTACCCCTATGTCGACATGGGGCCATCCCGCGGCATCACGGTAGTGCCGGCTTGACGTGGCCATGGGGTCGCCCGTGTCGACCCCAGCCACGGCCCCGTGTCGGCTGGTGACCGAGTTTCCCAATTCCGAGGGAGTTTTGCCTCGAGGAAAATCTGGGGATTGGTCGTACCTAATAGTAGATCTTCGTTAAAATAATTGCCGGTAGATGGATTTTTTCTATGATAATTTCTTCTCCATTTAATTCTTCTTACAGTATATTTATTCATCTCACTTAATACGTCCCCTATATACATTGAGCTGCGGCAGAAACGTTTGGACGGTTCAACACTAGTGGTTTTGTTGCGATTCTCTTGGTTTAGATCGGTGCATCATGGGTAATGTTCCAGCTAAGGAATCGAGATCTAGGTCAAGCACGTTCTCGTCGTCGTCTCCCCGGCACGCCGACTCCACGACATTCATCACCAGATCGTCCCGGCGTAACACCATCGGCTCGAGCGACAACCGGAAGCTCGCGAGACAGCAGGAAAAGGACAAGCAGCGCGAGGCCCACTACACCAACTTGGTGGTGAGGTATAGCGAAAACGTCGACGGGGGATACTTGGCTCCCTACGGCACCTACAAGTCGAATCTCGACTACAATAGCGAGATTGTCCGGCGGTTGATCATAAACCGGCAGCTAGCCCCGTTTTTCACGCCGTTGCAGGACTTTGATGACGACTGGTCCGACGAAGAATTGTTGATTCTCTTGCGGCAACTCCCGCTTCACTCGATTGAAAGCGCATATTCCGACGAAGACGAAGTCGACGATGCCGATAATCACAAGATCAGCAAATCAGCAAACTACTATAAACGGCAAGAGCAGAAAGCAAAGTTGAAGTCGTTGATCGCACAAACAAAATTGCTCCAGAAGGACGAGGAGCAGCGATTCATCGACGCAAAGTACAGCTTGAAACAATCGGGCGATACCGTGATGAATACGTCTAATCCGGACATTCCCAATTCGACGTTGTTGTTAAAATTGTACCGCAACACCAGCGAGTGCCCGATTTGTTTTCTCTATTATCCGAGGTATCTCAATGTTTCTCGATGTTGCTTGCAACCAATTTGTACCGAATGTTTTGTGCAAATCAAACGGTTGGATCCTCACCCACCCCACGACGATCCTGGAGCCCAATCAAATGAAACTCCCCATACTCTAATATCGGAAGAAGCGTGCTGTCCATATTGCGCAAGTTGTGATTTTGGGGTCACCTACGACCCTCCGATTGATATCAGTTGTGGTATTAATGGTGCTTGTAAACCTGGTGTATATGTTGACCCCACGGGCCATGAAAGTGCTATTGACGATGACGCCGTTAGTGGCTCGCTTCTGCCGAAAAAATCGGGAAAAATGAGAAGAAGATCATCGTTAGCTGCAAATGCTCCTGGAGTTATTACCGTAGACATGATACGGCCGGATTGGGAAGCGAAATTAACTACTGCCAGAAATAAACTAGCCAGAAAAGCAGCCACAGCTTCTGCTATACACGCCTCTAATCTATTGATCGAGAGTGGGTCTCTGAATTCTAGAGGAAGGACTCAAACTTATGAGGATAGAATGATTGAAGAAGCGTTGAGGTTGAGTATAATTGACGAAGAAGAACGGAAAAAGAAGGCTGCAAAAGAAGCTAAAGAAGCGAAGAAGACTGCGAAACATTAATTCAACGTATCACTTCAGCCAGCGAGTTGTCCTGTGAACCAGAAGTTGATACTACACTTTGTATTGGTTGAATAAAAACAGCCTGGAATGATGCGTAATTAATAACAGGAAGGATGAATGGAAGGATAGAGTTTATAGGCGTATTATATTTGATAATCTACGGAACAGCTAAATGAAAAATTCTCAGTTAACAGCTTCGTACATCAGTAACAGAAATGAACCAAGTATTTATTTGTAGGAGAGCAAAGAGGTGTAATTCGTGAACTTACAACTAAACTCCAGATGCAATTATTAATTATTATAGAAAACTGTTTAATGCAATCGTTTATGATCCTAACTCGGTCAACGTATCAGTTAAAATCGATCTTAATTTATACAAGTTAATGATTCTTAATTTTTCGTCTTTCAAGTGGGCATTATCTGATGATTGTCCACAAGGAATTTGAGCTGCTGGAGCATCAAAACACTTTTCCAAAAATCTCACCGATGGGATCGATCCCCCTTCTCTTATAAACAATGGTTTAATGCCCCAATTCTTTTCAATTTTACGAGCAAGTATATTGTAAACCAAGTTGAAAGGGTCTCCCAACCAAGGTTCAGCTTCGTGGAAAATGTCAACTGTGATATGATTTTCAGACGCCAACTTTTGAAAGCATTGTTTAATCCATGATTCGAATGATTGTTTTATTTTGGCCAAATCTTGATTTGGAACTATACGGATGGAGACCGATGCTTGTGCTTGTTGAGGAATAACAGTGTTGTTGTTAGGACCAGATACATGTATTTTGTGGATTGTGAGCGATGGGTTTCTCCACTTAGCCTTCAAGGATTCCAAATCCTGGTCCAATAGGTCTCTACTTTCGATGTTTTGGTACAACTGATTTTCCTTCTCTGTTAATGGCAATACGTCGTCGTAAAACCCAGGAATCTTGATTTCATTCGTGGAAGGATCGATCAACTGCGACAAAACTTGAATTAAATCCATGGTTGGTTCTCTTGAAACACCACCGTCAACACCAGAATGTCTATCTGGGTGATCTGACCGGACAATAATGGAGCCATTAATAACACCTCTCAAACCGTAGTTCAAACACGGGGTAATATCGTCGATCCAGTACGAGTTTGACAACATGATCCAATCTATGTCACCAATGGTATCTTTGTGCTCATTGATCACCTGTTGAAACCCGATAGAACCGCATTCTTCTTCACCTTCAATAATGAATACTACATCGCACGATAGTTCTTGTTTCTCATACAACTCTGCAACAGCATAAATTGCGGCTAACGATGGACCCTTGTTATCAGAAATACCTCTTGCGTACAAATTTCCATCACGGGCAGTCAAGGTAAATGGATCGGTTTCCCAATCGTCTGTTTCCTTAGTAGCATCAACCACATCATAATGAGCATACCAAAGCAACCTTTTTGGTTTATTACCAATACCCGGTTTGTTTCCTTTGAAACTAGCATACACAATTGGGTTACCATCTTCTACTGGAAATAGTTTTGTTTGATATGACCCCAAAGAAACAAACATCTTGAACAAAAATTGAGCACAATGACGAGAATCTTCAAGGTATAAAGTTGGGAACTTTGAAATGGTCTTGTAAGAGATATATTTATGCAAAGATTTCAATAATGCTTCATTGGAATACTTGTCCAACTGTGAACCATTGGAAATACTGTTATTGCGAGCAGACGACGACTCTTGTGATTTAGATCCAACATTTGATATGTCCCACACACACAACGCCTTATTACCACCTGAAACAAGGTAAGTAGAATTACCAGAATCGAAAAGTCTCACGGTTAACACCGAATCGTCAGCATCGACATTTTGGTTAAAAGCAGTGTAATACGCTTCATCTTCAGGTGAAATGATGATTGCTGAGTACTTATCATTCTTTGATGGTTCGTTTTCATTAATACTTGACTCATCCACTGGTATAATTGGGTAATTTTTCAAGGTGAACTTGACCAAACCACCAATGTTAGAAGCTTTGAAAATACAATCATTATGGATTCCCAAACTGAGCACTTCGTTAAACCCAGTTTTTCCATCATGTTCGTTGGTGAAATTGAATGATCTGATAAGTTGAAAAGTGGACAAATCCCATACATTAATCGTTGAATCGCTCAACCCCACATACAAATGAGAATCTTGTAGCGACATGGAAAGAATAGATTCACCATTTTCCAACGACTTCAATCGCACCACTGGCATTTTAGCATCATCCTTAAGTCCCCAAATATTCACAATACCATCACCACCACACGAAATCAAAAACGAATCATATTCCTCCTGGAAATACGTTGCCAATGGATTGCACTTTGGATCACGGCATTGGATAATATCCATACAATAGACATACCCATTATGAGCAAACCGGATAAAGTCATTGGAGCTGATTTCATACAATTTGGGTGCGGACGCTGTTTGCTTTGTCGATGATGAATTTTTACGATATAGTTGCTGCTTAGACTGCAACGTATTGATAGACCCACCAGGGCCCTTTGAGTCGAAAAATTTATCGTACCGAAAATGAGGCAACTTGTCGTAGAACGAGTTTCCAAACTTGTTTAGCTCGTGTAACGGGAGCTTACACCAGAGAATCGAGGCATTCTGGGCCCCAATGAAAATCGTCAGAAGTGCCTCACACCAGACGATGGAAAAAATGTCTCCGATATCAACTAACGAATAGATCACAGAAACACATCCATTCCGGCCACTAAAGTCGTTCGACGAAATATCCCATATCTTCACTAGCGAGTCTGACCCTGCCGAAAACAAGAATGATTCGTCCTTAGTGATGTCAAGTGCCAAAATACTCGCTTGCGAATGGTGCTCAGAATTGAACACATGCATCAATGAATACGTCACCATGTCGTAAACTAGGATTTTCGAATCTTGTGTCCCACAAAATAAGAGCTGTTTCCTTGGAGCTGGAACGATACATAGGATGGAGTTCTTCTGGGTCCATCTGTGGAGCAACAATGGTGACTCTAACGGTACCAGGGCTGGCGACTCTGTACGAGCAGCACCTGGTTTGGTCCCATACGTGTCATTAAACGAGTCCACCAATGACATATTTGCCAATGACAAGTTAGGTGAGTTCATTCTCGAGGGAATTTCTGGGGTGCTGGAACGGTCATTTGCAACTGGTTTGCAGTTTATCGGCAACTGGGGACGGGAGATCACGGGAGTCCCTTCGTGTGTCGAGCTGTACGGGTTTCCCATTACTGTCTGTGTGACTTCACCATTGACGTTTATCTCGAGTTATCGTGAATCATCACTCACGTGAACTGAAGTCAGCAACCGTGCTACCATGCAGAGAGGAACATCGCGCGGCGCTACCGCAAATTTAACTTGGGGCCATTGATGATAAGGTACACCGTATTTCTGCTGTGAATCGAGGCACGGCATTCGTTATCGAGTTGGCAAAATGTATTTGCAGATGCGTGGAGTGTCGAATACTGCTATTTTACAAACAGTGGCACATTTGACAATACCTGGGAACTAAATGACCGCCTTCTCACCAGCTGTTGCTGGTAGGGCGTATTTGACAGGGGAGACGGTCTCTCAGATAGATTTTCTGTCAGGGCAAATGGACCAAATGATGCGTGATGCCACAGTTTCGCCAGTGTCTGACTTCATATTTTGCAGCCATCAACTCACACAGATATGCAGGACAGCATAAGGTTCCAACTCATGGCTGAGGAGATTGTGTGTTGCAATGTCCCTAAACAACCAGCTAGCTATGTGCGGTAGTCCCGTCATTACGAAGACAGGTTAGTAGACATGATGTACGACCAGACTGGCATCAACCCGATTTCGATACCGAACATCAAAAACCGCAAGTTAAGGCAAGCTACCTATAGCATCATTTCCAGAAGACGCGAAAACACTGCACTTTACGAGGGTTTCCATACACCGATCCAGATATAAAGCAGCCCACCAATGCCCTATTCTTCGACACAATTGCACCAGCTGATTGCAAACCATCAGATAACAGAGCACGTACTGCATGATATCCATATGCAAGCCATATCTAACAATAAAGCCCCTACGTGCTTCACATCGTAATGTGACCGCCAAGGCACCAAGCACTTTGCACGCGCACCGGAATCTCTTGTGCCCTTGGCCACCACGCTACTACACCTATCTGCCTACCAATAGTATCCGCGCTACCACACTAAACCTCATTCTGCATCCAACATGCACCACGTTCCCCGTGTCAATTGACTAAACGTCATTGTATCATGTACATAGTACACGTTAAATTACGA